>MDTA01087288.1_pt1 | contig 44698 bp, 45 predicted proteins | sample 811151 | NCBI WGS metagenome assembly MDTA01 (sample SAMN05326648, study PRJNA326480) | marine metagenome | isolation source: seawater | place: Indian Ocean: South | collected 2010
AAACTTGGGACACAAACAGATCCAGGGGATTTCCTATGACAATTGGTGTTGGTGATAAAATTCCGTCCGCGACGATGTACAAGATGACGGGCGAAGGCCCGGCCGCCGTGTCGACCGACGAACTCTTCGGCGGCAAGACCGTCGCCATCTTCGGCGTTCCCGGCGCCTTCACGCCGACCTGCTCGGCCAAGCATCTGCCCGGCTTCGTCGCCAAGGCCGATGAACTGAAAGCCAAGGGCGTCGACGAAATCGTCTGCATGGCCGTGAACGACGCCTTCGTGATGGGCGCCTGGGCCAAGGACCAGGGCGCCGAAGGCAAGGTCCTGCTGGTCGGTGACGGTTCCGCCGAATTCACCAAGGCCGCCGGCCTTGAGCTGGATCTGGGCCCGCGCGGCCTGGGCCTGCGCTGCCAGCGTTTCGCCATGGTCGTCGACGACGGCACGGTCAAGTCGATCGAGATCGACGAAGCCGGCGCCTTCGAAAAGACCAGCGCCGAAAGCGTTCTGGCCGGCCTCTAGGCCTCTGGCCATCGTACCGGACCCGGCCGGCGCCACGCGCCGCCGGGGACCGGTGCCGGCCCGACCGGCCCTGGCTTCGGTCCTGCCATTTCAATGGGCTTTCTGATCGCCGGTATCGTCCTGCTGATCTCGGTTCTGGGCGTGTTCTGGCTCAAGGACCGCTTCCGCTCACCTACCCTTCAACGCATCGCCTATCACGAACTGACCGCGCGTCTGACGATCGTCGCCGCGGCGTTGATCGTGCTCGGCCTATTGATGGCGGGCGCCGATATTCTGGAGGCCCTGGGGCTGTCGGCCCCATGACCGGGATCGCGGTCCGCCCCTACCATCGGCGGGATGCGCCCAGCCTGGCCCGCCTGTTCCTCCGCGCCGTGCGCGGCGGCGCAAAACGCCGTTACAGCCGCCGCCAGCGCCATGCCTGGGCACCACGTCTGCCTGCTTTGTCGGGCTGGCGGAAACGGCTTGAGCGTCAAACAATTCTGGTCGCCACACGGCACCATCGCGCCGTCGGCTTTATGACCCTACGCGATGACGGCGTTCTCGACCTTGCCTTCGTCGATCCGGCCTTCGCGGGCCGGGGCATCGGCAGTTTGTTGCTTCGCAAGATCGTCGAAATCGCCAAGGCCAGGGACCTCGAGCAGCTCCACACCGATGCCAGTCTTATCGCCTATCCCCTGTTCCGGCGGCACGGATGGACCGCCGTCCGCCGCCAGACCGTACGGCGACGCGGTGTCAAACTGATCAACATCCGAATGGAATTGACGCCATGAGCCCCGGTCTCAAGGCAGGCCGTTGCGGCCATGGGCCAGATAAGCCGGACGCTCGCTGAGCAATTCATAGTATGCGGCCAGGTTCGGCGTCTCGGGCTTGTCGAAGCCTTCGACCTTGAACCAGCGGTTGACCACCAGGCCCATGGGGATATCGGCCAGGGTGAAGGTGTCGCCGGTGACATAGGGGCCGTTGGCGCCCAAATGCGCCTCGACGATCCGCATGTCGTGGATCAGGTCCTTGCGGCCCTGCTCGATGAACCATTCGTTATCCCAAGGCGCCTCGCGCAGCACACCACCCAGGAAGGCGCCACGCAACGCATGGGTCAGATCGTAGGCGATCCAGTCCATCCATTGTTCGATCTGCTGCCGCTTGACCAGATCGGAAGGATAAAGGTCCTCGTTCCCGGCCTTGGCCGCGAGGTAGCGGATGATGGAATTGGATTCCCGCATGATCGCCTCGCCGTCGATCACGACCGGGACCTGAGCGACGGGGTTGAGGGCCAGGAACTCCGGCTCCGTACAGGCACGGAAGCCGCGCCCGTAGTCTTCGCGCAGATAGTCGATGCCCAGTTCGTCGCAGACCCACAGGACCTTGCGCACGTTGAACGAATTGTTGCGACCGAGAATGCGGATCGGCGTGTCGGTTTGCGGGGCGGCTTGGCCGGCCATGGCGGTATCCTCCGGATGTCGTGATCTATTGATTGGCGGCACGGGACCGCGATTGGCCCCATGCTCGACCGCCTCGTTGCAGAATTCAAATTCATAAAATATAACTATTCATACGTTTTATTTATGAATTTCACTCTGCGCCAATTACAGGCCCTGACCGCCGTCGCCCGCCACGGCAGTTTCACCCGCGCCGCCGCCGACCTGGGCATGACCCAATCGGCGGTCTCCGTGGCGATCCGTCATCTGGAGGCCGAGGTCGGCCTGCCGCTGTTCGACCGCGACACCCGCAACGTGCGCCCGACCGAGACCGGGCGCGAGTTGGCGGGGCGTATCGGCGGACTGATGAGCGAACTGCAATCGGTTCTGGAAACGGCGCGCAGCGCCGGGGAACGGCGGCGCGGCCGGGTCCGTGTCGCCGCCGTGCCGACGGCGGTCACCCGATTGCTGCCGCCCTGGTGCGCCGACTGCCGCGCCCGATTTCCGGAAATTGATCTGCGGATCGCCGAAATGGCGGCGGAGGAGGTCGTCCGTGCGGTGCGGGACGATCAAGCCGATCTGGGAATTCTCAATGACGGCGGCATCCTGGAAACCGGACCGGACGGTGCGGGACTGGTCAAAACCGAACTCAGCCGCGATGTCTTCTGCCTGGTCTGCCCGCAGGGTCATCCGTTGGCCCGCAAGCGGCCATTGCGCTGGCGCGACCTGGACGGCTGCGATTTGGTGATGCTCGACCGCCAGACCGGCAGCCGCGCACTGATCGATGCCGTCCTGCACGAGATGGGAATCTCCGTCCGCCCGGTCCAGGAAATGTCGCGACCGGAATCGGTGACGGCCTTGGTGGCCGCGGGCATGGGTGTCGCCGTGCTGCCGGAACTGGCTGCCCCTGGAGACCATGATGGGGGATTGATAACCCGTCGCCTCACCGACCCCACGGCCTTTCGCCGCATGGTCATGATCCATGCATCCGGCAGCGCCCTGAACGGCGCCGCTGCCATGGCGGCGGGATTGCTTACGCAGGCAGTAAAGGGGCGCGGATAGCCGGCCACCGCAAACAGATCGCGGGTCGAGGCCGGATCAGACCTTAGCCGGCGCCTTGGAATGCTCTTTCATGAAGGCCTTGACCGTCGGCGCGATGTTTTCACGCCATTTGCGGCCGTTGAACACGCCATAGTGGCCGACGCTCTTTTCCAGATGATATTTCTTCATCGACGCGGGCAGGTTCGGCGTGATCGTATGCGCGGCCTTGGTCTGGCCGACGCCGGAAATATCGTCCAATTCGCCTTCGACGCAGAGAATGCCGACATCGGTGATCTGACCGGGATCGACGGTCTGCCAGCGGAAGGTCATCTCGCCCTTCGGCAGGGAATGCTTCTGGAACACGACCTCCAGGGTCTGCAGGAAGTATTCCGCCGGCAGGTCCATGACCGCCAGATATTCCTCGTAGAACGCCGTCTTCTTTTCCGCCGCCTCGCCGTCGCCTTCGACTAGATGATCGAACAATTCGTTCATCGACATCAGGTGGCGTTCCAGGTTCATGGAAATGAAGTTCGACAATTGCACGAAGCCCGGCAGCACGCGGCGGAAGGCGCCCGGATATGGCGGCGGCACCGTCGTGATGACGTGGGATTCGAACCATTTCTTGTCGTGGTCGTTGGCCAATTCGTTGACCGCCGTGCGGCCGACGCGGGTATCCACCGGCCCTCCCATCAAGGTCATCGTGTCGGGCCGGCACATATCGCCCCAACCGGACATCACGGCAACCGCGGCCATCACCGGCACGCTGGGCTGGCACACGGCGATGACGTGTGAATGCGGCCCCAGGAAATGCAGAAAATCGATCACGTAGTCGATGTAGTCGTTCAGGTTGAACTGATCCGCCATGACCGGAATGTTACGGCAATCGATCCAGTCGGTGATGTAGACGTCGTGATCCGGCAACATGGCCTCGACCGTGCCGCGCAGCAGCGTCGCGAAATGGCCGGACAGCGGCGCCACGATCAGCACTTTGGGGTCGTTGCGGTCGGTCTTGCGCTTGAAATGAACCAGATCGCAGTAGGTCCGGTGAATGATCGGCTCGATCTCGATCGCCACTTTCTTGCCGTCGATGACGGTGTGATCGATGCCCCATTCCGGCTTGCCGTACTTGTTGGTCATGCGCGAGAAGATTTCCGCCGCCGAGCCCATGGCCTTGCCCACGGGGGTGTGGCTGAAGGCGTTCATCGGGTTGTTGGCGGCGAACTTCAAGGCGTCGGCGATCGCCCGTGACGGGGCCATGGCGAGCCGTTGCATTTCATGCATGTAGTAGAGCATCTGGTGCCTTTTCCGCGCCGTTTCGGCGCTTTCTGGGGGGAGCCGCAATCTGGTCGGGCGACGCTTAAAAGCTGGGATCAGTTAACACCCGTTGCCGCCTTCACGTCAATGCCGCAGTGCAACATAACCGTTTTGCGCGCGGCGCATGGGCGGGGCCTCAGCCCCCTGTCGCGGCCTCGATTCCGCGCCGTGCCAGTTCGTCCGCGCGTTCATTTTCGGCGTGACCGGCGTGCCCCTTGACCCATTGCCATTCGATCTCGTGATCGGCGAGGGCGGCATCCAGGCGCCGCCACAGGTCCTCGTTCTTGACCGGTTTCTTGGCGGCCGTCTTCCAACCGTTCCGCTTCCACCCAAAGATCCATTTGGTGATGCCGTCCTTCACATAGGTGCTGTCGGTCACCAGACGCACCCGGGCGGCCCGCTTGACGGCCTCCAGGCCTTGAATGGCCGCCATCAGTTCCATGCGGTTGTTGGTCGTCTGGGGCTCGCCGCCGCAAAGCTCCTTTTCGTGCCCGCGCCACCGCATCAGCACGCCCCAGCCGCCGGGCCCCGGATTGCCGGAACAGGCGCCGTCGGTAAAGATTTCGATCAGGGTGTCGTCGCTATCGGCCATGGTGTCGGTCTTATGCCTGCTGGCTCAATCGACGTCCAGGCCGTATTCCCCGGCCGATTGCACCCGTTCGTGGAACCGCAGCTTGGCCAGGTATTCCAAGGGATTTTTCGGCGTCACCATGGCCCCCGGCGGGGTGTTCAGCCAATCGTACAAACGCGTCAGCAGGAACCGCATGGCCGCGCCCCGGGCCAGCAGCGGCAGCGCCCGGACCTCGGCGTCGTCCAGCGGACGGACCTTGTGGTAGCCCTGCACCAGCCGCCGTGCCTTGGTGATGTTGAAGCTTGTATCGTCCTCGAAACACCAGGCGTTCAGGCAGATGCCCAGGTCGTAGGCCAGGATATCCGTGCAGGCGAAATAGAAATCGATCAAGCCGGTCAGCTCATTGCCGCGAAAGAACACGTTGTCCGGGAAAAGATCGGCGTGGATCACGCCGGTCGGGAGGTCGTCGGGCCATCCGGCCTCGATCTCGTCGAGATCGCGCTGCAGCTTGGACATCAGCCCCATCTGCACCTGATCGACTTCCGGCCCGGCACTGTTCAGAAGAGGCCGCCAGGCATGCGCGGAAAGGGCATTCCGGCGCGTGCCGTCGAAGCTCATTCCCGTCAGATGCATTTCAGCGAGCGCCCGGCCGACCTCGGCGCAATGCTCGGGCGTCACGCGCCGGGGCCACATGCCCGGCAGGAAGGTGACGATCGCCGCCCGCCGCCCGGCCAGATCGCGCAGCGCCTCGCCGTCGCGGGCGCGCACCGGCACCGGGCAGGCCACGCCGCCGGCCGCCAGATGGTCCAACAGGCCCAGGAAAAACGGCAGATCGCGGGGATCAACGCGTTTTTCATAGAGCGTCAGGATGTAAGCGCCGCTGCTCATGGTCAGCAGGAAATTGGAATTCTCGATGCCCTCGGCGATGCCCTTGCAGGACATGACCTCGCCCAGATCGTAGGCGGACATGAACTGGATCAATTCCTCGTCGGAGACTTCCGTGTAAACGGCCATGGCGGTACTATCTTCGGGTTGCGGTCAGGAGACGGCGGCAGGTCCGCCGGAGGTCGTGCCGGCACATAAAACAGCATATCGCCAACAGGCGCCAGCCGCCTGCCGGCATCGCAAGCGCCACAGCCCCTGAACGGACGGGCATGAACCAGTTTCGACCACTTTTCCGCATGGCGATTTTCGCGGCCCTGGTGCTGACCCCGGCGGCGCCCCCCGCATCGTCGCCGGCCCTGGCGGCGCGGGAGGGACCGGATTCGTCGGCATTGGACGGCGGGGCCAAACCGCTGGACCTGAACGTCGTGCGCAAGGTCCAAACGGCACTGGCCACCATCGGCCTGTATTCCGGTTTCATCGACGGCAAATTGAACCAGAACCTGGTCGCCGCGATCCGCCAGTACCAACAGCAGGCGGGGCTCAAGGTCACCGGCCGAATCACCGATCAGTTGCTGAACCATCTGGAGCGCAGCCTCAAGGTCAGCCGCCTGTTGCGAGACCTCGACAACACCCGCCGCAAGGGCATGGACAAGGCGCGAGAGGCGCTGCTGGCCCACCCGGCAACCCGCGATCTGGTCGAGGAGACCGCCCCGGCGGCACCCGATGGCGCGCCCGCGGCGGGCGACACCCCCCGTGACGGGGCCGCCTGCCTGGACGATCCCAAGGTCCGCTGCCTGCTGGCCGAGGCTTTCGAAAGCGCCAAGGCCGTGGTCAAACGCGATCTGCGCGATTGGGCAATGGGGGAAATCCTCGCCGCTCAGGCCCGCGCCGGCCTGGTCGGGCAGGCCATGGAGACAACCCGGCGTATCCAGGATCCACGCTTGGTCATGGTGGCGCTGCGCGACATCGCCCAGGCCCAGGCCCGCGCCGGCCGCGACGAAGACGCCCTGGCCGCCGCCGAAATCATTCCCGAGGAACGGACCCAGATCGAAGCCCTCGCCGCGATCGCCGATACCCAGGCCCGCCATGGATATCTGGACGCCGCTCAGGAAACGGCCGGGCTGCTCTACCGCATGGCGCGGCATCTCAAGCGACCCACGGATCAGGTCACCTTCGCGACACGGGCGGCGGTCACGCTCTATCGCGCGGGCGACGGGGCACGGGCCGAGGCGGCGCTTCTTCTCGCCCGCGCCGCCGCCGACGATAAAATCCCGCAAGGGGGGAAAATCACGGCCTGGCGTCAGGTCGCGGGGGCGCTTGCCGATCTCGATCGCCTGGACGACGCGCTCGATCTTTCCGCCCGGGTCGCCCGGCATTCCGACAAGGCTGCGGTCCTGATCGCCACGGCGCAATCGGCGATCCGGGCCGGACGCCTGGAAACCGCCATGGACCTGGCCTACGGGATCGAGGCCGAACGGTACCGCGTCCTGGTTTTGGGCGCGGTCGCCGTGGCCCGAGCGCGTGGCGGCGATTGGGAGGCCGCAGACAGGGTCATCGACGAAGCCTTCGCCGATGCCGAGGCGATCGCCCTGCCCTTCGCCCGGTCATACGCCATCAGCCGTCTGGTTCTGGCGCTCAGCGACATGGCCCGGATCAAGGATCAACCGCTTGCCGTTCTGACCAGGCGGTTCGCCCGGGCGCGTGACGCGGCCGAAGGCATCAAGGATGCCCGCCTGCATGCCCAGGTTCTGTTCGAAATCGCCTCGCAGCAGCGGCGGGCCGGTCTTCCCGGCGACGAATCGGCGATCAGCGAACGTCGGGCGATTTCCGTCGCCGGGGATATCCCAAGCGCCGTCAGCCGCGTTTGGATTCACGGCGATGTCGCGACATTGCACGCCCGCGCCGGCGAAGATGCCTTGGCGCGGCTGGCCTTCGACCGGGCCATGGCCGAGGCCCGCCGGATCGAAGACCCCTGGGCCCGGGCGCGGGCGATGGCCAAGATGGCGCAGACGCTGCTTGACCTCGCCGTCCCTGACACGGCGCCGACATCCGAGGAAATGTCGACCGAAAACCCATGATCCACAGGTGCAGGCCGTGCCGCTCGGGCCCGGGCTTGCCGCCGCTTCGCCCGTCAATTAGATTGCCGGGCATCCGGGCCGGTGGCGAGACCTCGGCCGGGCCGCTTCTTCATCCGCACGTTCAACCATCGGCCAGCCATGCAATCCACCGAAACCGCCCCGCCCCGAAATTCCCGCATCCCGACGGCATGGGCGCGCGCTGCCGTATTCGCGCTGGTGGTCCTGGCGCTTGGCGCCTGCGATAGCCTCAACAACAAGCTGATGGACACGGTCCGGGGCAAGATCCAACTGGCCTGCCCCGGTCACAACATCATCGCCGATGCCTCACGCCGGCTGACCTATCAGCCGGGGCCGGGACGCGACCTGATCGATATCGACAACGAAATCGTCATCACCGGCGTCCGTCTGACCTGCGATTCCAATGTCGACCGCGATACCCGGTCAGGCACCATGACGGTCGGCGTCAGCCTCGACATGGACGCCGTGCGCGGGCCCGCCAACCGTGACCGCCGGGCGGATATCAAATACTTCGTGTCGGTCACCGACCGGGCAAACAAAATCCTCTATCGAGAGGCCTTCACCATCAAAATGGCCTTTGCCGAGAACGAAAGCCGGCGCGAGGTTTCAAGCCCCTCCGTGCCTCTGGTGATCCCGATCCAGGCGGGTCAGACGGGGAAGAACTTCCGCATCCTGGTCGGACTCGTGCTGACCCGCGAACAGCTGGAAATGAACCGCAAGGACCGCACGCCGCGGCTTTAGCCCATCTTTTCTCCCGGTTTTCCGACACTTTTCACCAATCCGCCCAGCGGCGGTTGACCTCTGGGGTCCCGTCGATACAATGGCCGGGCGACATCCTCAGACGATCGTTGTGGGAGAGTCCGGCCAGAGCATCCCAGTTTTCATGCGCACGGCCGGCGCCGAAGGAGCAACCGCCCCGGAAACTCTCAGGCACCCGGACCGCAACGGGATGAGGCTCTGGAAAGCGGGCGCAAGGGCCGACCCAAAAGGCCTTGCCCCACCGAAGATGTAAGCCGGCGACATCGAAGAAGCCGGTGAATCTTTCAGGTTCCGAGACAGAGGGGGCGTTCAGACGGTGGAGAATGCCGTCCGGACGTCACTGAAACCCTGTCGTTTCGCCCAAGCGCGACGCGACATCGATGAACCTGATCCGGGGAGGCCCCATTGGCCGAAGACGCAAAAGACCTCAAGACCACGCCGCTCGACGGCCTTCACCGCGAGTACGGCGGCAAGATGGTGCCCTTCGCCGGCTATTCCATGCCCGTGCAATACAAGGCGGGCGTTCTGCAGGAACACCTTCATACCCGCGAGGCGGCGGGCCTGTTCGACGTCTCCCACATGGGCCAGGCGCGGTTGACGGGCGCCCACGCGGCGGAAGCCCTTGAAACCTTGGTGCCGGGCGACATCACCGGCCTGACCGGCGGGCAGATGCGCTATACCCTGCTGACCAACGACGCGGGCGGCATCCGCGACGACCTGATGGTCACGCAATGCGGCAATCACCTCTATCTGGTCGTCAACGCGGCCTGTAAGGACGCGGATTTCGCCCATATCGGCGCCAACCTGCCGGACGGCGTGAAGTTGGAAATCATCGACGACCACGCACTGCTGGCCCTGCAGGGGCCGAAAGCGGCGGACGCGCTGGCCCGCTACGTTCCGGCGGTGCGGCACATGGTTTTCCTGACCGGCGGGGCGCATAAGATCAACGACATCCCCTGCTTCATCACCCGGTCGGGCTATACCGGCGAGGACGGCTTCGAGATTTCCCTTCCCGCATCGGAAGCCGAGGGCTTCGCCCGGCTGCTGCTGTCCGAGGACGAAGTCATGCCGATCGGCCTGGGCGCGCGCGATTCGCTGCGCCTGGAGGCCGGGCTCTGCCTTTACGGCAACGACATCGACGAAACGACGACGCCCGTCGAGGCGGCGCTGACCTGGACCGTCGGCAAACGCCGGCGGGCCGAAGGCGGCTTCCCCGGGTCGGGCGTCATCCTGGGCCAGATCACCGACGGCACGGAACGCCGCCGCGTCGGCCTGGTCCCGGAAGGCCGCGCCCCCGCGCGCGCGGGCACGGACATACAGGATTTGGACGGTGGCGCCGCCGGCACCGTCACCTCGGGCGGGTTCGGGCCCACCGTCGATGGCCCCATCGCCATGGGCTACGTGCGGACCGACCTGGCCAAACCGGGCACGCGGGTCAATCTGATGGTCCGCGGCAAGGCGCAACCGGCGGAGGTCGTCAAACCGCCCTTCGTCAAACAGAACTACGTCAAGGATTGATCGCCGAAGACCGGCGACCCAAGCAGGGAGACAAGACCAAATGAGCGTTTATTTCACCAAGGACCACGAGTGGATCCGCATGGAAGGCGACATCGCCGTCGTCGGCATCACCAACTACGCCCAGGAACAGTTGGGCGATGTCGTCTTCGTCGAAGTTCCCGAAGCGGGGACCCGCGTCGATGCCGGGGGCGAGGCCGCCGTCGTCGAATCGGTCAAAGCGGCGAGCGAGGTCTACGCCCCCATGGCGGGCGAGATCGTCGAAGGCAACGAAGCCCTGGCCGACGATCCGTCGCTGGTCAATTCCGCCCCGGAAGGCGACGGCTGGTTCTTCAAGATGAAACCGGACGACGCCGCGGCCCTGGACGAGATGCTGGACGAAGCGGCCTACAAGGCGCTGCTCGCCGATCTCGACTGACGTCCGCATCCGCGCGAACAGAAAACCATCACGTTGAATAAAGGAAGGACGGCAACCATGGCCGAATTGAACACAGGCGACAGCTTTGCCGGGCGCCACAACGGACCGCGCCCCGACGAAGTCAAAGAGATGCTGGAGGTCCTGGGCCTCTCATCCCTGGACGACCTGGTCAAGGCCACGGTGCCGCCGTCCATCCTGAAACCGGGCGGATATGAAGCCCCGGCCATGACCGAGGCCCAGGCCCTGGCCCGCCTGCGCGAGATGGCGGACAGGAACGTGATCGCCAAATCGATGATCGGCATGGGCTATTCCGGCTGTATCACGCCGCCGGTGATCCTGCGCAATGTGCTGGAGAATCCCGGCTGGTATACGGCCTATACCCCCTATCAGGCGGAAATCAGCCAGGGCCGCATGGAAGCGCTGATGAACTATCAGCAGACGGTCATCGACCTGACGGGCATGGAACTGGCCAATGCCTCGCTGCTCGACGAAGGCACGGCGGCGGCCGAGGCGATGACCCTGATGCGCCGCGTCGGCAAGGCCAAGGGCGGGACGCTGTTCGTCGACGCCGGCTGCCATCCGCAGACCATCGCGGTGATCGAAACGCGGGCCGCGCCCCTGGGCATTCCGGTGACCGTCGGCGACCCGATGACCGACCTGGAGACGGGGCTGGGGGATGAAGTCTACGGCGTCGTCCTGCAATACCCGGCGACCGACGGTTCGGTCCGCGATTTCCGGGCGCTGACGGAAAAGGCCCATGAAGCCGGCGCCCTGGTCACCGTGGCGGCGGACCTGCTGTCGCTGGTCCTGCTGACCCCGCCGGGCGAATGGGGAGCGGACATCGTCGTCGGCTCGGCCCAACGGTTCGGCGTACCCATGGGCTTCGGCGGCCCGCATGCCGCCTTCATGGCCGCCAAGGACGCCTTCAAACGGACCCTGCCGGGCCGCCTTATCGGTGTGTCCGTCGACAGCCGGGGCAAGCCCGCCTACCGCATGGCGCTGCAGACCCGCGAACAGCACATCCGCCGCGAAAAGGCGACCTCGAACATCTGCACGGCGCAGGTCCTGCTGGCCAACATCGCCGGGATGTACGCCGTCTATCACGGCCCCGACGGCCTGAAGAGGATCGCAGGCGCGGTGCAGGCATTGACCGCCGCCCTGGCGGCCGGGCTCAAGGCCGGGGGCGTGACGCTCGCCAACGAGACCTTCTTCGATACCGTGACCGCCGACCTGGGCGACAAGGGCAAGGCCGACATGGTCGCCGCCGCCGCACGCGAGGCCAACATCAACCTGCGCAATTTCGGCGACGGGCGGATCGGCGTGTCGCTGGACGAGACCACGACCAACGCCGACGTCATCGCGGTGCTGGCCGCCTTCGGCATTCAAGATGCCGACATTGACGCGAATGCACCCGGCGGTATTCCGGCGGACCTCGCCCGGACATCCGGCTTCATGGACCACCCCGTGTTCCATAGCCACCGGTCGGAAACGGCGATGATGCGGTATCTGCGCAAGTTGGAAGGCAAGGACCTGGCGTTGAACCGGGCGATGATCCCGCTTGGCTCCTGCACCATGAAACTGAACGCGGCGGCCGAGATGATCCCGATCACCTGGCCCGAGTTCGGCCAGATCCATCCCTTCGCCCCGGCCGACCAGGTCCAGGGCTACAAGGAGATGATCGACGACCTGGAACGCATGCTCTGCGAAATCACCGGCTTCGACGCGGTCTCGCTGCAACCCAACGCGGGCAGCCAGGGCGAATACGCGGGTTTGCTGGTCATCCGCGCCTATCACCATAGCCGCGGAGATACCGAGCGCGATGTCTGCCTCATCCCGTCGTCGGCCCACGGCACCAACCCGGCCTCCGCCGTCATGGCGGGGATGAAGGTGGTCGTCGTCGGCTGCGACGAGGACGGCAACGTGGATGTCGCCGACCTCAAGACCAAGGCCGAGGAGCACAAGGACAACCTCGCCGCCCTGATGGTCACCTATCCGTCGACCCATGGTGTGTTCGAGGAAGCGATCGAGGAAATCTGCGAGATCATTCATTCGAACGGCGGTCAGGTCTATATGGACGGCGCCAACCTGCAGGCCATGGTCGGGCTATGCCGTCCGGGTACCTTCGGGCCGGACGTGGCCCATATGAACCTGCACAAGACCTTCTGCATTCCGCACGGCGGCGGTGGCCCCGGCGTCGGGCCGATCGGCGTCGGCGAGCACCTGGCACCGTTCCTGCCGGGCAGCCCGGTGGTCGGCGGCGCCGGCGGCGGCGACAGCGTCGGCGCGGTCGCGGCGGCGCCCTGGGGCTCGGCCTCGATCCTGCCGATCTCCTGGGCTTATATCGCGATGATGGGGGGCGAAGGGCTGATCCGGGCGACCCAGATCGGCATCCTGAACGCCAACTACGTGGCGAAGAAACTGGCCGGGTACTACGACTGCCTCTACACCGGCAAGAACGGTTTCGTCGCCCATGAATGCATCGTCGATACCCGGCCGCTCAAGGACGAACACGGCATCACCGTGGACGATATCGCCAAGCGGCTGATCGATTACGGATTCCATGCGCCGACCATGTCCTGGCCGGTCGCCGGGACGCTGATGGTCGAGCCGACGGAATCGGAACCGAAAGAGGAACTGGACCGCTTCGTCGAGGCGATGATCGCCATCGCCGAGGAAGCCAAGAAGGTCGGCGCCGGCGATTGGCCCGCCGACGACAACCCGTTGGTCAACGCGCCGCATACGGTGGACGTGGTGACGGGCGACGACTGGGCCCATGCCTACAGCCGCCAACAGGCCGCCTTCCCCGTGCCGGGGTTGTTGCAGGACAAGTACTGGTCGCCGGTCGGCCGGGTCGACAACGTCTACGGCGACCGTCACGTCGTCTGCACCTGTCCGCCGCTGGAAGCCTACGAGGCCGCCGCCGAATAGGCCCGGCCCGGGCTTTCAATCTGGGCGACGGGAGAAGGGCGTGGAATCGCGCCGTCAGGCCGCCGATCCGTCCTCGCCGTCGATATCCCGTTCGATATCCTCGGCGGCGCGGAATATCCGCTTTGCCGAACAATCCCGAGGACCGCATGGGTCGATCGGCGGTTTGGCGTCCGGCGGCAGGTCGATATCGCAGGTCCGGCAGACGTCCTCGCCCGCCGCACGCAGTTTCTCCGCCAGTTCGTAGAAGTACCTCGGCAATACGGCCTCGGTATCGGGTTTATCGTCACCCATAGTCAGCACCCCAAGTCGGCAATGGCCGACCACCGTCAGACGACGGCGGCGAGCCGTTCCAGGAAACGTCTGACTTCCGTCTCAAGCACATTCGATTGTTTCGCCAGTTCTCCCGAGGCCTCCAGAACCTGATCGGCGGCGATGCCGGTCTCCTGAGCGCCCTGGGTTACCATGCTGACGTTTCTCGTGACTTCCGAAGTTCCGACCGCCGCCTGTTCGACGTTGACGGCGATCTCCTTCGTTGCGGCGTCCTGTTCCTCGACCGCGGCGGAAATCGCCGTCGAGGTTTCGCCGATCAGATTGATGGTCTGATTGATCTCGCGCAAACCGCTGACCGTTTGCCCGGTCACCGATTGGATGTTCTCGACCTGTTGGGAAATCTCCTCGGTCGCCTTGGCCGTCTGATTGGCCAGATTCTTGACCTCCGCCGCGACGACGGCGAAGCCTTTGCCCGCCTCGCCCGCGCGGGCGGCCTCGATCGTCGCATTCAGGGCCAAAAGGTTCGTCTGATTGGCGATGTCGGTGATCAGCCCCAGAACCTCGCCGATCTTCTGCGAGGCTTCGGTCAGGCCCTCGATCTGTTCGTTGGCGCGGTTTCCCCGTTCGACGGCGTCGCGCGCCACGTCGGACGATTGCTGAACCTGGCGGCCGATTTCGGTGATCGAATTGGACAACTGTTCGGCTGCCGCCGCGACGGTTTCGACGTTGACCGAGGCTTCTTCGGCGGCGGCGGCGACGGAGGCCGCCTGTTCGCTGGTTGCCGAGGCGGTATCGCTCATGGCGCCGGCCGAGGATTCCAGTTCCGTGGAGGCCGAGGCGACGGTTTCCGTCACCGACTTCATCGTCGAATCGAATTCGTCGACCACCGTGCGGAATTCCGTAATCCGATCCTCCATCGACTGGGTCGCCGAATTGATCGCCCGCGTCGCGGTCAGGAAGGCACCGACCATGCCCTTTTCCTGGATACGGCGGAAATATTTGTTCCGGCTGACATAATCCAGAGAGGCCGTGGACTCGCGGACGTAGGCGTCGGTCCGGTCGATCATCCGGTTGATGGCAAGGCAGAGCGCCGCCAGGTCGCCGTCCTTTTCATTGATTCCGATAATCCGCGCTTCGAAATCGCCATCGGCGACCGCTTCGCAGACCTCCAGTGCCTGGCGGATGTAGTGGTTTTTCGATCCACCGGCGCGTGACATGAACATGGATACTTACCTCTCCTGCACGTGACGTCTAAGCCCAACCCCAAATCGGCTTCGCCCGGTTCGGGCGGTCAAAGCGTGGCGATGAATTCGTCGTAGGCGACACCCTTGCTTTCCAACAGTTCGGTGATGTCGTTGAAGGCCGCGTTCATACCTTCCTTGCGGTTGTCGAAGCTTTCTTCTTTCTTCCGCAATTGTTCGTAGAGCGGCGTGATCGTGCCCTCGATGATCTTGCGATCGGGCACGCGCCGGTTGGAATGGTAGCCGATGATATCGCCGTTCGTGTTGCGCGACGGGGTAACATGGGCCAGCACCCAGTAGTGGTCGCCGTTCTTACAGCGGTTGACCACATAGGCGAAAATCTCATCGCCCCCGGCAATGGTGTCCCACAGCAATTTAAAGACACAACGCGGCATATGCGGATGCCGGATCAGGCTGTGCGGCTTGCCCAGCACTTCCGCCTCCGTATACCCGGCGATCTTCAGAAACACATCGTTCGCATAGGTGATATGGCCTTTAAGGTCCGTCTTCGAAACGATGATTTCGTCGTCTTCGAAAAACGCCTCCCGGCCCGTCAAACTTGCGCTTTTATCCATTACCCCTCCGGCTAAGACTGTTCCGTCTATCGCCCGGCACCCAAACAAGAATCCACCGATGGCCATGAAAATTCATGAACCATTTGAAGGACTAACTATGCCTAGGCTCCCCAACCAAGCACAACCTGGACTAAAGGATATGTCGCCTTCACGCAACAATCTCGGATGCTCCCTAACAATACTTCCATTGACCGCCGCTCAAGTCCCGCCCGATCCTAGAATGCCCTGACCCAGTCGGCCGCGCGCCGGCAAGAGGAGGCCGCCATGGGACGCCGATTCGTCACCGTCGATGTATTCACCGACCGCCGCTTCGGCGGCAACCCACTGGCCGTCGTGCTGGACGCAGGCGGCCTTGGCGATACAGACATGCAGGCCATCGCCCGGGAATTCAATCTCTCCGAAACGACCTTTGTCCTGCCGCCCGAAGATGCCCGGAACGATGCGAAGGTCCGCATCTTCACGCCGGGGCGCGAATTGCCGTTCGCCGGGCACCCGAACGTCGGCACCGCCTTCGTCCTGGCGCGTGAGGCCCAAACGACAGGCGGCGACGCCCCCTCCGTGCTGCGCTTCGAAGAAATCGCGGGCTTGGTCCCGGTTGATATCCTGACCGACGGGGGTGGGACCGTCTCAGGCGCCCGCCTGACCGCACCGCAGGCGGTCGACTTGGGCGCCGAGATCGCGGTCGAAGATTTCGCGCCCTGTGTCGGCCTGACGCCCGCCGATATCGACCTTACCGGGCATTCCCCGGTCCTGGCATCCGCCGGTATGCCGTTTCCCGTTGCCCGGCTAACCGGGCCGGACGCGCTCGCCCGCGCCCATGGCGACGCGGCGGCAATGGCGGCACGGCCCGAAATGGGGGGTCATGTTTTCGTCTATACGGCCGATCCGGACGATCCCGGTGGCTTTCGGGCCCGCATGTTCGCGCCGGGCCTGGGAATCGCCGAAGACCCGGCGACGGGCGGTGCCGCGGCGGCGCTGACCGGGCTACTGGGCACTTTGGTAACTACCGACGGCCGCCACGACTACCGCATCGTTCAGGGCGTCGAAATGGGCCGACCGTCGCTGATCGAAACCTCGGTCGATGTGACCGGCGGACGCCCCGGCGCGATCCGCGTCGGTGGCGCCTGTGTTTCGGTCATGCAGGGCGAAATCGAGACCTGAGACCTGAGACCGGCGGGCCTGTGCGGCCCGTCAGGTATCGTCCATATTTTTCAGCATGTCCTCGCCGGCCTCGCAGGACGGTCGCTGTTCCATGCGTACCGCCCGCACTTGGCCGAACGCACTGCCCGCCCGGCCCGCGCGGGCCTTCGCCAAGCGCGGGAAGTCCACATCGGCGGATTCTATCCGGGGCCCGGACAGGCCCGCGATTTCGCGGATCAGCTTGCGTTTGATGGCCCGGCCGAAATCGGCGAAACCGTCGGCGACAACGATGAAGGCCCCGGGCCCGCCGATCACGCAATCCTCGAAATACCAGTCCAGGTTCGGTATCTGCGGCGTGCCGTAGGGGCTGGGCCGCCCGTTGACGATGGGCAGGCCGTTGATCGTCACACCCTGGCGCACCGCCCGGTCACGGGCGGGCACGACCAGTTCGCCATGGTTGTTGGCGCCGTCTCCGGAAATGTCGATGACCTGGCGGTCCGACCGGTGGGGACTGGCAGCCAGGCGCCCCATGCCGAAATCGATGGCACCCGAGATTGACGTCCAAAGCGCCGAGGCGAAGGGCAAATGCAGAAGTTCGTCGGCGAAAGCATCCGCCGCCGCGGCGCCGTCGATCACCCGCCAGTCGACGCCCATGCGCTGATGGCCGGTCCCCGCCCATTCCACATAGGTGACGGCGATCCGCCGGTGTTTGCCCGAGGTCACGGCACGGACGACCGCCTCGTTTCGGAACGCCTGGACGAAGCCTTGGCGCTGCAGTTCGGCCTCGTCCTTTTCAATGCTGCCGGAGACATCGACCGCCAGGACGAGTTCCAGATCGACGTCGAGCGCCCATGCCCCGCCGGGCGCCACCCCCAGAAACGCCGCCGTCAGACCCGCGAGGAACCATCGAAACCGCATGCCGTCATCCTATCTCAATGCGCCTGAAAGTTCTCGTTCCGTGGACCTTCGGGACGGTAGCGCTCCTTTTGAATGTCGTTCAGTTCCTGCAATTCGCGAAGCGTCCGCCGTTCACCGGCAAGGCAGTCGGCCTCGGGCCGAAGCGCCACGTGCACCCGCCGGGGCGCCGGCGTCCATCCCGACAGTTCCAGGAACAGCTTGCGCCGAATGGCCCGGGCGAAATCGTTGAAACCGCGCGCGACGACCAGGAACGCCCCGGCGCCGCCGATCACGCAATCCCGGTAGTAGAGATCCAAATCCGGCAGCGGCACCATGCCGTTGGGCCCGGTGCGGCCGTTGACGATGGGCAGGCCGTTGATCGTCACCCCCTGCGCCACGGCGCGGTCCCTTGCGCCCGAAACCGGGTCGCCGTTGTTGTTTTCGCCGTCGCCGGAAATGTCGATTACCCGGCGGGTACCCCGGTACTTGTTTTCCTCCAAAAGCCGGAGGCTTTCGTCGATGACGCTGGAAATCGAGGTCCATTGGCCGCGGAACCCGGTGGACCCGACGATCGCGTCGGCGAAATCGCGGGCATCGTCTTCGTCCGCAATGACGGTCCAATCGACGGCGACATGCTGGCGGTCCAGGCCCGACCATTCGACATAGGTGACGGCGACCCGGCCCAAGGGACCGGAGCGGATCGCCCGCAGGATATGACCGTTGGTGATGGCCGAGGCGAAGCCTTCGCGCTGAAGCCGCGCTTCGTCGTCATCAATGCTGCCGGAAACGTCGACGGCCAGCACCAGTTCCAGGTCGACGTCCAAGACCTCCTTGGCCTCCGTCGGCGATGCCGTCATCAGCAACGCCGCGACGCACGCCGCCCAACCGCGTTTTCCCATGACGATATGAAACACCCGGCACGCGCCGCCGTAAAGTGGTTCCCGCCACCCCCTGGCGTCGGGGCCCGGAAACGGTTATGTGATCGGGGGGCGGGCATTCAGAGGACGGAATACGAATTCATGGCACCGAACGAAGCATTGCAGGACGTGAAGGCGGTCGTGTTCGACACCTTCGGCACGATCACCGATTGGCGCGGGTCGGTCACCCGCATGGGCGAGGCCCTGGCCAAGAAGAAGGGGATTGAGGGCGTCGATTGGGAAGCTTTCGCCCGGGCCTGGCGCGCCGGCTACCGGCCGGGGCTGCACCGGGTGATTTCGGGCCAGCGCGCCTGGACGCCGCTGGACGTCATTCACCGCGAACGGCTGGAGGAAATTCTCCCCGAATTCGGCTTGGACGGCGTGTTCAGCGAAGACGAAAAAGCCGAGATCAATCTGTTCTGGCACCGCCTGTCGCCCTGGCCGGACAGCATTCCGGGCCTGTTGCGCCTGAAAAAGAAATTCCTGATCGCTCCCTTGTCCAACGGCTCCCTGATGCTGTTGGCGAACATGGCCAAACATGCGGGCCTGCCTTGGGACTTCATTTATTCATCGGACATGCACATGGCCTACAAGCGTGATCCCGAGGTCTACCGCAACGCCGTGCGCCTGCTGGGCGTCAAGCCGGGCGAGGTGATGATGGGGGCGGCCCATAACGACGACCTGGAAGCCGCCCGCAAGGAAGGCCTGCGCACGGGCTATATCAACCGGCCGACGGAATACGGCGTCGATCAGGTGAAGGATTTCGAAGCCACGTCGAACTACGACGTGATCGTCGATTCCGTCGAGGATCTGGCCGAAGCTTTGGGGTGCTGAGCCCTTGTCGGACGACAAACCCGAAATGGACGATGTCGATCTGAAACGCCTGACCGGATACGACGACACGGCGGAGTACGAGTTGGACCTCTGCGGGTTGGACCTGCCCCATTCCACGGAATCGGTGGTTCGAATGATCGAACGTTCGCGCTTTCGCGCACCGCGTTCGGTGGTCGTGCGGCTCGACCCGGCCGGCCCCGATACCGGCGAAACCCTGTTCCAGCCGATCGGCCGCCTGCTGCTGGATCTTCGGCGCAAGGGCCAACTGTCCAAGTTGAGCCCCCTGCCCCATCACGCGGGCAGCGGCTTCTATCTGGTCACTCTGGGGAAAGAAGACAGTGCGGGAGCAGAAACGGACGACCCCGAGGAAGACGAATAAGCGACCGTCCGCCGATCCGCGATCAGAGGATGGAATCGCCGCCGCCGGAACTTTGGCCGCCACCGGAACCTTGCCCCCCGCTCGGGTCCTCGTCTTCCGGCAAGGCCATCTCGCCGAACAGACTTTCCATCAGGTCCATTTCCTTACGACGGCCGCGCCGGGTATTCAGTTTCTTCTGCGCGCCGGCCGGAAGTTCGTTGAACATGAACACGCCCTTGTCGATCAGAACCTCGACCACGTCTTCGACGACACGGACGAGAGCCAAATCCGATTCAACCCACTCGTCCAGGACCATACCGGTCTGGGCGTTCTGATTGACGAAGGCGGCAAGCCCCGGATCGTCCGGCGCGACCTCTTCCGCACCTTCGACGGGGGTATCGAACACGGCCCGTACGTTCCCCTCGCCGTCGCGCACCACATAGGGCATGCATCCCTCCAATCTGGCGGTTATTGTTGGCTGTGATTGTAATGGACGGATCATCGCAAGTTAAACCATTTCAACATCTTGGCCGCCGCCCGACAGGGTTGGGGCGGCCATGGGCGGCAATGTTGTGCCTGGCCTTCGGTCTGTTGTCCGCGGCCTGTACCGGCACCCCCGACAATCGGGTTTCCGGGGGCGAGCCGGACCCGATAGCCGCCCTTGGGCCCGGCGCGGTCGTCTCCTATGCCCTGCTCGATGGAGAAACGGGAGCCGAGATCGCGGCGCAGGCACCCGACCGGCCGATGATCCCGGCCTCGACCGCCAAAGCCGCGACGATGATTGCGGCCCTGGAACTGCTTGGGCCGGACTATCGTTTCGCAACCCGCGTCCTGGCGACGGGGACACCGGACGCCGGCGGTGTCCTGACGGGCGACCTGATCCTGAAAGGCGGCGGCGATCCCCTGCTCGGCCCCCAGGACCTGTTGGGCCTGGCCCAGCGCCTGCATGATCTGGGGTTGCGCCGGGTCACGGGCCGCTTCCTCTACGACGCCAGCCTTCTGCCCGAACAGCCGTCCATCGAACCGAACCAGCCGGCAGAGGCCCGCTACAATCCGGGTATCGGCGCGCTGGCGGTCGACTTCAATCAATGGCGGCTGCTGTGGCGGGACGGCGAAGAGGTGCAGCAAACCCAACGTCTGCCGCCGCTCACCCAGTTCAAGGTTCGCCGGGGGCCCGGCGCCGCAGGCGCGGGCCGCGAGGTGACATGGGATGGCCGCACCGCCACCGACGACACTTGGCGCCTGGCCGGGCACGCACCGGAAACCGGGGACCGGTTCCTGCCGGTCAAGGACCCAGGCCAAGCCACGGCGGCGTTGTTCCGCCGTCTCGCCGGGCAGATTGGAATCGCCCTGCCCCCGCCCGAAGCGGGGACGGCTCCCAAAGGCGCGGCACCGGTCGCGCAGGTTTTGGGCCTGCCCCTGTCGGAGGTCGTGCGCCTTGGCCTGCAACATTCGAACAATCTGGTCGCGGAATTGATCGGCCTGACCGCGGCGCGCCTGTACAAGGGCCGCCCGGAAAACCTCGAAACCTCCGCCGACGCGCTATCCGGCTGGTTGCACCAGGCCGTCACGACCCGTCTCGGCGGGATGGATTGGACGGGTTGGCGGCTGCTCAACCATTCGGGGCTGAGCCGCGAATCCCGGGTCACGGCGGCCCAGATGGCAGCGGTTCTGCGCTTTGCCCAGGGGCGGCGATACGGGGGCTGGCCCTTCGCCAGTTTCCTCCCCGCGGCCGGATTTCGCCGTGCCTTCCGCGACCGTTTTCTGACCGAGGACGCCGTCGGACGCCTTTGGGCCAAGACCGGCACGATGCATTACGCCAAGGGGTTGGTCGGCTATCTGATGGACGGCACCGGGCGAACCCGGGTGTTCGCCCTATACATCGCCGATCCGGCGGCGCGGGCGGCTTATGACGCCCTGAGCGATGCCGACCGCGACGCACCCGAAGAACAAATGCGCGCCCGCGCCTGGATCGACGCGGCGGAACAGGCCGAAGAAGCCATTGTATCTGATTGGTTGAAGCGGTTCTGACGGCGCCGTCAGCGCGCGGCGGCCAGCGCCCGAAACGGCCGTTCCCGGCCATAGGTCTGATAAAATCCGCGCATTTCCGGGCTGCCCCGCAAGTCGCTCAGCGACATCATCCAATTGATCGTCTCGCCGTCTGCCGACAGTGGCAGTCGCAGGGTCGTCTGCGTCGGCTCGGTCGCCATGTCCGTATCCGTCACCCGGCGGCGGAAGGCCATCGGCTTACGCGCCTCCAAAGTGCGGCGGTACTGTTCGAAGACGATGGGGCAATTCTCACCGGGCAGCGTGTCGTTAATGGAATGGCCCGTCAGGTCGCGCGCCTTCAGCGCCAGGTGCCCGGTTCCATAAAATACGTAAACGAAATCGAGCGGCGATTGACGCACCTCGACGACCGTCAGGTAGGGCAACAGCTTGGCCGGCATTTCCAAAGGCTCAACCTCGTGCCATGACGGCGCAATCCGGTCCTGCGCCAACCCCTGCCAATAGGCGAGCATTTCCTGGAGTTCCGCCGCCGCGAGGTCATCCAGTGACACCGGGGCGCTGACAATTTCAACCATTGCGGTTGTTTCCTGCCGTTACTGTTACCGACATCTCATTTTCAGTAATCGCCAAATACTTGGCGTCGCGCGCGAGGTCGCGAAGGCAGGAATGCTCGCCTTTAGTCCAGAATCTGTCAACTAGCCGGAGGTCATATACCGGCCCGCATATCCGGACGTTCAGGCCGCCGTCACGCGCCGGGGAACCAGCTCCGCCAATAATCCCAGCCGGCGACCCGCTCGGCGATGATCGCGTAACCGTTGTCCGGCGGATGCACGCCGTCCCCCGCCGCGAAAGACTGGCCCCAGTCGCTGTCGGCGGACAACGGCGTGAACAGGTCGAGATAGGGCACACCCATTTCCGCCGCGATCTCGGCGAAGGCATCGGACATCTCGGCGATGCGGGCGTTTTGAAAATCACGCACCGGCGCGCCCGGCCCGGCCTGGAACGGCTGGCGGCTTTCATCAATGGGGGGTGGGCCGATCCACAGGGTCGGCTTCCAATCCATGGCCTCGGCAATCATCGACCGCGCGTTTTCCAACGACCGGTCGAACGCAACGCGGGGGGCCCCGTCCTCCACCGCCGTATCGTTCGTCCCGAAAGCGAAGACCAAGGCCCCCGGAAAAACCTCGGGCAGGCGCGGCTCGCATTCGGCACGCCAGCGCGCGCGGATCATTTCCGTGGTCTCGGCGCGAATCCCCAAATTGTAGCAGGTGATGTCGTTCCCGGCCTGGACCTCGCGGCGGCACAACCGCCCCGGCCAGCCCAGAAAGGCCGCATCGCCCGTGCCGTTGGTCAGGCTGTCGCCCACGAAACAGATACGCATGGTCGTCATGTCGAATGGTCTCCCCCGATGATCGCGCGGGCCTGCACCAGACAGGCACCCCGGTCCGCCGAATAGCCGCCGTCCGCCCACCAGGTTTCAACCCGTTTCAAAACCTCGCCCACGCGCGGGCCCGGGGCAACCCCCAAATCGAGCATGTCCTGCCCCTTGAGCGGAAACGCCGCCCCCTCCCAGGCCATCGCCCAGGACAGCAATTCGGTCCATGCCGCGGCCCGCGCACTGGGCAGGCGCGTCATACCCCCCATTTCGTCGGCCCAGCCGAGCAATACCAGATCGCGAAAGGTCTCGGTCCCGATGTGACGCAACAGCTTCTCCCGGTCGACGTTCCCCAGGTCCGGCGTCGGCTTTTCCTCAGGCGCGACAAGGGTGATCAGCCGATCCGTCTGGGCATTGGACAGACGCAGACGCGCCGCCACCCCGGCGACCCCGTCGGCGTCCGTGTCCAGCAAGGCCGCCAGATTACGCAGGCCGTCGGGCGCCACACCGTCCAGCACCACCGCCCGGGTCGTCAGCCAATTGATCAGACGCAGCCGCGTGACCTGCCCGGCCTCGGGCAGGATCTGGTCCAACACGCCGTAGCCGCGCATCAACAGGATCACCTCGGCCGGTTGCGGCACGGCGAGGATTTTCAAAAGCTCCTCGCGCACGCGTTCGCCGGAAAGTTCGGTCAGCTTGGCCGCATGGGCGCGGCAGGCGGCCAACGCATTGGCGTTCGCCGGCGGCCGTCCGTACGCCCCCCAGAACCTGAAGAACCGCAGGATGCGCAGATAGTCCTCGCGCACCCGTTCATCCGCACGCCCGACAAAACGGACGATGCCGTGCGCCAAGTCCGGCATGCCTTCGAACGGATCGTAGACGTCGCCCTGGGGATTGCAGGACATGGCGTTGAAGGTGAAATCGCGGCGCCGGGCGTCCTCGATCCAATCGTCGGTGAACTCGACCCGGGCGTGGCGGCCGTCGGTTTCCGTATCGCGGCGCAGGGTCGTGATTTCGAATTTACGGTCGCCGACGACGGCGGTCACCGTGCCGTGTTTTAGGCCCGTGGGGATGACCCGAATATTCGCCGCCTCCAACCGCGCGATGACGTCCTCGGGCGCCAACGGCGTCGCCATGTCGATATCGACGGCATCGTCGGGCGTCTGACGGCGGGCGACGGCGTCGCGCACGCAGCCGCCGACGAAGCGGACCTCCGCCCCGTCCTGGGTCAGGGCCGCGACCACGGCATCGGTCTCGGGCCAGGCGAGCCAGCCCTGAACCGCCAGTTTCCCCAGCGGGTCGCGGGAAATTCCCCGGATTTCGACGTAGTCGTCTTCCACCGTCACACCCCGTCACCCGGCCCACGGGTCGGGCCGGTCAATTGAACTTGGGCGGGATAATACGGCCGTCTTCCAGGCGTGGCGACTGATACCCGCCTTCGCCGGGGCCGACGCCGGTGGTGGCGGCAAGCGTCACGAGACCGCCGATCATCAGGCCCAGGCCGACCACCAGGCACCAGAACAACGCCCCCCGAGTGACTTCCGGCGGCTGGCCACCCAGCGCTTCGGCCCGCTTGCGGTAATACCAGACCCAGGCAAGATAGGCCGCCGTGGGTAGGACCAGGGGCAGGATATAATTCAGCAACAGGCGGACCACTAGTCGCCCCCCGGCGCCGGACGGGCACCCTGGAAATCGCGTCGGAAGTTCGGATCCGGCCCGCCGCCGACCAGCACATCATAGAGATTCTTGACCATCCCCGCCGTGGCGCCCCAGATGAACCGCTCGCCATAGGGCATGGCGTAGAAATCGCGGCGCGTGCCGTTGACTTCGCGCCGGTGGCGTTGGTGGTTGGCCGGGTTCATCAGGAAATCGAGCGGCACCTCGAACACGTCCTCGACCTCGTATGGATCGGGCGCCACGTCGAACGGCGGCTCGATCAGACCGACCACGGGGATGACGGAAAACCCGGTCCGCGTGATGTAGGGGTCCAACTGGCCGATGACGCGGATATGGCGGCGGTGCAGGCCGACTTCTTCTTCCATCTCGCGCAGCGCCGTATCGACGGCGTCGTCGTCTTCCGGGTCGGCATGGCCACCGGGAAAGCTGATCTGCCCCGCGTGATGCTTGAGATGCGAAGTCCGCTGCGTGAACAGGGTCGTGACCCGCGCCGCATGGGCGACCAAGGGGACCAGCACGGCGGCCGGGGTCAGATCGTCCAACACCGTCATGCCCGGGTTCAGGTCATGGTCGCCGCGCTGCATCTCCGGGTCCAGGTCCAGGGACCGGAACCGGTCGATCAGCCAATCCGGGGTCAGGTCCACCGTCATCTCTTGCCGATCCTCGCCATCATTTATTCTTGTTCCAGACGGCCGATGGAAAAAAACCGGCCCTCACTCCATATACCGTAGATATTCGCGCCTTCGACCGTTTCTTCAACCGCAAGTTCGACCAATTGGTAATAGACCGACCGCGTCAGGCGCGCCTCCAACCCCCGTTCCAGGCCGACATAAGGGCGCGGCTCCAGGGTTTCCGGGTCGACTTCGACGCGCAACGGATGGTCCGCGCCGATTGCCACGGTTTGGTCAATATTTGTCCTGAGAGTGATTTTCTGGTCCTTGCCGGACCCTTCGACCGTCGCCTCGACCGCCAGATAGGGGGCGTCATCGACCTGGATTCGGCAGACCTCGGCGGGGGTAATCAGCCAATGATCGCCCGCGTCGTCCCGGTGCAGGACCGTGGAGAACAGTTTGACCAATTCTTTCCGCCCGATGGGCGAGGAGGCATAATACCAGGTACCGTCCAGGCCGATGCGCATGTCGATATCGCCGCACAGCGTCTGACGCGGACGCAGGGCGATCCCAACGGGCGCGGGGGCTTCGCCGCCGGGCGCGGCGTCGCCGATGAAAGAGCTAAGATCCGGAGTGTTTTCGGACATGGTTTCGGTGATACGCTATTCCCAACTACGCGGTCTCTAGTGACGCGGATTTTCTGGCGGGCGGGATCGGCCCCGTCGCGCCGTTTCTTGAACGGAGGCGCTTTCCGTGACGACCAGCACCAAGAACTCCAAGAATAAGACAACAGGCGACAGTGGCAACACCGACGACTTGGTGGACGCCATCGACGGCCTCGTCGACGACATGGCCAAGGTCCGCGAAGGCGTGGGCCGGGTGATATTCGGCCAGGAAACGGTGATCGAGGAATCGCTGATCACCCTGCTGGCGGGCGGGCACTGCCTGCTGGTCGGCGTGCCCGGCCTGGGCAAGACGCGCCTGGTGGAAACGCTGGGCAAGGTCTTCGGCATGGAAGAACGGCGCGTGCAGTTCACGCCCGACCTGATGCCGGCGGACATTCTGGGATCGGAAGTCCTGGAAGAAAGCGAGACCGGCAAACGGTCGTTCCGCTTCGTCAAAGGCCCCGTGTTCTGCCAATTGCTGATGGCCGACGAAATCAACCGCGCCAGCCCGCGCACCCAATCGGCGCTGTTGCAGGCCATGCAGGAACATCGGGTTTCCGTGGCCGGGCAGTATTACGACCTGCCACAGCCGTTCCATGTGCTGGCGACCCAGAACCCGTTGGAACAGGAAGGCACCTACCCCCTGCCGGAAGCGCAGTTGGACCGATTTTTCATGCAGGTCGACGTGACGCACCCGGATCTGGAGACCGAACGCGAAATCCTGATCAAGACCACGGGGGCCGATTCCGTCGAAGCCAAGAAGGTCATGGACCCCAAGGCCCTGATGCGCGCGCAGTCGCTGGTCCGCCACGTGCCGGTCGGTGAAAGCGTTGCCGAGGCGATCCTCAAGCTGGTCCGCGCCGGGCGCCCCGATGCCTCGGACCTGCCGGAAATCCGCAATTACGTGTCCTGGGGCCCCGGCCCCCGGGCGAGCCAGGCGATGATGCTGGGCGTGCGCGCGCGCGCCATGATCCAGGGCCGCCTGGCGCCGTCCTTGGAAGACGTCTACGCCCTGGCGCAGCCGATCCTGCGCCACCGCATGGCGCTGACCTTCGGTGCGCGGGCCGAAGGCGTGTCCGTCAGCCAGATCATCGACCGCCTCTGCCAGATCATCGAATAGGAGCTGGAAACGAGCTGACCGGAACGCAAATCCATGGTTGATCCGCTGGACAGACCCGACCTGCATCACGAGGCCGAAACCGCGGCCGCGGGCCTGCCGGCGTTGCTGGTCGCCGCCGAACGGGTGGCGTCCACGGTGAGCCAGGGCGTGCACGGCCGCCGGCGCGTCGGCCAGGGCGAAACCTTCTGGCAGTTCCGGCGCTATGAATTCGGCGATTCGACGCAGACCATCGATTGGCGGCAGTCGGCCAAGTCCGACCCGGTCTACGTCCGTGAATTGGAATGGGAAGCGGCGCAGTCGGTCTGGCTCTGGGTCGATGGCTCCCCCTCCATGGAATATTCGTCCGACGTCAACATGGGCACCAAGGGATGGCGGGCCAAGGTGCTGTCCCTCGCGCTCACGTCATTGTTGATCCGGGCGGGGGAACGGGTGGCGCTGATGGGATCGGGGATGATCCCGGCGACCGGGCGCAACACGCTGCTGCGGCTGGCCTCGATCCTGGAACACCCCGACGGCATCCAGACGGCCAGCCTGCCCGGCCCCGAATTCGTGCCGCGCCACGGGCGGGTCGTGCTGTTCGGCGATTTCCTGGCGCCGCTAAACGAGACCCGCACGGCAATCGCGCGCCTCGCCGACCACGGGGTCGAAGGCCATCTGGTGCAGATTCTCGACCCGTCCGAGGAAACCCTGCCGTTCGACGGCCGCGTCGAATTCGAAGGGCCCGAAGGCGAAGGCACGATCATGATCGGGCGCGTCGAAAGCGTCCGTCAGGCCTATGCCGAGGAACTGGCCCATCATCAGGCCGGGCTGGACGCCGTCGCGCGGTCCTTCGGCTGGAGCCTGACCCGCCACATGACCCACCGGCCACCGGAGACGGTGCTGATGACGCTGTATCAGCTGCTGTCCCAGGTCATCCGGCACTAGGCGCGGGGAGGCTCGGACATCATGTTCTCTCTCGGCGCCTTCGCCTTTACCGCCCACTGGGCCCTGTTGGGCTTGGCCGCCCTGCCGGTCATCTGGTGGCTGCTGCGCCTGACGCCGCCGGCGCCGACGCGGGTGACCTTCCCGCCGTTCCGCCTGCTGCTCGGCCTCGTCACGCGCGAGGAAAGCTCCGCCAAGACGCCGCCCTGGCTGATTCTGTTGCGTCTGGCCATCGCCGGGCTGCTGGTCCTGGCGGCGGCCGGGCCGCTGATCAATCAGGCGGCGCAATGGCAGGGCTCGGGCCCGTTGATCCTGGTCGTCGACAACGGCTGGACGGCGGCCAAGGACTGGCCCCAGCGCCACCGCCTGCTGACCCAGTTGACCGATCAGGCCGCCCGCGAAGGCCGCGCCGTCACCGTCGTCACCACCGCCGCCCCGCCGGCCGGTGCCGGAACCGAACAGGTTCACACCCTCAACCCCCGCCAGGCCCAGGACTTCGCACAGGCGCTGCAGCCCCGGCCCTGGCCGTCGGACCGGCCGCAGACCCTGGACATGATGGCGGCCTCGTCCCTGGCCCAAGACCGGAGCGGTCAAGTGGTCTGGCTGTCGGACGGCCTGGACCATGGGGCCGCCGATGAATTCGCCACGGGGCTCGTCCGTTTCGGGCCCCTGACGGTCGTCACGGGAGGCCCCGGCGCCGCCACGCCGATGGTTCTGCGCCCGCCGGTGCTCGACGGCGGGTCGATCACCCTGCGCGCCGAAAGGGCCGACGACCGCGCCGAGGAAACGGCCTTCCTGCGCGCCTTCACCGACGACGGGCGTCTGGTCGCGCGCGAGGAACTGGCGTTCCCGGCGGGTGAGACGGCGGCCGAGGTGCAATTGGACATGCCGGCAGAAATGATCAACCGGCTGGTCCGCCTGGATTTGGAGGAAGGCGGATCGGCGGCTTCCGTCGTGCTGCTGGACGAACGCTGGCGTCGGCGGCCGGTCGGCATCGTCACCGGCGAAGGTGGTGCTGAACTGCCGCTGCTGTCCTCCGTGTTCTATCTGACCCGCGCGCTGGAGCCGTTCAGCGAAATCCGCCAGGGCACGGTCGGCGGCCTGCTACGCCGCCGTCTGGCGCTGATGATCCTGCCCGACCCGGGCACCCTGGCCAGCCCCGACCGCGCCGCCATCAAGGGATGGATGGAAGACGGCGGCGTTGCCGTGCGCTTCGCCGGCCCTTTGCTGGCCCAGGCGACGGGCGGACAGGCCACGGCCGGCAATACGATCCTGGTGCCCGTGCCGCTGCGCCGGGGCGACCGGGTCATCGGCGGCGCCATGTCCTGGACGCAACCGGCGAAGCTCGCCCCCTTCGATACGGAAAGCCCGTTTCACGGCCTCCCCATCCCCGACGACGTGACGGTCAATCGTCAGGTCCTGGCCCAGCCGTCGTTGGACCTGGAACGCAAGACCTGGGCGCGGCTGTCCGACGGCACGCCGCTGGTCACCGCCGAACGCCAGGGCAAGGGCTGGCTGGTGCTGTTCCACACCACGGCCAATACGCAATGGTCGAACCTGGCACTGTCGGGCCTGCTGGTCGAGATGCTGCAACGGCTGGTCGCCCTCAGCCAGGGCGTGGTCGACGCCGGACAGGGCCCGCCGCTGGAGCCGATCCAGACGCTCGACGCCTTCGGCGCACTTGGTGACGCGCCGCCGGATACGGCCTCGATCCCGCAGGAAACCTTCGCCGAAACCCCCGTCTCGCCCAAAAACCCGCCGGGCCTGTATGGCCGGGGCAACAACCGCCGGGCCCTGAACCTGGGCCGCGAAGCCGCCGTGCCCGCCCCCTTAAGCGAATTGTCCGTCGCGGCCCAACGCGCCGTCTACGGCGGCAGCCCGGCGATCGACCTGCGGCCCTGGCTGTTCATGCTGGCTGCCTTGCTCGCCCTCGCCGATTTCGCCATCAGCCTATGGCTGCGCGGATTACTCCGCCCGCCGCGCCTGGCCGCCCCCCTGCTTGCCTTCGCCGTCGTCGGCGGTGGCCTGATCGCGCCTGCCCCTGCCGCCGCGCAGGACATGGCCCAGGGTGCCAGGACCATCGCCCCACCGCCGGGTGCGGCCTCAGGCGCGCCTGGCCAGACCGGCGACGACGACGCCCTCGCCAACAGCACCCAGACACGCCTGGCCTATGTCATCACCGGCAATCCAGACGTCGACCGCGTGTCGCGCCTGGGCCTGACCGGCCTGTCGCTGATCGTTAGGCGGCGGACGGCGGCGGAACTCGCGGACCCTCGCGGCGTCGATCCCAACACGGATGAACTGGCGTTCTTCCCGCTGATGTACTGGCCGGTGGCGCCGGGGGCGTCCAACATGACCGAGATGGCGCGGACCAAGATCAACGCCTATCTGCAGAACGGCGGCACGATCCTGTTCGACACGCGCGACCGCACGGGGAGTGCCGACCTGGGCGAATTGCGCGCCCTTGCCCGGAAGCTCGATATCCCGCCGCTGGTCGTCGCCCCGCCCAATCACGTGCTGACCCGCTCGTTCTACCTGCTGCAGGATTTCCCGGGCCGCTGGACCGGCAGCCCGCTTTGGATCGAACGGGCGGGTGCCAGGGTCAACGATGGTGTTTCGCCGGTGCTGGCCGGCGGCAACGATTGGGCCGCCGCCTGGGCCTTGGACGAAGACACGCAACAAGCCCTCTACCCCGCCGTGCCGGGGGGCGAACGCCAACGGGAACTGGCGTTCCGCTTCGGCATCAATCTGGTGATGTACGTCCTGACCGGCAACTACAAGGCCGATCAGGTCCACCTTCCGGCGATCCTCCGCCGGCTGGGCAATTGACGGAGGCCAGGGAACAGCAACCATGACCGCCGCCGCCATCCAATTCTCGCCCCTGGTGCCGATGCCGTTCCTGGCCGTCGTGGCGTTGCTCGGCCTGGCGCTATTGGCCGTCGGGGTCAGCCGCCGGGCCAAGGGCTCGCTGTTCCGCTTCCTGTTTCTTGGCATGCTGCTGCTGGCCCTGGCCGATCCCCGGATCGTCAATGAACAGCGCGAACCGCAGCCGGACGAGGCATTGATCGTCATCGACCGGACGTCGAGCCAGAAAACCGGCGAGCGTCTGAAACAGATTTCCGATGCCGAGGAAAAGCTGATGGCGGCCATCGACGATCAGACGGACCTGGAGGTCCGCGTCGTCGAGGTCACCGATTCCGCCGCCGACGACCGGCCGGGCACCCGCCTGATGGATGCCTTGACCACGGCGTCGGCGGAAATCTCGCCGCATCGCTTCGCCGGGGCCGTCGTCATCACCGACGGCCAGGTTCACGACCTGCCGAAGGAATTGCGGGGCGAGGCGACCGAGGGCGCAGCGGATGAGCCGGCCACCACCACCCGAAACGCGGGCCTGCGCGGGCCGCTGCATGTGTTGCTGACCGGCAAGCGGGACGAGACGGACCGCCGTCTGGTCGTCAAGAACGCCCCCGGCTACGGCATCGTCGGCAAGGAAGTGACCATCACCTACCGGATCGAGGACAAGCACGCCCGCAAGGACGGCACCACGGGCCGGGCGACGGCCAAGGTGGAATTCAAGATCGACGGGATCGAGACGGAAACCGCCCTGGTTCCGGTCGGCGAGGACCAGACCCACACGATCAAGTTGGACCACGCCGGGCCGACCCTGGCGGAAATGTCGGTGGCTCCGGCGGAAGGCGAGCTGTCGACCGTCAACAACCGGGCCCTGGTGTCGGTCAACGGCGTACGCGACCGGTTGCGGGTGCTGCTGATTTCCGGTCAGCCCCATGCGGCGGAGCGGACCTGGCGAAATCTATTGAAGTCGGACCCTTCGGTGGACCTCGTGCATTTCACGATCCTGCGCCCGCCGGACAAGGACGATTTCACGCCGTTGAACGAACTGGCCCTGATCGCCTTTCCGACGCACGAGCTGTTCGTCGAACGGCTGGACGAATTCGACCTGATCGTCTTCGACCGCTATCTCAAGCGCGGCGTGCTGCAGACCCAGCATCTGGCCAACATCGCCGAACGGGTGCGCCAGGGGGGCGCCCTGTTGATGGCCGTCGGCCCGGAATTCGCCGGGCGGGCGAGCCTCTATCATTCGCCGCTGCGCGACATTCTGCCGGCCGAGCCGACCGGCGAGGTCGTCGAAGCGGGCTACCGCCCCCGGGTTTCCGATATCGGTCTGCGCCATCCGGTGACGGCGGCCTTGATGCGGCCCGGCTTCGATCCCAAGGCCGATCCCATCTGGGGCCGCTGGTTCCGCCAGATCGCGGGCGAAAAGACCGGTGGCAACACCCTGATGACCGGGGTTCAGGAGCAGCCGATCCTGCTGCTCGACCGTATCGGCAAGGGCCGCGTGGCGCAGATGATGTCCGATCATATCTGGTTATGGGCGCGCGGCTTCGACGGCGGCGGGCCGCAGGGCGAACTGCTGCGCCGCCTCGCCCATTGGCTGATGCGCGAACCGGACCTGGAAGAAGAAAGCCTCCATGCCCGGGTACGGGCCGGCAAGCTGACGGTGGAGCGCCGGACCTTGAAGGACAGCGTCGGCCATGTTCAGGTCACCGCCCCGTCGGGTGCCGCGCAGGAAATGGAATTGAAGAGCGCCGCGCCGGGTCTGTGGCGCGGCGAAGTGGCGGCAACGGAAATCGGCCTGTACCGGCTTGCCGAGGGCGACCTGAACGCCCTGGTCGCCTCGGGCGAATTGAACCCGCTGGAACTGTCGGACCTGCGGGCGACCGAAGACATTCTCAAACCGGTCACCGAACGCACCGGCGGCTCCGTGCGCTGGCTGGCCGACGGTATTCCCGACCTGCGCCGCGTCGATCCGGGGCGCGATCAGGCGGGCCGCGGCTGGGTCGGGCTGGTCGCCCATAAGGCCTATGTGGTGACCGGATTGAAGGACGTGCCGCTGCTGTCCGGCCTGTTGCTGGCCGTGCTGGCGCTCGGCACCCTGATAGCCGCCTGGTGGCGCGAAGGCCGCTGACCCCGGCGTTTCCGACGGCCTTTACGGCCGTTTAATCCTGACCCGAGAATTTCTCACATCTAATATGCGTCGGGCGCGCGTATCATTACCGCTGGCTGTGGAAAACAAAAACCCTGAGGAGACATCCCGTGGCCCTGACACTGACCCCCCTTGCCGATAATCTCGGCATCGAGGCGACGGGCATCGACCTGTCCGCCCCGATCACCAACGAAGACATGAACGCGTTGCGAGACGCCGTTCACGAGAACCTTGTCCTGGTTGTCCGCGATCAGGATTTGACGCCGGCGCAGTATCTCGACGCCATGTCCCTGTTCGGCGACCTGATGGACCAGCATCTGACCGAACTGCTGATGCCGGAACACCCCAAGATCGCGGTGCTGGACAGCCGCCGGGCGAAACGCGTGCTGGACGGCGAGATCGTGCCGATCGGCGCCAAGGACTGGCATACGGACCATACCAACCATGCCCGCCCGCCGAAGATGACCGCCCTTTATGCCGTGCAATTGCCCTCGACGGGCGGCGATACCGGGTTCGCCAACATGCAGGCCGCCTATGCCGGCCTGCCGCAGGACGAACAGGATCGCCTGGCGCCGATGATCACCGTCAACGTGATCGAACAGGACACCGAATACGTCAACGATTCGACGCGGTCGGCCCTGACCGCGGAACCGCAACGCCATCCTTTCATCCGCACCCATCCGGAAACCGGAAAGAAAGCGATCTACGTCCATCCGGGCAAACTCGCCCATATGGACGGCATGTCGCCGGATGAAAGCCAGACCTTCATCAACGACCTGCTGTCCCGTACCATCACGCCCGAGATCACCTACCGCCATAAATGGCGGCCGGGCGATCTGGTGCTGTGGGACAACCGGGCCACGCTGCATCTGGCCCATCGCGATTACGACGTGAAGGAAGGCCGGGTCATGCACCGGGTCATCCTGCAGGGCGAAGTCCCGTTCTAGGAGTATCGGCGGTCAGGGCCGGTTGCCGTCCAGCAACCAGGCCCGCGCCTGCTCCAGATCGTCGAAACCGCGAACCCGTCCGTCGGTGATCTTCTTCAAGGCTGCCGAGGCCGATCCGAACACGTCGAAGCCGGGTGGCAGATCCTCGACCTGTTTCGGCAGAACAACAGCCTCGCGCATCAGACCGCCTGCGATCACGCGGGGAAAGATGTATTCAGCCAACCAGTCCTCTGATTCCTGAAAGCCGCTGGACATATGCCGCAGGTCGGCCAGCCACAGGTGATAGCGCCCCATATCGAACCGGTCGCAGATGAATTCCAAGACGTCGCGGAAATGATCGCGGGTCTCGAAGCTGCCGAACCAGATATCGGTGATCAGGCCCAGGTTTTCGTTGTGACCGACGATGGCGTAACTTTTGCCGCTGTCCAGGCGAAAGGTCCGTAATTCCTCGACCAGGAACGTCCCTCGGACATCCTGTCGAATCGCATGGTCCTGCATCGGCCAACCCCAATCGGTCCGCCCCCCTGTGTCTTGAGCCTAACCCACGACACCCGACCGGCGAAATCCAATTTTTTCAGGTTTCCGGGCAGGGGCGGTCCCATTCCGGCGTGTCGCCGAAACGCGCGGCCAGGAAATCGACGAAGGCGCGAACCTTGGCCGAGAGATGCCGGTTATGGGGATAGACGGCGTAGATGCCGCGTCCGGTTTCCTCGAATTCCGTCAATACGGGCTCGAGCCGTCCTTCATAAAGGTCGCGGCCGACGATGAAGGTCGGCGAGCGCACGACACCCAGCCCAGCCACGGCGGCGGCCCGCAGCATGTCGCCGTTGTTGGCCTTCATTGGCCCGTCGACCTTCATGTCGATGGACCCGTCCGGCCCGTGGTAGCGCCATTCATCCAGGTTCGAGAGATAGCTGTAGAGCAGGCAGGTATGACCGGCCAGATCCTTGGGATGCTTCGGCCGGCCATGCTTTTCCCAATACGCCGGACTGGCGCAGGTGACGGCACGAAACACCGCCAAGCGCCGGGCGATCAGGGATGAATCGGGCAAAGACGTGATGCGGATGACCATGTCGTAGCCTTCGTCCACCACATCGACCACCCGGTCGTCGAGCGACACGTCCAATTGAATTTCCGGATAGGCCGCCATGAAATCCGGCAAGGCGTCCGCGACGTGCAACAGACCGAACGACATGGGCAGGTTGACCCGCAGGGTGCCGCGCGGCTCCGCATGCAGGCGGGTCACCGCCAACTCGGCCTCTTCCGCCTCGGCAACGATGCGTCGGCAGCGTTCGTAAAAGGCGGAGCCGACCTCGGTCAGGCTGGACCGCCGGGTCGTCCTGTTAAGCAGACGCGCGCCCAGCCGGTCCTCCAACCGCGCGACCTGCTTGGAAACGGCGCCCTTGCTCAGCCCCAATTCCCGCGCGGCCCCCGAAAATGTGCCGGTTTCCACCACCTTGGCGAAGACCGCCATGCCCGTCAGCTGATCCATTGCAGGCCCTCACAATTGTTTCTTTAAATAAACAATCATATTCCATTTTGGTTGATTGTCTACTTTTCCACCCAGGCGTAGGGTCCTCTCAACACCGCCGCTACCGGGTTTCACCTCTCCCGGCGAGGCTGGCGGGCCAAACGAAACAATTCGATATGAAGGACCAGAGCCATGACCACCGCCGCCAACGAAAACGCCCAATCGCAACCGATCCTCCTGATCACCTCCAGCCCCAATACGGTCGATGCCGTCTCCACGAACCTGGCCAAACGCCTGGCCGAGGGACTGGCGGCCAACGCCGGCGACGGCGGGATCGTCCATCGCGACCTTGGCGCCGATCCCCTGCCGCACCTGGACAGCACCACCATCGGTGCTTTCTACACCCCGGAAGAGGATCGTTCCGACGAACAGAAAGCCGCCATCGCTTTGTCCGACGAACTGGTCGACGAATTGATCGCCGCCGGGCCCATCGTCATTGCCGCGCCGATGCACAACTTCGGGATTTCGTCGCTGCTGAAGGTTTGGCTGGATCACATCGCCCGTTATGGCCGCACCTTCCTGCCGACGGGCGAAGGGCCCAAGGGCCTGCTGGCCGACCGGCCGGTCTACATCGTCACCTCGCGCGGTGGCGTTTATGGCCCGGGCACCCCGTTCAATCACCTGGACCTCCTGGAGCCCTACCTGCGCCGGGTCCTGAACTTCGTCGGCCTGGAAGACATCACCGTCGTCTACGCCGAAGGCACGGGCAAGGGCACGGACGGTATCCAGGCCGCCGAAGCCGAAATCGAAAGCCTGATCGCCGCCGAGGCGGCCTGAGGCCGTCAAGACCACAACCACGCTAGACACGAAAGGAGCAAGACCATGGGACTTCTGGTCAACGGCGAATGGCACGACAAATGGTACGACACCAAGAAATCGGGCGGCCGCTTCCAACGTGAGGATTCGGTCTTCCGCAACTGGGTCACCAAGGACGGCAACCCCGGCCCGACGGGCCAGGGCGGTTTCAAGGCCGAGGCCGGGCGATATCACCTGTATGTCGCCGCCGCCTGCCCCTGGGCCCATCGGACGATGATCTTCCGCGCCCTCAAGGGTTTGGAGGACATGATTTCGGTCACCGTGGTCGAGCCGCTGATGCTGGAAAACGGCTGGGAAATCGCGCCGGGCGCAGATCCGGTCAACGATGCCCGCTTCCTGCATCAGGTCTATACGGCCGCCAAGCCCGATTATACCGGCCGGGTCACGGTGCCGACCCTTTGGGACAAGAAGACCGGAACCATCGTCAGCAACGAGTCGGCCGAGATCATCCGCATGTTCAATTCGGCCTTCGACGGCGTCGGTGCCAAGGCCGGGAATTATTATCCCTGCCACCTTCGCGGCGAGATCGACGCCGTCAACGAACGCGTCTACCGCACGGTCAACAACGGCGTCTACAAGGCTGGTTTCGCGACCACGCAGGACGCCTACGACGAAGCGGTGACCGATCTGTTCACGTCGCTCGATTGGCTGGACGACCTGCTGGGCGAAAGCCGGTATCTGGCGGGCCCCCGCCTGACGGAGGCCGATTGGCGGCTGTTCACGACGCTGCTGCGCTTCGATCCGGTCTATGTCGGCCATTTCAAATGCAACATCCGACGGATCGCCGATTACCCGAACCTGTCGCGCTATCTGCGCGATCTCTATCAGCACGAAGGCATCGCCGGAACGATCGATATGGACGCCATCAAGGCGCACTACTACGGCAGCCACAAATCCATCAACCCCACGGGGATCATCCCCAAGGGCCCGGACCAGGACCTGACCGCGCCGCATGGCCGCGATCACATGGAAACCTGCGACGCGGCCTGAACCATAAGGACAGCAAGACCATGATTACCGTCACACCCCTGGGCGATTTGGGCCGGTTCTCCAACGACTGGCTGAACGCCCGCTATCATTTCTCCTTCGCCGGATACTACGACCCGGCGCGCACGGGCCTGGGGCCGCTGCTGGTCTGGAACGACGATACGATCGAACCGGGCCGCGGGTTCGACCCGCACGGCCACCGCGACATGGAGATCATCACCTATGTCCGCCGGGGCGCCATCACCCACGCCGACAACCTGGGCAACCAGGGCCGGACGGAAGCCGGCGACGTCCAGGTCATGTCGGCGGGCACCGGCATCCTGCATGCCGAATACAACAAGGAAGACGACCCGACGACCCTGTTCCAGATTTGGATCGAGCCCAATCAGACCGGCATCGAGCCGCGATGGGATGCCCGCAAGTTCCCCAAGGAAACGCGGGACGGACGGCTGGAAATCCTCGCCTCCGGGCGCCCGGAGGATCGGGACACCGACGCCCTGACCATCCATCAGGATGCCGCCGTCTTGGGGGCGACCCTGACGGCGGGCGAGGAAATCGTCCACCGCCTGGGCACCGGGCGCAGCGCCTATATCGTGCCCGCCCGGGGAACGCTGGAGATCAACGGCAGACCGGCGCCCGAACGCTCCGGCACCGCCGTCACCGACGTGGACGACATCACCATCCGCGCCGTGACCGAAGCGGAGGTCGTCGTCGTCGACGTACCGTGACACCACCCCATACCGCCCCGCCCGACGCGGCCGCCCCTCAATGCCGGGGGGCGGCCGTTCGGCGTTTAGGGATCAGCGGTCGGCCAAGTCCGGGGCGACCACGATCTGGGCGACACCGTGTACCGCACCCTGCTCGACTGCTTCGTGGGACTTCACAACGTCCTCGAAGGCGAAGCGCTCGCCGACCCGATGAACCAGATTGTCATCGTTGAGCAGCGGGCTGACGGCCTGCAAAACCTCGTCCTGCCGCTGGGCGCCGAGCTCGTAGATCGTAAACATCCGGATATTCACGTTGTTCCCCATCCATTGATTGAACGGGAAGGTCGGCTCCGGCACGGCGTCGGAGGCATAGGTCGCGACCGTGCCGTTGGGTTTCAGGATATCCGGCAAAAGTCCCGTATTGGCGCCGAAGGCAACCTCGACGATACGGTCCACGGGGCCGCCCGCGGCCTCGATGATCCGTTCCTTCAGGTTCGGCTCCTTGTAGTTCAGCGCGACGGCGGCGCCGAGGGATTTGGCCTCGGCGCAGTTTTCCTCGGACCCGCAGGTCGCGATCACCCGCGCCCCGCCCCAAGTGCCCAGTTGCACCGCATAGGCGCCGACCCGGCCCGTGCCGCCAGTGACCAAGACCGTCTTGCGCGAGATATCGCCATCGGCGAACAACGCGTGATAGGCCGTGACCACCGGCACCCCGGCGCAGGCCCCCTGACTCAGCGTCACGTCGCCGGCCAACGGCACTGCCTGGCGTGCCGGCAAGACGACGAATTCCGCCGCCGTGCCGTGGGGACGGCCGTGCTGCGCGCCGAAAATCCAAACGCGCTGGCCGATGCGGGCGTTGTTGACACCCTCGCCGACCTTATCGATCACGCCGGAACCGTCGTTATTCGGGATGATCGGCGAGAACTTGCCGAGTTCGCGGCCAGACGACCGGCGCTTCACATCGGTCGGATTGACGGCGGAAAAGGCCGTACGGACGCGAACCTCGCCGGGGCCTGGCTCCGGGTCGGGCAGATCGCCGAAATTCAGAACGTCGGCCGCCGGGCCGGCGCGGTCATACCAATAGGCGCGCATGGGTTTTCCTCCTTGGACTGTCTCTACCGATTGACCGGACCGAGCGGCCCGGAAAAGGTTTTCCGGAAAGTGGCGCGGGACGGGGCGGAAGACAAGGCCGGAAGTCGAAGTCCCGCCCCGTTTCCGCCGCCGGACCCGGCAATTCTTGCCCTTACGGCGGCGTTTTCTGCCGTTCCGGCGCGCGTTTTCCCCGCCTAAGTCATTGAATTACAACAATCTAGATTGTGGCACGGGGATTGAAACAAAAGGTGCAATACCGGGATCGGGGATAACCCCGGCGAAGGCGCCGGCAACGGCAAACGTATTAAGGAACGGGAAAAAATGAATCCTCTATATATCGCCGCCAGTGGCATGGTGGCACAGCAGCAACGCGTGGACGTGATCGCCAACAACCTGGCGAACATGAACACGACCGGCTATCAACGCCGCCGGGCGTCGTTCAACGATCTCGTTTACGAAGACAACAAACGCCCCAACAACACCCATTCGCGCGCCAACGGCGTCGTGCCGTCCGGCGTCAAGGCCGGTCTGGGCGTGCGCACGGCGTCGTTCTACCGCGTCGTCGAACAGGGCAACCTGAAGCAAACGGGCAACCCCTTCGACCTCGCCGTTCAGGGATCGGGCTATATTCCGGTGACCCTGGCCAGCGGCGACACCGGATATACCCGGGCGGGGGCTTTTCAGCTCAACGAACAGGGCCAGTTGGTCACCCACGACGGTCTGACCGTCGGCGGCGGCATCACCATCCCGCAGGGTGCCATCGAGGTTACCATCAATACCTCGGGCGAAGTCCTGGCCAGCTTTGAAGGTCAGCCGCAGCCGCAGAACGTCGGCCAGCTGACCATGGCCCGGTTCCCCAACGAGGGCGGCCTGAAAGCGATCGGCGACAGCCTGTTCCAGGAAACCACCGCCTCCGGCGCGCCGTTGATCGGGATCGCCGGCACGGGCGGTTTCGGGACCATGCTACAGGGCTTCCTGGAAACCTCGAACGTCAATCCGGTCGAGGAAATTTCCAACATGGTCAAGGCCATGCGGGCCTATGAGCTGAGCTCCAAGGTCATCCAGACCGCCGACCAGATGATGTCGACCAAGTCCAGCTAGGCGGTTTTCGTCTAAACGTTAACAGCTGAGTAACCTTCTCCCGGTAGGTTCACCGGGCCTCTGATAACCACGGCAAAAAGATCGTGGTTTCAAAACAAGGCCGTACGGGCGGCCATAAAAAACCGTATTCGAAACGCTTCGTTTCGAGCGATCCAAGCGCCGGCGGCGGTCCCAGAAAGCGGATCGCCGCCGCGCCGTTTCCAGAGATTGTTTATTTCAGTTTGCGGCGCATGGGGATGGCCGGTTCGGCCATGCGCCGCCCCGGCATCGCGCCAGCTATGCGCGGACGGACCATGATCTGATTTCAGTGGAAACCTACGGCCAGGCCACATCCGGCGGCAGGCTCATCAGAATCGCTTCCGTATTGCCGCCGGTCTGCAGGCCGAAGATCGTGCCCCGGTCATACAGCAGATTGAATTCCACGTAGCGACCGCGCTTGACCCGCTGGGCCTCGCGGTCCTCGTCGGTCCAGGTGCGGTTCATCTGCTTGCGGACGATTTCCGGATAGACGTCGGTGAAGGCACGGCCGACGTCCTGGGTGAAGGCGAAATCGGCCTCCCAGTCACCGGTGTTGTGCTGATCGTAGAAAATCCCGCCGACGCCGCGCGGCTCGCCCCGGTGCGGCAGGTAGAAGTATGTGTCGCACCATTCCTTGAACTTCGGATAGTAGGCGTCGTCATGGGCGTCGCAGGCGTCCTTGAGGGCGGCGTGAAACCGCGCCGTGTCGGCGTCGTCCCGGAACACCGGCGTCAGATCGCCGCCGCCGCCGAACCAGCCCTGGGTCGTGACGATCATCCGCGTGTTCATATGGGCCGCCGGCACATGCGGCGAATTGGGGTGGATGACGGTCGAAATGCCCGACGCCCAGAACCGGGGGTCTTCAGACGCCCCCGGGATGCGGGCGCGGAATTCCTCGGAAAACTCGCCCATCACGGTGGAGACGTTAACCCCGGCCTTCTCGAACACCCGCCCGCCGCGCATGACGGCCATGACGCCGCCGCCACCCATCTTGCCCGCCTCGCCCTCTTTGCCGTTATAGGGGCGTTCCCAGGATTTGCGTTCGAACCGGCCCGGTTCGCGCGCGCTGGTGCCGTTGGGCCCCGCGACCTCGTCCTCGACGCTTTCCAGCGCATGGCAGAAATCGTCGCGCAGCCGTTCGAACCAGGCCTTGGCACGGGATTTATGGGCGTCGGAATAGGCAGCGTCGGTCATGGGTATCGATCGTCCCGGAGATCAAGCGTTTGACGGAAAGGCGTGGAGCCGGTCGAGCGCCACGGCCAGCACCATGGCCGCACTGGCCGCCAGGTTCAAGGACCGCGTACCCGGCATCAGGGGAATCCGGAGGCGCGCATCCGCCGCCTCATGAACGTTTTCCGGCACCCCGGCGCTTTCCCGGCCGAACAGCAGCACGTCGCCTTCGCGGAATTCAAAGGCCGGCAGCGTCTCCGCCGCCTGTGTCGTCAGCAGAACAAGACGGCGGTCCGCCATGGCGGCATGGAATCGGTCCCAGGACGCATGCCGGATCCAGTCCAAATGGTCGAGATAGTCCATGCCGGACCGCCGCATCCGGGCATCGGACAGCACGAACCCGCAAGGTTCCACGATATGAAGCCGCGCATCCAGACAGGCCGCCGTGCGCATCACGGCGCCCGTGTTCTGCGGGATATCGGGTTCAAACAGGGCGATTTCGATGGGTCCGGCCATGGCCGGGTCATGAAGCGGCGAATGCCCACGTTTTGCAAGCGTTTCTCACCAGTTAGCCCTTGCCTGAAAGCCCTACTCGACATAAGGTCTCGCCGGTTCGTGCGGGCGCCCCCGGGTCCGCACAATTTCGGCTGGTGGGAAAGATCACCGCGCCGTTGCCTCTTAGTCGCCGGTCCCTTAAATTCGGCGGTGACGTTACGGGGGCCGTCCGGACCTCGAATTCTACGGCCCGGAACGGTGCACAAGATCAAAACACCTTTTATTTAAGGGGAAGTGCTTATGAGCGACACGGCGAGCACCCCGCCATCAGCCGAAATCGACGAGCAGACACGCCGCGATTTCCTTCTGGTTTCCACGGCTACGGTCGGCGCGGTGGGTACCGCGTTGTCCCTGTGGCCGTTCGTTAACAGCCTCAATCCCGCGGCCGACACCCTGGCCCTGGCGACGACGGAAGTGAACCTGGCCCCCATCGCGGAAGGCCAGAGCATCACCGTCGTCTGGCAGGGCAAGCCGGTGTTCATCCGCCATCGGACGAAGGCCGAGATCGAACAGGCGAAAGCCGACGATGCGGCCGCCCTGCCCGATCCGGCGAAGGACGCGGATCGTGTGATCAAGCCGGATTGGCTGGTCATGGTCGGTGTCTGCACCCACCTGGGCTGCATTCCGCTGGGTCAGAAAGAAGGCGAGCCGAAGGGTGACTTCGGCGGCTGGTTCTGCCCCTGCCACGGCTCGCACTACGACACCTCGGGCCGGATCCGTAAGGGCCCGGCGCCTCTCAACCTGCCTGTGCCGACGTATGAGTTCCAGTCGGACACCCAGGTCAAGATCGGTTAACGGGGGACGTCATGAGCGAACAACAACCGACAAGCAAATTCATGCAGAACGGGGTCGTGAAGTGGATCGAGCATCGCATGCCGATCTTCTCCTTCATCGATCATTCCGTGGGCTCCGGCTATCCGGCACCGAAGAACCTCAATTACTGGTGGAACTTCGGATCGCTGGCGGGCCTTGCCCTGATCATCATGATCGTTTCCGGCATCGTGCTGGTCATGCACTACACGCCGCATACGACGCTGGCCTTCAATTCGGTCGAGCGCATCATGCGCGACGTCAACGGCGGCTGGCTGATCCGGTATCTGCACATGAACGGCGCCAGCTTCTTCTTCATCGCCGTCTACATCCACATCTTCCGCGGCCTCTATTTCGGGTCCTACAAGTACCCGCGCGAATTGCTGTGGATCATCGGCGTGCTGATCCTGCTGGCCATGATGGCGACGGCGTTCATGGGCTACGTTCTGCCCTGGGGCCAGATGTCCTACTGGGGTGCGACGGTCATCACCAACCTGTTCTCGGCCATTCCGGTGGTCGGCGAAAGCCTCGTGACCCTGCTGTGGGGCGGCTTCGTGGTCGATAACCCGACGCTGAACCGCTTCTTCTCGCTGCATTACCTGCTGCCCTTCGTCATCCTGGGCCTGGTGATCATGCACATCTGGGCGCTGCACACCTTCGGGTCCAACAACCCGACGGGCGTCGACGTGAAAGGCCCGCAGGACACCATTCCCTTCCACCCGTACTTCACGATCAAGGATCTGTACGGGATGGGCGTGTTCATGCTGATCTTCCTGTTCTTCGTGTTCTTCGCGCCCAACTACTTCGGCGAGGCCGACAACTACATCCCGGCCGACTCCCTCGCGACGCCGCCGCATATCGTGCCGGAATGGTACTTCCTGCCGTCCTACGCGATCCTGCGGGCGTTCACGAACGAGTTCATCCTGTATTGGCCGGTGTCCTGGCTGATGACGGCGAAGCTCGCGGGCGTCATCGCGATGTTCGGATCGATCATCCTGTTGGCCCTGATCCCCTGGCTGGACACCTCCAAGGTGCGCTCGGCCCGGTATCGCCCGGTCTACAAGTGGTTCTTCTGGATCTTCGTGCTGGACTGGATCGTGCTCGGCATGGTCGGCGCGCATCCGGCGGAAGGTATCTGGGTGGTGTTGGGTCAGGTCGCGACGACCTACTACTTCGCCCATCTTCTGCTGATCCTGCCCATCCTGGGTGTCCTGGAACGGCCCCTGGCCACGCCGGAAAGCATTTCGGCCTCGGTCACGCAGCCCGCGGAGTAAGGAACATGATGAAACCAACCATCAAGACCGCCTTCGCGGCCGTTCTCACCGCTGCCGCCGTTTCGGCCGCAGCTTTGGCCCCCACCACCGCCCATGCCGCGGCCGCCGGCCCCAAGCCGGAAGTTCAGGATTGGACCTTCAAGGGTCTGTTCGGAACCTTCGACCGGGCCTCGGTCCAGCGTGGCTACCAGGTCTACAAGGAAGTCTGCGCGGCCTGTCATTCCCTGAACCTGATCAAGTTCCGCAACCTGGCGGACATCGGGTACTCGGAAGCCCAGGTCAAGGCGCTGGCCGCCGAGTATGAGATCGAGGACGGCCCCAATGACGACGGCGAAATGTTCATGCGGAAACGGACGCCGTCCGATCCCATGCCGTCGCCGTTCCCGAACGCCAAGGCGGCAGCCGCCGCCAACGGCGGGAAGGCGCCGCCGGACCTGTCGCTGATCACCAAGGCGCGCGCCCAGGGCGGCGATTCGGTGATCAAGGTCTCCATGAAGCACCCGGGCGGGTTCACCATCGGCGCGGATTACATCTACGCCCTGCTGACCGGCTATGAAGAAGCCCCCGACGGCTTCGAAATGCCCCCGGGCGGCAGCTACAACAAGTACTTCCCGGGC
>MDTA01183286.1_pt1 | contig 44579 bp, 35 predicted proteins | sample 811151 | NCBI WGS metagenome assembly MDTA01 (sample SAMN05326648, study PRJNA326480) | marine metagenome | isolation source: seawater | place: Indian Ocean: South | collected 2010
CGAATGGAGTACTTTTATCGAGAGATGCGGAAACGGACCGGCATTTTGATGGATGGAGATACCCCAGCGGGAGGGGAGTGGAACTACGATTCCAGTAATCGAGCGTCATTTGGCAAACGTGGCCCAGAAACTGTTCCGCCTCCTGTCAGATTCAGGTCTGACTCGATAACTCGCGAAGTGATCGAGCTTGTAGAACACAGATTTGCCGATCACCCGGGGAGATTGGATACGTTCGCCTGGCCAGTTGCGTCGCAGGATGCGAAGTGCGCCTTGGAAGATTTTCTGAAGAAAGGCTTGGCCGATTTCGGCAAGTATCAGGATGCCATGTGGACAGGGGAGCCCTTTCTTAACCATTCGCTTCTTTCCCCATCGCTGAATTTGAAACTGTTATCGCCTCGTGAGGTGATCGAGGCAGTGGAGAAAGAGTACCGCGAAGGTAGGGCACCTATCGAATCGGTTGAAGGCTTTATCCGTCAGGTCATCGGGTGGCGCGAGTATGTGAGAGGCGTTTACTGGCGTTACATGCCCGATTATGCAGATCGTAACGCAATGGGAGCTTCGGAAGCGCTCCCGGATTTCTATTGGACCGGTCAGACTTCACTGAATTGTTTAAGGCAGGCTCTAGATCAGACTTTGGAATACGGCTACGCCCACCACATTCAGAGGTTAATGGTTACCGGATTGTTCGCTCTGCTTTGGGGAGTGGATCCGAAAGAAGTTCACCGTTGGTATTTGTCGATCTATGTAGACGCGGTGGAGTGGGTAGAGCTTCCCAACACGCTGGGCATGTCTCAGTATGCAGATGGAGGAGTGATGGCTTCAAAGCCATATGTATCCACGGGAAAATACATCAACCGGATGAGTAACTATTGTAAAGGTTGTCGTTTTCGTCCTGACGTTAGGACTGGCGAAGATGCCTGTCCGATCACAGTGCTCTATTGGGACTATCTGGATCGGCACGAAAAGGCGCTAGCTGGGAACCAGCGGATGGGATTGCAGTTGCGAAATTTGAAGCGGATGGGAGCTGAAGAGCGAAGTGGACTTCGGGCCCGGGCTCAAAAGACGCGGCAATGGATTTTGAAAGAATCTAATAATTGATTGAGAACTTAATGATGCAAAAGACATACGTGATAGTAGGTGGAGCAGGGGATATCGGGAAGGCGACTTGCGAACAATTAATTGCCGAAGGCAAAGGAGTGATCGCTGGGGTCAGAAATCCGCTTGTCGTCGAAGGGGACCAACGGGTGGGTGGAGTCGACTACCGAACCGTCGATGCGGAAGACTGGGAAAGCTTAGACGAGCTGTTTGCAGGCATCGGAAGCGACGATATCGAGTTGGTGGGAGCAGCCCTTTGCGTGGGCTCCATTTTGCTCAAACCGGCCCACTTAACTCGAATCGAGGAATTCGACAGTGTTCTTTCAAAGAATTTGTATTCGGCTTTTGGTTTGGTGCGGGCCGCGGCCAAACGGTTTTCCAAAACGGGTGGATCGATCGTTTTGGTTTCTTCGGGAGCAGCCCAGCAGGGGTTGGCTAATCACGAAGCTATCTCGGCTGCAAAAGCGGGAGTAGAAGGGCTGGTCCGCTCGGCTGCTGCGACATACGCTGGCAAGGGCGTGCGGATTAATTGCGTAGCTCCTGGTCTGGTGAGGACTAATTTGTCGGAGAGGATTACGTCTAATCCGAGCTCGCTAAAGATGTCCGAGAGAATGCATGCGCTAGGGAAGATCGGCGATCCGGAAGATGTAGCCCGAGCCGTAGCCTGGCTCTTGGACGATGGGCAAAGCTGGATAACCGGACAAGTGATCGGAGTTGATGGAGGATTGGCGAAAGTTACGCCAGTTGGTTGAATATAGAAATCGAATCGTCGCTGCACTGGGTTAGGGCTATCTCCGACTGGGGGATGGCAATCCTCGTTTGGGTAGTGCAGTTCTATGTCTACCCAAGCTTTCGCGAAGTGAAGGCGGGGCTGTTTGTGGATTGGCATAAGCGGTACATGAACAGGATCGCTTGGATGGTAGGACCGCTAATGATTGGCCAGTTGGCAGCGGGAGCAGGCTTGCTCCTGACAGATGCCTCGATGCCAAGTATTATTTACGCGGCCTTAGTCGGGGCAACTTGGATACTAACAGGATTGGTGGCTGCCCCTCTACATAGGAATCTGCAAGATCTCGGAAAGGACTCGAGAACGATCTCCGGTTTGATTGCTTGGAATTGGCCCAGAACCGTTCTTTGGACGGCGATCATTTTCGTTTGAGGTTGGGTTGGTCGGGATTTTTAGATGTAAAGATGGCAGGGCTGGCTGTCTTTAGTCAGCCGAGCTAGGAGAGGTTCCCCGGAACGGCTGACTGGGGACAGTCAGCCCTACCTTCCTCAAAGCGAATAAAACCATCCTCAAAAAATAGAATGTGTAAATCGAATCCAAGGGTGTATACTTGAGTACAGATGTTGGATACTGAAGTGATATTTCCCTTTTTGGTCGTTTCGATCGCTTTGTGCTTGGCTCCGGGGCCGGACAATCTTTTTGTTTTGGCCCAATCTGCGACGCATGGGCGAGCAGCGGGGCTACGTGTGACGGCAGGTCTCTGCACGGGATTGCTTTTCCACACGCTTGCTGTGGTATTCGGGTTGGCCGCTATTTTCCAAGCATCAGCCGTTGCGTTCACGCTCGTTAAGATCGTGGGAGTTGGCTATCTGCTCTTTCTCGCTTGGAAGGCATTTACTGCCAGGGCCCAGAAGCTGGAAAATCCCGATAGGCCATCCAATGGAGGATTCTACCGGCGGGGCGTGATCATGAACGTTACCAATCCCAAGGTATCGATCTTCTTTTTGGCTTTTCTGCCTCAATTTGTGAATGCCGAAAGAGGAGCGGTATCCGGGCAAGTGGTCATTCTAGGTCTCATGTTTATCGGAGCCACAGTCATGGTTTTTGGTGGAGTAGCATTTATGGGCGGCGCATTGCGGGATTTTCTCGTCCGTTCGCCGAAAACTCAATCGATTATGAACAAGGCAAGCGCTGTGTTATTGGCCTTGCTGGCCGTGCGATTAGCAGTAGCCAGCATTAGGTAAAATAGTATCTAACAACTGGATATTTTGCACCTCTATATCGAAAATTTTCAATTGGCCCATACGCAAAATAACCTATTGTCTCAATGAGACACTCGTTTTCCTTATAGAGGCAACAAGCGAGGATGGGAGCGTTGTTTGAAGGATTTGTTTCCGACACCGCTCACATTGTTCGCTTAGCGGGCATCAGGCGCGAAGTGTCGCATGCCAACGAATAGGATGCAACCGCATAGGCTTTAAGTGACTGAAGCGCTGTTGGGGTGTTGCGTTTTGATAGAACGGCGCTTATCGAGGCGGGATGAAATTGAGTTTTTCTAAGTTTCTTCTCTGTTCTGCCTTCTCTCTATTGGGCGTCCTCCTCGTTTCCTGTTCGAGTTCGAATGGTTCGGTGTCGCTTTTTGATGGAGAGAGCTTGGCGAATTGGGAGATCCAGAGTGGGGGCCAATTCGCCGTCGAAGGTGGGGTATTGAAGGTCAATAAAGGTACGGGATGGTTGCGTTCGGAAAAGACATACGCCGATTTTAAACTAACCATGGAGTTTCGCTTCATCGAGGAAGAAGCCAATAGCGGGATTTTCGTCCGTACGGGTCCAGACAGCGTAGATGATGAGAATGGATGGCCTGAGGACGGGTATCAGATTCAATGCCGGGATACTTTGGAGGGGGACTACCCGTTAGGTTCGCTGATTCCCTATGGAGCTCCCGCTTTTGAGTCGGAAACGGACATGGAGGCCTTGCGGGCAGCGTACAAGCCGGCAGGTAAATGGCAGACGTTCGAGATAGAGTGCATGGGAGAGGAAGTTAGAATTTCGGTAAACGGAAGCCTTGTCACTGTGGGTAGCCACATCAAGAATCTCGATGGGCATATAGGGATCCAAGGGGAGCTTAGTTTGCTGGAATTCCGTAAGATCGAGATCGAAGAGCGATAGGATGGTTGGTGACAATCCTGTGAAGCGGCGGTTTAGTGCCGCTACATTTCTACCAATGGCGCTGGGTATTTACACCACTTACAAAAAGGATTGGGTAAATGGCGGAGCGTGAAGCGATCTTGGGCAAGGCGGCTTGCTTGCAAGGGTGCTGTCGCACGGTGGAAGCAAACACGCCGCCCGGGGTCGCTTCATGCCCGTCCCCGAAGGAGAGGCTGCACCATTTGCTCAATCCTTTTTGTAAGTGGTGTTAGTCCAACCTATGTCCAAGCTCTATTCTCCTGACTTTCCATTTCGTCCTGCTGGGCTGCCCTTTCATTACGGGTGGGTGATTGCCATAGCGTCTGCCGCAAGCATGGTGGCTAGCATTCCCGGTCAGACGATCGGGGTAAATGTGTTCAACGACGAGTTAATTGTCGCTTTGGGACTGACCCGTTCGCAGGTGGCTTTAGCCTATTTCATCGGTACGGCGGTTAGTGGAGCCATACTTTTGTGGGCGGGTAAGATTTACGACCGGATTGGGGCAAGGCGATTGATCGTCGCTTCGAGTATTTCTCTCGGCCTTTCGCTGTTCTATCTCAGCGTTGTTGATTGGATTCCCTTAGCGATCGCCCGACTTTGGAGTCTTCAAGGAGCATTGAACTGGATGTTGGTTGCCAGTATAACGGTAGGGTTCTTTTTGATACGGTTTACGGGACAGGGTTTTGTAACCATGGCAGGACGCAATATGGTGGCGAAATGGTGGGAATACCATCGGGGAAAGGTATTGCCGTTTACGGGAATCGGGGTGAGCGTGTGCTTTTCACTTGCTCCGATCGTATTCTACGAGCTTATACAAGCGACGGACTGGCGAATAGCCTGGAGGGTTCTCGGTCTAGCTCTTGCTTTAGGTGTCGCCTTTTTTGGGTGGCTCATTTTTCGGGACAATCCGCAAGAATGCGGTTTGTCCGTGGATGGCGGCATCGCCCCTGGCGAGAAGCAAAAGGATAATCCCGAATTTTCGGTAGTAAGAGATTTTACGCGTGCCGAGGCGATTCGGAACTTCGCTTTCTGGATATACAATGGGATCTTCGCTCTGCAGGCCTTGTTTATCACCGCCTATGTATTTCACGTTTTGGACCTGGCCCAACTGCTGGGAATTCCTGACAAACGCATTTTGGGATTATTTTTGCCGAGCGCGGTGATAGGCGGGCTCATAAGTATTGGGGTGGGCTGGTACAGCGACCGGTTTCGCCTCAAGTACTTCGCCGCCTTCATGGCCTCCGGAATTGCCTTATCTGCTGCGGCTCTGGTCGTTCCGGTCGAGGGATTTCTCATTCCCGCAATCATCATTGGGATGAGTATAACCAGTGGCTGCTTTGGCCCGATATCGGGGGCCTTTATCGCTCGCTACTATGGTGTGAGCCATATCGGAGCGATCAGCGGCGTGTTCATGTCGTCGATGATTATAGCCAGCGCGACAGGCCCCTTGTTGTTCAGCTATTGCAAAGATTACACGGGCTCGTACTTTGCCGCTTTCGTGGCAACGTTGATCGGCGCCATTGCTCTGGTAATCGCGTCCTTTTGGGCAGACAACCCGCAGCGAAAGTTGAAACGGGAGGAGTAGCGCAGGCATCTTGCCTGTGTAACATTCATCGGACACAGGCTGGAAGCCTGTGCTACTTTTCACGGGCGAAAGTGCCGCGCTCCTTCAGTTATGCATCTTCGATAGGGCCTTCTTTAGGCGGGTGTGAGCGGCGCGTGTTTCGGCATCCGCCTTTTTGAGATCGATCGGGTACAAGAGCTCGGGATCCGTAGTGAAATCGTAGAATTGGTTGTCGCCCGTTTCGTCGAATAGCTGGTACCGCTTGTCTTGTATCCAGCGAGAGATGCTACGCCCCTTCTTATTGTGGCCTGGAAGAGGATCGTGATGGATGAATACCCAATCACGAGGGTTTCCCTTTTCGCCACGAAGTTGGGGAATAAAGGAATGGCCATCGAAAATTTCATCCGTGGGTAACGGAATGTTTGCGGCTTCGAACATTGACGGAATGAAATCCGTTGTATCCACAAGATCCGAAACAACGCGTCCACCCGCTTGGCCAGCAGGCCAATTGATAATTAAGGGCACGTGAGTGCCGCGGCGATTGTTCTCGCCTTTGCCACCGCGAATCGCCCGCCCGTCACGCATTTTGGATACCACTTCTTTTGGTGTCCCGTTATCCGAGTAAAAGATAAGCATCGTATTGTGGCGTATGCCTAGGTCATGGAGTTTGGAGTCAATTCGCCCGATCAGTTTATCCATGTATTCGACCATGTCGCCGAAGTACTTGTCTGGGCTTGATTCGAACCGATTGCCGTTTCGCCAAGCCTCTGAATCGGGCGTTGGATTGAACGGGCCGTGGGTTAAGGCCATCGGGTAGTACACGAAGAAGGGTTCCTCCTGGTTCCGTTCTATGAAGTCGTTTACGTAGTCCACATAAAGGTCGGGACCGTATTGGCTTTTTGTGTCGGTCAGGTATTTCCCATTGGCTTGGATACGCGGATCTGGAAACCTAGATGCTTTGTCTTCGGTATGCTCGGTATGCCAGAGAAAGTATTCGTGAAATCCAGAGTCCTCTGCCCGCATGCCGCGATTGCGCCATTCAGGTTGGAAATCAGGCGGGTTGTAGCTTCGGAGCTGCCATTTGCCAGAGATGCAGGTTTTGTAACCAGCTTCGGAAAACCAGTGCCCAAAGGTCTTGGCTTCGGGATCGAGTATACCAAAGGCAAGCCAATTGCGGAAATTGTACTTTCCGGTCATGAGGGCGACACGCGTAGGTGTGCATAAGGGAACGGAGTGAGCGTCGTCGAATCTTACTCCCTCAGCAGCCAGCCGATCTAGGTTAGGCGTATTGTAAGAGGCTCCGCCATAGCAACCCAGCGCTTCGATGCCGAGATCATCGGCCATTATGAGGATGACATTCGGCCGATCTGACACGGCGTAAGCGAGAGTAGCGGATAGGCAGAGTAGAGATAGAGCGTTTTTGATCATTTCGGTATCGGGAATGAGCGTGGGGACCAATTGCTTACTTGAGGATAAATCGTTTCGGTGAATTTGGGTGAGTTTTTAGATGATTTTGAATGCGCAGTACAATATCGGGGTGATTTTTGGATACGTCCTTGGATTCAGCGAGCATCTCTACTTTAGGGCCGAACAGCATCATCGGTGAACTATCGGAGGGGACGACAGCTTTGTAGTCTCCGTAGCGTACAAAATGTTTGTAGTTGGGGTCTCTAGGCAATTCGTTCGACAGCCATTGCGCGATGTTAGCGTATTCAGGATCCTCTATGAGATTGTTCCATTCGCGAGGGTCTCGTCCGTGGTCGTACAGCTCTTCCGAACCATCGAAATACTGCGTGTAGCGCCACCGGCTGTGGCGAATGGTTTGCGTGCCGCGCCCGACGTGGGTGATTGCCAAGTGGGGCCATCGGGATTCCGGATTGGCGATTAATGGAAGCAGTGAATTACCATCGAGATCGTCGCGGATGTCGAGATCGAGCGCGTCCATAACGGTTGGATACAAATCAAGGAGAGATACTGGATGATGACATTCTCTACCTGGCTTGAAGCCCGATGGTTGCTTGGTCAAAGGGGGTACAGCGATCAGAGGCACTTTGGTGGATCGCTCCCAGGTGGTAAATTTTCCCCAATGCTCCTTCTCGCCCAATTGCCAACCGTGGTCCGACCAAAGGACGATTAGCGTGTTATCGGCGTGCTTGGAAGCGTCGAGCGCGTCGATTACCTTACCCAATTCGTGATCGATATAGGTGATGGATGCCAAATAAGCGCTAACGGCGTTTCGCCACTGGCCATACTCCACTACGGTGTCGTGGGCTCCACTGGTAAGGGCGTAGCGGCCGAAACCTTGAGCGATCTCGGAAACGTCTTCGAGATCCTCTTTCAGAGTGTGTGGCAATATCACGGACTCTGGCGGGTACATTTCGTGAAATCGCTTCGGCACCCAGAGCGGCTGATGCGGGCGGTAGAAGCCTATTGCCAAGAAAAAGGGCTGATCATAGGATTGGCCCAGTTTTTCGACAACCCATTCCGCGCTCTGAGTATCTGTCCATTCTTCGTCTGGTCGATCGATAACGCCCCAGTCGAAGGAGTCGATCGTTCTAGAACCGCGATTGCGATCCCGCGGCATGCGATTCAGTGGCATCGTAATCCCCAGGCGAGGGATTTCATGTCGAACATACGGATCGTTGTCGGCTAGCGACTCTTTGCTGATGGTTCGTTCATCGGGAAGAATTGGCATCCACTTGTCATAGTCGGGCCCATATTCATCGAAGTAGTTCTGGTTTCTTCCATGGAAGAGCTTACCCGTTCCCATCGTGTAGTAGCCCTGGGACTCTAAATCATGGGTTAACATAGTGGCCTTTGGCATGGTTTTCTCGATACGCTGCCCATTGCCGTAGACGCCGTTGTTGATTGGGGAGAGCCCCGTCCAGTTTGCGGCACGAGAACCGCTGCAAGCGGGCACCACGCAGTGGGCGTTAGTAAACAAGAGCCCGCGTTCGGCGAGTCGATCGATGTTAGGCGTCTTGACTTGCGGGTGGCTATTCATACAGCCAACCCAGTCGTTCAGATCATCGATGGTGACGTAAAGGATATTGTACTGGGAGCCATGGCGCTCGCCGAAACTCGCTTGAGCCAAGAATAGAGCAGTAATAGTTCCGAAAAGCACTTTGGCCTGCATAAGAAAAGCGATCGGATAGCGCGCTAGTTGATTGAGGGATAGCATTGCCGGGATTATCGTGGGATTTGCGAATTTGCTTCAAGGCAAATGCGATTCTTGAGCTTCGACTTCCTATTGCTGGGTTAATCGACCCCGTATAATGAAACCATACTGGATGACCGCGAGGGTTCCGGTAATAGCGGTAGCGATGCACAAGATCCAAAGCGGCTCAGCGATGGCGAGCAACACTGCAAGCAAAGCGGCGTACTGAAGAACGGTGGTCAGCTTGCTCAGCCATTGGGCTTTAATCGACTTGACGCTGCGAATGCGGCCCGCCAGCGCCAAGCCTATGGTGATGAAAAGCACGCCTAGATCACGTGACCCTAGTAGAAGCCATTGCAGGAACGTTAGCTTGCCCATCCACATCCAGGTGACGGCGACGGAAAAAAAGAAGAATTTGTCGGCGATCGGGTCCAGGACTTGGCCGAGATAGCTGGTCCAACCGCACAGGCGGGCGATAAATCCGTCGAGAAACTCGGTAACCAGTGCGACGGCGATTACTTCCAAGTGCCAGCTCTCGGGCAGGAATGGAAAAGCGATGGCCAAAATCAGCCGCGCAATGGTGATTCCATTGGGGATATGCGAATAAACGCTGGAGCTAGTTTCCGCCATCGCGATAGGCTGCTGTGGTGACTGTTGGCCTATTCAGTATAAGCGGTCCACTGCTTTTCGATCCAGTCGGCGTCTGGTTTCGACGAGGTGACCAAATAGCGGTAGCGGGATCGGTACGATTCGCCTGGATCGATAGTAAATTCTCCATCGAACATGGGAGCATAGGTGAAGTAGGGCATTCTTGGATGCAGACGGACCGATTGGGGGAATCGAAAATTCGATGGGTGGCAGAGTACGGTTATAGATGCCGGCTTTCCATCGACTACCCCTCGCAAGGATACCCAACGCACGCGAGTGTGGTTACCTTCGACGCGATCGTGGCCATTGCTGGTCAGGAATTCACAGGTACCATCTGGGTTCGATTCGAGGGGCGTCCAAAGGTTGCTGCCGCGGAGGGCCATGCCTCCATAGTGATATTCCTTGAAAAGCAGGGGGTCATCGGTGGCAGGTGTTTGATCGCTTTCGATATCGAAAACAAAGTGTTCGGAACCTCCCGAACGGCCAGTGACCGTCCAGTTTTCATGAAGAACGATGGTTTCGCTCCCATTGACGGTGGCGACATGATTGAGCTGCACGGTGAATGAGGCAGAATCGCTAGAAGATCCCGTGGAAATAGTCTTGGCATGTTCGGTCCGGCCCAGTTTTTTGTGGAGATTCCAGAAATCCACTTTTTTGCCACGAAAGATCGTATTGGTGCCAGCCATGAAAACTCCTCTTTGATGAGCGTGGTCCTCGGAAAAGTCTCCGGAGGCAACTTGTCCTGAAGGCGTGAATACGGGATGTATATAGCCACTGCGATTGTGGATTGAGTCCATTCCTTTCGGGGCGATTTGGATCGCTTTGTTGTACTGCAAGATCGGTTTGGAATCCTGAAGAATGACGATCGCGTCTTCGGTTTCCTGAACGGATAGGGAATGGCCCGCTAGCGATACGCTAGTAGTGGCCAATAGTGTGAGCGCGACGATTAGCGGATTGAAAATCGGGATAGAAGCTAAGATTCGGGAAACCATGGCGTTAGTTGGGGTTTGAGAAGAGGTAAATCCAATATTCTTTTGAGGAAACTGGCATTTTGAATGATTGACCGATGTTGAGGCGAGACTAATGTCAGTATTGGTCCTTCCAGGATTAACCCCATATTAATTATGTCCCAATTATCCCGTCGCCGATTTGTACAAAACGCAACCTTGGCCAGCGCATCCGTGATGCTCGCTGGCACGCAAGCCTCTGGAAAAGCGCTTGGAGCCAACGACCGCCTGAGAATCGCAGTGGTTGGTTTGAATGGTCGAGGAAAGAGCCATATTAGTGGCTGGCTAAAGCAGCCAAATGTGGAAGTTGCCTATCTCGTTGATCCGGATAGGGATGTTCTGGGTGCCAGGATGAGCGATCTCAAGTCGCGGACGGAAGGTCGATTCAGAACAAAAGGCGTTAGCGACATCCGAACAGCCCTGGATGACAAGGACGTCGATGCGATTTCCATCGCCACTCCGAATCATTGGCACGCCTTGATGACCGTGTGGGGCTCTCAAGCGGGCAAGCACGTCTATGTGGAGAAGCCGATGAGCCACGATGTGGCCGAGGGGCGCATCGCCGTTGAGGCGCAGCGAAAGTATGGCGTAGTCGTTCAACATGGAACCCAGCGGCGCAGTGACGAAACGATCGCAGGTCTTCATGAAATGATCCAAGCGGGCCGGTTTGGCAGGCTGAAAATTTCCTATGGCTATGCCTGCAAGCCCCGCGATGGTATTGGCTACCAATCGCTAGCAACCTCTCCAAGGAGCCTCGACTGGGACTTGTGGCGCGGGCCTGCCGACGTCAGAGACTATCATCAGAATCTCGTTCACTATAATTGGCATTGGTTCTGGAAGACGGGAAATGGCGAACTCAACAATCAAGGGACGCATCAGCTGGATGTGGCTCGCTGGGCTCTAGACAAAGGATTGACCCATCCGAAGCGAGTGCGAGCTATCGGCGGGCGTTTCAAGTGGAACGATCAGGGCGAGACGCCTAACACCATGTTCGGTATCGCAGAGTATCCAAATGGGCAGTACGTTTACTTCAATGTGCGCAATGTTAATTACGATGGCTACGAACGACAGGTGGAAAACGAATACTATTTCGAGGATGGCGGTCGAATCAGCCGGAACAAGTACTTTGCCAAAGGTAGTTCGGTGGGCGAGGATATCGATATCGAACCTGGAAAAGTGACACCCGGCGGCAATTGGGGAAGCTTCGCGGCGGCGTGCCGAGCGGGCGATCCCTCTATGGCGAACGGCAATGTAGATGATGCCCACTATGGATGTGTCCTAGGTCACTTGATCAACAATTCCTATCGATTGGGCGAGAAGGTCCCTTTCAATGCCAAAGCGGCTAAGTTTGGTGACGACAAAGAGGCAGCTGAGCACTTTGGTCGCCTTCATGACATTATGGCTAAAGGCGTGGGAATTCCTAAGGATGGAGAAAATTATGTTCTGGGTCCATGGCTGGATTTCGATGCCCAAAAGGAAACGCATATCGGGAATTTGGCGGGAAAAGCGAACTCATTGATCAAAGACGAAAACCGGAAGGGATATCGCGTACCCGATATCGCTCACGTCTAGGGTGGTGATGAACTAACGTGTCATTGAATTTCGAATATAACGAGAGGACTATGCAGTTGAAGGTTTCTTCAGGTAGGGAGGAACGGCTCGGTCCTCCTTCGGGCGCAAAATCGGGGGACCGAGCCGGTCCTCCCTACCGAAGTCAAAGGAATCGGAAACCCGGATTATTTAGATGCAGGAGCGTCCCGCGCTCTACGGGGCCGCGATTTCTCCTACTACTTTTCCGCCGATCCGCTCTATCGTGCTCCCGCAGGGTCCGCATGCGGATCGATTTAGCAAAAAATGCGGAATTAAACTCGCCGGGAGGTCGAGTTCTACCCTTTGTGCTGGTCGAGAAAGGTGGAGCTCGACCTCCGGGCGAGCTTAAGTCGACGCCAATGTGCGAAGAGAGGGACGTTTCTACAGGGGATAATTCGTCACGCGCTGGGGCAGTTGCGCGCGCGATTGGAATGGGACTGTTGGCAGCGTTCATCCCCCTGTTTCCCATGTTGGCCGATGCTAGTCCCGTTCCGATTTCGGGAATCAGGGAGACGCTTCTCACTCAGGCGTCTGCCAACGCGAACAACCGGAAGGTCAAAGATGCCAAGAGTATACGTACGGGAATCCCGGAGCCAGAAAAGGATCCATCCTTGGCTCAGTTTGCCGTTTTTGAGGATACGTCTCCGCGGGCAGAGGTCACGGCACCGCGAACGACCGAAATGCCGTTGACGCTAAAACGCGGAGACCGGGTAGCTTTCGTGGGAAACACCCTATTTGATCGCGATCGGCTCTTTGGACATTTCGAGACGCTGATACATCAAAACCATGCGGAACTAGAACTGCCGGTGCGAAATTTGGCTTGGTCAGCGGACGAAGTGGATCTGCAGCCAAGGCCGGACAATTTCGGCGATCTGGATCAGCACCTAACGGCCATCAAGGCGGATGTCATTTTCGCGGCTTTTGGGTTCAACGAATCTTTTGCCGGAATCGGAGCCATCCCTGAATTCAAGGAACGACTACGGGGCTTTATCCGGCATACGGTTTCCCGGGCCTACAATGGTTCAACGGGACCTCAGCTGGTTCTGGTTTCGCCGGTGGCCAATGAGAATGTCGAAGGCGTCGCCGCTGCGGATCTCAACAACGGCCGTTTGGAAGCTTACACGAAAGCCATGGAGGAGGTAGCGGAAGAGGAATCGATCGGGTTTGTCGATGTCTTTACGGCGACGCGCTACGCAATGGATGATCCGTCCTCAGATTTGACTTTCAATGGAGCGCACATGCTGGAGGAGGGCTATCGAGTGTTCGCCAAGGCAGCGTACGAGAAAACCTTTGGCGAGGAGCTCGCTCCTGAAGTGAATGAACGGATACGGGACGTAGTCATCGATAAAAACGAGCATTTCTTCTATCGCTATCGGCCTTTGAATACTTTCTATTACACGGGTGGCCGGAATCAGTCTTACGGCTATCTCGATTTTCTGCCAGCCATGCGGAACTTCGAGATTATGGTCTCCAATCGAGATCGCCGCATTTGGGATCTCGCTAAGGGCAAGCCAGTCTCGGGGGAAATCGACGATTCCAACGTACCCGAAATGCCTGTCACACACCAGTCTCGTGGTGCCAATGAATACCTGAGCCCGGAGGACGAACTGGCAGCCTTTGACGTGGATCCCAGGTTCGAAGTCAACCTATTCGCCTCGGAGGAGGAGTTTCCCGATATTGCCTGCCCGATTCAAATGCGTTGGGACTCTCAAGGCCGCCTATGGGTGAGCTGTTCGACAACCTATCCGCATGTGTATCCAGGACAGGCGCCGGCTGACAAACTGGTAATTCTTGAAGATACCGATGGAGATGGAAAAGCGGACAAGAGCACGGTATTCGCTGACGACCTACACATTCCCCTGAGCTTCGTTTTGGGCAACGAGGCAGTCTATGTTTCGGAGGAGCCTGATCTGACCTTCCTCAAGGATACCGATGGAGATGGAAAAGCGGATTTCCGGCGTCGTGTTTTCACCGGCTTTGGCACGGAGGATTCGCATCATGCCCTGCACGACTTCGTTTGGACACCAGATGGAGATTTGCTTTTCCGCGAATCCATTTTCCACAATTCCCAGGTGGAGACTGTCTACGGGCCCATTCGAGCCAAGAACAGTTCCTGGTTTCGCTATCGACCTTCCACGCGCAGGCTGACTGCTTTTGGAGCTTACCCGAACACGAATCCTTGGGGAGTCACTTTCGATGATTGGGGCAACCATGTGGCTAGCCACCCCATATTCGCGACCGCGTTTCACGCCACCAATCCGCCCTATCCAGAACAACACCCGAAAGCGTCGGGAATACCGGCATATTCGGGCACTTGCGGGCACGAATTCGTCGACTTTGACTTTTGGCCTGAGGAACTGAAGGGCGGTTTTATCAAGGTGCGATACAAGCCCAACAATCGCGTGGAGATTCACAAGTGGATCGAGAAGGAAGACAGTTTCGTGGAGGAGTACCAGGGCGATCTCATTTTCTCGCGCAACTTGAGTTTCATACCCGTGGATATTCGTTTTGGACCAAGAGGTGCCTTGTATGTATGCGACTGGTACAATCCAATCAAGGGGCACGCCCAGTATTCCCTACGAGATGAACGTCGGGATCGAAAATCAGGCCGCATCTGGCGGATCGTGCCCAAAGGGGCGACGCTTCAAGATCCCCCGAAAATTTACGGAGCGTCGATCGCCGAATTGCTGGATCTGTTGAAGCGACCCGAATACCGTTATCGCTATTGGGCCAAAAGGGAATTGCGAGATCGCGATCGGACCCAAGTGAAACGAGCGCTAGACAAATGGGTTAAACGATTGGATCGAGACGACGATCGGTTTCGGCACCAGCAGTTGGAAGCTGTGTGGCTGTATCGAGGGATAGACGCTGTGAATACGGAACTGCTGGCGGAGCTGCTTTCTTGCGATAATCACTTGGCTCGAGCAGCGGCGACTCGTCAGTTAAGGTATTGGTCGGAGTTGCTCCCGAATAGCGAGAAAGCTCTCAAAACGAGCGCTTCGGACAATAGCGCCTTGGTTCGGATGGAGGCAGTGATCGCAGCAAGTTATGTGGGCACGCCGGACGCTTTGGAAGCGGCCCGAAAAGTCGTCGAAAGGCCTTCCAGCACTCATTTGGACTACGCAATCGCTACTTCGCTTGGATCGGAAAACTTGTCTCGGCATTGGAAAGGCGAGGAGGAGCGCTACCCGGATATCGAGGCATTTCTAAAAGAATTCGAACTGAAATCCCAGAGGAATGATGGAAAGTCTAAACGGGGGGCTTCGGAAGCGTCATTCGACTCCCAGAAGGGTCTCGTTAAAGTCGACATTTCCTGCGTACCGGAACGTATGATGTATACTGTAACTGAGTTCAGGGTAAAAGTTGGAGCTCCCGTTAGGTTAACGTTGGAGAACCCGACGGGAACGCCTCACAATCTGGTTATCGTGCAGCCTGGGGCGGACGAGGAAGTCGGCATGGCGAGCAATGCCATGGCTGCCGACCCTCAAGGAGCGTCTAAACACTTCGTTCCCGACTCGGATAAAGTGCTTTTCGCCACCAAGCTCTTGCAGCCGGATACGAGCGAGACCCTTCGTTTTATCGCTCCAAAGGAGCCTGGCGAGTACCCTTATGTATGCACTTTCCCGGGACACTGGGTGATCATGCGTGGAGTGATGATTGTGGAGTAAAAGCGATTGGTTAACCAGAGACTATTTGCGTATCGGAAACTCGGGTAAATTGGCGATTTTTCCCAATAGCAAAAAGTTCAAAATGCGTCCGCGTTGGCTGATCAAAAGCGCTTCGGGACCCGAGCATTCGAAGAATCTAAAGGAAACGCATTTGCGATCCAATATTGATCGTTGCCACAGAATATTATTTAGCCAATTAAATGACTAACCTTATGCAAAAACTGGCTCGTGTTTGCTCGCTTAGGGCAAAAATTTGGGCCGGTGTAGGTGCACCGCTTGCGGCTCCCGCGGAAGTGGCTGATACTCTACTTAAGTTGTCGCTGCCATTTGGCTGAGCTCATGATCCTGAACCTGTTGACGGGGGAGGGGCGGCGACCCTGCAAATTCGGGTTTATTCAACACGCTCTGAGAGACTCTCCTAGGCATCGATCTGAGACGAATCCGTGGTTTGACAGGGTTATTAGGGCCGGTTGAAATAGGGTATATCTGATATGTCCGAAAAGCCCAATGTTCTTCTCATCTCTACGGATCATTGGCCGGCGTCCCTGTTTGGGTGCGCTGGCCATCCTGCGATTCAAACACCGACTTTGGATCAGTTAGCAGCCAATGGTACGCGATTTACCAATACTTACGCCGAATGCCCGGTTTGCATTCCGGCTAGGCGGACGTTGATGACGGGAACGACGCCTCGTACCCATGGCGACCGGGTTTTCCAGGAGACTTTGCCCATGCCGGATTTGCCCACTATGGCGGATAGCTTCAAAGGAGCGGGCTATCAGGCCTATGCGGTAGGAAAATTGCATGTGTATCCGCAGCGGGATCGGATTGGATTCGACGACGTGATTTTGGATGAAGAAGGACGCCAGATTTACGGGGTCGTGGACGACTACGAGCTGTTTCTCGGCGACCAGGGCTATGCGGGGCGATTTTTCGAGCATCCGATGAGCAATAACGAGTACAGCTATCGCCCCTGGTTCTTTCCGGAGGAGCTGCATGCGACGAATTGGGCTGCCAATCAAATGTGCCGGGTGATCAAGCGGCGCGATCCGAATCGCCCCTCCTTCTGGTACCTCTCTTTCCGTCACCCGCACCCGCCCTTATTGCCCGTCCAAGATTATATCGATCTGTATCGGGACATGGGGGTGGAGATAGACATGCCCTTCGAGGGGAGTTGGACGGATGCGGAAGATCCCTGTTTTAGCCTTCAAGTCGATTTTGATAGGGGAAGCAAAATGACTCCTGAGCAGATACGCGGGGCTCGGTTGGCGTTCTATGCGCTATGCACCCAGATTGATCATCAACTTAGGCTGGTCATAGGCACGCTTCGCGAAGAGGGGTTGCTGGACAACACGATTATCTGTTTCACCTCCGATCATGGAGATATGCTGGGAAATCATGGCATGTGGGCCAAGCGGCTGTTCTTCGAGAATTCTGCTCACATTCCCATGTTGCTTATGGGAGTAAAGGGCGACGAGCGCGTGGGCCATCATCGAGCTGACGATCGTCTCGTTGGTTGGCAGGATGTAATGCCGACCTTACTTGATCTGGCTGGTATCGATATACCTGATACGGTTGATGGGATTTCCATGGTTGGGGAGGTAAAGCGGGAGTTTTTCTACGGCGAGATCGATGAGGGTCCGCGAGCGACGCGAATGATCCATGATGGACGTTTCAAGTTGATATATTACGGCACAGGAAACCGGAAATTCCTTTTCGATCTGGAAAACGATCCGAACGAACTGGAAGACCTTTCCGATTCGCCCGAGTACGCGGAGACGTTGACGCGATTGGAGAATCTGCTCATCGATCAGCTATACGGAGGCGATGAGAATTGGGTGCAAGAGGGAAAGCTGGTCGGCGAGCCAGACAAACCGTTCAAGCCCGGGCCGAATCGCACTCTCACCAGCCAGCGAGGGGCCCATTGGCCTCCTCCGCCAGCAAGCGACATTCCGCAAATTGAATGGTATTCAGCGGATGATGACAAGGGGTAGGTGAAGTAAGCGTTCGATTTTAATAAAGTAGAGCAGGCATCTTACCTGTTTCGATTGTTTGAATAAACGGGCTGGAAACCTCGCTTATCTTCGGTGGCCGCTCGGAGATCGGCCGCTACCCAATTCAGAGACTGAAGCCGATCTCCCTCTGCCTCATAGGCCTTTGGCTAACCGGCTACCTCAGGTACTTGTCGTTCAGCTTGTTAACGGACCAAAGAAGGCCACGGGTGACGAGATCCAAGTATCGGTCGTCGGCGACAGTTTCGTCGTAGTGGCCGATGGTTGTGCTGAACACGCGGCTGTCATGATAGTTGTTGGTCCAAACGACAACGGCTTCCGCATCTTGGGCAGGAATGAGTTTCCCTTGTCGCTTGCGTTCCTTCTGGTGTTGAAAACCAGTTGCTAAAGCTTTGGCTCCTGGAAGGATTTGCACGTTATTATAGAGCTCCTCGTTTCCAGTGGCCCAGTCGCTAAGCGTTTTTGTTACCGGGTGTTTGGTATTCGTAAAACTGATAGCGATGGGCTCCTTGGGCCCGTGTCCGCTAGATTGGATCCCCAAATAGTCGAACCAGAGACTAGTGTCTGTGCCAGCTTGGGTAGGCGACCGGTGATCGCCGATGCGATAGCTATGCATGGCGCAGTGCAAGTTGACGCCCGGAGTGCCATTTTGGTGTGGAGCGAGAACATCTTGCAGAACTGACACATCGTCCATTTTCGCAGCGCATTCATCGTGGATGACCACATCGTAACCGTGGGCATAGTTGGGATTCCGGTAAAACGCTAAGGGTGGATTATTGGTAGTATCGTCGCTATGCAGTTGATCCACGACTACATGGGCCCGTGCTTCGATACCGTTTTTGAGAATGTTCTTCTGGGTGGCGTAGGCATGACAGCAGCCACCGGTAATTAGAAGAGCGCGGATAGGCTTAACTTCTTTCTGCGCTTGGAGGGGCAGAGCAGCGAGCAGAGTTGTTGCGATAATAGCGGAGATTATGGCGGAGGGGCGGTGTCTGTTTTTCATATTCGAACTTTGAGAATTACGGCTAAATTAGTGAAGGTGGACAAGCCATTAGTAGCTAGATCCAATTTGGCCGCCCAATAAGTCGGTGAATAGCCGGATAATTCGCTTTCCAAATGCGAGAGTTTCGACCAGCCTAAAAGCATGGCGAAAGAGGCTGCAGTGAATGGCGAAAAAGTCCTTTCCCCGGATCTGATTCATCGGGTCTTGGCTAAGGGTCGGAATTCAGTATCGCATCTCGTACTTGTAGTCGCGGCAGCCTTTTTGATCCCCCACTGGTTACTGCGGCAGAATTTTTCGATTCAGAGGAAATTATTTCCATACGGCTCGAAGCTCCAATCAAGTCGCTGAAGCGCCAGCGCGGGGACAAAGTCGATTGGCTTGAAGGAAAGGTGATTTATTCGACTCCTAGCATGGAAAACGCGGTTCTCAATGTGAAGCTAGAGGCCCGCAGGGTCTTGGATGGCAACAGATTAAATCGGCAGGGATTGTGGATTGATTTTACAAGTTTCAGCGACAGTCTGGTTCTCATGAAATTTTCCTTGCCTCGTTTCGCGAATTTCCTCCTAGCCCTTTCGCTCTTCTTGCCCGGCCTTTTGGGCGATTCGCCTCCAAATGTGGTCCTCTTGATGGGCGACGATCATGGATGGGACGAAGTGGCCTATAACGGACATCCTTATTTGAAGACGCCGATTTTGGACGAAATGGCGTCCAGTGGCTTGCGTTTGGACAAATTCTACACGGCGTCTCCGGTCTGCTCTCCGACGAGAGGCAGCGTTATTACCGGTCGTCATCCTAATCGTTACGGGACCTTCATGCCCAATTGGTCCGCGCGTTCTGAGGAGATAGGTGTCGCTAAATTGCTCAAGGGTGCCGGATACCGGACAGGCCATTTCGGGAAGTGGCACATAGGGCCAGTCAAAGCGGATTCTCCTACTAATCCCGGGGCCTATGGTTTCGATGAATGGGTTTCCCACGACAACTTTTTCGAGCTCGATCCGGTGCTATCTCGAAATGGGGGAAAGCCACGCAAGTATCCAGGCGAGAGTAGCGAGGTCGTTATCGATGAAACGATACGCTTCATCGGCGAGACCGAAAAGAATACACCTTTTTTCGCAGTAGTATGGTTTGGCTCGCCCCATGAGCCCTACATGGGTTTACCAGAGGACTTGGCTCTCTACGATCAGATCCCCAGTTTGTTCAATGATCGTGAAGTTCGACTAACTAGTTTGGAAACCGGTATGGCTACGACGCGGCCGCTAGGCGATGTGCTGCGAGAACGGTACGCCGAAATAACAGCCATGGATCGAGCCATTGGCAAGTTGCGCGACTATTTAGAGAAGGCGGGAAGAAGAGGCAACACGCTGCTTTGGTATTGCGGGGACAATGGCGTTCCTTCCAGTGGCAATGCGACTAATCCGTTCAATGGATTGAAAGGGGATGTTTATGAAGGAGGGGTGCGCGTCCCAGGAGTTATCGAGTGGCCCGATCGGATTCAGCAAAACCGTATATCCGATGTGAATACGGTAACCAGCGATATGCTTCCTACACTGTGCGCCTTGGCTGGCCAATCATTGCCGAATCGGCCCCTGGATGGGATCAGTCTAGTTTCGCTTTTGGATGGCAAGATGGGAAGTCGGCCAGAGCCTATCTATTTTTGGGAGTACGATACCAATTGGGAGACATCCACCGAGAGGAAGCCCTACATCGAGCCTAGTCTCCAAGATGGAACGACGCCTTTAGTTAAGCAGATGGCTGGAAAGTATACGCGGAGTTTCGTAAACTACCACCATCCTGTCATCCAAGCAGCCGACTATGCCGGTCCCAAAGCGGTATTGGATAATCGATACAAGCTAGTGGTCGATGCCACCAAGAATTCTGGAATCGAATTGTTCGATTTGGCGAATGATCCCTACGAGACCACGGATCTGTCGTCGGCCATGCCGACCTTGGCTGATCGGATGAAAGCGCAGCTTAAGGAGTGGCAAGACTCGGTGCTCAATAGTTTGACGGGAGCGGATTATTGATTTAAACTCCAGGATGATTGCGAGGATTGATCTTGGGTGGGAGGACCAGTTTAGCCTAGCGAAGGCAAATATTCCCTGCCGTTGAGAATGCCTCGGGGCCTGCTCCGGAGATCTTTACTCAAGATGGGATAAGAGGCTGGTTTTAGAATGTTTTAATTGATGTAGGAGCGGCTTTACCCCGCGATTATAATGATCGAATCGCGGCGAAAAGCCGCTCCTACATTCGATATCAAGCGCGATTCAGATTCACAAGGAGATCGAGCCGAATTTTTTTCCAGAAATGGATCGCTGCAAGTCGTGTGGATCCCAACTCGACTAGACAAACGATCTATCGTACTTTCCCGTCACCTCCCTCTTCCGTACCTACGACTTCAAGCTCGCCTAGTTCTACGCGAGATTTATCGGTAACCCGTTTTTTCACGAGCTCGCCCATGTTTTTGCCGAAGTAGTTTCCGGCGACCAAATTCATATCCTTCAGGGCATCGCCAAATGCTTGTCCTGTTGCTCTAATGCTGTAGCGGGTTGTCCAATGCAGGTGAATTTCTCCTTCGCGAAGTTTCCGGATGTCGTAAGCCATCAAGACGATGAAATACCGTTCCTCGTTGAGTAGATTCAGTAGGTACCGTTCCTCGCTTGGTCCGATATTTCCGACGAACGCCTCTTCCATGCCTATGAGATGAGCCATGTAGTTCAACGAGCCCTGATTACCCTGCTGTATGGTGAGATTCTTGTTGATCTCGAACTGCATGTCCTGAATCGCATTGAGAGCGCTGACATCTACGGATCCACCGCCAGAGCCTGCTGAGGCGACAGCGCCATCGCCGAATCCATAATCTTCAAGCGAGTCGATTCCCTGGAGCTCCTCAAACGAATCCTGTACCGAAGTGGATCCATAGTGAACGACAATCAGGAGATCCGCTTTTTGAGGGTCGGGCACAGGCAGGAAGTCTTGTCTTTGCAGATGGGTGGCGATTTCCAGGATCAGCTCGTTGAAGCTCATGTTATTCATGGCCGGATCATTCCGAGTGCCTGGGTGGAACCGGCCTTTCATAAAAGCGTAGGTCAACACTTCCTTTGATGGGTCTTGTTCACGAGCGATGGAGAAATCTTCGTGGGCCTTTGAATTGACCACAACCAGGCTGGCCCCTCGAGTTTGGTAGCTCAGTGCTAGAGCGATAAACAGGAAGCCAATCGGATAGCGTAGCGAGAGTTGGAGTGGGTGGCGCATCATCGTTGGAGTTTAGATCGAGGTATAAACGCTGATTTAGTTCGGCTAGTTACGTTTCGCTGTCCCCGTCAATGGACTATTAGCATTGGCTAAGACGCTTAACCGGCACATCGGCAAACAAGGTTCGAACCTCTTCCAGGATATCCAATATGCGATCGACGTGAGGACTGTTTCTCAATGCTGCTCGCATCGCATTTTCGTCGTAATTTTGTACGATTTTTCCGGGGAACCAGTGGCTGGCGCTGCCCAGCATGTTGTAACGCCACGTGCCAAAATCGAGGAGATCGACTGCCTTGGCCCAAGTCCATAGTCGAACGATGTCCTTGACGTTGATTTCCTGAGGCAGATCGCTCCACTCAGGAATGCCGACGTGCCAGGTTTGCAGCCAATCTTCGCCGCAGGTCCTAGCAACTTCGCTATAGATCTTTTCTTTGATGGGAGTGATGGTCTCATTCGCGCGTTCATAATAGTCCAAAGCGCCAACGTGCGTATCGAAGTCGCTGGGACGGGCAGCCCCGCAGCTTATCGTGTGAGCATGCGGATTGGCCCAGCAAAAAAGGTCGTTGAAGACCATGGGCTCTAGAGGCTGGCAAAGCTGTTTAAGCTTTTCAGGCGGATTGTAAAGTCTTCCCCCTTTATCATTGGGGCTGATGATAAAGACTCCCATGTCTTTCTTGGCAGCCGCTTCGATTGCGGGCCCATTGAGTTGAGCGATCAGGTACCAGTGGAGGTTAACGTATTCAAAATTTCCGCGTTCAATCGTCTCAACGATATCCGCATTGGAGGCATGCGTTGAAAATCCGATATGCTTAACCCGTCCTTCTTCTTTCAGCTTGTAGGCTTCTTCCAGACATCCCCCGTCCCTTAGGGCGAATTCTATGAGCTCACGATTATTCAATCCATGCAAACTAAGAAGATCAACGTAGTCCTGCTGTAGATACTTCATAGATTTCTCGAAAGTCTTTCGGAAATCTTTTGGGTCTTCTTCTGGAGCAACTTTGGTTTGCAAAATGATCGACTCTCGGTCGAAATTCTTCAGGGCGAAACCCAATTGCATTTCGGAGCTTCCGTAGCCGCGAGCCGTCTCGATATGGTTGATGCCGAGCTCGAGAGCTCGCTCGATTGTGCGTTCGAGGTTTTCTTGCTCTTCTTTGGGGACTTCATCCCAGGGAATGTCGTCCCACTTGTGCTGATACCGCATTCCTCCGCAGGAGATGACTGGCATTGGCAACTCGGTCTTACCAAATCGTTTGTATATCATTTACGGGCGGCAGTTTGGATTTCGGATTCAGTCTGGAATGCTGGTAGGTTCGGGAAAAGCTCCTCGATTCTCGCCATGGGACTATTGGACTCCTCATCTGTGTAGTCAACAATGGTCAGCATGAATCGAGCTCGGTTTTGCTCGGCAGTAAGCAGGTCTTCGATATCCGTATCGTTCACTTTTCTGACCGCGATTGCTATTTGTTCGTCGTCGAGGTCATCGAGCAAATTCGTTTCCCCTTGCATGGGAATACAGTCTTGGACGCGATGCGGACACTCGGTTACCCGGCCTAACGATCGGTCTTACCGTTGCTAGAGCAGATGATAGAAGCGGCTTAGACCTTGGCGCAGTCTGATATTCCTGATAAACCCAGTTTTCCAGATCCCACGATTTCGGTAAACGCGGTGCGTTGCACTCGAGGTTGTTCCCATCCGAAACTGGCAGCGTTGACCACGAGTTCCAGAAAGGCCTTGGGATCTTCGATTTGGGCTTGGCTGGAAAAATGGGCCTCGAGATCGGCGAGGGTCTCAGACTTGCGCTCAATCCCATTTCGAATGCGATTAACAGTGCGATTCATGGTTCTAGGCTCGCCAAGAATTTGGCTTAAGATCGCCTGCTCCTCCTGGCGGTTCTGCTGCTCTATATTCCAATTGTTCAGGGAAAGGGCCACCAGAACGCCTCCTACAATCAATAGGAACTCGCCGGTTGCATAGAGCAGGTATTTGCGAAAGCTTCCTTCCCCAACGAGGCGTCGTCTGATTCTGCGAAGCAGCCTGAACATAGCAAAGTAGAAGGTGGAAGCCTTGTTTGCTATGTGGGAATGCCAACGCTGGCTCCTGTAGGAATTCAGCCTGGGACAACGGCATAATGTTTTGCCATTTAGCCGAACTGGCTTTTGCTTGGGGGCAGTGAATACTCTGAATCCGCACCCCTCTTTTAGGTCTCTCTGCTGGCTGTCATTGCTCTCTTTATTATTCGTCGCGGCGAACGCAGGTAAAGGGAAGCCCAACATCATTCCCTTCGCTGACAATGGCGGGTTGAAGATGCTATACGATAATCGCCAATACCCGCATGCGGTTACTTTGGGGGAGAAAATGCACGTCGTATGGAGGGGAGAGGACGGCATGCCTTTTTGCGCCTATTATGACCTGCAGGCTCGCTCGTTTTCCGAGCCAGCGCTATTGACCGAGGGGTATGAAGATGAAATCGATGCCCGAAAGTACCGGCAAGATCACCACTTCGCTCCCGTAATATGGTCGGATCAAGAGGGTTATCTGCATACCCTGTTTGGATGCCATCGGACGACCGGAATTCACTTGGTTTCCAAAAAGCCTGGAGATTCCACCCAATGGAGAAGAGGTATCGATTTTTCGGAGTCGATTTCCTATCCCAAGATTCACCGCATATACGACGATAAGACGCTAGTATACGCTCGATATTCGGGGCACCTTGGCTTTTGGCAGTATCATGTTTCCAATGACGGTGGAAATACATGGCAAGGCGGCGGACGACCTGTTGTCAATTTAGGGGCAGAGCCCCAAGATGGGCTTCATGCGGCGTTTTCAGGCTCTTACAATACGACCGCGGTCAGTGAAGATGGTACCAAGCTTCACGTGGCGTTTATTTGGAAAGTGGAAGATCCTCTGCACAATAATCGGTACGACGCGTTCCTGAACGATCACCTGCAGCGTTACAATCTGTACTACCTTTACGTCGATCTTCCGAGCGGCCGGGGGTTCAACATAGATGGCGAAGAAGTCGAATTGCCGATTCGCAAAAAGATAGCCGATGAGAAATGCCTGGTTTGGGACACGAAAGAGCGAGTGGCCGCGGTGGGTCCTTCCATTTGCTTAGACGAGAATGACGAACCCGCGTTTCTATTGCCGGTTTCGGAAGAAACGCCCACCGATAGCAGTTTCTATTTCGTCTCTCGAAAACATGAGAAGTGGAGAAAAACGCGGATCACCAAAACGCTCCATCCATTCAACGCGAGCTGCTTGCAACTGGATGAACGGGGTGTCTATCGAGCATTCATGATAACTGGCAGCGGCGAGAAAATCATAAAAGAGGGTATGGACGAATACGGCTGGGGACAACGTGTCGAAGAATGGGTATCCGAAGATCAGGGCCTGTCTTGGAAACTTCGGAGCGACCTTACGCCGATACCGGGGATGCGCTACCAGAACATACAGTTTGTCTCCGATGAATTAGAAAGAGAGAGGCGGGACCTTTTTCTGTTTTACGGTTGGCGAGATGCTGAAAGCCCGGGTGTTGGATACCTTTGGGACTCTCGCGATTAGGGGTTGATTGGGTCTTTTGACTGTGTGGCAGAATGACGCATTGCTGTCGTCCTGACGGTCAGGACGCCCCTGCTTAGCGATTGTAGATCACCAGTGCAGAAGCGGGTTCTCTGCCTGATCATGTTCCATATTCTATTATAACCGGTTAATAATCAGTTAAATAAGCAATATACGATCAATGCGGAGAGCGTGAAAGCATTGAGATTCAAGGCAGTCCGACTTCGGTACGATTTATGCGTAGGTAGCCTCAGGAGGAAAACTGAATGATAGACCCAAATCGACTAACGGAAATGGCTCGCAACGCCCTAACTGAGGGACAGGCGGTTGCGCGGCGGAATAAGAACAATGAAGTAGATACCCTGCACCTTTTGTTGGCTCTCGTCGCCCAGGAGAATGGGATCGTCCAAGGCCTGCTAAACAAACTGGAAATCACCCCCAATGCTATGGCATTGAGCATCGATAGGGAGATCGCCAAATTGCCCAGCGTTTCTGGCTCTGTAGACAGTAGTAAGATTTTCATTACACCTGCCTTGAACGACGTCTTTACGAAGGCGGAAGAGGAGGCTGCCAATATAAAAGACGATTTCGTCAGTGTTGAGCACTTGTTCTTGGCTTTGCTGGAAACCGGCAAGCCGGCTGCATTGGCCAGCTTGTTCAAAAGCTTTGGCTTGGACCGGAGCAAGACGCTGACTGCTTTGCAATCCGTGCGAGGATCTCAGCGGGTAACTAGCCAAAATCCGGAAGCTACTTTCCAAGCGCTGGAAAAGTATGGTATGGATCTCGCGCAGCGCGCTCGTAGTGGTAAAATGGACCCCGTGATTGGTCGTGACGACGAAATTCGTCGGGTTATTAGAATACTATCGCGCAAGACCAAGAACAATCCTGTTCTGATTGGCGAGCCGGGCGTGGGCAAGACCGCCATTGTAGAGGGACTGGCTCAGCGTATAGTCCGAGGAGACGTACCTGAGGGATTGAAGGATCGGACGGTTTTCTCCTTGGATATGGGCTCGCTGCTGGCAGGAGCCAAGTATCGTGGCGAATTCGAAGAGCGTTTGAAGGCCGTGTTGCAGGAGGTTAAGACTTCAGAGGGTCAGATTATTCTCTTTATCGATGAGTTGCATACTATCGTCGGGGCCGGTAAAGCTGAGGGAGCGATGGATGCGGGCAACTTGCTCAAGCCTATGCTAGCTCGAGGCGAGTTGCATTGTATTGGAGCCACGACATTGGACGAGTATCGGCAGAACATTGAAAAAGATGCTGCTTTGGAGAGACGCTTCCAAAGCGTTTTGGTCGATCAGCCTAACGTGGAGGACACGATTTCTATCTTAAGAGGGTTGAAGGAGCGATTTGAAGTGCACCATGGAGTGCGTATTCAAGACAATGCTCTGGTCAGCGCCGCTACGCTATCGGATCGGTATATTTCCGATAGGTTTCTGCCCGACAAAGCGATCGATCTCGTTGACGAAGCATGCGCGAGCATTCGCACCGAAATGGATAGCATGCCAGAAGAGCTGGACGCGTTGACGCGGCGTTTGATGCAACTAGAGATCGAGGAAACCGCGCTTACTCAAGAGACGGACGAGGCATCGAAGAACCGACTAGACAATCTTCGCAAGGAGATCGCGGATTTGAAGGAACAAGACAAGGCGCAGCGCCAGCAATGGGAGAACGAAAAGGCATCCGTTTCCAAGCTGCAGGATCTTCGCCAATTTATTGAGAACGCCAAAGCGGAAATTGAACGAGCGGAGCGGTCCTACGACCTCAGCAAAGCGGCCGAGTTGAAACATGGACGATTGCCTCAATTGGAAGCTGAATTAGCTGAAGCCGAATCCAAGCAAACAGAGCGGACCTTGGTTAAGGAGGAGGTTTCCCAGGAGGAGATAGCCGATATTGTTTCTCGTTGGACAGGTGTCCCCGTAACCCGCTTAATTGAAGGCGAGCGGCAGAAGCTGTTGCAGCTCGAATCGATCATGCACGAGCGTGTGATCGGTCAGGACGAGCCTGTCAAACTCGTATCCGAAGCTATCCTACGAGCTCGTGCGGGAATCAAGGATCCTAGTCGCCCGATTGGCAGCTTTATATTTCTGGGGCCTACAGGTGTTGGTAAAACCGAATTGGCCAAAACGCTGGCGGAAACGCTTTTCGATAGCGAGGATGCCGTGGTGCGAATCGACATGTCCGAGTATATGGAGCGTCATGCGGTAGCCCGCTTGATAGGGGCCCCTCCCGGCTATGTTGGATACGAGGAAGGTGGACAATTGACCGAGGCAGTGCGCCGCAAGCCCTATTCGGTGTTGCTTTTTGACGAGATCGAAAAAGCTCACGCAGATGTTTTCAACGTGATGCTTCAGATTTTGGATGACGGCCGGGTAACGGATTCTCAAGGGCGTACGGTCGATTTCAAGAATACGGTGATTATTATGACGTCGAACATTGGAAGTCAGCATTTGTTGGACGGCGTTGTCGGTACCAAGATTCCTGAGTCGGTTGAGGAGGCCGTTCTAGCTGAGCTTCGGGCCCATTTCCGTCCTGAGTTTCTGAACCGGGTCGACGAGATGGTGATTTTCAAGCCGTTGAATCTAGAGGAAATCGAACAGGTCGTAACTCTATTGCTAGCTGAGCTGAACAAGACTCTAGCAGATCGACGCATCACGGTTTCTTTGGATAGCGACGCGATCGCATGGATTGCGGAGAAAGGGTTTGATCCGGTTTATGGCGCTCGTCCATTGAAGCGGTTTATGCAGCGCTCTATCCAATCCTCGTTAGCTCGAGCTATTATTGAATGCGAGGTGCAAGACGGAATGGAAGTTGTGTATTCGCTAGAAGGTGACGACTTGAAACTTGCCCGAACGGTGGATGCCGAGGTCGTATAGGAAAGATCGGATCCTTAAATTTGGATAAGGGGACCCAGGCCCGCTAACGAAGAGCTCTTAGATCGCTGTGGATTGTAGGAGCGGCTTAATGCCGCGATATTCAACAGGATATCCATTGCGGGATAAACCCGCTCCTATGCTGAACCATAACTCGATAGAGTACGCCATGTTCGTGGCGCGGATGCACGCTTGCGAAAGATTGTAGCCACTACCATGGTAACGGCCGGCTGAAGGGCTATCGATATCCTATGCGATCTGGCTCTTCCAGAAACGGGTAGGTAACGCGCCGAGGCCGATCACCAATACCTGCGATAGCATGAACGCAGCCAGATATGTAAAGGCTTCGTCCATGAAACCATAGGCGTGCAGGCCAATTCCTAGCATATTAGTGCCGAACCAGGACCAGCTAAAGACCACGTTACCGAATATGGCTAGCATCATGAGGCCACGTGCGCGGACAAAGCCGCCCCAGCGACAATGGAGGATGATGGCATTCCATATTACGATAAGGAGGGCTCCGTTTTCCTTGGGATCCCATCCCCAAAAGCGTCCCCAAGATTGGTCTGCCCAAATTCCACCTAGGATCGTTCCGACGAAGCTGAATAAAGTCGAAAAACACACAATTCCATAAACCATATTCCCGAAAGTGCGGGCGGCCTTCTTGTCGACGCGGTTAGAGAAAATCGACATGAGAATGAAGATGAAGCCGATCGCTCCAGCCAGAAATGTGGCCGAGTAGCCAAGGGTGATTATGATGACGTGGGTGGCTAGCCAGAAATTGTTGTCGAGCACGGCTCGAAGCATTTCCAGCGTATCTCCCCCGACTGACAAATGGTGAGCGACCAGCAAGGTTGAGAAGCCGATAACGGCAGCAGTGGCATTGCCCATGCTGTTTTTATATGCCGCTTCCAGGACGATGGCCAATAGGACCGCGCCCCAGCCGACGAATACGGCTGATGAGTAGAGGTTGATAACGGGAGCGTATCCTATGATATAAATCCGAAAGATGATGCCTATCGTGTGGATGACGGCGCAGGCGCAGATGAGTCCGAAAGCCGCCTTGTTCATGGCTTCCGGCCATCGTATCCAAGAAATGATCACAGCCAAGAATGCCATTACGTAGCCAGCTGCCGCGATATAGAACGGTTCCAGGAAATTGAATAGCTGTTCGACACCTGCTTTGCTGACAATCGATGAGTCCACCGCCCGCAGATCCGCATGCAATTTCTGAACATTCTCGTTAAAGGCCTTGAAGTCCTCAGTGCGATAGGAATCGATTACGGCAGAGTAGCTACGAGCAGTTTCACTTGCCCCTCCCTCGCGCAAAACTTCCCTCAGTACATGACTTGTCTTGTTCCACTCAAGATCTTCGCCTCCGACATCGCGAGGCATGGTTAGGACCTTGGCCGACTGTTCGAATCCCTGGTAGAGGAAACCGATGCTCATCATCTGATTGAATGCGGTTTCATCGTATTCGGCTCCTTGTTGACGAAGATTAACGGCTTCGATTCCTTCAGTCGCGAAGCGTTCCAGGTCATTTAACTCTTGGGTAAACGACGCGACTTGCCCGTGATGCAAAGATTGGCTGAGGCCCGTGTAGTCGGAAAGGGCCCGGGCCAGCTGTATGACCGCTTTTTGAAATCTCGAGCGTTGGGCATCTTCAAGTTCACTGGCCTGCTGGGCCTGTTCGCTGATTGTTTTCAGAGAAGGGCCGATTTCATTGAAAGAGTAGTAGAATTTGCCGCTTCCGGGCCCTATTAGAGCGATCATGATCTTGCTCCGCTTGCTGGGCTTGTTAGGAAGTTTGAGCAACGAGCGAACGTCTTCGTCTTGAATGCGGAAAATAGGTCTTTCGTGAGCCAAATCTGGCCGCATCATTAATTCAGTGAGCCAGACGATAGCGGGAGTTTTCTTGCCGTTTTCGTCCCTGAAGGTACGCTTGTAACGCATGCCCAGCAATGCGTTTCGAGCAACGGAATCGAGCGGCTGGATACGTCCGTTTAAATGGACGGGCGTATTCCCGAACGCCTCGTAGTCAATCTCTGTTCGGGGAGTTTGCTTCATGTAGTTTGAAGCGAAATACAAAAGTAATATTGAAACCGATATAATCCAGGGCAGTTTTTGCTTCATGGTTTTTTCAGTCTTTTCTGGGTGAATGAAATCAGGCCGATTCCAAATTGTACGGTTAGGCCAATGAAAATGAGAATGCAGCTAATGTAGGGCAAATGCCTTCCAGGGTTGCTTACGACCTGCAAAATCGTGGTGGTGTCTTCGTTGGCGAACCCGCTTTGAAAAAAGGTTAGTCCATTGTAGCGTAGCGGGTGGTTCATATAGATAAGGAATTCCCGATTTTCGCCACGTTCTGGATGCGTTAGCTCGATTTCGCTGGAGAAATTCATGGGGATATTCGTCCCCAAGTAGCGATCGTGACTGAAGTCGAGAAGCTTGATTTCGAAGGGATAGTTGTATCGCTTTCGGCGAATCTCCATCGAATATTCCTTTCCTTGAAACTCGAATTTCTGTTGCGGAAATCCTAGGCTCGAGAGCCAGGTCCCAACAACTTCTCCGTTGGCGTTGTCAAATACGGTTAGGACAGCAGTGGTGCGATTGACAGCGTCCATTTTCCCAGTCTTGGGAAGCGGAATAGCATAGGTTTGCAGTCCGATTCCCTGATTGACGATGAGGGCGTCGCTCGGAGCGTTTTCATCTCGACGTCGGATTTCCGCATTCGCCATGTAGCGGCTGATGCTGACCGTGAATGGCAACTCTTCGTGGCGGGCGTCTTGCTTGTTCTCCAGCATTTCGTGGGGAAATGCGTAAACGCGATCAGTTTCCTGAGAACGACTATGATCGACGATTGCTAGCTCGTGTAGTCGACGATCCTCCGAGAAATTGGATTTCCCGCCTTCGTCGATAATCATGGCGCTATCTACTTGCATCATACTGCTTATGAGCTCGCCAATCAAAAGCGTTATTACGCCGATATGGACTAGGAGTACGCCTGACTTCTTCCAGGAATAGCGAAAACGAACGAAAAGAGCGGTTACCAGGTTGATCAAGAGAAGGAACCCTAGAGTGTATCCGCCTGGAAAGTAAGGAATAGAAACTCCGATTCCAGGAATCTTCCAGTAAAGAAAGTAGCTGTAGAAATACAGCTCGGTTGCTCCATGGATTCCTAGTTGAACTTGAGCGATGGTTCCGATGAAAACCAGTACTAGGCCTAGGGCCATGCAACTGATAGCAAGCTCGAACGACGAGAAGAATCGAATAAATGGTTTCATGCGCGTGGGCGACTTGTTACGGGGATTCCGTCTCGAATCGAGTCGATCGAAGCAACTGCAAGAATTTGTTTCGCTGCGTCTCCACCAAGAATATCTCTCCCCTCAATTTAAAGAAATAGCTTTGGCCATAATGTTCCATAACCGCTGCTAGAATTCGTTCCTGAACGTTCTCTTTTTCAGCCTCTGTTCGCGGCGCCAGGTCATATAATGCGAATTTCAACTCACCTGCGGCGATCTCTCTTCCTCTTTCCTCGACTTGTTTCTCGGACCAATTGGAAAGCCCTATTTGTTGTCTCCATCGATTCACGTTGGCGTGTATGCCACCAGCATCGCCAGGAAATCGCGTAATCGAGAAATCTCCGGGCTCGAACCCTTCGAGATCAATTTGAAAACTAGCGATACGAAATGAGGATCCACTCGATTCTGTCCATCCTTCTGGCGTGTCGAAAGCGAGTGCTAGGGGCCGAGATTCTGAGATCTCAGAATCCTGCGATTTGGCCGCGTTGGCACCGGTAAATTCCAGAGTTTCTATGAAGGTGTCGAACACCGGCTTCTGGCCATCCACGAGCGATTGAGGCCCGGACATTTTAAAGAACCAGCTTTCACCGCGATACATGAAAATAGCGGCGACGATTCTCGCTGCCTGGGGGTCATCGCCCTCAGGCAGGATATCTACCAGTTGACCCGCGTTTCCATCGATCGTCAGCTCTGTGAGAGAAGCTGCGAGCTCGCTTTGGCTTACGGGACCGAGTCCAGCCTGGCCACGCCAACGATTAACATTCGCCAACGTTCCACCGACGTCTCCGGGGAATGAAGACACGGTGATTTCGACTTTGCCATTACCGGAGTCACCTTCAAAGAGGTAGTTGCCTTTCCTGAATGCCGTTGGGGCGAGTTCCGTCCATGGCTCGGGCTTTGACCAGCGAATCCAGCCGCGATCTTCCGGAGAACTGGGTTGGGTTGACTGCTCCGTGAGGGAAGGGGCGGTAGACGATTCCGCTTTGGGGACATCGTAAACCTCTACCGTCGGACGGCTGCAGCCAGAGACAAGCATAGCGATCAATGCCGTTACCGCCAATCCAGATCCAAATGCTCTCATCATCGACCGGGGAGCAAAGGGCCAATTTTCGGAATAATCAAGCAGGACCGGCGCGTATTTGTGACGCTTGATCGAAAGAAGGTGTTCAACCCTTGCCTACCACGTATTCAAGACGGGTTTTCGCCTAGAAGATAGTACGGCTAATACCAGTTATAAAGAGTTTTGGGTAAATTGCGGAACTCGAAGCGAGCTTGGGCCAGGCGGCTTTCTTCCAAGCGTGCGGTCGCACGGTGGAAATAAGTTTATAGTATCGGTTTCCGAGCTACTCGGCTCTTCGTATCGGTGATTCCCTCTGGATCCGAGATTGGAAGTCGCCGAGGAATTGCCAGTGGGTGGGCTGATTGAGATCTACCTCAGCCATCACCACCGTTCCCCATTCTTTGGCCTCGGCTAAACGGTTGCCTTCCCGGTCCCAAATAGCGGTTTTCATCCAATTGGCGTTATGGTCGGTATAGGTCGAGCTCACGAGGTAGACTCCGTTCTCGGCGCAGCGGGCCGCAGCCAGCAGGGGATTGCCTCCCCATATAGGCATGGCGATTACTTCGGCGCCATTAACTGCCAGCTCTCGGGCCACCTCGGGAAAGAATACATCATAGCAAATCATCATGCCTACTTTTCCGAAACGCGTATCAAAAACTGGATACTCGTAGCCAGGTGAAATTCCTTGTTGAATTTCCTCTCTGGGTAGGGTGACTTTTCGATACTTGCCGGCCACTTTCCCATCGGGACCCATCATAACCGATACATTGTAGACTTCATGTCCATCCCGTTCAGGGAGTCCGACTATGATATAACAGTCATTTTCTTTGGCGACTTTTCCGTAGAAATCCGTGGTTGGGCCAGGAATAGGTTCGGCGACTTCGGAAAATATATTCGTTACTCCCTTGCAGGAAACCATCTCTCCCAGGACGACGAGATCGGCGCCTTTTTTGGCAGCCTTCTCGATAAGAGGAACGACATAGGAACGGTTCGTTTCGATAGTGTTCTTTTCGTCACCCTTGAGATTGTGGTGTACGGCGGCTAGCATGACGATTCGCGGACCGAGTGGTTGCGCTTTCGTGAAGGCAACCTCCTTCCAGGTGACTTTGCCTGTATCCGTCCAACGGAGATGCAGTTGAACGCGCGCTTGGGTGGCATCTTCTGGGGCGATGTAGGTGTCTCGGACCAGCACTGATCCGTCAGCTAATCGCTCGCGGTCACGGGGAAAATCAGGGCGAGCCATGTCTCGATCTCCTCCTAGATATTCTGGATTCACACGATAAGGGCTTTCAACCAGTCTTCCGTCGGATCCATACCATTCAATTCGAACCAAGCAACTGCGACGTTCGCTCGCGATATTTTCGGCAAGCCGAAGCGCGGAAAACTGATAGCTCTTGCCGCCTTGAACGGGAAAAACTTTAAGCCAGTGGCCATTGACTCCTGGCGTCTCTGAAGCGAGGACTAGATGCCCTTCCGGCGTTTGCGAAAAGACGGGAGCGATTTCTTCCCGCGGATAGCGTTTTGACCAGTCGCTAGCTGCGTCTGCGCTTGCTAGAATAAAGCTAGAGAAGATCAGCGCGTAGAGGATTCGTCCTAGTGGGGCATTCATAACGTGCCGAGATCGAAGCAAATTCGGCCCATTTCTTCAACCTTATTGAGCGGCCATCTACGGTGTTGTCTGGCGAGTATCAGGCAAGGTTCCTCCTCCGGGATCGCGGGCAGCTTGCCGGCTTCTCGAGATGGGTCGCGCGGAAAACTGTGGATCAACGTAGGGAATTGGACCTTTTGACTAGTTCAGCACGCGAGCCGCGTGCAATCCCGACTTGTGACAACATATTTCTTGTAGCATCCTAGACATTGACCACTTCTTCGAATCCGGCGAACATTTCATCAAGATCTCTGAGGGTCTCTGAATCGAGTTCGGGGAGATTTTCGGCGGCCAGGTTGCTTTCCACCTGGCTAGATGTTCGAGCGCCTTGGATCAGAGTGGTTACTTCCGGCGGGGCTGGGGAAAATTTAATGGCCAGCTGGGCGAGCGTTTCGAATGGGGGATGGAGAAATTGGGAGGCGATGCGGTCGGTAGCTTCCTTAAAACGCTGAATCTGATCCGGTGCCCAGCGAGCCCGATGGTCGCCTTCTGGAAAGCTGGACCGGCCATCGTACTTTCCCGTCAGAAATCCGCTTTCCAAAACCGTGCGGGCGATAATGCCGACTCCGGCCTGGCGGGCCTGTTCGAAAATCTGGTCATTGCTTTGCCGAAATATGCTGTAGATGAGCTGTAGAGCGTCTATTTTCCCCGTATCGATGTATTGGTGACAAAGATCTGCTGTGTCCTGAGTTACATTCGGACCTTTGATCGACGCTCCGATAGCCCGAATTTTCCCCTCGGTTTTGAATCGCGCCATTTCCTCCAGGGAAGCCTCGATGACGTTGGGGTCGGGAGGGGTGATGGATCTGATAGATGTCTATGAAATCGGTCTTCAGTTTTCTCAGGGACTCTTCCATGTCGGAACGCATGAGAGAGATGTTCTCCAGCGAGTTGCCCTGGGCAGTCTTGCTAGCGATGACGACGTCAGCCCGATTTCCCATGCGATCGAGAGTATTGCCGATTCGTTCCTCGGAATCGAAATACATACGAGCGGTATCGATGAAGTTCCCTCCCGCATTCAAATAGGTTTCGATAACCGATGCGGCCTCCTTTTCACTGACCGCTCAATAGCGTACGCCACCAATGGCCCATGCTCCCAGAGCCAGCTCGGAAACTTCGATTCCTGCTTTGATAAAGGGCCGCGTTTTAATGATCGCCTCCAGAGTTTGATTCGTTTTCGCTTATTGCATCATCTCCACAAGGAGCGGAGCCATGCCCTCGACCCAGATCTCGTAGCCAGCGGCGCTAAGATGCAGTTGATCCGGCATGATGGCGTGGGCAATCGTACCGTCTGCCTAAGTGAACTTCGGACCGAGATCCAGAAATCGAATACTGCTGCCGTTGTCGAGTTTGGCCATGTCGGCGTTGATGGCCCGAATCTTATCCATACGCATCTCCCAAGGATCGGCCACGCCGCCTCGCATGGAGCGCGGGCCGCGGGGAAATACTGCCAGTAGAAGAATCTTGGTGTTAGGCAGCTTGTCCTGGATCATGCTGACAATCTTCCGATTGGCCCTGGCAATGTCCTTGGCGGAGTCGTCCAATGTGTTGTTGGTCCCGATCATTAGCACAGCGACCTTTGGAGAGATCTCATCGAGCTCGCCTTCTTCGATGCGCCAAATCACGTGCTGGGTCCGGTCGCCACCGATACCAAAATTGGCAGGATCGTATTTGACCCAGGCTTTCTCCCAAATCTCGGGAAACTTGCCCCAGCCTTGAGTGATGCTGTCGCCTATGAAGACGACGCCCACGGGACCTTGATTGGCCCGTTTCAAGAAGGCGGCATGCTTTTCAAAAAAGGCGGGATTGCCCCGTTTTGTGGCTCCAACGCTAGGATCGTCGGCGAGGGCGGCGGGACCTATGAAGAATGTGATTATCGCCGAGCAAAGTAGAGGAGTCAGAAAATGGCGTATCATGGTTATAGGTTGCGGTAATTCGGACTTTGATAAAAGTATAGAATAAGGTTTGACACCTATTTTGGAGCCACAGGCGGGCAGTGTATCCGCGGCGTGTTGCCGATTAAGCGCTTGTTCCGATGAGTGGAGATGTCTATCAGGGGGGTTTCGTTCGCCGTGAAGCTCTGTTCATTCCAAATTACCGATACTTGCTGTTATGAGTAGGTTGTCTCTCTTCTCTCTCCTCCTCGCTATCCCGCTCGCAATTGCTGCGCCGGAACGGCCCAATGTAATTCTCATCCTAACGGATGATCAGGGATTTGGCGATGTGGGCTTTCATGGAAATGCCGAGCTCAAGACGCCGCACTTGGACCGATTGGCGAGCGAGAGTGCGGAGTTTACCCACTTTTACGTGCAACCGCTTTGCTCGCCCACGCGAGCTTCCTTGCTAACCGGGCGCTACCCTGAGCGGACGGGGTCTGTGGAGGTCAATTTCGGCCGCAACATTATCCGCGAATCGGAAATTACCATTGCTGAGAATCTCAAGGCTGCTAGTTACCGCACGGGTATTTTCGGCAAGTGGCATTTGGGAAACAATTTTCCTATAAGGCCTTCGGATATGGGTTTCGAGGAATGCCTCCATCACATGGGTGGCGGTATCGGCCAAGCTGGTAATCCGCCAGGCAACAACTTCTTCGATCCCATTCTTCGTCACAACAACGTCCCGAAAAAGTACTTGGGCTATTGCAATGACATCTTCTTTGAGAAGGCGATGGACTTTGCCGAGGCGCATAGAGACCAGCCATTCTTCATCTACCTGGCTACCAATCTCCCGCACCTGCCTCTGCAAATCGAGGAGAAGTACGTGGAGCCCTATCGCAAATACGGCGTCAACGAGATCAATGCAAAAACCTATGGCATGATCGCTAATATTGATGAGAATGTTGGCTATCTCATGGATCGGTTGGAATCGCTCGGCCTGGAAGAGAACACGATCCTTATCTTTCTCTCAGACAATGGTCCGCGGACAGCGCGAGAGAAGAACGACCTTTACCCGGATCGTTACAATGCTGGTCTTAGAGGCACCAAATCGAGCATTTACGAAGGAGGCATTCGGGTACCATTTCTTATCCGTTGGCCCGAGCGGATCCCGGCGGGCATCAAGCTGCCGCATATCGCCGCCCACATCGACTTGTTGCCGACCCTGCTCGATGCCTGCGGGGCGGAAAGCGTCGACCCCGACCGTTTCATCGATGGACGGAGTCTCCTTCCGCTGCTTGTTGGCGAAGGGGATTCGGACTGGCAGGAACGCGTGCTCTTTTTCCAGCACAATGCCAATCACGAGCCCCTGATGTACAGCCACTTTGCTGCGAGATCGCAGCGCTACAAGCTGGTGCAGCCGTTTCCCAATCCTCGCGACGACCTGCTTGATATCGGTGAATTCAATATTTCCGAACAGCTGGGGAACCTAGAGCTGTACGATATCGAAGCCGATCCCAGCGAGATCGAAAACCTGGCCCGGTCTCGTCCCGACGTCGTTTCGTCGATGCTCGCGTCCTATGAAAATTGGTACCGCGACGTTACTGCGGATCTGGACTACTGGGATCCCCAGCGCATCTACATTGGAGCCCCAGAGGCGAACCCTGCCCAGCTGAGCCGGATCGACTCGCAGAATATGACGCGCCTGCCTTTTTGGAGCGCTCGCGTGGTCCGCTCAGGCTCGTACCGTTTCACCTTGGAGTTCGCTCCCTCCGAACATGACCGCAGGGCGTACGTGCGATTTGGAACGGCAGAGGCCTCTCAGACCGTTCGGGCGGGGGAATCGACGTGCGTGTTTGAATCTGTGGCGCTTTCGAAAGGCGACGGACGTCTCGAAGCCGGGCTGAAATCGGGATTGAAATCGGAGATGGTCGAATTTCTGACGGCTGAGTTGCGTTGATTTCCAGGTTGCTTCCGCGGTTTCCTTCCGCTCGGGCTGTTTCAAAATACACAGTCGCTCTAGTGCTATAGGCTCCCTTATTCGATCACTTGAGCGGGTTTTCGTACCAAATAATTCCCAGGCCCGATCCTTCCTGGGCGTTGTTGGCCTCTTCGGAAGTCAAGATGTCGAGATCACCGTCCCCGTCCATGTCGCGGACGACGGCGAAGTCGGTTTTGATCCCCGCGAGACCACTGACGTCATGATGTATCCAATCTTTATTAACTGAATTCCATTCGGACCACATGACGCATAGCTTTCCGCGGGCCCCTCCATAGGTGGTCACGAGATCGGGCTCGCCGTCGTCGTTGATGTCGGCGACGGCCATGGACTTGCAATGCGGTCCGCCTCGCGGGGGATTCTCGAATCGCTCGCGGCTCCAGTTGAGCCCGGTATTGTCGAGTTGAATGAACCGCATGAAATAGGGTCCATCTAAGCTAGGGGCGTAGATTTCTGGCAGACCGTTGTCGTCGGTATCGGCTACGCCGAGGAAAAGAACTTTCCGGCCTTGCATGCCGATCTCATTGTTCTTCCAACGCTGGTAGAGCTTTCTCGAGTCCGGGCCCGGATTTTTGAGCCATCGAACGCCTCGATCGCCGTGCTGATCGGATACGAGGACATCGGCCAGCCCGTCACGGTCCATGTCGCGGATTTCGATGGACATAATCCATGCCGTTTTCGAGATCTCATGGTACTGCCAGCCGTCCATGTCACGGGGATTCTCAGGGGCTTGCAGCCAACCGAGCGTTCCGTTGGGATCCTTGGAACCCACCACTAGGTCGATGCCATGACGGCCGTCGATGTCCATCGGCTCCGCGAACATCCAGCGGGTTTTACCAACAGTGGTCGAGACGTCGCGCGTTTTCCAATACGCGACATTCTTGTATCGGGAGCGGCTCGAGGGGGCCCAGTGGATGGTGACGCGCTGGTAGTCGCCTTCGGAGCAAGTGACAATGTCATGATACCCGTCACCGTCCAGGTCGACTGGAAGGGCGTCTTCCACGTCGGGCGCCGGAAGGCTTAGGAAGGGCCAGCGCTCGTCGGCATCACCTGGATCAAAGTAGAGCCGAGCGATATTTCCCTGCTCCCAACCTGCGACAATGTCCTGGTCGCCGTCGCCATCGAGGTCGGCCAGTTTGGTCCCATCCGCGCCGGCGGAGGTGTTGTCGATGACATTCATAGCCCATGGACGTTCGCCATGGGCTTGAAAATGCATCAGGATGGCCAAAAGGATGCCGACAGACAATCCGTGTGCAATGTGGCGGCTCATAGCTCGGTTTCCTCCAGGCGCTTCGGAAGTTCGAATTGCGTATGTCCGAACTCCAATTTAGTTAGCTGGGCATAGGGTTGCCCAAAGTCGAGGGCGGCGATTTCTAGATCGGAAATAATTCGGTTAGTCAATGATGCCATGGCGGATCTTTATGGGGTAGAAGGGATTGGCAAAAATTGAACGCTAGCAACGAAGACGTCGATCGATAGAGCAGTCGATCCGTGATGACGAGCTCGAATATCCAAGAAAGGCGAGCTTGGGCGTGTTTTCGAGTGGCTTGAAGGGGCTTGGCCGCTTTTACTGATAGCCAATTATGATGAAGAACCTGTTTTTCGCCCTCAATTTCGTTTTTTCCGTTTCGCTCAGCGCTGATGAACCTGGCTTTAAGTTTTTGTTCAATGGCGAGAATCTCGAGGGTTGGGACAGCAAGCCGGGCGCTTGGGAAGTTCGCGATGGAGAAATTTGGTGTACGGGCGAATCTGAAGGAAAGAATTGGCTGATTTGGCGGGGTAGCGAACCTTCCGATTTCGTACTCCGGCTGGAGTTTCGTTGGGACAAAGGGAATTCTGGCGTTCAGGTCCGGAGCGATGATCTTGGCGAGTGGCAGATTTTTGGATACCAAGTAGAGGTAGCTCGAAGGGAAGTGATGGGGCTTTGGCATCATTCGCTCATCGCTAAAGATCACCCAAAGCGTGAAGCCCGATTTCTGATGTCGACTGCCGGGGAGCGGGCGATCATCGCGGAGGATGGAACGCGTGTGAATACCAAGCTAGAGGACGCAGCCAAGGTGCAAGCCCACTACGACGAGAACGCTTGGAACACGATGGAAATTATCGCTAGCGGAGATCAGATCATTCAAATGATCAATGGCGTGCACTTTGCGACTCTGATCGACAATGACGAGAAAATGAGCCGCCGAAAGGGCTTTATCGCCTTCCAGGACCATGGAAGAGGCTGCACGGTTGCTTTTCGCAACATAAGACTGAAAGAAACTAACAATTAGACCTCAAAATCGCGTCGCGCCTGAATGGGGCGATGGCGTGACACAACTTCACATTAAATGCGCAACGTTATCGCTATTCTAACCTTTATGACAGCTTCCGCCATCAACACGATCGCTGAAACGCCAAACATTCTCTGGATTACCGCCGAGGACATGAGTCCTACTCTCGGCTGCTATGGCGACGATTATGCGATCACGCCTAACATCGATCAACTGGCGGCTGATGGCGTGCTTTATACCAACGCCTTCGCCACGTCTCCGGTTTGTTCGCCGTCGCGTTCCTGCATTATCAATGGATTGCCCGCGACATCGCAAGGCACTCAGCAAATGCGGTCAGCGTTCCCAATACCTGAATACATGAAAGGGTTTCCGAGTATTTTGAGGAAGGATGGCTATTACGCTTCTAACAATGTCAAGACTGACTATAACAACGGCAATTGGAAGGAGATTATCGTCGCATCATGGGACGAAAATAGCGATACCGCTCACTGGAAAAGCAAAGATGCAGACCAACCCTTCTTTTCAGTCTTCAATCTGATGACATCCCATCAGAGCCGGACCATGGTTTGGCCCTATGAGCAATTCGTTTCGGACGTGCAGAGCAAACTGGACGCGAACGAGATTCACGATCCTGAAGCGGCTCCTCTGCCGCCTTACTATCCGGATACGCCAATTGTCCGCAGGACGGTGGCCCGCTTCTATGACTGCGTCACTGCGATGGACAAAGAGGTCGGGGACATTCTCCAGCAGTTGGAAGATGATGGGCTGGCGGATGATACGATCGTGTTTTTCTACTCCGATCACGGCTCGGGAATGCCACGTCACAAGCGGGCGTTGCTAGACTCCGGAATGAATGTGGCTTTGATCGTCCGCTTTCCCGAGAAATACCGTCACTTCGCGCCTTCGGGTCCAGGCACGCGTACTGACCGGTTGGTTAGCTTCGACGATTTTGGTCCGACCGTGCTGAGTTTAGCAGGCAAAGAGATTCCTGGCTACATGGAAGGGAAACCGTTTCTCGGTCCTAAGGCGGTTCCTGCCCGCGATTACACTTATGGCCATCGCGATCGGGTGGATGAAGTTCACGACCTGGCTCGATCCGTTCGCGACAAACGCTACTTATACATACGCAATTACATGCCTCACTTGGGCTACAATCAGCCGACTGCTTGGCCGGATCTTGGGGAGATCCGACACGAGTTTTATAAAATGACTGAAGATGGCCGTATGACGCCTCCGCAAGAGCATTTCGCAGGTCCCAGGAGACCGCTTGAAGAACTCTACGATTGCCAATCAGACCCTCAGAATCTAGACAACCTTGCTGAGTCTCCGGATCATCGAGGCATCCTCGAACGCATGCGAGGGCAACTGGCGAAGAATCTGGTGGACAGTCGTGATCTCGGTTTCTTGCCGGAATCGCTGGCTTGGCAGCTGAGCGAGGGCACGACGTCTTACGAGCTCGCCCGATCTGCGGGAGGTGAATACGATCAGTCGATTCTCATCAAGGCCGCTTCGCAGGTAGGGAACGCTACAGAATCGGAGCTCTTGGCGAATCTAACCCACAGCGATCCCGGTGTTCGTTACTGGGGAGCGGTCGGTTTTAGCGCGGCGCCATCGCTTTCCGACAAAGCAATCGACGCGTTATCGGACACTCTCGACGATGCGTTTCCCAATGCCCGTATCGAGGCCGCCAATACCCTGGCTCGACATGGAAAGTTGGAAAAGTCGATTCCGGTCTTGGCAGAGGCGCTGGGCGATGAGGATTTGATCGCCGTTCAACGTGCCGCTCGGGCAATTGAGTTGCTCGGCGAAAATGCGATCGAGGCTCTGCCGGCTGTTCAAGCCTGCGACGATCGAATGAAAAGTATTCGTCCTCCGGGGACATCTCCGGTGGTGGTCGATCCTGAGAAAGATCAAGCCATGTTTGTCGGTTTTTCCACGGAAGCCTTTCTCGCCCGCTTCGGGGAGAAGTAGGGAGCCCTTTTTATGAAAGGGAGTTCAATATCCGTTTTTGCCCAGAGGACTTCGCCGAGACAGGTCGCCCCGATTCGTTGGGGCTGGATCCCTGCTAAAGCAGGGCCATAATCCTTCCACTGCGTTTCGTGGCAGGAATTTATTCACGCAAACGGGTTCTCGCTCGGTTCAATTGTAGGAGCGGGTTGATCCCGCGATATACGCATAAGCTTCTATCGAAATCGCGGCGTAAAGCCGCTCCTACAATAATTCTATCCTGTTCATGCGTAAGCGTGATCCTGCTCACCGACAGGCGATCTTCTTTCATTCTCTTGTATTTTCTAACCCAAGCCGAAGATAGGCTTGTTGGTCATCCAGGCTCCATCGGTGAAATCAGGAAAAGCGATTGGTGAGCTGCCGGTGGAGATAGACGCTTCCGATAGCGGGGCAATAGCCATCCAGGCGGCCGCGTCGTAAGCGTCGATAGGTGTTGTCGTTTTATTGCGAATGCAAGTTACGAATTCCCTAAGCTCGAGAAAGTCGGTTCCCCCATGTCCTGAAGTTTCCGCCTCATGCAAGTAGTCCTTCCAGATCGGATGTTCGAACGTTTCCTGGTAGGTATCGAAGGATTCCCATTGGTGATGCGGGCTCTTACCGTCGAGATAGATGACGGATTTATTGCGAGAGGATGAATCGCCATCCTGCATCCACGCGCCAGCGGTCCCTTGAACTTGATACATGAAACTCATGGGTCGGGGGAGGCGTGTATCGAAAGTCAAAACGACTGTCTCCCCATTGAAGCATTTGAGGTTGGTGGTTACGATGTCTCCTTGGGCCCAGCTGATGTCTCGGCGCTTATGGCCTGGTTCGAGGTTATCCTCGGACCATTGGCTTAAGCCGCGCGATTTGGAAGCGGTGGAAGTGAGGTGTTGAAAGCGATTTCCCCGTTGAATATTCAAGCATTGAGCGATGGGCCCAATTCCGTGGGTAGGATAGAGATCGCCGTTGCGGAATTGATTGTGGGTGGATCGGTAGTCGCCTTCTCCCTTCGGCGTTGGTCCCGTTCCTTTGCCTAGTACGATGCGTTCCCTAAGGTCGTGCCCGTAACCGCAGGTGCAGTGGATGACTTCCCCAAATAGTCCCTGTCTGACCATGTTGAGAACAGCCATATTGTAGCGGAAGTAGCAGTAGTTCTCCAGGAGCATGCACGGTACGCGGGTCTCTTCGTAGGTATTGACTAGCTCCCAGCATTCGTCGACGGACGAGGCCGGACCTACTTCTGTAGCTACATACTTGCCGGCTTTCATGGCAGCAATGGTCATAGGTATATGGAGCTCCCACGGGGTAGCGATGACCACGCCATCCAGATCATCCCGTTTCAGCAGATCCAAGTAGGACAACTCGTGATCTCCGTATCCTTCAGGCCGCGGGCCTTGAATTTTTTCCACGAGGTCTTGGGCAGCTTTGAGATTTGGTTGGTGCGTATCGCAGACGGCGGTTATCCCGACGTGTGGCAATCGCATGGCCGTCTTGAGTAGACCGGTGCCGCGACCGCCGATTCCGATGAACCCAAGTTTAATGGGACGATCGTCGTTGGCTTGCAGTATAGCAGGGGCAGCGGAGAGGGCGATCCCCGCGGCTAGTCCGTTTTTGATGAATGCGCGTCGTTCGATTTTGCTCATTGGGTGAGGAACTTTGGTGTATGGGGTGCGGTTTGTACTGGTGTTCTTAGGCCATCCGATTGGCGGCTCAGAATCAAAGAAAAAGTCGAAGAGACTTTCGGATAAAGACAGATTCAGGGCTGATCGCGCCAATACGCGTGGGCGTCAGATTAAGTTAGGTCTACCTAATTGACAGCTAGTAACGGGTTGCAGATAGATAGGCACAATATATCAGAGTTTAGCGTGCCTTACAAAGTGCCTAACCCACTCGAATCCCCGCAGATTGGTCCGAGCCTATTGTCTCGACGAAGCCCGCAGTCGCGGGAGGAGACACAAGAGACACTTAGTTGACTCGTAGAGGCAACAAGCGAGGCACGTGCGTTGTTTAAGACTTAACTCGAACGTTTCAAAAAATTTAAGGCTCTCAACCACGAAAGACACGAAGAAACTCGAAAAGCTTCGCAAATACAAGAG
>MDTA01089902.1_pt1 | contig 44484 bp, 46 predicted proteins | sample 811151 | NCBI WGS metagenome assembly MDTA01 (sample SAMN05326648, study PRJNA326480) | marine metagenome | isolation source: seawater | place: Indian Ocean: South | collected 2010
CTGTGTCTTTGTAGAGCCCGGACTTTCCTCTTTAAAAATTAAAGCGATAAGTCACTTATCTAGCACTTTTTTTTTACAGTAATTTGGTGATTTTACAATCTTAATTTAAACCAGATTTTATTAGGTTTTTTGTTATTTCTAAACATTCTTTATCGATTTTTCCATTAATTATTTTTGATCTATATCTTCTTTGAAAAGCTGTAATAACATCCTTCAGATGTTTAGATTTTTTAAGTTTAAGACAATATCCGATTTTTTTAAGATAAAGATAGAAAAACTTCTTTTCCTTATTTGTAACCTGATCATATCTTAATTTGAGATTTTTTTTAGGTAAATTGTACCAAATACCTATTCTATATTTAGCTAAGTATTTCCAGGGAAATTTTTCTCCAGGATCTTTTTTTCTAGTTGGCGCAATATCAGAGTGACCCAAAAAATTTTTGCTTTTTATGTTATATTTCTTTTTTAAAACCTGTGATAAAAAAAGCAAACTATTTAATTGTTTGGTCGTAAATTTCTCATATTTATTAGAGTGACCAGAATTTTGGATTTCTATACCAATTGATTCATGATTTAAATTTTTGTGGTTTTTCCAACATGATATACCTGCATGCCAAGCCACAAATTTATCTGGCACCATATGAATAATTTCACCGTTTTTTTTAATAAAATAATGACAACTTACTTTTGAATTTTTATCAGTTAGTCTCTCAATTGCTCTTTTTTCTGATACCATCCCAGTATAATGATAAATAATATAAGTTATTTTTTTTAGAGATCTCGGAACTTTATTAAAATTTATTGAGTAAATGGCCTTAAATTTTTTCATTTTTGTATATTTTTAAGGGTTTTTTCCACAAATTTCCGATTTACTTTGCATTAAGATATAATATACAGAATTTAAATGAATAGAATATTAACAACATTATTTGCAATACTATTAATTCAATTAGTGGTTGTAAAAAAAGTTCATAGTGATGAAAGTGAAGTCAAAGATTGTTTTGAAAGGTTAAACAGAGTTACTTTTGCCTTAAATATGGGATTAGATAAGATAATTTTTAAACCTGTATCAAAGGGATATAGAAAACTTCCATCTCCTATTAGAACTGGAACTGGTAATGCTTTAAGCAATCTATCAAATTTAATTACAATCCCAAATAATATACTGCAGGGTGATTTTGGATCAGCCGCTAATAATAGTGCAAGACTTTTAATTAATACCACGCTTGGTATTGCGGGTATTTTTGATCCAGCTAATTCATTTGGATTTGAAAAAAGAGACAAAGAGGATTTTGGTCAATCTCTTGGTGTGATGGGGGTTGGAGAAGGTTGTTATCTAGTTTTGCCTGTACTAGGTCCATCAACTGTTAGAGACACGGTCGGATCATTAATTGCATTAAACGGTGGGGACTTATGGCACAACATTACTGTGAGAGATGATGAGGAATATGTAAAAGAATTCAAAGAGTCCGACTATTGGACTTCTAGAATTACCTCAGGAGTGGATTTCAGAGCAAAAAATTTAGAGGCCTTTGATGCTATGGAAAAAAATTCAGTAGATTTATATGCCACAGTTAGAAGTTTGTATTTACAAGATAGAAAGAAAAAAATAAACAATTCAAGCGACAAAACTGAAGCCATGGAAGATGGTGATTGGGATACTCTAGAAAATCAATAAAAGTTTTTACGTATGAAAATTTTGAAGAACATTTTTTTTTCAATATTAATTTTATTCATTTTTACAAATAGCTCTTGGTCGAAAAGTGCTTCGGAATTTATAAGCACATTATCATCTGAAGCATCTAATATTTTATCTAGTAAACTCTCAGATGATGAAAAAATTGATAGATTAAAAAAGATCGGCGAACAATCAGTTGATATAAAAGGTGTGGGTTTATATACTTTGGGTAAATACAGAAAAACTCTTTCTGATGACCAAAAAAAAATTATGAGGATCTTTTTAAGAGTTATTTTCTAAAAAGTTTTTCAGGTCGTTTGGTTGGATATTCTGATGCGAAAATAGCAGTTTTATCAGAAGAAGTAAAAAACGAAAAATATACAATAGTATATTCAAAATTAATTGGAACTTCTGAGAGGCCAGAGATTAAGATTGATTGGAGAGTATATACAAAAGATCCTGAAAATCCTTTAATTAGAGATTTGGTTATAGAGGGATTGAGTTTAGCTCGAACACAAAAAGAAGAATTCAACTCTATATTAGCTAATAATGACGGTAATATTGAAGCTTTATTTGAAAATCTAAATAAATTTTTAGAAAACTAGTCGTTAATTTTTTATCAAAAATGGATACATTCTCAATCGTAATTCCAGTATTCAATGAGGCAAAAAATTTAAAGATACTTGTACCGGAAATTTTCAAAAAATTAAAAAAAAAAAAATTTGAACTTATAATTGTGGATGATAATTCGACTGATGGAACAATTAAAATCTTAAAAAAATTCAAACAAAGAAACTTTCGTCACCTGATTAGAAAATCAAAAAGAGATTTATCAAAATCATGTATTTTAGGTTTTAAAAAAGCAAGGTACAAAAATATTCTTGTTATGGATGGTGATTTACAACATAAACCTAAAGATATAAAAAAAATTTTACGTATTTTTAGTAAGTATAATCCAGATGTAGTAGTTGGCACTCGAGATTTGTTTAAAGTAAAAAAACATAACCTTAATTTTTTAAGGTTATTTGCCTCTAGGATACTGATTTTAACTGTCAATTTTTTATTAGGAAATAGAACATCTGATCCAATGAGCGGGTTTTTTATGTTTAAAAAAAATTTATTTGTAAAGTCTCAAGAAAAAATGATGCAAAAAGGTTATAAAATATTACTAGATTTGCTTTACAACAAAAATCAAAAAGTAAAAGTTGTTGATGTAAATATTGAATTTGATAGCAGGATGAAAGGTAAAAGTAAAATGAGTTTAAAAATTCTTTTTTATTTAATTTTAATGATTTCAAATAAGTTATTTAGAAAAATTTTTTAGTCTTGGTGGGCCCGCCAGGACTCGAACCTGGGACCAATACATTATGAGTGTACTGCTCTAACCAACTGAGCTACAGGCCCGAAATAGTTTCTTTTACTTTGTTTTATTATTTCATTCAAGAAAAGAATGGTGGGCCGTGTTGGTTACGCTCCAACTACCCCTGCAATGTCAATGCAGTACTCTACTATTGAGCTAACGGCCCATTTTTTTTAAAATATTTTTTTAACAATTAAATTTTTTTGTTTGAAAAAATATTTGTTTCATTGCTTACGGCATACATTATTGAAAAATTAATCATAAATAAAGTTAAATTAAAATCATTAAAAAAAGCTCCGCTAGGCAGTAAAGGTAAAAAATTAATTAAAATATATGAAAAGGCTCCTGCTTGTATGTAATTTTTTGACATCGAAATTAGCTTAAGTAACCTGAAGGTTAAATAAAAAATTATCGATAAAATAATTATTGTCCCTACAATCCCGTGTTCTGACAAAAGTTCAAAATAAATCTGATGTGGATGAGTACTACAATCATATTTTGGATTTAATTTTTTTTTCTCTGCATCGCAGGCCTCTACTCTAAAATTTTTATTTCCAACGCCGAATATCGGGTAATTTTCAAAAACACTATAGCCAGATTTATAAAGTCTGAAATAAAGATTATTAAAAAATTTTGTTCTTGTATCTTTTTCAATCAAAGTTAAATAGATTTGACCGTAATATCTCATTTTTAAATAATCTGAAAAAGTAATTGCTATTAAAAAGATACTTAAAAATGTTCCAAAAATTAAAAATTTTGTCCTTAATTTGATATAATCTATAATTAAAATAAAAACAAAAAAACCTGTAATTACTTTCAATGAATTTGATCTTTATCCAGTGATTAAAATTCCAATAAAGAAAAAACAAATTATTAAAAATGAAAATATTTTAGTATAGTTGTTTTTTTTAAAATATGAAAAAATGTATCCAGATATTATAAAAATAAACCCAGCGATGAATGCTCCTGATATGGCTTCATCCTTAAAGAAACTCATTACCCTGGAACCATCTATCTGGGCAACACCATTTATCTCAGCTTTTCCGTAACCTAGAATATTACTTCCAGTAATTCTCTCTATGTAAACATCAACAACTAAAATAAGCAATATTATCAACCAAATCTTAAATATTTTTTTTGAATTTTGATAACGATGAAAGATATAATTAAAAGCTATAAAATAAAAAATAAATCTAACAAAACCCAAATTTCTAAAAATTCCTGAAGATATATCAACTGAAATGAGTGAATTAAATATCAAATAAAAATATAAGATACTTAAACCTATTATGGCTCGATTCTTAAAAAAATAAAATTTTTTCTCCATCAAAATTATTAATGAAATTAATAGGCAGATTAACAAAGTGTTAATGAGTGAAACTGCTGGTCCTACAATAATTGATAAAGGAATTATAGAAAAAATAAAAATTTGTGAATTTTTTGGTAAATCATTTGTCATTTTATAATAAATTTTTACAAACAATTCTTTTTGAAGAATGAATCGTATTAGAATCTTCTTTTATAATTTCTACATCTTTAAATAAAGTTTTAAAATAATCTGGTCTAATTGTATCAAATATTAATATAGAATTTGTTCCTATTACTTTTTTTAAATAATCAAAGTATAAATTGAAATCATAATGATAGTCTAATGAATAAATTGACATTATAACATCAAAAGTTCCTTTAGGGTATAGCCTGTCATCAAAGTCAAAGATATCAAATCTTTTTTCATCAATATTATTATCTTTCAAAAAAAACTTAAGTTGATACAAGTCATTGTAACCTTCTTGATTTAAATTATCCCATCCATACTTTATTTTATTTGAAATATAATTTTTTTCTATGAATGAAAACTTAGTATCTTTAAAGTTATTCATTATAATTAATTCTAAACCACCTATACCTGCACCGATGCTTAAAAAATTTTTTTTATCTTTTATTAATTCTTTAATATTTAAAAATTCATTAAGCATTAATTCCGAGTAATCTTTAGATATTTTTTTTATATTTATAAGATATTTTGAAAATACTTTAGAAAATAAGTATCTACCAAAAATTTTTCTTATTTTTTTTAGTTTAGGACTAGCTAATTCTATTCTTTGAAGTAATGCTAGTTGAGCTATTTTTCTATTTAAAATTAATGAGTCCATTGTTTATTTCTTTATATCAATATTTCATACTCAATTCTGCTATTATCAATTTGCATAAAGTATTTTTTCTAGACATTTAAAATGATTAAAGTATGTGAAAACTTTTATATTTTTTTTACAATTTACTAATTTCTGATTAATTTCTTTCTTGTCCATTTTTTCAAATCGCAGAAGAGCATCTAATAAACTTGCTTTGTTATTAGATTTAAACAAAATACCATTCTTTCCAAAAGCAAGTATTTCTTTTGGACCGTTGTCACAATCACTAGAAATTACAGGTGTATTCATATAAGCTGCTTCGACTAAGACAAAACCTGGATCTTCCCATAATGAAGATAATATAAAGCATTTACTTTTTTCCAAATATTTAAAAACATTATTTTTGAAACCAACTAAAATAATTTTATCTTTTAAATTTTTTATTTCTATAAATTTTTGTAAATTATCTTTTTCTTCTCCTTCACCAATAATTATCAATTTGCTATCATTGGTTTTTAAAAATTCTGAAAATACTTCTATTAAAAATTTAAAATTTTTTTGTTTTGTTAGTCTACCGATAGATAAATAGTAATTTTTATTAATAATTGATCGTTCATCAAATTTTTCTTTTTTTTTACTCATTATAAACTTATTAGAAATAATGGGATCATATAAAACCGATATTTTTTCAGCATCAGATATCTTATTTTTTTTTATAAGTTCCATCGTGGCCTTTGTTGGACAAGTAATATGATGAATTTTCCTTAAAGTCAGCTTCCAAAAATATTTTCTAATAATATTCAGTCGGGGTAATCCAGATATACGTAAAATAAAATTTGTTTTAAAATTAAAAAAAAGATTTAATAGAAGAGGCAAAGGAGTTATTAAATGCATAATGAAATATTCAGGAGGATTTTTTTTTAATAATTTTAAAAGAGGCATAAATGAAATTACAAATAAAAAAAAATAAATTATTCTACTTTTAAGGAAACCAGTAAAGTTAAAATTATCAGCTATATTAAATTTTGTTAATTTTATTATTTTTATATTTTTTTTTTTTAGATATTTCTCATATCCGTTCCATTCTCCAGCCACATTAATAATATATGGAACAAGCTTATCTTTTGAGTACAACCTTAAAGTTGTTGCCGATCCTAGGACGGCATTAACAGTTGCGACCTTCGATATAAAAGGCGACCAATAATAAACATGAAATTTTCCGTCCATAAATTATTTGCAAGTAAAGAACATTAGTTTTTATTTTTTACAAATTTACCAAAGTTATTAATTATTTTATAAATTAATATTACTATCAGTAAAAATATGTTTTGATTATTATCATATCTTATTCTTATTTCCTCGAATAAAAGTTTTCTAAAAGGTATCTTACTTGAAAAACCACCCCGTCTAAAAACTCCAAATAATTCGTTTTTTTTTGTTGCAATTCCTTTTAATTTTTCTTTTACGATCATTCTATAAAAATAATCATAATCAGCATGATATTTATATTTTACATTATATAATCCAACTTTTTTTGCTGCTGTTTTTTTTATAAAAAAGCCTGTGGAATGACTTGAGTAAAACCCCCAACTGTAACTTATTTTTTCTGGTTTAAACCCATGTAAAATTCCCCAATGTTTTTTTACAGCTCCAAAAAAAAAATCTTTATCTGGATTTTTTTTATAATACTCCGACAAAATATTTAATGCATTTTTTTCCAATGTGTCGTCTGAATTTACAAAACCAATCAATTGTCCTCTAGCTAGAGAAAGACCTTTGTTAAAAGCATGATATATTCCATCATCTTTTTCAGATACCCAATAATTAATCCAGTTTTGATTTTCTTTTATTATGTCTATAGTTTTGTCGGTTGAGACACCATCAATAACTATATATTCCCAGTTTTTAAAAGACTGATTGGAAACACTTTTAAAAGTTTCATTTAGAAACTTTTCTCCATTTTTGACAACTGTAATTATTGAAATTAAAGGTTCAAAATTGTTTTCATCTTTAAACGAACTAATTCTTTTGCCGCCATGGGAAAAGCTTTTTGAAGAATTTTTTATTGAATATAATTCACAAATATTATTCATTAACATTCTTGTTGATACTTTTATACAGTCTTTTTAAACCTTTCAATGGACTTTTCTGTATTCAGAAACAAATGTTATTATTGTAAAATGTGGCTGAAATTTAATTCTTTTTATACTAATATTTGACACAATCTAAGAATAGTTTCGATTAAAATTTATTTAAAACCTAATAAAGTTAATAAAAATTTTGTCAAAAAGAGTGAATATAAAGTTTAGATCTGTAGAATTTTTTGGAGTTTCTGGAAGCGGAAAATCATATCTTAGGAGTTTTTTGAAAAAAAAACTGGAAGAAGAAGGATTCCAAGTCTTCGATACCAGAGAAATAATCATAAGTTTTATAGACAAACTAATACCTATTAATTTTTCACAAAAATTTGATATTTTTTTTTTCAAGATTTTACTTAAGTTTAATTTAAAAATCACATTACGCAATGATCGTTTAAATAATATTAGTAAAGCTTTTATTAAGTTTTATTTTAAAGATTTCAATTTTTATAAAAAAAAATTAAACTATTTATACAACAATCAATTTAATACCTCTTATAAGGATATTGAAATATGGTTAAATGAATTAATACTAGCGTCTATTATTTTTAATAAAATCAAAAAAAAAAATAAAGATGTGCTATTTTTTCCTGATGAAGGATTTTTGCAAAGAATTATGATTTTAGCTTTTTCTGTAAAGAAAACCAACTTGAAATATGTTAAAAAATATTTAAATAGCAAAATTTTCTGTGATAAAATTATCTGTGTAACAACCTCAAAAAAAAATATTTATAACGTTCATAAAAAAAGATCTATAAAAAAAAGGGAGTGGTTTACGAATAAAACAGACATTGAGAAAATGATTAGTATTCATAATATAATTAAAAAAACTTTACCATTTAAATTTATTAATTTTAAAAATAATCATTTAAAAAACTCAAAATTTTATTTAGATAAAAAAATATTCTTTTAATAATTACAACTAGTGTTGATTGCTTAAAAAGAATAATCAATTTCCTTGAACTTTAATAATTTTTCAAAAAAGGAATCTTTTTATAAGGAATGGAATTAATTATATTGTCAATTTTACTTAATTTAATTTTGGGTCTTATTAGATATTGGGTTTTTTTTGGTAATTCTTTATCTTTCAAAAACATTACTAGTAAATCAGAAACAATTTTAGAGGATTTTCCTAAATAAGAAATTTCTTTTTTTAATAGAGATTTTAATTTTTTATTTACTGACTTGTTATTTACAAGTCTTTTGATAGAAACATCTAGTCTTTTTTTTTTTGTCTTAAAGGTTAAACTTGCAGGTTTTACAAACCTTGCAACTGCTCTGTTGTGTCTTCTTATCATCCAATCTTCAACCGAAATTGTTGGGATATTTTTAATTAACCCTTCATAAGCTACGCTTGACTCATCAGTAATTATTAAATCTGCAAAATCTAGAATTGATAGAAAATTTTCCTTAGGATTTATAATAAAAGTTTTTTTGCTATAAATTTTTTTACTTATATAATTTGATTTTTTAATTTCATTCCACAAATCAATGAATTTTTTTTCCTTTTTTATTAACCAATGTTTTATTATTAAATTATAACCATTCTTTTTAACTGCTTCAGTCACCTCTAATTGTCTATCAAAACATTCAAAGGATGGGGCATAAAGTATATTTACCTTTTTGGGATTAATTTTATATTTTCTTATAATTCTGTTTTTCATTTTGTTTTTTAAATTTTTGTTAAAAAGAAAATCAGATTTAGGCCATCCAACATTATACACTCCAGACTTTGTTCTGGCTTTGCTTTGACCGCTGCATAACTTCCATCTTCTTGCCCAATTAATTCCAGGTAAAAAACCTAAATCAAACTTACTCCATGGTTGTTTGTTCCAAATATTTGGCCAATCTACCCTACCCTGGTCAAGACCACCCAAAAATATTGCAGAAATTTTTGAATTTTTTGGATCGCTATCGCTTTCACAATAAAAACCTATATCTGCTTTTTTTTTCAAATTAGTTGAAAATTCTACCTCAAAATTATTTTTTTTTAGTTCTTCAGAAATCTGATTGAAAATTTGTCGTTCTTCTAAACGAGAGTAAAAAAACGTTACTTTTCTTTTTTTTTTCATTTATTGAAAAGTTTTTTTATAATCTTGAAATTTTTAGGTCTCTCTAAATTTTTAATGGATCCTGAAGATATTACTATCTCAAAAAAGCTTGGACCAGAAGATTTTAAAAATAACGGGTATTTCAACTTAAAATCCCTTAAAGATTTTGAAGAAAAATATCTTTTGTAACCACATGATAAAGATAATTTTTTTAGGTCTGTTTTTTCCTGAGGTGTTTTTTGACCACCAACTGATTCATGCTGTTGGTTGTTAAAAACAATATGTTTAAAATTTTTTAAAGAGTTCTCCCCAATAACTGGTAAAGAACCCATATGCATAATTAGTGATCCATCGCCATCTAGACACAGCACATTTTTCTTTTTATTCTGTAAACTATACCCTAAAGCTATCATACTTGTATGGCCCATCGCACCAACATTTAAAAAATCCTTAACCGAACTTTTCTTAAGTTTTCTTAATTGATATAGTTCTCTTGATGTATATCCAGTAGTAGAGAAGATTTTTAAATTTCTTTTGCTCTTATTGATAATAAAGTCAATAATCTCATAACGATAAAGTTTTGTTATATTGTAATTTTTTTTTTTAATTCTATTTTTTTTTTCAAAAGACCCTTTTTTTATTAAACACGCAACTGGCATTAGTCTTTTTTTCGAATAATCAATTATATTTGCTAATTTTTTAAAATCTTTTTGATTTTTGAGAATACAATATTTGATATTCATCAATTTAAGCATTTTTTCTGTAATTTTTCCTTGGAGTAAGTGTTGTGGCTCGTCCTTAACTACTTTGGGTGCACCTCTCCAACCTATTAATAATAACATCGGAATTGAGTAAATATTTTTATGAGCCATGGAGACAAGTGGATTAACTGCATTTCCTAAACCGGAATTTTGAAAATAAATACAAGGAATTTTATTTGTTTTTAAATAATATCCAGCTCCTATTCCAATAGCCCCCCCTTCATTATGTGCGATAATATGATTTTGTTTTTTGAATTTTTTTTCTAAAAAATAGCTTATTTCCTTTAAAACACTGTCCGGAACACCAGTAAAAAAACTTATATCTTTTTTATTAAGTAGGGAAAATAGTGTCTCAATATTTATCATTCAATCAATTCAATAATTTTTTTTATAGAAATCATTTTTTTTTCTGACTCTTTTGCTCTTTTATTTCTTAGAATATTTTTTGCGGTTTCTAGCATTGATAAATAAGATGATCTTAAAAGATGATTAGCATATATTACTAATTTGAAGCCATTTTTAATTAGCTGTGACTCTTTCACTGAAGGATAGGCAGAGGGTACTGCAACTAATGGTTTAAAAAATTTTGACTTTTTAAATTTTTGCGCAAACTTGAATATTTCATTCGGGGAATTTCTTTTACTATGTATCAATATCATGTCAGCACCTGCTTTTGAGTAATTATTTGCTCTATTGATTGCGTCAGCGATACTGTTTCCAACTATTAGCGACTCTAATCTAGCAATTATAAGAAAATCATTTGAGATACGGTTTTTGACAGCAGTTTTGATTTTTTTTGAAAAACCATTAATTGTGTCCAATTTTGTTTTTGATTGATCTTTAAATAAAGAATTTTGTTTTAATCCAATTTTATCCTCTATGATTACAGCAGATACTCCTATTTTTTCAAGTCGTCTAATTAAAAATTTTATATGCTCTGGTGAACCACCATTATCAGCATCATAAACTACTGGTTTTGACGTAACTTCAAACATTTCAGATAACCAATTAATTCTAGTTGTTAAATCTAAAGACATGTTGTCAGGTTTGCCCCTCGAAGAGGAGTCAGTAAGACTTGAGCACCAGACACCATCAAATTCATCGTAAATTTTTTCGTTGTTAATATTTAAATTATCTATAATTAAACCCCCTATTGGATTGTGAGCTTCGAGGATTTTAACAATTTTTTTTATTTTTATTAGTCTTGATAGTTTAGATTTTCTTATATCTGAAGTAGTAGAATTTTGTAAAAAATTTTTTCTGTTATGAGATAAAGGAATATTGTGGGTGTAAGGAATTTCTATAAGTTTTCCTTTCCATTTTTTTAAAAGTTTTATAACATTATTCCTGACTTTTTTTTGAAATCCGTTCTTCCAATCATCTCCATGGACTACAAAATTTGGCTTAATTAAATTTAAGTTTTCTTTATAATCTAATGTTTTTTGGGGAATTACCTTATAAATTTTAGGATAAATTTTAAGAAGATTGTCCTTTCTTGTCTTATAATCAAAATGAGGTAGAGATGTATATTCAGTGCACGCTTCATCTGTCATTAACCCAACAATTACTTTTCCATAACTGAAAGCTTTTTTAATAACTTTTTTATGTCCCTCATTAAAATTGTCCCCAACTAGTGTCGTATAAACTATTTTATTTTTTTTCATAAATTTTTAAATAATTTTTGTATGCCTTATATCTAATTTTGCTCGAACTAATATTTGGTGTTCTTTTAAAAATCTTTTTTTTTACTTTAAGTGCAGTGTTTGAATTATCATTTCCATGAACTAAAATATCAATTTTATTTCTTTTTATAAATTTATCATCTATATTCCATTTTGAAGGAATTATATTTTTAACAAATCTAATTGATTTTAAAACGCTCGATCTTTCTTTAAAATTTAATTCAGGTAAATATCCTTTTTTTTTTAAGATTTCTCTATCTGTTGTTAAAGCAATATAAATATCACCAAATTTATTTGCTTTTCTCAAAATTTCGATATGACCATTATGAATAAGAGTTGCTGACATATCAACTAAAACTTTTAATTTTTTTTTTTTCATTAATTAATCAGATTTATTATTTTACCTTTTGAATTTTTCTTTAAATGAACCTCTCCTAAATGAGACACAACACTTCCTTTTATTTTAGATCTCGATATATATAAAATAACATTTTTAGATTTAGTTTTTAAAACCTTGTCTACGTAAGTACAGATTTTTGGCTGATTTATACTTTTATAAACTAAAAAATTCTCAAATTTTTTCATAAATATTTTTTTGTTTATGAGGATAGATTTTTTAAATGAATTATAATTTTTTAATATATTTTTGAGTGAAAGTATTATGTGGTAAGGCCCAGTCATTTTTTTTTTTTCATGATTCTCTAAATTGAAATAAAATGAATTTTTATAATACCTTGGTTTTACATTATAATTTATAAAAGAAGCACCGGTTAAGCCGCATAATGCTTTACAAGAACTGTAAGAAATAACATCGCCTAGTGAATGATCCTTTTCAATTGGAAAAGATGCTGTAGCATCTAACATTGTTTTTGATTTTAATCTTAAAGATAATCTTTTTATTTGTTTAATTGGTATATGCAACCCTATACTTGTCTCGGTTGGACATGCAATTACCCAGTCAATTTTTGTCTTAGGTTTATAACCACTGAAATTTTTCCAACCAATGCTGATAACATTATTTATTCTTTTAAGTTCCTTTAAATTTTTACAAATACTAATAAGTCTTTGAGAGTAGTATCCAGTATCTATAATTAATACATTGCCTTTTAAAAAGTTGTAACACATCAATTCTATAGCAAAAGATCCTGATCCTTGCATGCATGCAATGTATTTGTGGTTTGATATTTTTTTTAATTTTTTAAGAACTAATTTAAGGCTTTTATCGTAATCTTTATCTCCCCTACCAAAAGCGGGTGATAAACCCTCTAAATTTTCTGCACTTAAACTTGAGGGACCAGGAGTAAATAGAATCTTTTTGTTATTTTTTTTGATTGCAATTTTTTCAAGTGTTTTCATTTATTAAATCCTTTTATTTAATCACCTATAGTAATACATAAACCATTTTACAAATTTCTTTAATCCATTATTCAAAGATAAAAACTTCATATGGAAGGCTTTATTAAATTTTAATGTATTAGAGTATGTTTTGATCATATCCCCTTTTTGCAGTGGTAAGTATTTTATTTTTGCCTTTCTATTTAATAATTTTTCTAACATTTTAATTAGATTTTTTAAGTGTACGGGTTTGCCATTTCCTATATTGTAAATATGGTAATTTTCACCTTTGTTAACAGAAGCAACAGAAATTATACCTTTCGCAATATCTTCGACGTATGTAAAATCTCTATAATGATTTCCATAATTATTTACACTTATAACTTTATTCTCCAGTATATTTTTTGTGAATTTAAAGATTGCCATATCTGGTCTTCCAAAGGGGCCATAAACTGTAAAAAATCTTAAACCAGTTACTTTCAATTTAAAGATATTGCTATAACTATATGCGATAACTTCATTAGATTTTTTTGTCGCTGCATACAATTGAATAGGTTGATCCGTATTATCTTTTTCAGTGAAAGGAAATTTTTTATTCGCTCCATAAATACTACTAGAGCTGGCAAAAATGAAATGTTTAGTTTTAAATTTTCTTGAAAGTTCTAGTACGTTCCAAAAACCTAGTAAGTTTGACCTTATGTAGGTTTTTGGAAATTTGAGCGAGTATCTTACACCTGCTTGTGCAGCAAGATGAATAACTTTGAAATTTTTTAAATTTTTAAATATTTGCTCTAATTTTTTATAATTTGAAATATCTACTCTATAAAATTTGAAATTTCCTTTAATTTTTTTCAATTGTTTTAATCGGTTTAACTTTAAATCGACATCATAGTAATTATTAATGTTATCTATCCCGATCACATGATAATTCTTTTGCAAAAGAATTTTGCAAACATGAAATCCTATAAATCCGGCAGAACCTGTTATCAAATATGTTGGTTTACTTCTTGTCATATATCCTCAATTTTTTCTGTCGATCAATTTTATTACGACTTTTCATATTCTATAAGTTGTTTATTTTTTAATATTATAGTTTTGTCACAAAAATTTCTTATATTTTCATCATGAGAGATAATGATACAAATTCTATTATTTGAAATATTTCTAAGACTCTCAAAAAATTTATTTTTTGACTCACCGTCTAAATTATTAGTTGGTTCATCAAAAATTAAAACTTTTGGATCTTTATAAATAGCTCTAGCAACACCAATCATCTGAACTTGCCCGCCAGACAAGTTTGAACCTTGTTCATTAATTTTAAAATGATTGATATCTTTAACTTTAATTAAATTGGTAAGATTCGTAATTTTTATACATTTATCTATTTTTTCTTTATTTATTTCTTGCATATTTTCTCCCATTGCAATGTTAGATTCTATTGTGCTATCTATAAGAAATATATTTTGAGGTACGTACCCGATTAAATCTTGAAGACTTCTATAATTTTCATTTAAAGGGTTCTTATTGAATAAAACTTCTCCTTTTATTGGTTTTAATAAACCCATTATAACTTTAGTAATTGTAGATTTTCCAGAGCCAGACTTACCTACAATACCGTATATTTTATTTTTTTCGAAAGTGTAGTTTACATTATCTAAAACATTTTCATTTTGAACATATGCATATGTTATGTCCTTTAAAGTGATTTTCAAATCTTTATGGTCTAAATTTAATTTAGACGTATTTTCATTAACATCATTATAAACTTTAAAAATTTTTTTTCTATTTTCATAAAAATCTAAAAAAGATTTTTCATTGAAAATTATTAAAGAAAAGTTTTGAGTTATAGCTCCATAAGAAGGGATCATTCTAGCCGAAACTAAAGCTACAAAACTGATTAGTGGGAGAATATTTTGTGTGTTTGTACCTCTGTATATTTCTACAATTACAAATACCATAACTATCGAAATACCAATTATTTCAAATATACTTCTTGGCAAAGTTGAAATAAGACTCTTAAAATTTGTAAATTTTATCTGTAAGTTTAAATGGTTTAGGTATTTATATATAAAAAATTTTTTTTTTGATGATAACTTAATAAGGATAAGATTATCGAAAACTTCTAGTAAAGATTTTAACATTAAAGATGAATGCTTATTCATTTTATCTGCTGATTTTCGTAAAGTTCCTTTAAAGCTGTTCACAGAAATTAAGAAAATTACAGAAAAAATCGTTAAAATAGATAAAAAAATATATTTATTCAAAATTAATAAGGATGAAGATAGAAAAAAGATAATCAAAAGCTCCTTAAATACTGTTGAATATCCAACAATAAATGATCCAACTCTTTTTACTTCATCATAAACTTTGTAAGATAAAACTGACTTAGTCATACTCAGTAATTTTTTAAAATCGGTTTCTAAAATACTGTTGAATATTTCGTTGCTATTAGCCGAAATTATAGACTGTCTTATTCTAAGCAAAAACCAGTTGATAAAAATTATAACAACGTTTTTTGTAAGAAATAAAAAAATTATTATGAAGGACACTTTAATAAATAGAATATTTTTGTCTAAATCGATAAAATAATTTTTTACAAAATCTATAGAAATTTTATTTAAAATTATATCTGGATCAGATAAGAAACCTATATAAATTGCTAAAATTCCGATGCTTAATACCTCTAATAATGCAATTAAAATTGAACTCAAAAAAATAAAATTAGATAAATTTTATTTTTCAAACTTAAAATTTCAAATATTTTTGATATATGAGTCAAGTATTTAGTCATTTGTTATTTATTTTGAAAAAATTTCTTTATACATTTAATAATATATTCCTGTTTTTTTTTTTGTGAGATCAGGATAAATTGGTAAACTAATAGCATGTTCGTAATAAAAATTTGAATTTTTAAATTTTCTTTGGTTAAAATTGTATTTTTTAAAATAAGGATGTTTATAAATTGGCAAATAATGGATACTAGTAATAATCCCTTTTTTTTGCAAATAGGTTATGAGCTGATCTCTTTTTTTCCCGGTTTTAAGAGGATTTATCATTACAACATACAAGTGATTTGAAAATTTAATATTTTTTTTGTAATCAGGAAAAATTAAAGGTAGTTTTTTTAATTCAATATCATATCTTTTTTTAATTTTATTTCTAATTTTATTAAAAATATTTAATTTTTTTAATTGACTCAAACCAAGAGTTGCATGTAAATCACTCAATCTGTAATTATAACCTAGTACCTGTTGTTCATAGTAAATATTATTATTTTTTTTAAAATAGTATTTCTTTTTATCTCTAGTAATTCCGTGATTTCTCAGCATAAGGGCTTTTTGATAATATTTTTTATTATTAGTAACTAAAACTCCCCCTTCACCACTAGTAAATATTTTTACAGGATGAAAACTAAAAACTGCAATATCAGAATACTTACAACATCCAATCTTATTTCTAAAATAATTTGTTCCAAATGCATGTGATGCATCTTCTAAAATTTTTATTTTAAATTTTTTTGTTAAATCATACAATTTTTTTAAATCACATGGGTATCCAGCTAAATGTACAGGTATAATAACTTTCGGTTTATTTTTTTCCTTAAGTTTTTTTTTTATAATATCCATTGATATATTAAAATCTTTTAAACTTATGTCGACTAAGTCTAATTTTGCACCGCATAGTTCACCACAATTAGCAGATGCAACAAAACTGTTTGCCGAGGTCCAAAATTTTGAAGATTTATTTAATCCTAAAATGATACAAGAAATGTGTAATGCACTTGTTGCAGAATTTACACAAACAGCATATTTTACATTTAAATACTTGGCTATTTTTTTTTCAAACTCCTCTATTTTGGGACCAGTCGTTAGGAAATCACTTTTTAAAGTTTTTGAAACTTGTATAATGTCTTCTAAAGATATTGATTGTCTGCTATAAGGAATTTTTTTCATTCTCATTATTATTATTCAAATCTTTTTTTAAAGCTTCATATTCTTTTGATAATTTTTTCATATAATTAACTGTTAACTTTGTTTTGTAAGCGATACCGCTAGGTGTTAATAGATATATATAGTTAATTTTCCGTTTATTATTTTTAAAGTTCTTAATTTTGACTAGACCTTTGTTTCTCAAAGAGTTTAATATGTAGTTAAGTTTTCCCAAACTAAGATTTAGGTCACTTGCTAATTTTCGTTGACTAGAATTAGGTTCTCTAAATATTTTTCTTAGAACATTTAATATTTCTGGGTTTTTCATATTTAAATTATATAATTTAGAAATGTGTTCATAATTTGAACATAATTAAGGTAAATTGTTTATATTAATTCAAAAAATATTAATATACTTAAGATAAATTTATGATTGATAAGAAAAAAGCTAAAGTATCTATCATTATCAGAACTAAGAATGAGGAAAAATGGATAGAAAGTTGTCTTAAATCTATTTTTAATCAAAGTTTTAAAAAGTTTGAGGTAATACTTGTAGATAACGAGTCCACTGATCAAACAGTCAAAATCGCAAAAAAATTTAAGATTAAAATATTGAAAATATCTAACTTTAAACCAGGGCTTGCTATAAACGCAGGTATAAGGAAATCAAGTGGAAACATTATAGTTTGCATTTCAGGTCACTGTATTCCTGTGAATAATAGTTGGTTAAAAAATTTAATCAAAGATCTAAACAAAAAAAAGGTTGCAGGTGTATACGGAAGACAAGAACCTCTCTCATTTAGCAGTGATTTAGATAAAAGAGATTTAATAAATACTTTTGGTTTAGATAAAAAAATACAAACGAAAGATACTTTTTTTCATAATGCAAATAGTGCATTTAGAAAAGATGTTTGGAAAAAATTTCCTTTCGATGAAGATGTAACTAATATTGAAGATAGAGTTTGGGGACAAAAGGTAATTGAAAGTGGATATAAAATTATTTATGAACCAAAAGCAAATGTTTTTCATTATCATGGTATTCATCATAATCAAAATTTAGAGAGGGCAAAAAATGTTGTCAGAATTTTAGATAATTTAAAATCAACTTCTACAAAAAAAAACCTTAAATTTAAAAAAAAATTAAATATAGCAGTAATAATACCATTAAGAGGAAAAACTAAATTTTTTGGTAAATCTTCATTGTTAGAAAAAACTATTAATTCCGCAAAAAAATCTAGTTTGGTAAAAGATGTTTATGTAGTTACAGATAACGATGAAACAATTAAATTATCAAAAAAGATTGGTGCCAAAGTTCCTTTTAAAAGACCTAAAAATTTATCAGAGGAATACATACTGATAAATGATATTTTAAAATTCACAATAAAAAAATTAGAACTTCTTAAAAAATATGATCTTATAGTCTGTCTTGAAGAAACGTATCCTTTTAGAAGTAAAAATTTAATCGACTCTATGATCAATAAACTAATAAAGGAAGACTTAGACTCTGTTTTTGCGGGAAAAGTTGAACAAAAAAGTATTTGGATTAAAAATAGCAAAGAGACCAAAATTGTGACTGAGGGATTTATGCCAAGAGATTTAAAAGAAGAAAAAGCTATTATAAGTCTTTTTGGTTTGTGTTTTGTTACTTATCCAGAAATTATTAAAACTGGAGATTTATTTTCTGGAAGAACTGGTATTTTTCAAATTGTTGACTCAATTAGCCATATAGAAATCAGAGATCAAAGCACCTTAAAAATTTATGAAGATTTATTAATTAAACATGAGGATTAAGAAATATAAAGTTGCAATAGTAGGATGTGGTAGAGTTGCTGAACATTATTTTAAAATTATTAAACGAATAAATAATGTCAATATAAGTGTTGTCGCGGTCTGTGACAAACAAAAAACAAAAGCAATAAAATTTGCAAATAAAATTCAAGCAAAACCATTTTTTGATTTAAAAGAAATGTTTAGAGAAACAAAAGCTGATTTAGTTATTATTTTAACTCCATCAGGATTACATTATTCACATACAAACCTTGCTTTAGATTATGGATTTAATGTTTTAGTGGAAAAACCAATCTGCTTAATCGTTTCTGATGCACAAAAATTATTACTTAAAGCTAAAAAGAAAAATCTTTTGCTGTGTGTTGGATTTCAAAATCGTTATAACAAAGCAGTTGCTTTTTTAAAAAATGCTGTGAATAAAAATGTTTTTGGAAAAATAGTATCTATTTCAGTTGTGCTAAGATGGTGTAGATATCAAAGCTATTATCAAGATGGGTGGCACGGAACATGGAAAATGGATGGTGGTGTATTAAATCAACAGGCCATTCATCATATTGATGCTTTGAACTTTATTTTTGGACCTATCAAAAGAGTTTCTTCATTTTCGACTAATAGAGTTAATAAGTTAGAGGCTGAAGATACGTGTGTTTCAATTTTAGAGCTTAAAAATGGTGCTCTTTGTACTTTTGAAGCGACTACAGCAGCTAGACCAAGGGATTTCGAGGCATCAATAACAGTTGTTGGAGAAAAGGGTATTGGAAAAATAGGTGGAGTTGGGTTGAATAAAATTGAAAATTGGGAAATATTAAACAAAAAATTAAATATAAAAAAATTGAAATTAAATAATTCAGAAAAATTTAGTGATGGATATGGTTTAAGTCATGGGAAAATTATTCCTTTATTTCTTAAAGAAACGCAAAATAAAAAGAAAAATTATGAGTCTGTAAACTATTCAATTTCCTCGCTCAAATTAATACATAGTATCTACTCTAGTAACGAGAGATCCAAAATAATTAAATTAGCATCAAACTATAAATCAAAAAAATTAGGTATTTAAATGTCTCTAGAGAACAAATTTCCGGGTAAAGACATCTCAATAGAGGATATAAAAACAAAATTTCCGTTAGCAGCAAAAAAAAATAAAAACCATAAAAGCAGATTTAAAATAAGCGGTGTAGAATTTGGTTCTAATCAAATTCCTATTTTCGCGGGACCAAATATGGTTGAGAGTGAAAAATTAATTTTAAATTGTGCTAAAAACTTAAAAAAAATTGGTGCGCATTTTTTAAGAGGCGGAGCTTTTAAACCTCTCACGTTTCCCTATAGGAGTAAAAAATATACTGAGACTAGAGAAGAAGGGATAGAATGGCTTAAAAGAGCAAAAGAAGAATATAACATTCCAATAATTACTGAAATCATGGAGGAGAAGTATATAGATTTAATTTGTGACGTTGCTGATATTTTACAAATAGGTTCAAGAAATATGCAGAATTTTCCCCTTTTAACTGAATGCGCAAAAAGTGGAAAACCTATAATGTTAAAAAGGCACTACGGTGCATCACTAAGAGATTGGCTTGGTGCAGCGGAGTACTTACTGGTAGAAGGGAATAAAAAAGTAATATTATGTGAAAGAGGAGTTTCAGTGCCACACACACATAGGTCAACTTCAAGATTTTTATTAGACCTACAAGTAATTCCAGCAGCCCAAGAAATAACTCACTTACCTATTGTGTCTGATCCATCTCATGCTACTTTTTGGAGGGATTGGGTGAGCCCAATGTCTCTTGCTAGTGTAGCTGCTGGTGCAGATGGTATAATGTTGGAGGTTCATCCAGACCCAAAAAATTCTGCTGTTGATCCGCTTCAACCTATTAATTTTAAAGACTTTAAGATTTTACTAAAAAAAATGGATAAAATTTCAAAAACAATGGGTAAATTTATTATTAAAGGTAGATAAGATAAAAATGAAGAAGAAACTTTTCGTAGATAAAAATATTAAACGGGTAGGAGATTTTGTAGACACTCATGTTAGTCGTACAAAGAATTTTGATGATAACACACCTCCCTTTTCATCTATTGAATTTAGTATTAACGGCGCATGTAACAGAAGATGTGAGTTTTGTCCTAGGGTAAGTAAAGAAAATTATCCAAATATATTGAATAATCTAAATATGGATGCATTTAAAAACTTAATTAACGATCTAACAAGTATAAATTTTGACGGTCGATTTTCATTTACGGGTTTTTGTGAGCCATTACTCACCAAAAATTTAAACGAATACGTTTATGAAATTAGATCTAAGTTACCTAAATCAGTAATAGAAATAGTTTCTAATGGTGATGTATTAATTACCAAGGTAGGTCCTAAAATGCTTGACAACTTATTTAAGGCAGGCCTTACGAGAATAAGAATTAGTTTGTACGACGGCCCACACCAAATAAAGATTTTTGAAGATATCAAAGAAAAACATCAACTATCTGATGATCAATTTTTGATAAGAAAGAGATATCTGGGCCCAGATGAAAGTTACGGTATTACTATTTCTAACAGAGCAGGTTCTGTTGAATTAAAAAATGATTTCTTTGAATTAAAAGCATTAGATGAACCATTAAAAAAACCTTGTTATTATCCTTTTTATAAAGTTTTAATTGATTTTGATGGAGCAGTTTTAATGTGCTCGAATGATTGGAAGAAAGAGAAAATTTACGGAAATATTAATAATGAGTCTATTTTCCAGATTTGGTCTAGTCATAAATTTAATGAAACAAGGAAGAAATTAGTATGTGGGGACAGAAATTATAAGCCATGTAACTTATGTGATGTTGATGGAACATTAAATGGTGAGAAATCTTTTGAAAGATGGAAAGAATACTTCCAAAACTAGTATAATGATAATCAAAAAAAATATTGAGCGACCAGACTGGACGAAAGTTGTAAAAGATAAAAAAATAGATCTAACTAAAAATGTTCATTATGACAGAATATTAAACGAAAAAATTAAGGAGATTTTATTTAGTTCTGAATTTTTAATTAATTATGCAAACGATTACAACGTATACAATGCAATTTGTAACTACTATAAAATACCTCTTAAAAAAACTGCAATTGGTTTTGGAGCAACTGACCTAATAAATAGAGTTTTAACCTCTATTAAAATAGATTGTTTATATATAGTTAATCCAAGCTTTATGATGGTGGACGTATATTGTAAAATGATCGGTTTGAATTTTAAATTTATAAATTTAGATGAAGTAAAAAATTTGAAAAATGTTAGTAATTCTGGGATATATTTTGTCAATCCAAATGGAGTGAATGGTGAAGTTCATGACATAAAAAAATATAGAGATAAATTTAAATGGTTTATAGTTGACGAAGTATATTCTGATTTTTACGATAAATATTCTCTAATTGGGGAAATTTCAGAGAAAACAATTGTTATTAAAAGTTTAAGTAAAAGTCTTGGTATTGCTGGTTTAAGGATTGGATTTTGTTACGGTCCTGAAGAGGCAATTAACGAAATTCAAAAATATAGAATGAGCCAGGTTACCACCTCTATAGCATCAATAGTTGTTCCAAAAATAATTAGAATGACACCAGAGGTTGTCGAAAGAATGAAGGAAAGTAAAAATTTTTTGGAAAATAAATTTGATTGTAAACAATCCTTTTCTAATTATGTGTTATTCAAAAATGAAAATGACTACACAAAAAAATTTGGTGCTAAACTAAAAGATGGTTATTATAGAATGGCATTAGCAGATATGGAAACTCTTAATGGATAACGTTAACAAATTAATTGAAAATAAAGTCAGCTTCGATAATTTTGATAAATTTGCAGTTATAATTGTATCAAATCCCTCTAAAACTGCGAGGTCCCCTATATTGTGGAATGCGGCATTTAAAGCAAATAATCTGAATTTCGCTATGCTACCATTAGATGTGGCTAAAGAAAATTTAAAAAAAGTTATCGAAATTTTAAATACTAATAACAAATTTATTGGGGGATCGGTTACCATTCCTTACAAATCAGATTTAGTTAATTTGCTAAAAAATAACCTTACTAATGAAGCTAAAGAAATAGGAGCTATTAATTGCATTTTTAGAGATAAAAATTATAATTTAATCGGTACAAATACTGATGGAGAAGCGTCCATAAGTTCTTTCAAAAAAAAATTTGGGAGCATAAGAAATAAAAATATTTTGTTACTTGGCTTAGGTGGAGCAGGAAAGGCAGTTTTAATTTATTTTTTAAAAGAAATTGAAAATGGTAAAATGTTTGTAAGCACGTTAAACAAAAAAAAGTTTGGAAAATTTAAAAAACTTGAGAATTTAGTTTTTGTTAATTGGGAAGATAAAAATGAAATTATGAGTAAAGTAGATATAATCATAAATTGCACTAGTTTGGGTTTTGACAAACAATTAGATAAAACACCGCTAAACTTATCATCTTTAAAAATGCTCAAAAAAACATGTATTGTTTTTGACATAATTTACAATCCATTGAAAACAAAGTTTTTGAAATATTCAGAGCAAATTGGACTTAAAACAATGAACGGACTAGAGATGAATCTTTTGCAAGCTGTAATAGCCTTTAACTATGCTGTAAAATCAGATTTTGATGAGATCACAAAAAAAGCAATGGAAGAAGTTAAGTTATGAAAACGATCGCTATAATAATGGCTAGAGGTGGTTCAAAAGGTTTACCCAGAAAAAATGTAAAGCTTTTGGATGGTAAACCTTTGATCGCTTATACAATTGAACATGCGCTATCCTCTGGTGTTTGCGATGACGTCATAGTAACTACAGAAGATGATGAAATAGCTAAAATTTCAAAGGAATTTGGTGCGACAGTTCCATTTAAGAGGCCTATCGAACTTGCAGATGATATAACACCACCAGAGCCAGTTATCAAACATGCGCTAATTGAGTACGAAAAAATTTCAAAAAAGAAGTTTGACATAGTTGTTTATTTACAAGCTACAGATTTATTTAGAACACCAAAAATGATTGCTGAGTGTGTAAATGCAATTAAAGATGATCCAAGCTTAGATACAGTTTTTAGCGCATATAAAACTCACAAACATTTTTGGAGAAAAAATACCGACGGTTCATTCACTCGTTTAACTGAGGGCTCTTACTCTGCTAGACAAAAAAGAGGAATAAATTCAACATTTAGGGAGGATCAAGGTTTAGCTTCAGCTTTCAAATCTGAGATATTGAGAAAACATGATAAAAGAGTTGGAAAAAATGTACGAATAATCGAGAATAATGACTTTAAGTCTTCAATTGATATTCATAACGAATTTGATTTTTGGTTGGCTGAAACAATCTACAAAAACTGGGTCAAAAAAAATAAGAGTAATGTTAATCAAAGTAATGGCTTTCTTGGTAATGATTTAAAGAGTTGGTCCCAAAGTATAAGAAATGGTTATATTAGATCTTATGTTATTTTTGCGCTTCATGAAACTGGAGTTTTTGAATTAATGAGGAAAAGTGATTTTGTAACAGTAGATGAAATTTCAAAAGCATGTAAATTAAACTCTACATTACTTAATGGGGTTATGAATTTTTTATATCATGCGGATCAAATTATTATTAAAAAAAATAATAAATTTTCTTTGACGAAAAAAGGGCATGACTGGCTTTTTACAGATCCAGTTTTGGCAATGTCGTTCGGAGCCGTTGGCGCTTATTCATGTATTTTGTCTGAACTTGTTCCATCACTTCGTAATCAAAAAAAATACGGAAAAGATTTTGTTAGAAAAGGGGATTTAATTGCTAAGGGTAGTTATCATACTGGTAAAGGAAATTATCCCTGGGTTTTAGAAAAAATGAGAGAGCATGGTGTAAAAAAAGTTGCAGATTTAGGTTGTGGATCTGCAGATGTAATAATTAATTTATGTAAGTCAGATAAAAATTTAAAAGGAGTAGGGATAGATATATCAAAAGATGCATTAGTTGAGGCCAAAAAAAGAGTAGACAAAAATGGTTTGTCTGACAGAATCACCCTTTCTCAAGGTGATTTGTACAAACCACAAACCTTCTCAAAGTCTGTTAAGGATGTGGATGCCTTTAATGCGATAATGGTAATGCATGAGTTTTTAAGAGATGGAGAGGACTCTGTTGTTGAAATGTTTAAATCATTAAAAAAAGAGTTTAAGGGAAAACTATTTTTTTTAGGAGAATTTGATTGTGTTGATGATGATGAATATCAGGAAATGGACTATCCTGATAGGATACATTACCTTTTTTATCAACATATGATTCATCCACTGACTAATCAGGGATTAGCAAGAAAAGAAGATTGGCTGAATATTTTTAAAAAATCTGGAGTAAAGGTCATCGGACTTAATGATAAATTAAATTTTAGGTTAGTTCAATTTATTCTAAAATTTTAGTTCATGAAAAGTAAAAAATTAAATTTTGCAATTATTGGATGTGGTTCTGTTTCATTAGATCATGCAAAAGCCATAAAAAAATTAGGTCACAAAATTTCTTATGGTTCAACAAAAAACATAAATTCAAAAAACTGGAAATTATTTAAAAAAAAATTTCCACAAACAAAATTTGCAACTATCAATGAAATATTAAAAAATAAAAATATTGATAGAGTAGTATCTTGTTTGCCGTTAAATGAGCAAAAAAAATATTGTAAAAAAATACTTACATCAAGAAAGCCTATTTTAATTGAAAAACCGTTGCATGACAATGCTTTCAAATTAAAAAAAATTTTTTCAGTAAAAGATGCCTGTTTATTTAATAAAGCGGTTGCTTATAACAGAAGGAACTACAATATAATGAGCGATCTAAAAAAAAAAATAAAATTGAAAAAACTTAAATCAGTGAATGTAAATATTTCTGAGAATTTAAAATACCTTAAAAAAAAATACGGTAAAAATTTTAAAAAAATATTTCTTCATGTTGGTTCATCAAGTCATATAATTGATCTATTATACTATCTATTTGGAAACCTAAAGGTATTAAAAACTTGGAAAACGAATTTATCGATGTCGATAGTTTTTATAACTAAAAAAAAAATTCCGATTTTTGTCAACATAAACCCATCTGATGCTGAGAACCCATCTCTAAAATTTCGTTTCATCGATAATGATATGTGGAAATTATCACCCATTGAGAGCTTAAAAATTTTTAAAGGAAATAAAACTCTAAAATCTAATAAAAATTTTTTTAAAAGGATAATTGTTCCAAATTTATCAATCTCCAAAAATGAAAAAAAAACTATGAGACCAGGATTTTACAATCAAATGAAATATTTTGCCTCTAATAATTTTAAAAACCTTTGTGGTGTAAAAGATAATTATAATTTAATAAAAATCTTTAATCAAATCTCATGAGCAAAAATTTTAAAACTTTAAGACAAGCATTTGTTTATGCAAAAAAGAATATTTCAAAAAAAAAGTGGAATTGGATGAGCTGTGGAAGTGAGAGAGAGTATACTACTAATGAAAATTTAAATTACTTTAAAAAATTTAAGATAAAACAAAAAATTCTTCAAGATGTTTCAAGAATTAAAACTGAAAAATTATTCTTAGGAAAAAAAATTAAATTTCCAATGCTAATAGCTCCAATGGGATATATGGCTCAATTCCATAAACATGGTGAAAAAGGTTTAGCTCTAGGAGCATTTAAATCTAATACATTTATGTGTTTAAGCGCTGTTTCATCTTTTAAAATTAATGAAATTACAAAAAACGAGAAAAAATTAAATCTTATTTATCAATTTTACTCATTAAAACCTAGAGGCTGGGTTAAAGGTGAATTACGTAAAATTTCTAAAATGGGTGTTAAAGCAATTTGTATAACAACAGATTCACCTGTTAGAAGTATTAAATATGATATTATTGAGGATAAACATGATGCGAGAAAATATGGTTGGATGGGTTTGCCAAGACCACCTTTGCAACATATGTCAAAATTAACCTGGAGTGATATTAGTTGGCTGAGAAAACAAACAAAAATTCCAATAATAATCAAAGGTGTAATGAATGTTGAAGATGCAAAAAAAAGTTTTAAGCACGGGGCAAATATGATTTGGGTTTCAAATCATGGAGGAAGAACTTTGGAGTCTGGAATATCTTCGCTTGAGGCGTTAATTAAAATTAGAAAAAAATTTAAAAAAAAATTAATTATATTTGATGGCGGAATAAGAACTGGAAGTGATATGTTTAAAGCGTTATGTCTTGGCGCAGATTATGTCTGCATTGGTAGACCAGCAATATGGGGTTTAATATTGAATGGATCTAACGGGGTATCTCAAATATTAAATTTGTTTTACCAAGAGTTTCGATCAATCATGGGCCTAAGTGGTTGTAATGATATTAAAAAGATTTCAAAAAATTATTTGACCAAATAAAAAAATTATAATGAGGAATAGAATTTTATATAATCATCAATAATTTTTTTTTCATTTTTATGATCGATTAAAATATCTTTTAGACACTTATCTTTAGATCTTAAAAACTTTTTGCTTTTTCTAATAATAGATAAATTTTTAATTAAATCGTTTTCCTCATTTATTTTGTTAATATATTTATATTTATATAAATTAGAAAATTTACTTTCATCATATAAATATTTCAGCAAAACTACTTTTTTATTTCTTATTAATGCTTCAGCCAAAACTGATGTCGATCTTGAGGATACTATAATATCTGACCATCTAATTAATTGTGAAGAATTGTAATCTTCCCTATAAAAGTAAGCAAATTTCAAAGGGTATAAATCTCTTGGTTTTTCCCTTGTTTTAACATTTGCTAAATTTTCATTTTTTAATTTTTCGATTAATTTCAAAGTACCTGGATTTTCTTTACTTTGATACTTCGTAAAAAAACCAACGTTAATAATTTTTTTATTTTTAATTTTTTCTATTTTAAATATTTTGTCTAATTTTTTTAACCAATATTTAGTAAATCTGATAGAGCCGATATATCTTAATTTTTTATTTTTTAAAATTTTGTTTTTAATCGTGAAATAGCTGGGACTTATAAAGTAACTTGAATTTTCAAGTCGGTTTTTTGATAAAGGTTGTTTTATTGCTGCTATTCCACTATCAATTTTGATCATTGGTATTTTCATTTTTTTTGAAGCAATAAAGAACAATTCTATATATTTCTCAGCTGATGATTCTTCATAAGTAATGCTAGAAACGTTATTTTGTTTTAAATAGTTTTCAATTATTGATACGTTTGAAAATGCTTTTTTTTTGTAAAGAAATTCCCAAAAAAATTTAATTTTTTTTTGAACAAAATTTGGAAGCAATTTTATTATATCCACGATAAATAAAAGAATTTTCTCAGAATTCCCTACTGGAATAAAATTTTCATATTTTACATTTTTATTAATAACAGAATTAATGATTTTATCCTCTTTAAAACTCTGATTAGGATTAATTCCACATATAAGAATTTTTTGTTTTTTGTTTAATACATGAATAATCGGTGACAGCATGTCAACGCTCACGTACAAATCTATTAAGAAAAGGTGCATTCTTTTAGTCTTTTTTCTAATTTAAAATTAATTTTTTTATAAAATTTTGATTTTTTAATTTGTTTTATATTACCTTTAAAAATTTTAACTGATTTATTGTAATCCCATATATCTTTCCAATATTGACTGTCAACCTCCAAATAATAAAAGATTGATTTAGCAAGTTTAGTATTATTTTTTGATAATTTTGATATTTTGCAAATATTTTTTAAAGCTGTGAAATATTTTTTTTTTCTTTTAAATTCTAAAGAAACACCTAAATCTGAGTAAGCGCTTGCACCTGAGATAAGAGAGTGCTTCCCGAAGCAGGCGAATTCTAAACCAATTGTTCCTCTTCCAGTAACCACGTTATCACATAAATCTATTAAATTTTTGGTCGAGACCTTGTGGGGACATATTTTAATAAACTTGTAATTAATCGATTCAATTAGTTTTTCCACGACACCTTCTTCCCCATACCTTTTGCTAGATGGGTGTGGCCTTACTATCCAAAGAATATTTTTTATCTTTTCTTTTTTAATAAATTTTAAGGTTTGGAATAAATGATCATAATAATCTTCAAATATAAAATTTGTTCCTACTACGTGCGAAGCATCTGAAAATGCATGAGGGGCAATTAAAATAATTTTTTTTATAGTTATTTTTTGAAAATTATATAATTTTATTAAATCTTTTTTTTTTAAATTCTTTTTTGAAATATTGCTTAATCTTAAATTTTCTGGTCCTGTAAAATTTGATAGTTTTTTTTTAAATCTCGATTTTAAGAAATGATTCAATTTTTTTTCACTTAAAGAATCAGAATAATTTCTAAATTTTTTTTTAGACAGGCCAAAAGATGTTAAACTGGTAAAACCATTTCTTATTAATCTTTGATTCCACGAAATATAATTTGAAGCTTTAGACTCCAAAACTTTAATTCCTAATTTTACTCCAACCCTTACAGAAATAGATCCATTATATGAATAACCTGAGTGATGACTAACTATTAATTTTATATTTTTCTTTTTAATAATATCTAGAATTTTAAGTGTTCTAAAAATTGATTTGAACAAGATATTGATTAAATAAAGGTCTATTTTTTTATCTAAAAATCTTAAGTGGTACCTATTATTAGTATCCTGAAATAAATCTCCAATATAAATTTTTTCAACATGAAAATTGAACTTAAACCACTCAAATCCTTTAAACTTCAACAAAATTAGATTTACAATTAATAAATAAAAACTTTTAAAAGTTAAATATATATTTTTGAATAAAAGGCTAATTGAATAATTAAAACACAATTCAAAACTTTTAAAATTATAACTTTTATAAATATTTATTTGTTTTTCGTTTTTGAGAACGTCAGTTAAAACTATTACTTTCTTTGGATTATTTTTAGTTACTTTCAGTGCTAAAACAGACGATAAATAAGCAAGTGGAGGTGTACCTCTGTCTACTAAAAGCAATTTGCCTGATTTTAACATTTCAAATTTAAGTTTTTTAATTAAAGCTCATGTGTAATTTTAGAAATTCTTAATCTTATATAAGTAAAAAATACAAATATGTTCAAATTATGAACATAGATCTTTATTTTGTCAATTACATGAGGTACTTTATTTATACTAATTAAAAAATTATTTATGACTATATGTGTGATACCAGCTCGAAGTGGAAGTAAAAGATTAAAAAATAAAAATATTAAATTTTTTAATGGAAAACCTATAATTAGTTATGCTATAAAAATTGCTAAAGCATCTAAATTATTTAGTCGAATAATAGTCTCTACTGATTGTAAAAAAATAAAAAGGATTGCGGAAAAATATGGTGCCGAGGTACCTTTTTTAAGATCAAAAAAACTTTCAAACGACTACACTATTACTGCAGATGTAATAATTGATGCAATAAAAAAAATTTCTTCAGAACATTATCGGTATCATTTTTGTATATACCCTACCACAACCTTAATTTCGAAATTAGATCTGTTAAGATCATTTAGAAAAATGAAAAAACAAAAATCTGATTTACTTTTAGCAATATCTGAATTTAATAAAAACCCTTTGAGAGCATTACAAATAGTTCAGAAAAATAATATTAAATTTTGGAACAAAAAGTTTGCAAATTTTAGGACGCAAGATTTGCCGAAGTTTTATGAAGATAGTGGCTCTTTTTACATTTATAACACTAAAGCTCTTTTTAAAAATAAGGGTAAACTAACAAAAAATTCCACTTTTTACCTACTTAGCAAAAAAAAATCATTAGATATAGACAACATATTTGATTTTAAAATTGCAGAATATTTATATAAAATTAAAAAAAAAACTAATGGATAATTCAAATACAAAAAAATATGTTGAAGGTATCGCAACTTACTTCGACGATAAAAAAGAAGATAACAAAAGATTATTTTATACATACAACAGAATATTAAAGTTTCTGAATTGTGATCAAATTATCACAGGAAAAAAAGTTTTAGATTTGGGATCAGGAGATGGTAGTTTTGTAAATGTTTGTAAGGAAGAGGGTATCGATGCAATTCCTTTAGATGCTTATTCACAAAAAATAGATTTTGAAAGGGATAAGCTTCCGTTTGATAATGAAACATTTGATTTTATTACTTTGACAAGTTTAATAGAACATATAAATAATCCAAAATTAATTTTAGGGGAAATAAATAGAATTTTAAATAAAGATGGTTTAGTTATCATTACTACTCCCAACTTTAAATATTGTTATAAAATTTTTTATGATGATCCAACGCATGTCAAACCTTATACTAAAAAAGCCATTGAAAGACTTTTACACATGAATGAGTTTAAAGTGATCAAAACTTTGCCATTTTTAGTAAATAAATCTGAACTATTTTGGAAATTGCCCTTTTCATTTAAAATTGCAAGCATGATACCTTTTAAAAATCATCAATTTAAAAATAACTTCTTGATACCTAATTTTTTAAAAGGTAAATCGACTGCAATGACGATAGTTGCTAAAAAAAAAAATAAAATTTAATATAATTTATGTCATACTTTAAAAACAAATCTATTTTAATTACAGGAGGCACAGGCTCTTTTGGGCAAAGTTTTGTAAAACAAATTTTAAGAGAATATAAAGACTTTAAGAAACTTGTTATTTTTAGTCGTGATGAATTAAAGCAAAGTATAATGATGAAAAAATATTCAAAAAATAAATATCCTAATCTCAGATTTTTTCTGGGTGACTTGAGGGACAAAGAGAGAATTCACAGAGCTATGGATGGTATTGATATAGTTGTGCATGCAGCTGCCCTAAAGCACGTTCCAACTGCAGAGTATAATCCATTAGAGTTTGTAAAAACTAATATAATTGGTGCTCAGAATTTAATAGAAGCTTGTTTAGATAATAATGCAAAAAATGTAATAGCTATATCCACTGATAAAGCAGTTTCACCCATAAATTTATATGGAGCTACTAAGCTTGCATCTGACAAACTTTTTCTTGCTGCAAATAATATAAAAGGAAATAGAGACATAAAATTTAGCATAGCTAGATACGGGAATGTGATGGCTAGCAGAGGTTCAGTAATTCCTTTTTTTTTAGAGCACAAAAAAAAAGGTTTTTTGCCGGTTACAGATATGAATATGACAAGATTCAACATATCTATAGAGGAAGCAGTTAATTTTGTAATTTGGGCTCTGCAAAAAAATGCTGGGGGAGAAATATTTATACCAAAGTGTCCAAGTTATAGAGTCAAAGACCTTGTAAAAGCAATTGATAAGAATTGTAAGATTAAAATTATAGGTATAAGACCTGGAGAAAAAATTGAAGAAGAACTGTTATGCAAAGCAGAAAATCAAACGACAATAGACTTGGGCAAATGTTACGTGGTTGTTGGGACAACAAATACTAAGACCCAAAATTTTTATAAAAAAAAGAAACATATTAAAGTTAAAAAGAACTTTGCATACACAAGTGGAACAAATACGAATTTTTTGTCAATTTCTGACTTAAAAAATTTAATAAAAAAATCTAGTTAATCTTATATTTTTTAAGGATTTGTATACCTTTTTTAAAAGAGCTAAAATCAACTATATCATCTGTTTCAAGGGATATCTTGAAGCCATCTTCAAGTGAAGACATTAATGTCATATGACCGATTGAATCCCATTCTGGTATATCATTATATTTTAATTTTTCATTAAATTTAGATTTATCAATTGCGAGAGCATCAATAAATATTTCTATGTATTTTTTCTTATTTTTCATTAATTGATATTTGAAAGAATGGTCTGTATAATTTTTTCAGTAGATAGTCCATAAATATTTTTTAGGTACTCATAGCTTCCCCCGCTAGAATAATAGTCATTAATACCAATTCTTTTAAGTTTACATTTTAAAGTCTCTTCAGACAAAACTTCAGCTACTGCGCTTCCTAACCCACCAATAATATTGTGTTCTTCAACTGTAATAACTAGTTTTTTATCTTTTGATTTCTCTAATATAGCTTCTGCATCAATTGGTTTTATTGTATGAATATTAACCACCGAACAGTCAATATTTTTTTCCTTTAAAACCGATGCAGCTTCCAGACAATTAGATATTATATTTCCACAACTAAATATGACCACATCATTTCCTGGTAAAATTTCTTTAGCTTTACCAATTTCAAACTCATATTCATCCTTATTAATTATTTTCGTATTGGGACCTGCTGTTAATCTTATGTAAACAGAGTCTTTGTATTCGATAGACTGATTTAAAACTTTATATAATTCGTAAGGATCTGAAGGAACAACTATAGCGATGTTTGGAATTGATCTTAAAACACCTATATCCTCTATACTGCAATGAGTAAAACCCAAATTACCGAGAACTAAACCACTAGCTAAGCCAACCATGCAAATTTTGTGCTTCATATAACCTAAATTGACCTTAATTTGCTCACAACATCTTAAAGTTTGAAAGGGTGAAAAAGTTGTTGAAATTACTTTAAAACCTTCGCTAGATAGACCAGCAGATACACCTAATAAATTTTGTTCAGCTATACCTACATCTATATACTTATCTGGATGTTTTGACTTAAATCTATCCAAACCTGCAGATGTAGATACATCGGCAGTAGTAATAATTAAATTTGGATATTTTTTTTCTAATTCCATTGCAATCAAGCCAAAGGTTGCTCTCATGCCTAAGTTAGACCAAAGCTTAATGTTTTTTTTTAAATCCATCATTATATTTTTTTTAATATATCTTTGTAAATTGTCTTTGTTATTATTGAATGATGCCAATTATTGTCGTTTTCAAATAATTTTATTCCTTTTCCCTTTATAGTTTTTGCAACTATTACTTTAGGCCTGTTTAAAGTTTTTTTTGTAATTGAATTAAATAATTTTTTATAATCATGTCCATCAATTTCTATTGTGTGGCAACCAAAACTTTTAAATTTATTAGTTAAACTTTTTAAATCCATGATTTCGGAATTTCTGCCGGTTTGTTGTAAATTATTTTTATCAACAATAATTACCATATTATCTAATTTAAAATGGCAAGCACACATAATTGCTTCCCATACTGAGCCCTCGTTACACTCACCATCCCCCATTAAAACAAAAACTTTATGGCTTCTATTCTTTTTTTTTGCAGCGATTGCTACACCAATACCTAATGAAAGCCCCATTCCTAAACTTCCTGTCGAAAATTCTATCCCAGACAACTTATTGATGATTGGATGACCTAACAAATAACTTCCATCTGTTTCGAAAGTCTCTAAATCCTTTTTTTTAATTATTTTCTTCTCAACTAAAGCAGAATAGAGCGCTAAACAGGCGTGCCCTTTACTCAGTATAAACCTATCTCTTTTATCATCAAGAGTTCTTGTTTTTTTTATTTTAATAATATTTGAATACAATACAGCTATTATATCTGCTATTGATAGGGCGCCACCAATATGAGCACTTTTTGATCCAGCTTTGTAGGCTGTATAAATTATGTTCTTTCTAATATTCGTAGCAAAATTTTTCGTATTTTTTAAGTTCACAACCTGCCACCATCTACTATTAAATTTTGACCATTAATATAACTTGAGTGCTCAGATGCTAAGAATAATACTACTTTTGAAATCTCATCTGTATCAGCTATTCTCTTTAAAGATATTTTTTCTATTTCAGATACTAAAATATTTTCTTTTGTATTTGAATACATCAAATCAGTTTTTGTCAATCCAGGTGAAATAGAATTAACTCTGATATTAAAATTTGACAATTCTTTAGATATAACTCTAACACTATTGATTATTGCTGCTTTTGAGCTTGAATAAGCTAATCTACCGTAATCTCCATCAACTCCAGATGTAGAACTTATAAAAATAATATTTCCTTTTTTATTCTTGGCCATTGCTCTAGAAATCATTTGAGTAAAATAGATTTGTGAAAAAAAATTAATTTGGAAAATTTCTTTCAAATTTTTTTCCGACGTCATTTGAAATAAAGAATTGGATAAAATTCCTGCATTATTTACCAAAATATCAATTTTTTTTGTATCTTTTAAAATTTCGTTTGTGCACTCTGAAATACTAGAAGTTTTCGATAAATCTAATTTAATAACTTTAATTTGAATTTTATAATCTTTTTCTAGATCTTTAGTGAATGAAACAAATTCTTTACTAATTGTTCTTACACATGCGTAAATGTTGGCTCCATTTTTTGCAAAATCTACTAAAATAGATTTGCCAATACCTTTATTACAACCAGTTACAACTACATTTTTGCTTTTGAGTGACTCAAAATTCATTTAAATTTAGTTATTATTCAACAAAGTCGTCTTTCGAAAAAATGTCTTCAGCATTAACTGGTTTAAAAATTGTTTTTCCTGGAGTTGAATTAAAATTTTTTATAAAATTTAAATCTTCTCCAGCTAAACACAATGGACTATAATCCCTAAAGTATTTAATCCTGAAGCCGTAGTCAGTAATTTCCTTCAGTGTTTGATTAAAAACATTTCCAATTTTTATATGAACATATGGACATGCAAGCACATCTCCCAAAGCGGTTATATAAATTCTATTGACTGTTGTGCATCCCATTATCTTCTCATATTTGTTATCAAATGGGTTCCACAAATTTCTAGTTAAATTTTTATACTCTTTTCGCATTTTTCTAATATGTTCAATATCTTCCTCATCACACACTACATCATGAACTTGGTTCCACATACCTGCTGGGCATGCAACATTAATAAGTGTTTTATATTTTTTTTGTTTAGAATAATCTAATAGTAACCTTAGGTCTTCGCTTTTAGCATTGTAATGACCAACAGTTATATTTAAATATGGATCCATTCCAGCCTCTTGAATATACTCCAAAGCTTGCATGGCTCTTCTCCATGAATCTTTCCTGCCTCTCATTTCATCGTGAACTTTAGGGTCCATGCTGTCTATGCTGACAGACATTCGGCTTACACCATGTTTAGCCAGCTCCTTAATCATTTTTCTGTCTGCTTTGTATCCATTAGTAGTCAAATACAAATAAAACCTCTCTGGTTTTATAGCATCCAAAACGTTGAACAATTTATCAGGCCAGAGCAACAATTCTCCACCTTGTAAATCCCATTCAATAAAACCTAATTCATCAGCTTCATCGGCAATTTCTTTTACTTTTGATAATGGTAAAAAATCCTTAACGTGATCACCTTTTGGAGAATTAGTAAAACAATATTTACATCTTAAATTACAGGCATTGTTATAATTCAATTCAATACCACGCCTAAAAGTTCCGATTTTTCCATCATTTTTTCTTAAATGATCATTAAGTTTTTTAATTTTTTGAAGAAGTCTTGGTTTGTTAAACCATAGGGATTTTACAGTCATTATTAAATAATTTTTTTTATCTTTGTATACACTGATAATTGATAAAATGAAATAATTATTTCATATCTAACGTTTTTTTGGTTTCAAAAGTAATGAATTTGGGAGTATTAAAGTGAAACTTGCCTTACATGCTAATTTATTTTTTATATAGCCTTCAGCATTAAACTTATAAAGGCCTCTAGTTTCAGAAATTAATTTTGATTTTATATCTAGTTTGTCACCTGGAACAATTTTTTTAAAAAATTTAATATTATTTGAGTCTGCAAGATACAAAGTCCTTCCAGACATTTTTGGTAATGTAAATATAATTAAAGATGACATTTGTACCATTGCTTCTACTTGTAGCATTCCAGGCATATTTGGATCTCCAGGCCAATGAACTTTAAAGAACCACTCATTTTTTTTTAAAATTTTATACCCCTCAATACTATTTCCGGGAACAACTTTTGTTGCATAATCAATCAACAAATAAGGATCCCTATTTTTTTGAATTTTCAATATTTGTTTTTTGTTTAGTTTCATATTATTTGATATCGATCCTACGAGTAAGTAATTTTGTGATGTCGTAACCATCCCAAATCAAATCAATGTTTAATGCTTGACCAAAGGGTACTATCCTATCAATTCCATTAAAATTGTTTGACTGAAAAAAACTTTTTAAGTATTTTTTGCTAAAACCAAAGTATGTTAAAGTTTGAAGTTTTTTATTAGTTATATTTTTCAAAATGTTCAAATCTTTAATATTGCATTCGTAAAAAAAACCCCATTTAGTTTTTTTTAATTCGATATTTGGTGACAATTTTTTTAAAGATATGACATAGAGGGACCTATTAAAGGCTCTATATGTTAAAATATTTTTTTTAGATATCAAATCAGAAACAAGTCTAGAATAATTGTCGACTGATGAAATAACGGGTGGATTGTAATTCTCATCTACTAATTTTTTAAGATTTGTCCAAAATTTTTTTTTTGCTAGATTTGATGATTTTCCTTTCCACAATATTAAATGAGGTGATGAGCAAGCGTTTTGGTCTACAACATATGTGTCATTATAAAAATTTTTAGCCAACATATTAGAAGAATGATTTGAAAGTTTTAAATATTTTTCTGTATTAATCAAAGATATAGAGAATCGATCTGAAAAAGGTATATCTATATTTCTTGATTTAGACTCATACTTCTTAATATTGCTAATAGTTTTATCTCCTCCCCAAATTAATCTTGCATCACAAATCAATGATAGTTTTTTTGTTAATTCGTCATTATTTGTATATCTTATGATAGATATCATTCGTTTAACTTTTATATACTTTTTGAAACTTAATGTTTTATTTAAAGTTTCACAAATTACACTTATTTCTTTAAAATTTTTTGTAGGTACTTTGACAATATTTGAATTACCACATAATAAACCAAAAATTAAAGAATAAGCAAAATTTGTTGGTATATTAGAGGGTGTTATATGAAATAAAAGACCTAATCCAAAACTAACATGATCATTATTAAAATATTTATTTTTGAGTTTAAGTATATTGTTTCTTCTACAAAAAAAAGAGAGCGTAATTAAATCAGATAAGTTTTTTGACTCTTTTCTTAAAATTTTTGAAAAATCGTCCAAAAAATTTATAATTAATGGATCAAACGGTTTTAAGAAATTGTTAAGTTTTGAAATGTTTCCTACTAAATACTTTGCTTTTTTATCAATTTCCATGTTTCACTATATATCACTACATCCTCTTAGTTCTGCATCTTTTAATCTACCATGTATCAAAAAACGTTTATCGTTAGTATTGTAACACTTACAATTATGTTTTTTAACAATTTCTCCTATATCCTCAGTCAATATACTGTGCCCTGGATAGCTTGTAGGTAAAAGAGAAATTAATTGAACAATTCCTTTTTCTCCCTTTTTACATAAATCTAAATTAGCATCTCTAATTAAAACGTCTGAAAAATTTGAGGGAATAAAATAACCACATTTACACTCAAAAAAAATTGATCCAATTTGTTCAACCAAACCGTAATAGTTTATAATTTTTTTAATACCAATTTTTTTATTTAAAAAATAATTAAATCTTTCTTTGTTTAATTTTCTATTTTCAATTTTTTTCCAACCACCACCGTGAATCATCACCGAATTAATAAATGAATTTTCTTTGATTTTTTTTTTATCTAACTTTTCTATTAAATTCAAATAAATGTTTGAAGTTAATCCAAAAACTAAAAATTTTTTTTTAAAATTTTTTTTTAAAAATTTTTTCAAAACTAGATAATTTATTTCGTTTTTATGATCTAATAAATATATTTTTTCATTTGCAAAAATTGAGAATCCATTAATAGCTGCAATACTTGCATTGTAATTATTCCGATCGATATTTTCTGGTTTTTTGTCAACTATCAACATTGGAAGTCTTGAATTACCCACTACATTGAAAAAAATTTTTTGTAAAACTTTTATTTGATTAAGTGCGTTATATTTGTCTAAAAAAATTTTAGATAAGTTTAACGATGAGGTTCCTGATGAGTAGAGCGTTTTAAAAATTTTTTCTTTTTTGATACTTATAAGCTTATGCTCTTTGAATAATCTGACAGGTAAAAAAGGAATATCTTTTAAATTTTTTTTTTCTTTTAATTTATAATTTAAACCTTTTAAGTAATTTCTATATTCTGCTGATTTTTTAAAATGAAATAAAGTAAGAGAATTAATTTTATTTTTAAAATATGTTTCTTTTTCATTTCCCTTAAGAGAATATGCATTATACTTTAATAAATTTGCAAGGTAATTCATTTAATTTTTATAATTTAAGTTTATAGTTATAAGTTAGGTTTTTTTTAGTAATTTTTTTTAAAACAAACACATTTCTGTTAATCGATGTTATTTTTGACACATATTCTAACGTTTTTTCAAAATTTTTAATTTTATGATGAAAAACATCTATTTTGTTCTCATCCCCTTTTCTTAAGTTTACACTAGCTCCTTTTTTAAAAAAAATTGTTTCTAATTCAGATAGATCTATTCTAATACCATAAATTTTTGCATATCTGTCTTTTCTTCCAACGATATAATAAAATCCATCCTTATCTTTATATGCTATATCACCAGTTTTTAATAATCCGCTATTTAAATCAGATAGTGACAAATCTTTTGAACTTTTTGCATACCCCATGAATACATTTTCTCCTTTGTAAATTAGTTCTCCACTTTTATGTGCCTTGTTTATTTTTGTTCCGTTTTTACCCACTATATAGAATTTTCCTCCTGGTATCGGCTTTCCTATACTGCCAAGCTTAAATTCTGCATCCTTCCATTTTAAATATGACATTCTAGAAGTTGCTTCAGCCGCGCCGTACATCTGTAAAAATTTTATTTTTGAAGTTTTATATTTTGAAATTATTTTTTTTAATAATAATTGACTCATTTTCCCACCTGCTTGAGTAGTATAATTTATTGTTTTCGGTAAAATATTTTTAAAAAGTTTATCTATTATCGAATAATTATATGGTACCCCTGAGAAATTACTAACTTTGCAGCTATCCACGAGTTTCCAGAAATCTTTTTCTATCATGCTTTTGTTTGTAAGCACTATACTTGCGCCCTTAAAAAAATGGGTATTTATAACTGATAGCCCGTATACATAAGATATAGGCAATGAAGTAATTGTAGTATCTTTTTTTTTTATATTAAGATACTGAATAATTCTTTTTGTATTTGACATAAGATTTTTGTAAGATAATCGTACAAATTTAGGAGAACCTGTTGACCCTGAAGTAGACATTAGCATCATTAAGTTTTCATTTAATAAAACTGTTTTTTTTTTTCTTTCTTTTTAAGAGTGAATAATTTTTATAAACGAATTGATCATCATAATTAACAATATTTCTATGGAGTAGATTTGGACAATAAACATAGTCTGGACTATATTTTTTAATTAAGTCTTTTAAAAATATTTTATTAATTCTGTGATCAAGTAAAGCTACAACATGTCCTTTGTTGATAAATGAAATATATCCAATAATTGTTTCAATATTGTTTTCTGCTAAAATAAATATAAGTTTTTTTTCTTTTGAGACTTTATCACCTAGAATTTTTGATTGTTTAAAAACTTGGTCATAGGTGAAAAATTTGTTTTTATTAATTATGATAGCTTTTCTTTTCCTAAAATTTCTCTTGTTTTTAAAGAAATTATTATTTCTCATCGACATATTTTAATTTAAATCGATCCCCAAAATTTAGGTTTTTCTTAGACTTTTTATTTAAAATAAATTTATAAAATTTAGGATGTAAACCATAACCTGGTCTAATTATTTTTACATTTTCATTTGAAATTATTTCACCTTTTTTAATTTTTCTTGAAACATATATAGACCGACGTGTGTTATAATTTTTTTTTGAACTTTTTGAAATTTTGATTTTTCCATTTCCCATTGATGCTTCGGTTAGTCTTATATTCTTAACCATTAAACTAAAATCATCCTCATTGGTTGAAAAAAAAGAATCTGGTGAACTATTTTTTTTTATATTAAAATGCTTTTCAATAATTTTTGCCCCAAGAGCTATAGATGTTATTGGTGAAATATATCCTAAAGTATGATCTGAAAGACCAACTAAAATTTTGTATTTTTTGATCAATTCTTTTATTGCTAAAAGATTTTGCTCATTTATTTCAGCTGGATAAGAAGCTACACACTGCAAAATCGCTACTTTTAAATTTCCTTTTTTTTTTATTGTTTTTAAAGCTAGCTCAATATCTTTCGTGCTTGATAGACCTAATGATAATATTATTGGCTTTTTTGTAGATGCTACTTTTTCAATTAAAGGTATGTGTGTAATTTCAGGTGATGCTATTTTATAAGCTGGACAGTTTAATTTTTCTAAAAGATCAACTGTACTTAAATCGAAAGGGCTAGAAAAAACGTTTATTTTTTTACTTTTACAAAATTTGAAAATTTTTTTTGTTAAGTTTACAGAAGTTTCTGCTCTTTTATATAATTTCCATAAATATTTATCTTTACCCCATGCATTATCTTTTTTAATCAAAAAATCTCTTTTTTTTAAATTTAAAGTTAAGTCATCTGCTGTATAAGTTTGTATTTTAATTATATCAGCTCCATTTTTTATAGCTGAAATAATTAATTTTTTTGTAGTTTGAAAATTTTGATTATGGTTAGCTGATATTTCTGCAATTATTATAGCTCTTGAATTTAATCCAATTTTTTTATTACCGATTTTAAAGTTTTTTTTAAAATTCATTATTTAATTTTTTTAAAATAAATATTGTGCTGATTTCCTATCCTAAAATGTTTTTTAATTGTATTGTAAAATGAAACTTTCTCAGACATTGGTTTGTAACCGAAGTATTTCCAATGTTGCATTAACACTTTGTTATTTTTATCTATTGAAATAATACAAAAGTATCCTTTTTTTTTATCTAGGTAATTATTTTGAATTTTTATTGCCTTTAAAATATCAAATAAATTTGTTTCGTTAAAACAGCTAATTAATCCTGAGTATATAAATTTTTTTTTTTTGAAATAAAAGAAATCAGCAGTTGATATATATATTGGTGAACTATTTTTGATAATAAAAAATGATTTTCTTTTTTTTTGATTTTGAAACCACCAAATATAGTGATCTAATTTTTTAATAATTTTTTTGTTTGAGGAATATTTTCTATTGATATCAAGATTTTTGAAAAACAAGTATTTATTAATTTCTGATTGTTCTACTCTAACCATTGAAAAGTCTTTCATAATATATCTTTAAATTTGTTTTTATAATTTTTTTGAATAAAATTTGTATTTAAGCAGTTATTTTTCATAATTTTTTTTATGCTTAAATAATTATCCTTCATTAGTATAAGTAATTTTTCAATTTTTTCTTCACTTTTTAAATCATTTTTATTCAAACAAAAATAATGACCTAGATTTTCATAGCCTTTATCTGTCAAATTCTGATTACTATTCATTTTAAATAACAATGTGGGTATTTTTTGATAAGAGGACTCAAACATCGAAATTCCGGCTGAAGAAATAAAAACTTTTGTTCCGCTAAGACAATCAACGATACTCTTGGGTTTTATTATTAGTTTTATATTTTTTATTTCTTTAAATTTGTTTTGTAATTTTCCTAAATTATTTGAAAAAGGTCCAACCACTAAATTTATTTTATTTCGAAAATTTTTTGATAGCCTTTTTATTATTTTTTCATACTCTAGTAAATTTCCTGATCCACCGTTATAAAACAAATAATCTGAGGTAATCCTTTTTTTGGGGGAGTTGTCTTCAAAAAGTGCATAATCAGGCCCAATCAAAAATTTACAATTTATTTTATTATTTTTTTTTAAAGTAGATTTAAGTTTTTTGTCTAATGTCAATATATCTGGACTATGGTTTATGTAAAAATCGGAATAATGTTTTGAACCGATTTCATCCCCAATAACAACAAGATTTTGAATTTTTTTTTTAACAATTTTTTCCCACTTGTATCCTAAATTATAGCTATCTTTTACAACTGTTTTGTTTTGAGAAAATTTTTTTATAAAATTTAAAAATTTTTTTGCATCAGTTACCTCATCTTTAAATCTATCTCTCTTTGAATACAAATTAACTACATTATTTTCGTTTAAATTTTTAACATCTGAAATGTAATTTGTTACAATAATATACTGTTTAATTTTTAAGTATTTAATAAACGATTTAACTCTCTTAAAATGACCAAGTCCTGACTTAGAACCGCTGTCTATTCTAAATAAAATCATTTAATAATATTTATGCTCTCAAAAAATTTAGCGAGAAAATCATATCAACATTAAATTTGTTAGGATATCTTTTGTACATAATGGTTGATCCAGATAATGATGTATTCCATGGAAATTTACCTTTTATTAAAGAATCAAAAAGTTGATACTCTATATAACAATCTAACTTATCTATTTTATTTTTTTTCTTTTTATAATTCTTAAGTTTATAAGTTTTTAGAAAATTTGAGTGTTCTTTATCAATCTTACAATTACCATCTATTGTGTATTTCTTATAAATATTAAAATTTATGTCCCAATAAGAATCCATTTTTTTATTTTTTTCTAAAATTTTTAAATAATTATTTTTCGCTTTACTAAAATTTTCATCAAGTTGTTTTAAGTTACAATTGGATTTTTTTTCATCTTTGTAATAATAATTAATATTTTTAATATCTTTAATGAAGTTTTTATCAAAAGCTCTATTAAAAATTTTAGCTTTATTATGTTGAATATTTTCATCCTTATTTACAACAACAGAGCCCCCACCTATAAGATTTAAAACTTTAGATTTTGATTTAGACGTACTTTTCTTGATTTCTTCGAATGTTGGCTGGGCGATATATTTATTTAGATTATGAAACTTCCCATAAATTGAATATGTTCCACCTGCGGGAAAAAAGATTCTAGGTTTTAGCAATTTTAAATAAGAATTTATTTCATTTAAGCTTTCTTTAACAATTCGACTTTTTTCATACGCCCTGTTTACATTTAAAAAACATTGCGGGAATTCACTTGCAGCACCTAATGCATAACAAAATACATCAATATTTTTTTTAAAATTTGAGTGAATAAATTTTTTAATTTTTTTTAAAACATTAATGTTCATTGGCATGTCAACATTATTGTAAAAAACTGATTTATTTTTGTTGGATTCAATTACAATAGAAGTATCTAAATCGTATTGAATATTATCTGGTAGGTTGCTTGAGTTACTTATTATTTGAGGAATTATTGCTATGGAAAAATCCTTATTAATTTTTGTTTTTTTCCACGGTTCTATTTCAATGATACGCTTTGAAAATTTTTGTAGTCGTCTTTTAAGCACTCCATTTTTAAATTTTTTAATTACAAAAGTGAGGTTTTTGTTATTGAATTTAGATAATGTTTTAAGATCCAAATGATCGCAGTGAAGATGGCTTATATAAATAAAATTTGATTTAAAAATTTTAGGGTTTATTTCTTTTGTTTTTTTAATTGGATAGGAATACCAACCATTATCACTTGTTGTACCGATCCAAGGATCACATGTTAATAAAGTTTTCCCTTCTTCAACACTTATAAAAGAATTAGCAAAATGGTAAATTTTCATAATTAAGTTTTATAATTATTGTTAAACATCAACATATATAGATAATCAAAAAATTTATTCAATTATTTAATTATCATCTCAAATTTTTAATTAGACTTTATTTTTTTCCAACAATTAGAAATTTTTTTCAGTGCATAAATCAAGCCAATTGAGCTATTAGTACTGGTCAGCTACATGCGTTACCGCACTTCCACACC
>MDTA01113016.1_pt1 | contig 44443 bp, 46 predicted proteins | sample 811151 | NCBI WGS metagenome assembly MDTA01 (sample SAMN05326648, study PRJNA326480) | marine metagenome | isolation source: seawater | place: Indian Ocean: South | collected 2010
CCCCCTCCGTCGCCTTCGGCGACACCTCCCCCGTAAACGGGGGAGGAGGAATTTCTCTTGTTGCGGAAGGGCGCCAGCGCGATCAGCGCCACAGCCGTATCGTCCGTATCGGGATAATAATAGTTTTTGTATTCAAAGGCCCAGCCGCCCGGTTCGAGCTTCGGGCATTTGACGCTCCAGTCGCCGGGGCGCAGCACCTGTTGGTCGAGCAGCCAGTCGATCGCCTTTTCGACTTCTGTCTCCTGACGCTCATTGAGATCGCAATCTTCGAACGCCACCAGCGTGAGCACCGTGTCCCAGACCGGGCTGGTGGACGCCTGGATCCAGGTCGCCTCGCCCACATCAACGCGCCAGCGCGGATCGTCGAGCGCGGCGAGCCCTTTTTCAATGACGGCGTGGTCGAGGGTATATCCCTCATTATAAAGCGCCATCAGCGAGTAAATCCATGGCGGCTGGATGCCGCCCCAGACGCCGTCGGCGTCCTGATGCTTGATGATCCATTCCAGCGCGCGGGATACGGCGCCAGCGCGCATGAGGCCGATCTTCGCCGTCTCGCCGGCGCTCTGCATCCCGTGGAGAACCTTATCCGCCGTCAGGAAAAATCTTTCGAGAAATCCGGCGCCTGGTTTTTCAGGATAGGCATAGTCGTATTTCTCGCGGCCGCCGGGGAAGAGTTCGTCGAGACGGCGCGAGGCCGGCAAGGGCCGCGACGGGCGCCGCGCCGACAATACGGCGATGGGCATCAGCGTCGCCCGCGCCCATTGTGCGAAATTGTAAATCGAAAAAACGAACCAGTTCGGGAAGAAGATCACTTCCGGCGGCAGGTTCGGCGTTTTCTCCCACGGCCACTCGCCGATCAGCGCCAGCCAATAGCGTGTGAAGACGCGAATATTTTTAAGACCGCCTTTGGACAGAATCCATTCGCGCGCTTTCGCCATATGGGCCGCGTCCTTGCGCTCGCCCATGGAGCGGAGCGCCGCATAGGCCTCAACCGTCGTGTTGATGTCGCCAGCGGGCGCGTCATGATAAATCTGCCAGGAGCCGTCCTCGCGCTGGGTCTCGCGCAGGCTTTGCGCAAGCCGCGGGCGCAGATGATGGTTTTCCAGCCCCATAAACCAGAGAGCGAGTATCCACTGCGCCTCCATACAGGCGTTGGATTCAAGCCGGCCCACCCAGTAGCCTTCGGGTTTTTGCCTCGCAGCGAGCCAGTCCGCCGCCGCTTCGATGGAGCCCGTAAGCTGCCGGTCGAAATTCGAGCGCCGTTCCGCCGCCGTTTCCTTTTCGTCGAACATCCCCGTAACCCTTTGACGCCCAAGCGCTTTGGCAAAGCGTTCTTAGCGCGCCCGGGCCTCGCGCGCCAGACCTTGATCGCCGCCTCGCCAGCCTCTTGAAATATTATATATATCACTTATGTTATATGATAACTATAGGACGTGATAGATGGCGAAGCCTACATCAATAAAGGAATTGAAGGAGAACGCTGAGGATGTTTCAGCGCTGCTCAAGAATCTCTCGCACGCCAATCGGCTGATGATCGCCTGCACGCTCAAAGAAGGCGAGAAAAATGTGAGCGAGATCGCGGCGGAGATCGACGCGCCGCAACCGCATCTCTCGCGCGATCTCGGCCGTTTACGCGACGCCGGCCTTATCAAGGCCCGCCGCGAATCGAAAAACGTCTACTACTCGCTGGCGGATGACCGATTATCCAGCCTTGTTGACGCGCTGTGCATCGCCTTCGGTCCGAAAACAAAACAATCCCGGAAAGGAGACCGGTCATGAAACCCAACGTCAAAACCTTCTTCGACGAAGACACTTTCACCGCCAGCCATGTGGTCAGCGATCCGGCGACAAAGAAAGCGGCCGTCATCGATTCGGTTCTGGATTTCGATCCGGCGTCCGGAACCACGACGACGAAATCCGCCGATGAAATCATCGCCTATGTGCGCGACGAAGGGCTGACCGTCGACTGGATTCTCGAAACTCATGTCCATGCGGACCACCTGACCGCCGCGCCTTATCTTAAGGAAACGCTCGGCGGGAAGACCGCCATCGGCGACAAGATCGACGTTGTCCAGGCTACGTTCGCCAAGGTGTTCAACGCTGAGGCTGCGTTCAAACGCGACGGCAGCCAATTCGATAAACTCTTCGCCGACGGCGAGACTTTCAAGGTCGGCGAGATTGACGCCTATGTTATCCATACGCCGGGTCACACGCCGGCCTGTTCCACGATCGTGATTGGCGACGCCGGCTTTGTGGGCGACACGCTCTTCATGCCCGATTACGGGACCGCCCGATGTGACTTCCCGGGCGGAGATGCGCGCACGCTCTATCGTTCGATACAGAATATTTTCGCCTTGCCGCCGGAGACCCGCCTCTTCATGTGCCATGACTACAAGGCGCCGGATCGCGACCAGTTCGTCTGGGAAACGACGGTCGCGGAAGAGCGCGAGAAAAACATTCACGTTCGCGACGGCATTACCGAAGACGAATTTGTCGAGATGCGCGAGGCGCGCGACAAGACGCTCGCCATGCCGCGGCTGATCCTGCCCTCGGTGCAGGTGAATATGCGGGCCGGCGACATGCCGCCCAAGGAGGACAACGGCGTCTCCTATCTGAAACTGCCCCTCAACCAGTTCTGATCGGGACGGCGGGGCTATGCTGAGCCGCTATTTTCCGATCCTGCGCTGGGGGCGGTCTTATTCCGGATCATTCTTCGCCGAGGACGCCCTTGCCGCAGTGATCGTTACTATCATGCTGATCCCGCAATCCCTCGCTTATGCGATGATTGCGGGGTTGCCGCCGCAAGCAGGTCTTTACGCGTCCATGGCGCCGCTGATCGCCTACGCCATCTTCGGCACGAGCAACACGCTCGCCGTGGGGCCGGTGGCGATCGTGTCGCTGATGACCGCATCCGCCGTCGGCCGCATCGTCGAGACCGGCACACCCGATTATGTCGCGGCCGCCGCCATGCTCGCGGTTATCACCGGACTTATCCTGCTCGCGCTCGGTCTTGCGCGTCTCGGTTTTCTCGCCAACTTCCTCAGTCATCCGATCATTGCGGGCTTCATCACCGCATCGGGCATACTCATTGCAGCGAGCCAGATGAAACATATCCTTGGCGTCGAGGCCCATGGCGACAACCTCTTTGCGATCGTGCAAAGCCTCCGCGACCATATCACGCAAACAAACCCCGCCACATTCGCTATTGGCGCCGCATCGATCCTGTTTCTTTTCGCGACGCGCTCCTATTTGAAAAGACTTCTGCGCGCGGTTGGTCTGAAAGACCGCCTCGCCGCCTCTATCGCAAAAGCGGGCCCGCTGCTCGCCGTCATCGGCGCCACGGCGATTGTCGCGGCGCTGAACCTCGAGGCAAGAGGCGTCGCCATAGTTGGCGACATCCCGCGTGGCCTGCCTCCTGTGGGCATCCCTCAATACGATGCCGGTCTTTGGATAGACCTTGCCGGCGCAGCTTTTCTCATCGCCATCATCGGCTATGTGGAATCGGTCTCCGTGGCGCAGACTCTCGCCGCCAAAAGGCGCGAGCGCATCAATCTCGATCAGGAACTGATCGGCCTTGGAACGTCGAATCTCGCCGCCGGCGTCAGCGGCGGTTTTCCCGTGACCGGCGGCTTCGCTCGCTCTGTGGTTAATTTCGATGCGGGCGCCAGAACCCCCGCCGCCGGCGCCTTCACCGCAATCGGCATTGCATTCGCCGCGCTCTTCCTAACGCCGCTGCTTTATTACTTGCCGCAGGCGACGCTTGCCGCGACCATTATCGTCGCCGTTCTCTCGCTTGTGAATGTACGGATCATTCGTGAGACATGGGCCTATTCCAAGAGCGATTTCGCCGCCATGGCGATCACCATCGGCGGGGTCTTTTTCTTCGGTGTCGAAATCGGCGTCGTCGCCGGCGTCGCCATGTCAATCCTCTTGCTTCTTTATCGCGCGTCGCGTCCCCATAGCGCCATTGTAGGACAAGTGCCGGACACGGAGCATTTTCGCAATATCAACCGTCATGACGTCATTACGAGCCCGTCTGTCGTTTCCCTGCGCATGGACGGCAATCTTTTCTTCGCCAATGCGCGCGTGCTCGAAGACAGATTGTTAGCCCTCGCCGCAGACGCTCCAGCGGTGAAACATATTGTGCTCATGTGTTCGGCGGTGAACGAGATCGACACCAGCGCGCTGGAAAGTCTCGAAGCCATTAATGAAAGGCTTAAAGATGCAGGCGTGACGTTTCATCTGTCGGAGGTGAAAGGTCCGGTGATGGACCGCCTGAAAAAAACGCATTTCCTGGACCATCTGACGGGAAACGTCTTTTTAAGTCAGTATGAGGCGATGCGCAGCCTTGACCCTGAAACCTTTCATCTGTCGAAGGGCTTGCCGGATTCATGAACTGACAGGAACGCAAACGCCGCAATCAGATCGCGACAGGGCGGCGATAGATGTTGATCGCGCTTGCATGATAATCGGCCTTTACGACAAAGGAAAAGCCGCATTTTTCCGCAATTCTGATCGAAGGCGCATTGTTGACGCCGATAATGCAAGACATCGCCTCGACTGAAAAATTTTCATCGCCCCATTGAACTGCGGCGCGCGCCGCCTCGCTCGCGTAACCTTTGCCGTGATGGTCGGGCGCAATCACCCAGCCGATTTCGGGCATGCCGGTCAGCGGCGGCGTCAGCGCGCGGCGGAAATCGGCAAAGCCCACCTGCCCGACAAACGCGCCGCCATCGCGCTCAAAGACATGCCAATAACCATAGCCCAGAACCGGCCATAGTCCGGCGTTGCGCAGAAAGCGGGTCCACGCTTCCTCCTCGCTCAGGGGTTTGCCGCTGATCTCTCTCGTGACTTCCGGCAAAGCCCACATGGCGGCGTAAGGAGGAAAGTCCTTATGCTCCGGCGGCTTCAGCCAAAGCCGCTCGGTTTCAAGAACGGGCGCCGCGCTTTCGTTCACCACAACTCACTCAGCTCGGACTTTCACATCGGCAATATAGTCATCGATCCGCTCACGGAGAATATTCAGCGGCAAGCCGCCGCCGGTCAGCACCGCATCGTGGAACTCGCGAATATCGAAATCGTCGCCAAGCTCGCGCTCGGCCTTTCGCCTGAGCTCCCACAGCGTGAGCTCGCCCATCTTATAGGCGAGCGCCTGACCCGGCCAGGCGATATAGCGGTCCACTTCGGTCTGCACATTGTGCAGTGACAGCGCCGTATTCTCGGCGAGGTAATCCATCGCCTGTTCGCGCGTCCAGCCTTTGGCGTGAATGCCGGTGTCGATCACAAGGCGGCAGGCGCGCCACATTTCCATAGAGAGCCGGCCGAAATCGTCATAGGGCGTTTCATAAACGCCCATCTCAACGCCCAGCTTTTCCGAATAGAGTCCCCACCCCTCGCCGAACGCATGAGGATAAAAATCCTTGCGGAATTCGGGCGCGTTTTCGATTTCGAGCGACAAGGCGCTCTGCAGATGGTGGCCGGGCACGGCTTCGTGCAAGGTCAGCGCGGTCATCTCGTAATAGGGCCTTTTATCGAGGGCATAGGTATTGACCCAATATTGCCCGCCGCGTGTCGCGCTTAACGGCGCGCCCACATAACGGCCCGTGGTGTAATTTGGCGCGATCTCGGCGGGAACAGGCTCGACCGAATAAGGCTGGCGCGGCAGCTTGCCGAAATAGCCGGGCAACCGCCCGTCAATATCCTTGGCGATCCAGGCCGCCCGTTCCAAAAGCTCTTCCGGCGTTTTCGGGTAGAACTGTTCGTCCGTGCGCAGAAATTCGATAAAGTCCTTGAAGTCCCCTTTAAAGCCGGTCTTCGCCATGACGCCGGCCATCTCCTTGCGGATGCGCGCCACTTCTTTCAGCCCAAGCGCGTGAATGCTCTCCGGCGTAACGGTGTCTAGCGTCGTGTAATATTTGACGAGCGCCGTGTAATAGTCGCGCCCGTTCGGCAATTCGTAAGCGCCGAGCGTTTCGCGGGCGCCTGGCATGTATTCGTCTTCCATGAATTCGACGAGGCGCGCGAAGGCGGGAATCACTTGCGTTTCGAGAACCGCGCGCGCTTCCTGGCGAAGCGCGGCCTGACGGCGGGAGGAAATCGAGGCCGGCATGTCGACAAAGGGTTTGTAGTAAGGGTGCGCGGCGGCGTTGTCTTTCACCTGCGCCTCGAAGGACGGCATGATATAGGGCAAGATTTCTTTGGGTTGCGTGAAGCCGTCGGCCAGCCCCTGACGCATATTCTCCATATGCTGTTCGAGGAAACCGGGAAGCCCTTTCAGCCGCTCGATATAGTTCTCATAATCTTCTTCGGTGCGAAAACTCGTGGCGCCGACCACATAGCCGAAATTGGTGTGAAAGCCGGTGTCGGCGAGAAATGGAATACGCCAGCCATTGAATTCGGCGAGCGCCAGATCGTGCTTCAGGATAAACTCAAGAAGGTCCGCGCTTAACGCGTCTTCCTTGTCGAGCTCGTTGCGATCGATGGCCTCCAGACGCTCATAAAACGCTTGCGCCTCTTCCCTGCGGCGCTCGTGATCTTCCGGGGTTACGCTGGGGACCTTGTCGTCATAGCCTTCGACGCCCGAGCTCGTGGCGCCGAACGGATTTTCCTCCATCTCATTGGCCCAATATTCCTCGAACAGAGCGTGAAGATCGTCCGCCGGGGCGGCCGCGGTCGGCGCCGCCAGAAGAACGCTCCCCACAAGGATGATCGCCGCCAAAATTTGTTTCACCATATCCCGCTCCTATAGCCACGCGGGCCCCCGCGCCAACGCTTTCGCATTCTCTTTACCACGCCTTGCCGCGGCGCCGAACCCCGGCGGCAAGGCGGCGGAACGATTGGCGTTTTCGCCTGTTCCATAATGGGGCTACCCGTCATATCAGCGAATCACCGAGAGGCGCGTTCTCATGAAGCCGTTTCCAAGCCTTTTTGCACAAAATTCTCCCGATGAAAGCGCCGGAGAAACAGCAGAAAACGCCAAGGATACGGCCGGCGACGCCGCCGGCGAAGTCAATAGCTTCATTGAGGGGCTGCGCCCGCGCCTTGAGGAGGGATGGGCGTGGATTCAGGCCAACGCCTCCGACTTCTCTATGGCGGTCGGCGCCTGGATCGCTGTTTTCCTGGTCCTGCGCATCGCCCGCGCCATTGTCGCCGGCTTTATGCGCAGCAAAAAAAAAGATCGCTATGCTTTCAGAAATGTGGCGGCTCGGCTGATCAGCAAGACCTCGAGCATCTTTCTTCTGGTCGTCTCGGCCGCGCTGGTCGCGCCGTTTTTTCCGATCATTCCGGAGGGCTGGGGCGCTTACGCCCGCACCCTCGCGATCATCATCGGCATCATCCAGGCGGCGGCCTGGGGCAAAGAGCTTCTGACCGCCGGCATTGTCGGTTACGCCCATTCGCGCGCGGAACGTTCGGGCGTGCTGACCAACGCCGTCAATCTCATCAAAACTCTTGTCGCCATCGGCGTGTGGACGATCGCGCTGCTGATGATCCTTTCCAATCTCAATATCGAAATCACGGCGCTGATCGCCGGTCTCGGCGTCGGCGGCATCGCCATCGGCCTCGCGGCGCAGAGTCTCTTCAAGGATCTCTTCTCGTCGCTCGCCATCGTCTTCGACCAGCCTTTCCTGCGCGGCGATTTCATCACCTTCGACGATGGCGAATATCTCGGCGACGTGGAGCGCATCGGCATGAAGACGACGCGCATCCGCTCTCTCGGCGGCGAGGAAATCATCATCGCCAACTCGCAATTGCTCGACAAGGAAATACGCAACTACAGGCGCATGGACGAACGCCGCGCTCTGTTCTCCGTGGGCGTTCTCTACCAGACGCCTCATGAAAAATTGCGGCGCATACCCGATCTCATCAAGAAGGCTATCGAAGATGCGAGCAACACCCGTTTCGACAGGTCGCATTTGAAAGAATACGCCGACAGCGCAATCAGCTTCGAAACGGTCTTCTGGGTTACGGACCGGGCCTATAATGTCTTCATGGACGCCAATCACGAGGTTCTTCTCAATATTCACAAAGCATTTGAGGATGAGGGCATAGACTTCGCCTATCCGACCCGCACGCTTCACGTCGAAAGCTTTCCCGAGGCTGGCGGCGAGAAGTAAGGCGAGGAAAGCGCCACCCCGCTCCCGGCGCCGTGAGCGTATGTGATTTGCCGGCGCCGCAGCCGAAAGGCTATGGGAGAACGCCTTTTCGATGGAGCCTCGCCCATGCCTCTTTCTTTTACCCGCAAATCGCTCGCCGCGATCATCCTCGCCATCGCCGTCTTTGCGCCCGCCGCCGCTTTCGCCAAGGACCCTGTCTATACGGGACGGTTTTCCAATCTCGCCGTCGACGGCTATGACGCCGTCGCCTATTTCACCGAAAGTGCGCCCGTGAAAGGCGATAAAGCTTTCACCACCGACTATAACGGCGCCGAATGGCGTTTTTCCTCGGCGGACAATCTCGCCGCTTTCAAAGCCGCGCCGGAGAAATACGCCCCGCAATATGGCGGCTACTGCGCCTGGGCGGTGTCGCAGAACTATACAGCGCGCGGCAATCCGGAAAACTTTACGGTGGTCGATGGCAAACTCTATCTCAACTACAATGACGAAATTCAGAAGCGCTGGGAGGAAGACATTCCCGGCTTCGTCGCGAAGGCCGATGAAAACTGGCCAGGCGTCTTGAACTGATCGGCTGCGGTTTTGCTCTTTTTCCCGGCGCGCCGGACTTTGTCTGGCGCGTTTTCTTTTGCGCCGTTTTTTCCCGCATGTTTCCTGGCCTGCAGCCAAGTCTGGCGCCATTTAGAGTTTTCTGCTGTTTGTGTTCGGCCATGCATTTCTACCGTTTTCGTGCGCCTTATCTCACAGGCGTCATCCCGGGCGCGCTGCAATACGGTTCATCCGTGTCGCGGCGCAGACCCGGGATCTCCCGCCAAACTTCACGCGATCCCGGCTCTGACGAATGAAAACCGAATGGCTTGCATTCCGGCGCCTGCGACGGCGCGATGACGATTATGTTGAGACTAACCCGAACCTGGAGGTGGTGGATAACTATTCACCAACACTGGGAAAAATGTAAGAATTCAACAGATTTGAGGTATTTTTCGCCCTATAAGGGTGCGCGAAACACGCTGTTTTAAGCGCCCTCTTCCTCGCCGGGCTCTTTCAGCGGAATGAGTTTGAACTCGCCGTCATTGACGAGCTGACGCACCACGGTCGTCACTTCGCGCTGCGCGCCTTCGCCGTCTTCTTCGGACGGCGTATCCATTTCCGCCAGCTCTTCCTTGTATTGCTCGACCATGCGCTTGGAAATATTGCCAAACAGGAATTCGACCGTTTCCTGCGCATTGGTCTCGCCATATTTGATGGCTTTCAGCAAGACATCGCGGTCAAGATCGCGCAACAGCGCCGTGGCGCCGGAAGCAGGCATGCGCGTATAGAGCTCTTCAAAGGTGAGTACCGCGCGGCGCACTTCGGCGCCGACTTCCGGATCGATTTCCTTGAAATGCTCCAGCAAGGCGTCGCGCTTGACGCCCGGCAGATAGTTGATGATTTCCCCGACCTTGGCGCCGGCATTGCCCTTGGGCGCGGCGGCGGGGGCGTCTTCGTCGCCCTCTTCCTCATCGCCGCCCGCAGGCGCGGATTTCAGGAGCTCTTCTTCGAGAACATTGGCGATGGCTTCCATGGCGTCCGGCGAAGAAGGTTTTTTGCGCGCCACTTCCAGAAGAACTTTCTGTGAATAATCGCCCTCGGTCAGGTTTAGGACCGCCGCCGTCTTTTCATAGGAAAGTTTTGACAGGATCGCGGCCGCAATCGGCATGCGCTGCGCCTGGACATATTCGGCCAGTTCTTCATCTTCGACCTTTTCGACGCGCGACCAGACCGCGGAGTCCCCGCCGCCGCCCATATCGGCCAGTATGCGCTCGGCGCGCTCTTCCTTGGCCATCAGCGTCAGGACGCGCCGCGCCTCGGCCGAGCCGCCGGCAAGATCGGACTGTTCCGGATCGCTCGCCGCCGCAAGAAACTCTTCGGCCACTGCTTCCAGCAATTGCGGCGACACGGTTTTAAGTTCTGAAAAAGCCTTGGCGAAATTGCGCAGCTCATCGTCGGACATCTCATCAACGATTTCAGCCGCCGCTTCCGCGCTCAAGGATGCAAGCACGATCGCCGCCTTGTGCGCCTTCGTGAACCATGTCTCGAATTGGGTTTGGGCGCGCCCTTCCGCCTTGGGTGCGCGCAGATCCATTTTTTGCAAGGCGCCCGCCATTACGAATACCCTCTCACCAGCGCGCCAGAGACAGCCACCCAGCCATTGGTCAGAACAAAAAACGCCACCTTGAACGGCAGGGAGACCACCGCCGGCGGCACCATCATCATGCCCATGGCCATGAGGATCGACGCAACCAGCAAATCAATCACCAGAAACGGCAAAAGAACTATGAATCCGATCTGAAAAGCGTGCTGAATTTCCGACAACACGAAAGCCGGCACGAGAAGCGACAACGGCGTCATGCCGTCAGCCGCCGCCGCCGTTTCAACGGCCCGCGCATCTTCGAGAATATCCACCGCGCCAGGGTCGACCCGCGCCTCCATGAAAATCCGGAAGGGCTGCATCATTTCGACAAACGCCGCCTGTTCGGTGATTTCGCCGTTGAGAAGCGGCGCGACGCCGGCGGCCCAGGCCTCCGTGAAAACCGGCTCCATGACAAAATAGGTAAGAAAGATCGCGACCGAGACGATGAGCATGTTCGGCGGCGCCTGTTGCAGGCCGACTCCCTGACGCAGGATCGACAGAACAATCAGCATGAAGGGCAGGCAGGTGACCATCATGGCGATGCCCGGCGCAAGACTGAGCACCGTCACCAGCAGGAACATCTGGACGATGCGCCGCGTCAGTCCGCCATCGGCCACAGCCGCTTCCGCCGCCGCCTCGATCGCATCGGGCGCCTCCGGCGGCGCAACCTCCTGCGCGAAAACCGGACCGCCGGCGATCGCCGCCAGCGCAATCAGCAACGCCAATATGACTTTCAAACGCCCCATGCCGGCCAAGCCGCCCCGTTCTTCCTAGTTCCCGATCCCGACGATTTCGAGAAGCTTCACGCCAATGCCGTTTTCATTATTGGTCGCCTCGACAAGCTCGCCTTTGGCGATGAGCCTGTCCCCGACATAAATATCGACCGGATCGTCGACCAATTGTTCCAGGTCGACGACGGTGTCCTTCGTCATCTCCAGCAATTGCTGGACGGTGATTTTCGCCGACCCGATGGAGACGACGATACGCACCGGCAGTTCGAGAATATTGCGATTGCCCGCGCCGCCGTCGCCGCCATTTAAAACATCGGCGACAATTTCATCATCGCTCGGAACCGCTTCGGCAAGCTGGTTTTCGTCACTCATCACTCGTCTCCTTCAGCGGCGCTGGCTTCTTCAGCCGCGCCGGTTTCTTCCCGCAACGCCTTCAACACATTTTCAATCAGCCCGTCCGGATCGTGATAAAGCCCGCCCTTGCTCCATTGCGCATCGACAGTCGCCGGCGCGCAGCTTTCATCGGCTTTGAGCGTCACAAGCGGCGTTTCCTTCAGGTTTTTCTGCTCCGCCTCGCTCAGATGCGCGATCAGCGACGGGTGCGCCCTGAGACTGAGTTCGGAATGTCCGTGTACGGCGTGCTGTTCCACAATCTGCATGATGTCGGCGCGCGATGACTTCACTGCCAGCGATGGCGCGACGGCGGAGAAGAGCCGTTCAATGAGGCTCAGGGCCTCCTGGCGGTAGCGCGCGTCCATTTCGGCGAGCATGTCGCCGACGCTTTTGACGAATTCTTCATGGCGAGCCTCCTGCTGGGCCATTTCGCCGCGCAGCTCCGCAGACGCCGCGGCGCAGCCCGCCTTATAGGCGTCGCACTCCGTATCCACCTGCGGCTCCCGGCCGAACTGCTGGCGTCCGGGCAGAGACGGAATGCGCACGGCCTTCGCCTCTGCGCCGTTTCCGTTCGGCTGTGGCGCCCCGCCCGCCATTTACGCCGCCCGCTCGGTTTCGCCGAGCCACTCTTTCAGGAGCGTCGCCGTTTTTTCCTTGTCGGACGTGGAAAGATCGCGCAACTCTTCGAGCGGCGTGCGCGAGACCATGCCGGCCTCGACGCCAACATCTTCCGGCATGCCGATTTCGGCGACCGCGGTTGCGCCATTGATATCCTGCGTCAGCACCGGCTTCAAAACGAACATGCCGAGAATGATGACGACCAGCGCCGGAATGACGATCTGCAGGATCGACATGATGTTCTGCTGGATCCAGAGCATGGCGCCGCCGGATTCTTCCGGCGTCTCCACCGGCTCATATTCGTGGAAAGGCATGGATTTAACCGTCACGATGTCGCCGCGCGCCTCGTCGAAACCGACCGCAGCCGTCACGAGATCGCGGATCGATTCAAGCTCAGCCTCAGGGCGCGCGGTTGGCTCCGCCCCGTCCTCGCCGGGCACGTCGTTGACGAGCACCGCCACATGGACGCGGGAGACAGCGCCGGGCAGTTTCTCGCGCTGACGATTGACCTCTGAAATATCGAAGCGGGTCGTTTCGTTGGTTTCGGAGCGCGTGGAGCTCGATTGCGTCGCCGCGCCGGCGTCGCCCTCGGGCAGATTGCTGGCCACGGTGACGGCGTTCGATCCGGAACCCGTCTCCGATTGCTGCATGTCCGTCGTATCCCGGCCCATCATAACCCGGCTTTCCGGGTCGAGAATACGCTCGGAGACCGTTTCGCGCTCGCGGTCGATGTCGAGAGACACCGTAACGCGGGCGTTTCCGGGGCCGACGCGCGCTTCCAAAAGGTCCATCAGGTCCGTTTCAAGCCGGGTTTCGCGGTCGAGGCTGTCGCCTTCCGCGTCGATGATCGGGTCTCCGGCCCCCGGTTTCAGGATGACGCCGTTGATGCTGTCGAAAATGCCGACCTGTTCGGCTTCCATATCCGGCACGGCGAGCGCAATGAGATAGCGCATGGCCATCGCCTGTTGCATATCGAGACGCCCGCGGCTCATGGTGATGGTCGCGGAGGCCGTTGGGGGCCTCCGACGGCGGGCGAACGAAGACGATTTCGGAACCGCAATATGAACGCGGGCCGATTTCACCCCCGGCGTCGCCAGCAAAGTACGGGCGAGTTCGCCTTCTTTCGCGCGCCAGTAAGCGGCGTCAAACATTTCCGAAGTCGTTGCAAAGCCGTTTAATTCGTCAAGCAATTCGAACCCGGGCTGACCCTGCTGCGGCAGGCCCTGACGAGCGAGCGCCATGCGCAATGCGTCGCGGCGATGCTCGGGAACATAAATCGCGTCGCCCCGGACTTCCGGATCCACATCCATAGTCTCCAGGGCGCTGAGGACATCGCCCGATGCGGAAGCGTCAAGCCCCCCGTAAAGAAAGGCCATTCTGGGTTTCGTCGCCATATTCATGACGGCTGAGAACACAATCAGCGTCGCCACAAGAACGCCCACAAGGATCGCCTTGCGCGACAGCGACATTTCATTCCAGACAGAGGCGAGTTTGAACATACGAAGGCCACCGGTGTTTGGAGATGCGCCTAAAACGCATTCCTGAAATTTCTTGGTTAATTTCCGGGGCTTTGATTAAATAACCGTTTACGTCTGGTTGTATATGGTGCGCCCTGCAATCTGAAGGTGCGCCTCTTTTGTCAGACGTCACGCCCATAGCGCTCGATCTCGATCTTGGTGAACTTGAAGCCGAGAACGAGGCGGACGACGCCCAGCCGCAAGGCAAGAAAATGGGCCTCGTGCCCATGGCCATTGCAGCCGTGGCCGCCGCCGGCGTTGCGGGCGGCGCCGCATTTGTTTTGACGCCCGGCGCCAAGGACATCAATCCCGCCTGCGCCGAGCTATTGGCGGCGCAAGAAGACCGCCATGGAGACGCTGAGCATAGTCCGGCCGCAGACGACCATGGAAGCGACCGCGGCGCGGAAGCCGCCCATGGCGAGGCGGCTGATGAACATGACGCAGCCGAAGAACATGCGGTGACGCTTGAAGAATGCCTCGCCGAAGAAGGTCATAGCGAAGACGATAAGAAAAAGAAAAAAGCCGACAAGAGCCATGGCGGCGGACATGGCGGCGGCGAAGACGCGCAAAGCGACGTCAAACCCCTCGGCGCCATTCAGCATTCGGAGCATGCGACCTTTCTCGTCCTCGAGCCCATGGTGATTTCGATCCAGCCCATCGGCCGGTCGAAGCATCTGCGCGTATCTCTCGTATTCGAAACCGACGATGAAGGCGCGCAATTGCTGCTGGATAACGGTTTTTACGTCCAGGATGTCCTCAACACCTATCTGCGGTCGGTCGACCATACGGTGCTTGAAGATCCGTCTTCCATGTCGCGCCTGCGCGCGCAAATCCTCCGGCGCATTCGCGTCATCGTTCCGGACGCGTCAGTGACGAACGTCCTCATCACAGAATTTATCTTAACCTAAGGGGCTCTCAAATGGAGATGATCATTGACTTTATGTTGCTCGCCGCTTCGGGCGCCGCGACATTTTACTGCTTCATCCTCAGCCGTAAGCTCGAAGCCTTGAAGAGCACGGAAAAGGGCCTCGGCGCCACCATCGCCACCATGTCCCATACGGTGGACCAGGCGCGCGCCACAGTGACGCTGGCCAAGGAATCGAGCGCGGAAAGCATCAACGAACTGACGCCCCTGATCGAGGAGACAAAGGACATTCTGCCGCAACTGACGGAAATGATCGACGTCATCTCAGAGCTTGCGGAAATCGCGATCCGCGATGTCAATGAGGCTTCCGGCAAGGCCGGCGCCGAGCTGGACGAACGCCTTTCCAAGGCGAAAGCGCTGCAGGAGCGTCTCGATGAGCAGATCGACTTCTTCCTCGTGGACAATCCCGATCCAGACGGCCCCGGCTCGCGCATGACGCCCAAAGACGACATCGATGACGAGAACATCTCCTATCTCGACGATGATGAGGATGACGAACCCGCCGCCAGAACCGCCAAGGCCAAGGCGAAACCCGCCACCAAGGTGACGGCGGCGCTGATGAAAGCGCGCAACCAGCGCAAAATGAAAAAGCTCGCCGGGTAAGACATGAAAACGAGAGCGCTCTTAGTCCTTGGGCTGATGTTTTTCGGCTCCTTTGCAGGACGCATTGCGGTGATGGCCGCCGATGCGACGGCGAAATCCGGCCTGCCCGGCGCGGACGACATCGCCGGCGTCGCCTCCTGCGTCGATGGCGACCTCGCGGCTGCGGTGAAAGACCGCATGTATTCGCTCGACAGCCGCGAACTGGCCATCACCGACCGCGAGGCGGAGTTGAAAACCTATGAAGCGCAGATCGACAAGCGTCTCGCCGAGCTGGAAGAGGCGAATGAAGAGCTTCAGGAGAAGATTACGGTCGTTCAGGACGCCCGCAGCGCCGATATTCAAAAACTCGCGGCCATCTATGAAGGCATGAAGCCGGCCCAGGCCGGCGAGATCATCAATGAGATGGATCCGCAATTCGCCGCCGGCCTGATATCGTCAATGAATAGTGAACAGGCCGCCCTGGTTGTTGCAAATATGGACGCTCAGAAAGCCTATCTCGTCAGCGTCATCCTCGCGAACCGTAACCAGACGGATCGATAATAACGCCAACAAGCCCGCCGCGTTTCAGCGAAGATTAACTTCTTCGTGGAATAAAAAGTTAAGCGAACGGCTAAATTTGTTCACGTTTCAGGCGCGTATCCATGGGTCCCATTTTAGGCATTGTCATTACGCTCGGCATGGTCTTCGGCGGTTACATCATCGCCGGCGGCAAGATGGAGATCATTCTCCATTCCCTGCCCTATGAGTTGATGATCATCGGCGGCGCCGCCGTCGGCGCCTTTATCGTGAGCAACGATTTCGCCACCATCAAACATGCGGGCGGCGATGTCATGAAAGCGTTGTCCGGTCCGAAGTGGAAGAAAAAGGATTATCAGGACCTGTTATGCCTGATGTACGAATTGCTGCGCATCGCCAAGGAAAGTCCGGTTCAGGCGGAATCTCATATTGAGAACCCGACCGAGTCGACCATCTTTCAGCGCTATCCTAAAATCGCGAAAGACCACGACGCCTGCGACATCATCTGCGACACGATCCGCTCTATCCTGATGAACTTCGACAATCCTCACCAGGTGGAGGATCTTCTCGAGAAACAACTCGAAGCCATGCATCATGAGAGCATGCATGGCGGGCACGCAATGCAGAACATCGCCGACGCCCTGCCCGCCCTCGGCATCGTCGCCGCCGTTCTCGGCGTTATCAAAACCATGGCGTCGATCGACAAGCCGCCGGAAGTCCTGGGCCAGATGATCGGCGGCGCGCTTGTGGGAACGTTTTTGGGCGTCTTTCTCGCTTACTCTCTGGTGGGGCCGCTGGCGACGCGCATCCTGTCCGTCAACGAACAGGAACAGCGTTTTTACAGTCTCATCCGCGAATGCATCGTGGCGCATCTTCAAATGCACACGCCGCAAATGTGCGTTGAAGTCGCGCGCCGCAATATTCCAGGTCACGATCGGCCGGGCTTCTCCGACATGGACGAAGCCCTGAAGCAATTGAAGAAGGAGGCCGCATGATCCGCGCAGCCCTTTTTCTTTTTGCAGTCATCACTTGCGCCGCGCCCGCTGCGGCGGAAGACGTTTTGTCCGTGCGTGCAGGCGAGCATGGCGATTATTCCCGTCTCGTGATTCCGAAAGCGCCGGCGGACTGGAAAATCGCCACATCCGACAGGAAAATCGAGATCACCTTTCCGAGCAAGGACTACGCGTTCGAACTTTCCGACATCCTCGACAAACGCAAGGCGCATCGCGTTCTGAACGCCCGTATCATCGACAACGAAGAAACCCGCGCGCTTGTTCTGTCCCTGACTTGCGACTGCCCCGTGCGCACATCGAAAAGCGCGAACGACGCCATCGTCATCGATATTTTCAACGATACGCCAGTAACGCTGGCCGAGGATGAATCCGAGCCGCAGGAACCGGTGTCCGAGGCCGCCCGCATCGCAGAACCGTCGACGCCGGAATCCATGCGCGCCGCGCGCGACCGCATGATTGCGTTGCTCGCCGAAGCGCGCCACCAGGGCGTTGTCCAGCTCAAGATCGACGAGAAACGCGGCGCTGTCGAAGCAACACCGGCTGCACATTCGCCCGCGCCAATCTCTGAAACGCCCCCGGCGCCGGCGCCCCATGCCGGGCCGCTGCCCGACCATGCAGCGCAGAATGACGACCCGGATCATCATGACAATGAAGACCATGCTCTGGCTTCTGCAAGCGGGCCGCCCGAACCGCTGATCGCCGCCACGCCGGCGATCAAGGAAAATTGCGTCGATCCGTCTCTCTTCCACGAGCCGGAAGACGGGGCGTTGGACTTTTCGGCGATCTCCCGCCTGCGCCAGCAATTCGACGCAAGCGTCAACGAGCAGGAACGCAAGGACATCGCCGCCACCCTCGCCCTCGCTTATATCCATATCGGCTTTTTCGAGGAAGCCGCCGCGATTGCGTCTGCACGCGGCGCCAATGATCACAACATGTCCATGGCGGCCGGGCTCGCCGATCTCGCCGCCGGCGCGCGCCGGCGCGCCACGCGTGAACTGTCGCCCTATCGCAACTGCGGTCCCTTTGGCGAACTTGCCTATGCCGCCGCGGCGCCGGTCGACGAGGAAGATGTCGTCACGATGCAGGAAAAACACCTGACGGCGCTGAAAGCGATCACCCCGGAGTTACGCGCGCCTATCGCCGAATGGCTCGGCCTTAACGCGATTGAACGCAATCAGATGACGATCACCCGGGAATTCTACGATATGGCGAAAGCCGCACGCGGCGATCAGCGCAGCCCCGCGCTCGCCATCATGGAAAATGCGCTGGCCGAACATTTCGGCGAACCGACCGCAGCGAACGAACATGGCGAGATTGAAAAGCCCGCCGCCGCGCAAGCGAGCACCCAGCGCGCGCCGGTCGTCACCCAGGAACTGAAAGAGATCGCGCAGACGCCTGGTCCCTTGCAGGCCCGCGCCCTCGCTATTCTCGCCGACGATTATGAAAAGCGCGCCGACGAGGCCTATGAAGGATTTCTCGACGATATCGCCGCGCAAAGCGGACGGCGCAATTCGTCTCTCGCCGAAGCGCGCGCCTCCTTTACCGGCGCCAAGGCGCTTGTCGCCGCCGGACGCATGCGCGAAAGCATCGCCGTCCTGGAAGCCGCCGCCGACGCGGCGCCTGGGGCCGAAGATGCAAGCCGCGCCCTTGCCCAATCCTTCATCATGAACGGGTTGATGGCCGATGCGAAAACCCGCCTCGCCGCTGTTTCCTCCTTCTTCCATTATCGCGATTTCGTGGATGTGAAAGACAATGGCGATTTGAATGTGGCCGTTGCGCGCGAGCTTGCCGCTTATGGCGCCAATGAGCTCGTAGACACGGCGCTTGAAGGCGCGCCTGAAAAATGGCGCGCGGACGCCGACGCCGTGCGCGCCCTTTCCCGTCTTAACAGCGGCGATCCCCATGGCGCGCTTGAAATCGCCGATCAGGGCGCGGCAAGCGCCGATCTGGGCGTCGTGGCAGCCAAGGCGCATGAACGCCTCAATGACCGCACAGGGACCATTGCGCTCATCAAAGCTTCCCTGCGCCGCGGCGAAGGCGATAATGAATTCGCCGCCGCCGCCTGGCGCGCGGGCGACTGGGCGCTCACCGCAGACGCCTTCGACGCCGTGCCGCCAAAAGAGCGCGAAAAAGCCGCCGCCTCGCGCGCTGCCCTCGCCGCGCTCAACAACGGCGCAAACGGCCTGCCCGCCTCGGTGCGTGAAACGCTGTCAGACGACCCGCAAACGCTCGCGGCGCTCGCGCACATGTTCAAGAGCGCGCCGGCCGTCAGCGTCCGCGCCATCGATGCGCTCGCCGACTATGCCGCTGGCGTGAAAAAGGAAAAAGACTTCATGGAGCGCGGCATCGAAGCCGTGACGGGAGACGGACGATGACCAACAGTGTCTACGCCATGCTTTCAAAGCAGGCCGGTCTCATGAAGGAGCTCAACTCTGTCGCAAACAATATCGCGAACGCCTCCACGGCCGGCTATCGACGCGAAGGCTATTTGTTCTCCGAATATGTGCAGCGCCTTGGTCAGGATGATTACAGCCTGTCACAGACCAATGTCGCCGGCCGCTTTTTCGATGTAACCCCGGGCTCTTTCACCAGCACCGGCGCCCCTTTTGACGTCGCCATCGAAGGCGAAGGATTTTTCCTCGTGGAAACCCCGCGCGGCGAGCGCCTGACCCGTCAGGGCAGCTTCCTCATGGACGCGGAAGGTCAGCTCGTCACGCATGAAGGGTTTCGGGTTCTTGGCGACGGTGGCTCGCCCGTAGCGATCCCGATCGACGCCTCGAACATCACGATCGCCCAGGACGGCACCATCGCCGCGGACGGCGCGCCTGTGGGCAAGCTCGGCCTTGTGACCGCGCCGCAGACAGCGCTGGCGCGCGAAGGCGACAATCTTTTCCGCACGGATGAAGAATATCAGCCCGTGGAATTCCCCAAGATCCGTCAAGGTTTCCTGGAAGAATCGAATGTGAATGCGGTGATCGAAGTCTCGCGTCTGATCGAGGTGCAGCGCGCCTATGAGCTCAATCAGCAGCTCATGAAAGATGAAGACGAGCGGGTCAAGAAAACCGTCGACGCCATGAGAAAACTATAAAGGCGCGAAGACCGTAAGGAGGCTATAACATGCAAGCTTTGAGAATCGCCGCCACCGGCATGGACGCGCAGCAGACGCGCGTTGAAGTCGTGTCGAACAATATCGCGAATATGAGCACGACCGCCTATGACGCGCGGCGCGCCGAGTTCGCCGATCTGCACTATCAGCAATTGCGCGCGCCCGGCGCCATCTCATCCTCCACCGGCCTTGTGGCCCCGGCGGGCGTTGAACTCGGGCTCGGGGTCCGGACGGCGGCGATTTCGGTCAATCACGCGCAAGGCTCATTGCGCCAGACCGGCGGCGATCTCGATATCGCCATCGAGGGCAAAGGCTATTTCGAAGTGACCCTGCCCTCGGGCGACCCAGCGTTCACCCGCGACGGCACCTTCAAGAAAACCGGCGAAGGACTGATCGTCAACAATGACGGCTTCCCGCTCGCCGGCGACATCACCATCCCTCAGGATGCGCGATCCATCACCATCAACAATAGCGGCGAAGTGTTCGCCTATTTCGACGGCCAGACCCAGGGCCAGCAGATCGGCGAGATCGTGCTGACCACCTTCGTCAACGAAAAAGGCCTCGAAGCCATTGGCGGCAATCTCTATCGCGAAACGCAAGCTTCCGGCGCCCCGCTCCCCGGCGAGCCTGGTCTCGACGGTCGCGGCTCCATCCGCCAAGGCTTCCTTGAAGAAAGCTCCGTCGATGTGGTGGCGCAGATCGCCGACCTGATCGAGGCGCAACGCGGCTATGAGCTGAACTCGAAAGTCATTTCCGCTGCCGACCAGATGCTCGGCTCCACAACCCAGATCCGGTAAGTTTTATGACACGTCTTCTCTCCCTTTTCGCCATCTTCGCCCTGATCGCCGGACCGGCCGGAGCGCAGGAAAAGATGGCTGCGGTTTCGCCGAAAGCGCCGGCGCCTGCGGGCGAGGAGCTTTCGACCACATCGGTCATGCCGGTGAAGAAAAACCGCGCAGTGGTGAAAGCATCGCAAAACTTGCGCGCCGGCACAGTGCTGCATTCTTCCGATCTCTTCGTCGAGGAAGGCGACGCGTCGGCGCTCGACCTTTTCGTCGGCATGGAGCTGAAACGCTCTGTCTACAAAGACAAGATTTTGTCGCTTAACGATGTGGGCGCGCCGACGGTGGTTGCGCGCAACGCAATCGTCCAGCTCGAATTTGTGCGCGGGCCCCTGATGATCACAACCGAAGGCCGCGCCCTCGATGCAGGCGCAGTCGGCGAGACCGTGCGCGTCATGAACCTCAATTCCAAAATCATTCTCACGGCCGTGATCACAGGGCCGAACAAGGCGGTTACCCAATGAACAAGAAACTGCTCCTCCTCACCGTTCCTATGCTGGCCCCCCTTCTGACACTGGGCGCCTGCGCGTCGCGCACGGACCACATGTTTAACCCGCCATCGATTTCGCCGGTGGGCGACATGCGCAATCCCATGCCGGCGCCGGACCCGCGCCGTTACGATGTGCCGCCCAAGGCGGTGCATCCGACCGAGGCGAAAGTGACGACAGCGTCCCTGTGGCGCCAGGGGCCCTCCTCGCTCTTCGGCGACCGCCGCGCGCGGTCCGCCGGCGATATTGTCACGGTCGTGATCGAAATCGACGAGGAAGCGGAAATCAAGAATTCTACAACGCGCTCGCGCTCATCCGATGACGATATGGCCGTATCGAACTTTTTCGGACTGAACTCGCTTGCGGAAGATATTCTGCCGAGAGGGGCGAGCCTCAACCCCGCTATCGGAACAAGCTCGACGACGAACTCAACCGGCGACGGCCAGATCAAGCGCGAGGAAAAAATCACCCTGCGCGTCGCGGCCACGGTTATCAACGAGCTGCCGAACGGGCATCTTGCGATCACTGGCAGTCAGGAGATCCGCGTGAATTACGAATTGCGGGAATTGCTGGTGGCCGGCATCATCCGTCCCGAAGACATCGCGCGCAACAACACGATCACCTATGACAAGATCGCCGATGCGCGCATCTCTTACGGCGGGCGCGGACAGATTTCCGATATGCAGCGCGCGCGCTATGGCCAGCAGATCATCGACATGATCTCGCCTTTCTAGACGGAGGCCTTCGATGCTTCAGAAACTGCTCCCTGTCATCATCATTGTTGTCGCCGGCGCTCTCGGCGGCGGCGGCGGCTTTTTCGCCAAATCCATGATGTCGAAAGGAGGCGACAAGGAAGCATCTCACGAGGAATCCGAAGACGGACACGGCAAAGACAAGAAGAAAAAAGGCGGCGGTCATGGCGCCGAAGAGGATGTCGGCGGCGTCACCTATATGAAATTCAGCCGCCAGTTCGTCATTCCTGTCGTCCAGCGCGGCAAACCGAAATCCATGGTCATTCTCGACATTAACATCATGGTGGACAATTCACTGAACGAAGGCGCCTATTCGCTTGAACCGCGCCTGCGCGACGCAATTCTAACGCGCCTGCTTGGACTGGCCGGGGAAGATATGCTGCCGCAAATGCTCGAAGATGTCGAAAAGATGCAATATATGAAAGCAGCCCTCCTCGAAACCAGCCGGGAGATCATGGGCGATGCGGCGCTGGATGTCCTCATCCTCGATCTGGGCATTCAGAGTTACTGAAAACGCCCGCACCTTTAGCCCCGGAAAGCGGGGCGCAAAAAAACGCCGCTCCATGAGCGGCGTTTTTTATGACAATTTCAAATGTCGTCAGTCTGTTACTGGCCGAGCCCCGTCACCTGGTCGGGGGTCAGTTCAACCCCGCCATTCAGGACAAGATAGGGGGCGTCGCCATCGAGACGCACCGCCTGCACGGTTCCGAAGGTGTTGGCGATCTCCTTGTCGAGGACATTGCCGTCGCTGCCATAGTAAACCGCCGTCACCGCATAGACGCCCTGGGGGGCCGGCTCGCCGTCCACCATGCCGTCCCATGTCTGGATGACGGGGCCGTTAAGCGAAGGAAAACGCGCGACTTCCACGCCGTTCGAATTCGTTATGACCGTTTGCGCCGCGACGGCGTCGCCATTGCCCGAGATTCGATAGCTAACCGGCGAGGCGCCATCAAAATAAGCGGGCGACGATCCGACTTCCGCCTGCTTGCCAATCCAGCTTGAATATTTATCGATGCCTTCGGCGACAAGCGCCGAGGCCAGCTTGTCGATCTTGTTGTTGACATTGACGAGCTGCTCCACAGAAGTGAACTGAGCGAGCTGCGCCACAAACTCTGTCGAGTCGGACGGATTCAACGGGTCCTGATTGCGTAATTGCGCCGTCAGCAGAGTCAGGAAGTTCTGAAAGTCGACCGATTCAAGCGCGTCATTACCTTGCTCGCTGGCGGCGGGCCTCGATGCAGCCGATTGGCTTTGCGTCGTCGTTGGCTGAGTCGGTGAAGCGGTCGGGGATTGCGCCTGCATGAGAGGTCTCCTTAAAGCCGGCGGTCAAGACGGCCATTGATGAGGCCGCCAGTATCTTCGGGCGAAGTTGTCATTGCGGCGTCTTCCTCGTTCAACGAGAAATACCGCTGTGTTTCGCCGGCGTCTTCGCCGGCATTATCGCGGGCGCCGCTATCGGCGAATTGAAGATCGAGATTGGAAAAGCCCTGTTGTTCGAGCGCACGTTGAAAGACATCGGCGTTGCGGCGCATGAGGTCGAGCGTTTCCGGCGAGTCGGCGGTGATCACGGCGCGCACAAGATCGGCGCCGTCACCTTCGAAACCGATCATGACCCGGCCGAGTTCCGGCGGATCGAGACGCACTTCAAGGCGCGCCTCGCCGGGTCGCGCGGCTACGGCGGCGACAATCTGATCGCGAATTGGATTGAGATGGGCGTTGCGTTCGCCCGCCTGAACGGCCGCCTCATGGCGCGTCGTCGCAATGCGTTCGACCTCTGCGGCGCTCGCCGCTTCGTCACGGGTCAAGGCCGAATGGGCCAACGCTTCCGGTGCTGCATGCTCGGCGATCGCTGCGACGGCGTTCGCGGTCGGCGCGCTCGCCTGTCCCGTCATCTTGAGGGGCCCGCGCGTTAATGGCGCATCGTCCAAAAGCGTCTCGCCATCCCGCCTGCCCGTCTCCGGGAGCATATCCTGTTCGACACTATCGAGTGACGTGGTTTCGCCATCGGCTGCGGTTTGAGTCTCTGCGGCGACAGCAGGCGAAGCAGCCTGACTGGCGGCGGGCTGGGCCGCCGTCACCGTCGCGGTCACAGTTGCGGCCCCGCCTTGTTGTCCGCCATTGGCCGGCTGGGCCGTCCGAACCAGGGGCGCCGGCTCGCCCGGCGCCTCCTCCAGCGGATGGATAATTCCTGGCGCATCTACCGCCGAAGCGGGCGCAGTCCTTGTCGTTGGTTGCTCGGGTGCGGCAGGGCCGACGCCGAGCGGTTTCGTAATGTTCGACGTGGTTGCGCCAAGCTGAGCGCCCGCCGTCGTTGACGCCGGGGCCTTGGCGGGGACCAAAGGCGCGGCAATCCCAGGACCTTTTTGGGCCGCAGTCGGCTGCGACAGCGCGGACGCCGCTTCAGGAGCAGCGCTTTCCGGCAGGGCGATGACGCTGTTTTCCGGAGCGGCGACGCCGAGCGCCTCGGGCGCGGACAGGGGCGCATCAAACGGCCCCGCATCAATCGGCTGGACGATCACTTCCGGGTTGTCGATTTGCGGGCCGGAATCGCCCAGAAGCTCCTGCAGTTTTTCAGAATTCAGTCCGTGGAAAGAGCGTGGTCCCGCCGCCTCTGGCGATACGTTAACAATGCCTTCATCTGTTTTACCGGACTGGCTCACCAGTCCTTCCAGAAAAGCGAAGAAGCCTTGCGGATCTTTTTGCGCGTCACCGCCCTTGGCGAAGGTTTGGGCGGCGGCGAGCCCGGCGCCCGGCGCCTTGCCGCCAAAGAGCGCTGTTAACAAAGAAAGCTGCGTGTTTTCCATACAGCTTTTCTACGTTTGATAACTTATTTTTTAGTTACGCCGCCTAGATTGACTAAAATTTTTCCTACTCCGGAGCGCGCCATGAACGCCGCAGCCATGAGCCTCATTGTCAACGCGAAAACCGCCGATCAAGTGCGCGACGCTGGTGAGGCGGCAAGCGAAAAAGAAAAGGCGCTGCGCGAAACCGCGCGGGAATTTGAAGCCGTTTTCATTAAAGAAATGCTGACTCATGCCGGGTTAGACAAGGCCATCGCCGGCGACAGCGGCTATGGCGGAGAGGCCTTTTCCTCAATGCTTGTTGAAACCTATGCGGATGAGCTCGCCAAAAAAGGCGGCTTCGGTCTCGCAGACCAGATGTACCGCCAGCTTAAGGACGATTTATCGTGAAACCGCTCGATAAGATTAAGGCGATCATCGCAAAGCTGAAGACCGTCACCGAGTCCGAAAGCATCGCTATCGGCAAGCGCGCCTTCGATCAGGTGGCGGCCCTGACGGCCCAAAAAGAATCCCTCCTCGCAGAATTCGAGGAAACCGCAAGCGCGCTTGAGGCCTCGGAACTCGGCGAACAGATTATCGCGGAGCTTGAGGCCGTGCGCCTGAAAGCGGAAGAAAACGCATCTATCCTGAAAGCGACGGCCCAAGGCGTCAGAGAGGCGCGCGCGCGTCTCAAAAAGATTCGCGAAGCCGAACACAATACCGGCGCCTATGCGCGCGATGGCGCAGCGTTGCGCAATCCCGGCGCCTCGACCATCGTCGCCAAAGCGTGAAATTAACTTTCCAATAACCACACTTCTTAAAATCTTATTATCTTGCGGGTTGTAGTGTGATCCGATGCAACCGCGTGGTTGCTGCGGACATGCTTAAATGGCCTGCCGCGAGCCAAAAGGGCTCTTAAAATCCTGCAAAAATCCAACTTGCGGGGCTCCCGACAACTCCTTTGCGAGGTCGGACCGTTAAAAATAACGATCCAACAGGAGTCTCATCATGACTAACAGCCTTCTCACCAACACGTCTGCAATGATCGCGCTTCAAAACCTGCGTCAGGTCAACAAAGGCCTGAACATGGTTCAGGAGCAGATCTCAACCGGTAAAAAAGTCTCAACCGCCAAGGACAACGCGGCGATCTTCGCGATTTCGACGGTTATGCAGTCGGACGTTAAAGGCTTTGAATCCATCAATCAGTCGCTCAACCTCGGTTCCGCCGCTGTCGGCGTTGCCCGTGGCGCGGCTGAAAAAGTGTCCGAGCTGCTCACCGAGATGAAAGGTCTCATCGTGGCGGCTCAGGAAGACAACGTTGACCGCACGAAAATCCAGACGGATATCGGCAACCTGCGCGACCAGATCGACTCGATCGTCGATGCGGCGCAGTTCAACGGCCTGAACTTCCTCAAAGGCGCGACCTCCACCGACTTCCTGGCGTCGCTTGACCGCGACTCCGGCGGCAACGTCACCGCGAGCTCGATCTCGGTTGACGCTTACAGCCTCGAAACGACGGCTGGCGCTGCGGTTCAGGGCCTTGCCACCACAACCACGGGCGTCAACACGAACCGCGACTCCGCTGCGGCTCTTGTCGCCACTGGCAACACCTTCGCTCTCGATCTCGAAGGCACAGACACGCAAACTGCTGGCGACGTCTGGGAGCTTCGCATCGACGGCCGCAAATTCACCTATGCGGTTGAAACTGGCGATGACGAAACGGATATCGGTCAGGCGTTCAAAAACATGCTCGACGCCGCCGGCATCTCCGGCATTGCCGCGACCTGGACGGCCGGCGACGGCACGACCGACGGTCAGCTCGATATCGCCAACACCACTGGCGGCGCTGTCGCATTCGAAGTGACTGTCACGGACGGCACGGGCGGCGGCCTCGGCAACCTGGCCGGCCTTGACGTTTCGACCGCATCCGGCGCCGCTGACGCGCTGGTCAAGATCGAAGGCCTCATTCAGGAAGCTGTGGACGCATCGGCTGAATTCGGTTCCGCTCAGAAGCGTATCGAAATTCAGAACGATTTCGTCACCAGCCTGACGGACTCGCTGAAAACCGGTATCGGCGCCCTGACCGACGCCGACCTGGAAGCCGCTTCGGCCCGCCTGCAGTCCCTGCAGGTCCAGCAGCAGCTCGGCATCCAGGCGTTGTCGATCGCGAACGCCGCGCCGAACTCGATCCTCGGCCTGTTCCGTTAATCGGAACAGTTCGTTCATCGAACTGACTATTCCCGCGGAGACCCTCCGGTCTTCGCGGGATTTTTTTATCTGAAAACGGAGGTTTGAAACCGACTTCGGGACCGATCGCGCCGGATGCGGGCGCCGGCAAATGAGACCGGGGCCAAAAAAGCCGGGCTGTTAAGAGCTTATTATCCCTAACCGGATATTTAAAGCTTGAATTTGTTTTTTGCGATCCAACTCGGAGTCGATGAAAATGACTAACAGCCTCCTTACCAACACGTCCGCGATGATCGCGCTGCAGAACCTGCGTACGGTCAATAAAGGCCTCTCCATGGTTCAGGAACAGATCTCGACCGGTAAAAAAGTCGCCAACGCCAAGGACAATGCGGCGATCTTCGCGATCTCCACGGTTATGCAGTCTGACGTGAAAGGCTTCGAGGCCATTTCGCAGTCGCTCAATCTCGGCGCTTCATCCGCCGGCGTCGCCCGCGGCGCGGCGGAAAAAATCACCGAGCTTCTTGTGGACATGAAAGGCCTCATCGTCGCGGCGCAGGAAGACAATATCGATCGCACGAAAATTCAGACGGATATCGGCCAGTTGCGCGAGCAGATCGACTCCATCGTCGACGCGGCGCAGTTCAACGGCCTGAACTTCCTAAAAGGGACATCGTCCACGGACTTCCTGGCGTCGCTTGACCGCGACTCCGGCGGCACTGTGACGGCGAGCTTCATCACAGTCGACGCCTACAGCCTGGAAACGACGGCTGGCGCGGCTGTGGCGGGCCTCGACGCCACGACGACCGGCGTTAATGGCGGCGGCGATTCCGCCGCCCAGCTTGTCGCCGACACCAATACTTTCGCGCTCGACATCGATTCCGGGGCGGTTTTCACCGCGGGCGATGTTTACGAAGTCCGCATCGACGGCCGCAAATTCACCTATACGGTGCAGACCGGCGACGACCATGACGATGTCGGTCAGGGCATTACCAACCTGATCGACGCCGCCGGCATCGCCGGCGTGACCGTCGCTTTCACCGCCGGCGGTGGCGGCGTCGACGCCCAAGTCGACATCACCAACAATTCCGGCGGCACGGTCGGCATCGAAGTCAACGTCACCGACGGGACCGGCGGCGGCCTCGGCAACCTGAACTCGCTCGATGTCTCATCCGCCGCCAGCGCAGCCACGGCCCTCGTCTCTATCGAAGGCCTCATCCAGGAAGCGGTCGACGCTTCCGCTGAATTCGGCTCCGCTCAAAAACGCATCGAAATTCAGAACGAATTCGTCTCCAACCTGACCGACGCCCTTAAAACCGGCATCGGCGCCCTGACCGACGCTGACCTGGAAGCCGCGTCGGCTCGCCTGCAATCCCTGCAGGTCCAGCAGCAGCTCGGCATTCAGGCGCTGTCCATCGCCAATTCGTCACCCAACGCCATCCTCGGACTGTTCCAATAAGGGACAGTCCGCCCCTAAAGCTTCTCCGAAGCTTTACGGGATTTTTAAGAAAGTAAAAATAGAACGTGGTCACGAACCACGTAAGGGGCATTCAGGGTATGACGGTCTCGGCTTTAGCGCGAAACGCCTATCATCAATCTACACGCACAACGGCTTCTCCGCGCGCCGTCGAACGCCAGCTTCTTTCGAAACTGACGACCGCGATCGTCGTCGCGCAAAAAAATCGCAAGGACGATCCGGCCGCCTTTGTTCGCGCGCTTGGAAAAAATCTCGAATTCTGGACTGTCATCGCCACGGACGTGGCGAGCGAAAACAACCAGTTGCCGGTCGAATTGCGATCGCAACTTTTCTATCTGTTCGAATTCACCCAACACTATACGCGCAAGCTGATGTCGGAGGATGGCAAGGCGCTTGACGCCGAGCCCCTGATCGAAATCAATCAGAATATCATTCGCGGCTTGCAGGGATCTGAGGAGGCCGCGTAACGCTCATGACGGGCCTCGTCATCAAGCTGAAGCCCAACGAGAAGGTGCTCGTCAATGGCGTTCTCTTACAGAACGGAGATCGTGCGGCGAAACTTCGCGTGCGCTCCAGCGACGTGTCCATCCTGCGCGCCCGCGACGCTATTCCCAAGGAACAGGCCGACACGCCTTTAAAACGCGTCTATTATATTGCGCAGCTTGCCCTTGCCGGTGAAGCCGATCCGGACCAGGCGACAGGCGAATTGCTGCAAGGCCTCAGCGCCCTCAAAGGCGTTTTTCCCGGCGAGGCCGGCGATGACGTCATGCGCGCGCTTGAAGCGGCGCGGGAACAAAAATTCTTCGTTGTGATGCGCGCCGTCAAAAAACATTTTGACTTTGAACGCGCCCTTCTCGATCGCGCGCCAGGAATGGCGCAGGAGCTGGCCTCCTGATGTTTACGCCTGCGGTCCCTCTCGGCGGTTATTTGGGCTGGCGCGTTTTCCAGAACAGCGCCGACAGGCAGTTTGAAATCTTCCAGAAGTCTCCGCAAATCATCCGCAATATGGAGCATTTTCGCGAAAATATTGCAGAAGCGGATACGGCTGAAAAACTTGTCGATGACCGAAAGCTCCTGACCGTCGCCCTTGGCGCCTTCGGGCTTGAGGAGGAAATCAACAAGAAAGCCTTCATCCGGAAAATTCTCGAAGAAGGCACCGATGACAGCAGCAGCTTCGCCAACCGCCTCTCCGATCCGCGCTGGCGGCAATTCGCCAAGGCCTTCGGCTATGGCAATTTCACCGGCGCCAATGTGGGCGTCCCTTCGTTCCGGGAACAGGTCGCCAATGATTATCTTGAACGCTCTTTCGAGGTGAGCGTCGGCGAAGTCGACCCGAATATGCGCCTCGCCATGAATTTCCGCCGCGAGATCGCCGCCATCGCCAACAGCGCGACCGTGGAAGAGAGCGGCTGGTTCCAGATCATGGGTCAAAAGCCCTTGCGCGCAGTAATGGAAGGCGCTCTCGGCCTTCCGTCCTCCATCGGCTCGGCCGATATCGACAAGCAGAAAGATTTGTTCGCCCGCAAGGCCGAACAGATTTTCGGCGGAAAATCGCCGGCGGTATTCAAAGACCCGCTGAAGGTCGAAGACGCGTTGCGCCGTTTCTTTGTGCAGTCGGAAATCCAGGGCGGCCCGACGGCCTCGACGCCTGGCGCAGGAGCGCTCTCCCTGCTCACCGGTCAGGGCGGCGGCGCACTTTCCCCCAACAGCATCGTCAATCTGTTTATTTCAAACACCTTGTAAGCGCTAACCGAGCGCGCTTGCCGTCGCCGACGAGCCCGGCTTTTTGGCGCCCGGATGCACAATCGCGTTCAGACGGGTGAAGCTGTCTTCAACGCCGTTTTCGGTTTTGTCCGAGATGAACCGATCGAGCTTGGGCCATATCTCGAGCGCCCGGTCGATCTGCGCGTCGGCGCCATGGGCGTAAAGCCCGGCCCGCACGATGGTTTCCGAATCCTCATAGGCGCGGATAATCGCCCGCGCTTCACGCAATAATGTATTTTCTTCTTCGCTGGCGGCGCCCGGAAGGGACCGCGACACGCTGCGCGAAACATCAATGGCGGGAAAGCGCCCGCGCTCGGCGATCTTGCGCTCAAGCACGATATGCCCGTCGAGAATGCCGCGGATCATATCCGCCACCGGCTCGTTGTGATCAGACCCCGCAACAAGCACGGAGAAAACCGCCGTTATATCGCCCATGCCCTCTTCGCCCGGCCCGGACCGCTCAACGAGCTGGGCGATGGTGCGGAAAGTCGAAGGCGGAAAGGCGTGCAGCGACGGGGCTTCGCCGGCGGAAAGCGCGATTTCGCGATGGGCTTCGGCATAGCGCGTCAGGGAATCGAAGAGGAGCAGGACCTGTTTTCCCTGATCCCTAAAATATTCGGCCGTCGCCATAGCGAGATGTGCGCCGCGCTTTTTCGCGAGCGGCGACTGGTCGGCGGTCGAGGCGATCACCACGGACTTGGCCCGGCCTTCCGGCCCCAGCGTGTCTTCGATAAAGGCGCGCACTTCCCGCCCCCGCTCGCCGATCATGGCGATGACGGCGACATCGCAATCGACGCCATTGGCGATATCGCCGAGCAGGCTCGACTTGCCGACGCCGGAGCCGGCGAAAAGACCGATCCGCTGACCGCGGCACATGGGAAGGAGCGTATCCAGAACGCAAAGACCCGTGGAAAGGCGCGCGCCGAGTTTTTTCCGCTTCGCTGCATTGGGCGCGGGATGTTCGAGCGCGATGGCGTTTTCGCCTGCGGCCAGCGGCCCGTCATCCATGGGCGCGCCGAAAGGATCGATAATGCGGCCGATCCAGTCATCGCATGGCGTTGCGTCGCCGGCGGCGCGGTCGAGCGTCGCGGTGTTGCCCACAGCGGCGCCGGTTAAAGACCCGTAAGCAAAGCCCGTGGCGATATCGCCGTCCATGGCGACGATCTTCGCGCGCACATCGCGGCCCGAAGCCGTTGCAACCATGACTGTGTCGCCCAGAGATGCGTAACCGGAAAGCCCAGCGATTTTCAGCGACAAACCATCCGTCGCCGTGACGACGCCATAGTGGCGCGGTCCTGCGGTTTTCAGAAGTTTCTCAATCTTTAACGGCGCCAGCGGCAAGGTCATACGAGATAAACGTGGTTAATAGTTCATTCAGCTTATGGGTGCATTTATCCCTTACCGCTGGTTAAGGCGAGGTGTACATGTTTACCGATCTCAAGATTTTGCACACCGCATCATTGCTTGCGCGGCATTCCGTGCAGCGCCACTCTCTTGTCGCCGAGAATATCGCAAACGCAGATACGCCCGGTTACAAGGCGAAGGATCTTGAACCCTTTGCTGAGGCTTTTGCGAAAAGCGAACGCGCGCAGATGGATGCACGCGCGTCAGGCTTTGCACAACAGGCGTTTCACGCGCAGAAAATCGAGACCGGCGGCATCGCTTCGCCCGACGGCAACACGGTTTCCCTGGAAGACCAGATGACGCGCTCCACCGCCTCCGTGCGCGATCATGAAACTGCGCTCACGGTCTATTCCAAAGCCCTCGCCATGATGCGCGCGACGCTTGGCAACCGCGGATAAGGAGCTGACGCATGAATCCATTTGAGAAGATCACAGCCGCCGCCACATCCGGCATGCGCGCGCAGGCCCAGCGCCTTCAGGTCGTCAGCGAAAATATCGCCAATGTCGACACGCATGGCTATAAGCGCAAACAGGTGACATTCGAAAATGTCTATGACCGGTCGAAAGACGTTTCACGCGTCGAAATCGGCCGCCAGTTTCTCGATCCCAAAGAAGGCGAGCGGATTTTCGATCCAAGCCATCCGTTAGCGGATGAAACCGGTTATGTTGTCATGTCAAATGTCAACATGATGACTGAATTCGCCGACGCACGCGAAGCGACCCGCTCCTATGACGCCGGGCTCGAAGTCTTCCGCCAGGCGCGCGACATGTACACTTCACTCCTCGACATTCTGAAATCGTGAGGGACTGACCCATGAAAATGCCAGCTTTCCAGGCCGCCCAGAGCTATAACCTCGCCAAGACGGCGCTGAAATCCGACAATGCCCAGGCGAAAACCGGCGCCGATCAAAAGCCGGACGTCAAAGGCCTTGAGGAAAACCCCGCTTTCAAGGCGGTGCATGAACTCGCCGGCACGGTCGCGAAAGGCGAAACCGCCGCCATGAATTACATGACGGGCTCCGCCGACCCTCACTCGGTTGTCGAAGCGCTGGCGCAGGCCGAACTTGCGGTCCAGACCGCCGTCACCGTGCGCGACAAGGTGGTCGAGGCCTATCAGGAACTGATCCGGATGCCGGTCTAGGGAGGATTGACGTGACGGAAACCGAAATCGCCGACATCTTCCGCCAGTTCATGTGGACCGCCGCCTGGATGGGCGCGCCCATGATTGCAACGGCGCTTGTGGTCGGCATCGTCGTGGGTCTGTTTCAGGCGCTCACCTCCATTCAGGAAATGACGCTCACCTTTGCGCCGAAACTGCTCGCCATGCTGCTCGTTTTCTGGCTCACCGCCGGCCATATGGCGCGGCTGCTCGCCAATCTGTTCGACAATGTCATCCTGCCCGCCATTGCGGGCTCGTAACGCGTTAAGTCACAAGGTTTTTTCATGGAAAACGCACTGAAGCTGAACCTGCCCGGTCAGAGCACGGTGCTTCTTGCTGTCGGCCTGATGGCGATCATCGTGATGATGGTCCTGCCCGTGCCGTCCGTCGTGCTCGATATCGGCCTGACCGCTTCGTTCGCGCTGGCGATCCTGATTTTCACCATGACGCTGTTTATCGAGCGTCCGCTCGATTTTTCGGCGTTTCCGACGGTGCTCCTCGGCTCGCTGATGCTGCGCCTGTCGCTCAACGTCTCGTCCACGAAGTTGATCATCGGCGAAGGTCATACAGGACCGGACGCCGCGGGCTCGGTCATTCACGGCTTCGCCATGTTCGTCATGGGCGGGAACATCTTTCTCGGCCTCGTGGTTTTCGGCGTTCTCCTGATCGTCAACTTCATGGTGATCACCAAGGGCGCAGGCCGCATGGCCGAAGTCGGCGCGCGTTTCGCCCTGGACGGAATGCCCGGCAAGCAGCTTGCAATCGACAGCGATATCGCCGCCGGCGCCATCACCCATGAAGAAGCCAAGGCCCGCCGCAAACTCGAACAGGACGAAACGACTTTCTTCGGGTCTCTCGACGGCGCCTCGAAATTCGTCAAAGGCGACGCCATCGCCGGTCTTCTCATCACCCTGCTCAACCTCGTGGTCGGGCTCGGCATGGGCATCGGTTTTCACGGCATGTCGGCGGGCGACGCCGTCTCCACCTATTCGATCCTGACCGTCGGCGACGGCCTGGTGTCACAAATCCCGGCAGTGATCATTTCCATCGCCGCCGCCCTCCTCTTGTCCAAGGGCGGCGTTGCGGGCGCGGCGGACAAGGCGATGCTCGCCCAGCTCGGCGCCAACCCCCTCGCCATGGGCACGGTCTCGGTAATCATGCTGGTCTTTGCGCTGATGCCGGGCCTTCCCTTCCTTCCTTTTTTCGCGGGCGCCGCCGGTTTCGCCGGGGCGGCCTATCTCATCCATAAGGATGTGGAGGCGAAAAAGGCGGCGGAGGCGAAAATCCCCGCCGAAAAGCCGAAGGAAGCAAAGAAACAGCTTGGCGACATTCTGGATGTGGACGAAATCCACGTCGAATTTTCCGGCGATCTCATCCCGCTGGCGCTCGATAATGTAAACGGCCTCGAGCCGCGCATCGTCAAGATCCGCCATTATATCGCGGCGGAGTTCGGTTTCATCATTCCGCCCATTCGCCTTACGGACAATCTCGATCTCGCGTCCAACGAATATGTCATCAAAATTCAGGGCGTCGCCGCGGCCAAGGGCATCCTTTATCAGGAGCGCGTGCTTGTCATTGTCGACGACCTTGCGAACCTGCCGATCCCCGGCGAGGACTGCGAGGAACCGGTTTATGGCGCCCCGGCGCGCTGGGTCGACCGCGCTGCACGCGACGACGCCATGGCTCTTGGGCATGCGGTTGTCGAACCGGCGGAAGTCGTCTCGACACACCTTCTCGAAACTATTAAACAGAATTTCTCGCGCCTGATGACGCGTCGCTCGGTCAAGCGCATTTTCGACGAATTCGTGAACAACTCCGATCCGGACCGCGCCGCCTCCAACAAGCGTCTTCTGGACGATTTCGTGCCAGACAAGGCGCCGCTGGAATTCGTGCAGTCCGTCTTCCGCCTCTTGCTGGAAGAACGCGTGCCGATCCGCAATCTACCGGTCATGCTGGAGACCATCGCCGAAGGGCGCAACATGTATAACGGCGCCGAGGACGTCACCGAATATGTGCGCCAGCGGATTTCGCGCAATTTTGTGACGCCGCTCCTGAATGAAGACGGCGCCTTGCCCCTCATTCAGATCGGCCTCGACTGGGAACAGACCTTCGCCGAGCATGAAACCCAAAGTCCGAACGGCCAGACTGACGTCGCTTTGCCGCCGGAGGAGTTCAATCGCCTCGCCCAGGCTGTCATCGAACAGATCAATAACGCATCCGCGCGCCAGCTCTATCCGGCGATAGTGACATCGTCCAAGCGGCGGCGCTTTATCCGGGCGGTGCTTCACGCCAAGAAGATCCGCAACCCCGTGCTTTCCTATGAAGAGATCGACACCGGCGCCAAGCCGTTGTTGCTCGGGACGGCGTGAGGCGATGGAGTATCTCGACGCGCTGACGCCGATTGTCGATGCGGGCGCGCCGTTCATTATCCTGATCGGCGCGGTTTTCGCGCGCGTCTCCGCGGTCGCTTTCCTGGCGCCGGGCCTTGGCGAAAAGGCGATTCCCATGCGCGCGCGTCTCGCTGCGGCGATCGCCATCGCCATCGTGCTGACGCCCATCGTCTTGTCGCCTGACATGACGGCGCCGCCAAATATCGCCGGCGTCGTCTCACTCTTCGCTGCCGAATTCGCCTCCGGCGTGATTGTGGGCTTCGCCTTGCGGCTGATGGTGTTCATTCTGCAGATCGCCGGCGCCATCATCGCGCAAAGCGTCTCGCTCTCGCAATTATTCGGTCCGACGGTGGGTTTTGATTCCGAATCGCCCTTCGCCGCGCTTCTCGTGATGGGTGGGGTCGCCATGGCCGCCGCCGCAGGCCTTCACGTGCATCTCGTGGGCGCCATGGCCGATGTCTATCAGATCCTTCCCTTCGGGCAATTTCCGGGCGCGGCGGAAACGGGCGAATGGTCGACAAACCGTGTCGGCGCCGCGCTTTTCAAATCGCTGGCGCTCGCTTCGCCCTTTGTCATTCTCGGCTTTCTCTATTCTCTGGCGCTCGCCGCCGCGAGCCGCGCCATGCCGCAATTGATGGCGGCCTTTGTTGGCGCCCCGGCGGTGACGCTCGCGGGCCTGACGCTGTTCGCAGCGGCCTCGCCCATTATCCTGTTCGACTGGCTGGAGTCGTTCCAGCGTATTCTTTTTGACCTCTTCTCGGCGCCCCTATGAGCGACAAGCAGGAAGACAGCGGCCAGGAAAAGAGCCACGAACCGACCCCGTCGCGTATCGACAAGGCACGGCGGGAAGGCGATGTCGCACAATCCAAAGAAGCGAACGCCGCCGCCGTCTATGTGGGCTTTTACCTGGCCCTCGCTGTCGCCTCGACGGGCGCGGCGGCGACCCTCAGTTTCGCCCTGTCGCGCCTCTTTGAACGCCCGCAGCAATTTGCAGAACAGGCTTTCGCCAGCGATCCGGGCGCCTTTATCCAGGCTTTGTCGGGCATTGGCTTGCAAGCGGTCACGCCTTTTTTCGCCTTGCCGGCGCTCGGCGTTCTCGCGGCGCTGTTTGCACAACAGGCGATCACCTTCGCGCCGACCAAGATCAAGCCTAAACTCAACCGTCTTTCCATCATCGCAAATGCGAAGAAAAAATTCGGCCCCGATGGTCTCAGCGAATTTGCAAAAAGCGCGGTAAAGCTGCTCGCCATCTGCGTCATCTTTGGCGCCGTTTTCGCGGGACGGTTCGCCATCCTGCCGGTGGACTCGCGCATGCCGGCGCAAGGCCTGCCCGCCGCCATCCTGCGCGAAGGCGTGATTTTCGCCGGGCTGATCGTTCTCTTCTCCGCGGCCCTCGCCATGGTCGACCTGCCCTGGGCGCGTCATCGCCATAATGAAAAGCTGAAAATGACGCTGGAAGAGCTGAAAAAGGAGATGAAGGAGCAGGAAGGCGATCCGACCATGAAACAATCGCGTCGCGAACGCGGCCAGGCGATCGCCCGCAACCGGATGATGAAGGACGTGCCGGACGCCGATGTCGTCATCGTCAACCCGACACACTACGCCGTTGCGCTGAAATGGGAGCGCGCCGGCGGCGGCGCCCCGGTCTGCGTCGCCAAGGGTGTCGATGAAGTCGCCTTCAAGATCCGGGAAGTGGCGACCATGTCGGGGGTTCCTATCCATTCCGATCCGCCGACAGCGCGCGCCATCCACGCCACGGTGGAAATCGGCGACGAAATCGACCGCGATCACTACGCAGCGGTTGCGGCGGCCATCCACTTCGCCGACGCCATGCGCAAGAAAGCGAGGTCTTATGGCAACGCCAACTGAGCAGCTTAAAGAACTGAAGAAGATCGCACAGATCCGCTTTGACAAAGAGCGTCACCAGTTAACGGCCATCAATGAGGAAATCGCCCGTCTCGATCAGGAGCGCAAAGCCTTGAAAAAACAGATCAAGGATATCAGCAGCGGCGAGCAGGCAAGCCCCGCCTCGCTCATGAACGCCTACGCCTATCTCGATGCGCTGACGCGAAAAGCTGAACTGCTCGACGCCGAGCGCCACGAAGCCTATGAGCGCACCCAGGCGCAGCGCGAGAAAATCAAAACCGCCCTCGCCTCGAAAATCCGCGTCGACGGCATGGATGAAGCCTAGGCCGCGACGTAACCCTTCAACGCTTCGATGTCCTTATAGCTCGTCCGGATATCGTCCCGGTCTGCAGCAAGACGCATGTCGCGCAAAATTTCCAAGGCGCGCATCAGCACCTGAAGCGGCGGTCCGCTCGCCGTCACCTGGGCCAGCTTGTCGGCTTCAAGCGCCGATGAAGGCTTTTCAATGAAGGATTTCACAAGCTGATTGTGGTGTTGCGCGGCCGTTTTTCCATGCAGCTCGCAGACTTCCAGAAACGCCGCCGCATTGCGCTTGAACCAGGGTTCTTTCGACGCTGTCGGCGCGACGTCAAGGAACTGGGCCAGAAGGCTGCGCCGGCGCATGCAGTCGCGCAAGCTCGCCTGATCTTCAGGCGTCATGAACAGCATCTTGTCCACGAGTAGCTGCGCGTAATAGGGATCGTTCGCTTGGCAAAGCCCCAGCAACATATCGATCTCATTGATGCCGGAAAAATCGCCCGCATTGGCGCCGCGATATTCATGCCGGCCCACGCGATAGGGTTTGTAATAAGGCCGCACAGAATAGAAGAAACGGTCCGTATCGAGTTCCCTGAAAAGGGCGTCATTATATTTGATGACATCGCGCAGGGCGTTTGCCGCATCATTGAGTAATGTTTCCGTCACCGGATGGGAAACGCCGAGCGGAAGCACGCGCATGAGCAGATCGGCGCAGCGCATGAACGCAAAGATGCCGCGCGTATTGTAATCGAGAAAAAGGAATTCATCTTTCAGCGTCGTGAAACTCTTCTGCCGGCCATTGACCGCGGCATTCCTGGTCGCAAGATGCGCCGTCGCAAAGCGCGGCGCCATGCCGACCGAGGCGGCGATATGAAGGCCCAGCGCCGAGGCCTCGGGAAAGGGAGACTTCTCTTCACGCGCCGGATTGGTGAGTTCATGGCGGCGCAGCGCGCCGAGATAAAGGCCCAGATCACCAAGGAGGTCGAAAGCGTTGTCGAAACCTTCATCCGTGTTGCCCTCGGCCAGAAGCCGCACCACGAATTCATGGCCTTCATCGCGGATTTGCGCCTTGATGGCGTCGCCGACGCCCTCCACCTGTTCACGATGCGGCTGCTTGAAATAGAGCTCTTCGAGTTCCGTATTCATCTCCACAAAAGCGGTGCGAATCCAGTGCTCGAAAGCTTCGGAATTGCTGTTCATGGCGTTCCTTCCGGCCCCTTACGGAGCCTTGATCCGTTTTCCTTCTCTTAGAGGGTTTGGGCTTCCATGGAAACGCCGCCAGCGCCGGCTTTGCAGGTCTGTCCGGCCCCGATTGCGCCATAGGTCAAGCGCAAGGCGGCCGCCGCGCCTAGGATGGGCTTGATCGGTTAGAACCGCGCCAGGACGAGCGCGCCGAGCCCGGGAGGACAAGAATGAACAAATACAAAAAAAATCCGTCGCCGAATGCATGACGCCCACGGCGGAACTTTATGAGCGCACGACAAACCCGCTGCACAAGGCGATGCTGTTGAACTTCTGGCGCCATGTTCATCTCGAGGGGTCGGGCCAATATGACAAGATTGTCGCCGACGACATGATGGTCGATCATCCTGTCTATCGCGTCAGTTGGGGCGACAATCCGGTTGTCGTCGAAGGCAAGAAAGCGGTTGTAGACTTCTACAAAAGTGTCGGCGAAGTCGTGTTGTGGAACTCCGACGACATTATCGCCGTGAGCGATTGGGGCATTTTCGATGAACTCACTTTCCATCAGCTCGCCAAAGGCTCCGACCTGATGGCGATGAATTACGGCATCGATAATCCTGACGGGATCTATCACATCTCCAGCCGCCAGGCCTTCTTCTGGCCTTACGACGACAAGGCGCGCCTCGCCGGCGAACATCTCTATGAAGACAAGACAAGCCTCAAGATCGAGGAGATCGATCCGAAAGAGGCCATAACGCCTGCGCGCGTCCGCGAGATACAGCGTGAACAACTGGCCAAGCTCGAAGAGCGATTCGGTCCCGGCTATTGGGTATATAAGAGCTAAGACTGAGCAAAAGACTGCTCTTTTTACGCAAGATGGCGCCATTCTGAGTGTCTGGTCATCATCCGCAATCTCGTATAGTCTTGGCGCCAATTAAAAAAACGTCAGGGTCAGGAAACGTCAAACCTCAGGGGATCGGGGGTGCGGCCGTGGCGTCTGCTTGTTGTTTTCTTGTTTTGTTAGCGTGCGCTGGATGAAGGCCTGCGCACACATATCGCACGGGCGCGGCGATCGACTCCGTCAGCGCTACAGAGCGCAGACCCGGTCAACGCCATCGATGCAACTTCCACATTCATCATGCCGCTGCATCAGCGGCTTTCCGCCATCACGCTTCCAAAATGCCGGAACTTGAAACAGGTCCGGCCGATATTCGCATTCAGCAAAGGAGATGCACGCGATGACCATACAGCTTTCAAGGCGCCTCATTCTTACCGGGGCCGCAGGGGCAACGCTCGCCGGGACGGCGCGGGCGGCCGCCGTCAAGAAAGAAGAGGCTTTCCCGCCGGAAGTTCTTGCCCATGAACATGCGCTGCTCGGACCGGATGAGGGCGTCGCCCTCCTCGCCCGCAATGAAAACCCTTATGGGCCGTCGGAGTCTGCGCTTCGCATGGTGGAATATGCGGGCAAGAAAGGCGCTTATTATCCGGGCCAGGCCAATATTACCCTCGCGGAAATGATCGCGGAGCGCCACGGCGTCGATCCCAAACAGATCGTCATCACGACCGGCTCGGGCGAAGCCCTGTCCGCCATCGCCGTGCTCTATGGCCCCAAAGGCCCGATCGTCGCCCCGCGCCTCTTCTGGGATACGACGGCGCTTTACGCCACGCGTCTTGGCATGGCGGAGATCACCCGCGTCCCGCTGAAAGAAGACATGAGCGTCGACCTCGCCGGCATCGAAGCCGCGGTCACGGAAGACACGGGTCTTGTTCAGCTCTGCAATCCGAACAATCCCACCGGCCTTGTTTCCGATTCAAAGACATTCAAGGCGGCGGTCAAACGCATGGCGAAAAAAACGACCGTGCTTGTCGACGAAGCCTATATGGAGCTGGCGGACGATCCCGACACCAACACCTGCGTCGATCTCGTCAAGAAAGGCGACGATGTGATCGTGTCGCGGACCTTCTCCAAAATCTACGGCATGGCGGGCCTGCGCGTCGGCTATACGATTTCTTCGGAAGAAACAGCCGAGAAAATCCGCGGCGCCGCCATGTCATGGATCGCCGGCACAGGACTCGCCTCTGCGATCGGCGCCTATAACGATCACAAGTTCCTAGACTATTCGAAATCGAAGATTCTTGAAGCGCGGCAAATGGTGCTCGACAAGACGGCGGAACTGGGCATGGAGGCGCTGCCGTCCCAGACCAATTTCGTCTATTTCAAATCCGGCAAGCCCGCCAATGATATTCACGAATTGATGAAAGCCAAGAACATACTCGTTCGCGGCCAGTATATGGACTATGCGGACTGGACTCGCGTCTCCATGGGCAAGATCGAGGATGTGGAACGGTTCTGCGCCTATCTGCCCGAGGCGGCCAGCGCCTGACACCGTATCTCAGGAGACGATGAGCGGGCGGCGCAAGCCGCCCGTTTTTTATTCCCAATCCAAAACACGGGATGCGAACGGGCTCCTCTCTAGGCGCCGCACCGCGTTAGCGGTCGCTGCGTAAAATCCGGCGGCGTCAATGGCGAAAGGACACGGCCCTCAAATAAATCCGGCCGTTTCGATATGAAGGACACGGCCGCAATGCTTGCAATGAACGGCGTCGCGATCGTGACGTATAAGACCGCAATCCGGGCATTCGTGATCGACTTTCTGGTCCGGCTCAACGATAGCGCGTAGTAACTGCAGGAAAAGCGTCAGCCCAAGCCCCATGATGATGATGGCGAACATCTTGCCGGCTTTGCCTTGCATGAGAATGTCGCCATAGCCTGTCGTAGTCAGCGTCGTCATCGTGAAGTAAAGCGCATCGATATAGGAGTGAACGCCCGGGTTAACGCCCACTTGGGTTGCATAAACCAGCGCCGCCATCACAAAGACAAAGACCACCAGATTTGTGACTTTGTCGATGATGCGCGAATGCCTCTGGAAAAAGGGGGTTACGACTTTCATCCGCCGGATAAAAGTGAAGGCCCGCACCGCCCTGACGGCCCGCAAGATGCGCAGAAAGGCGAAGTTCGACACCAAGAGCGGCGCAAACATCGTAACGACGACCACAAGGTCGGCCCAATTCAGCCAGTTCAAAACAAAACGGCCTTTATGCCGGGCGATGTAAAATCGCGCCAGCAGGTCAGCCGCGATGACGGCGCCGATTACAAAATCAATCGCGCTGTGGGTCTTGCCGTGCTCTTCAAAGGGAGCCCAGAGAAAATATGAAATTGTGAGAAGATCAAAAATTAAAAGCGCCCAGCGAAAGGCAAAGGGCGCCCCACCATGTCCCTCATAAAGCCAGAACAGGAAGCGATTGAGCCCTCGCCGGCCGCGCTCGCCATGGGCGTCATTCATCGGCTTTCACAAAGCGCAGGAAATAATTTTCTTCAAGACCTTCGACAGTGGTTTCCTCCGCAAAGGTGAAGCCCACATATTCAATCTCGGAAATCACGCCCGCCCGGCCGAAGCGCACATGCGCCTTGTCCTCAGGCCGGGGCCCGCCCGGTTTCAGATCATAGTCCACAATGAAAAGCGACCCGCCTGGCTTTAGCGACCTTAAAACGGATTTCATTACCGATTCGCGATTGCTGAAATAATGATAGGTATCCGCGATGAACACGGCGTCCATCTCGTTCTCAGGCAAAGTTACGTCATTCTCGCGGCCCAGAACGGGCGTAATATTGTCGAAGCCCGCATCCTCCGCACGCTGATTGATCAGATCGAGAAACAGCGGTTCAATATCCTCAGCGTAAACCCGCCCCCTCGGGCCGACGCGTTCAGCGAATAACAGCGTGTAAAGCCCGGTGCCCGCGCCGATATCGGCGACGACATCGCCCTCCTCCAGCTCCAGTGCGGAGATCACGGCCTCGCGGGCGGAATAAAGCTCGCGGCTTCCCACTTCCATGCGCTCCAGCCAGACATCGAGGTTTAGATCCTGATCCGCTTCTTCCGCCACCGTGGCGGCTGTCTCATCCGGCGCCGGCTCCCGCGAACAGGCGCCAAGCGCGGCCAGGATGGTTGCCGCGGAAAATCCAAGAATTGCGCCCCTCATAAGCCTCTTTGCCATTATTACGACGAGCGGACTGGAGCCGCCGGAACATGCCTCACGTCAACTTAACCTATTGAGCCGCCAGCAAAAAGGTCAACATTTTCGCTCGGCCTGCCGCTAAAAGGTTAACAGGGTGGCCGGCAAGTTGACATGATACTTGCAACCCCCTCTTTTTGCTAAAGCTGCGGGATGCCGGATTTCGGCGGCGCGGCGCCCGTCATCCGCACCGGGAACTTCGAGGTTCCATACATGTCGACACTTTTGACCGAAGACATGGCGCGCCTTTCGGCTGTTGTCCCCTGTTTTAATGAAGAAGAGTCGCTCGAAGAGCTGCATCGCAGGCTGTCGGCGGCATGCGCGGCCAATGCCGGCGGCGATTATGAAATCGTTCTTGTGGATGACGGTTCGAAAGACCTGACCTGGCCGAAAATGCAAGCGCTTGCCGAACGCGATTCGCATATCGTCGCTGTCAAACTGAGTCGCAACCATGGGCACCAGCTGGCCTTGAGCGCCGGGCTGAAAGTCTGCCGCGGCAGCCGCATCCTTATTATCGATGCTGATTTGCAAGACCCCCCTGAACTTCTAGACGAGATGATGACTAAAATGGATGCGGGCGCGCATGTCGTCTATGGACGGCGCAAAGAGCGGCGCGGGGAAACCCGCTTCAAGCGCCTAACCGCGAATGTTTTTTACAGGATCCTCGATCGTCTGGTTGAAATCGACGTTCCGCTCGATACGGGAGATTTCCGGCTCATGAGCCGCAAGGCGCTCGACATGTTGCTGCGCATGCCGGAACAACATCGTTTCATACGCGGCATGGTGTCGTGGATCGGGCTTGAGCAGGTCGCGCAAGACTATGTGCGCGAGGAACGCTTCGCCGGAGAGACGAAATATCCCTTGCCGAAAATGTTCGCGCTGGCATTCGACGCGATTACGGGATTTTCCACAAAGCCGCTGAAAATCGCCTCCTATCTCGGATTTCTGTTTTCAATTCTTGCCCTGTTTGGCGTGCTTTACACATTTTACAGCCTGATCTTCCTGAACACCGTCGCCGGCTGGGCCAGCGTCATGACGGTCGTTCTCGTGCTTGGCGGCATTCAACTTCTGGTGCTGGGAATCATGGGCGAATATCTCGGCCGCATGTTCATGGAGGCCAAGCGGCGGCCGATTTTCCTCATTGAAGATATTGTGCGCCGTGGCGCGCCGGCGAAAACGGACGACCAAATCGCCTCAGAGGATGAGGCGAACATGAATGCGTCGTCCGCGCGGTAAGAAGGGCGAGCAACATTTCCGGTTATTTGCCGCTGACGCCAGGGATCAAGCGAACATTGCCAGCAATGATGGCCACAGGCTTTTTGTTACGTGGCGCGCCGCCCATGGATCAGCATGGCGCCGCCCCGAAACTTTGAGAGAAAACCGGACAACAAAAAACGCCCGGGCCTAAAGGCCGCGGGCGTTTTAATGCGTGTTTCGGAAGGGTCTAAATCGTTTTGGCAGGCCTGGCGGCGACTTACTCTCCCACGCCTTGAGACGTAGTACCATCAGCGCTGGGGACTTTAACGACCGAGTTCGGGATGGGATCGGGTGGAGGCTCCCCGCCATAACCACCAGGCCGGCGAAAACGATTTCGATGCGAGAGCTTCTTTCGAAGAAAATGTGCAACCCTGCAGAGAACAATCCGACTACGAACCGTTCGCCGCGCATGAGTTATGGGCGCCCACGCCTTCATCCGAAGATGACTGCATGAGGACAATCAAGCCAATCGAGCAATTAGTATCAGTAAGCTTCACACATTGCTGCGCTTCCACACCTGACCTATCAACGTGGTGGTCTTCCACGGCTCTCAAGGGAATATTTGTTTCGAGGCCGGCTTCCCGCTTAGATGCCTTCAGCGGTTATCCGTTCAATACATAGCTACCCAGCTGCGCCCTTGGCAGGACGACTGGTCCACCAGAGGTATGTCCATCCCGGTCCTCTCGTACTAAGGACAGCTCCTCTCAATATTCCTACACCCACGGCAGATAGGGACCGAACTGTCTCACGACGTTCTGAACCCAGCTCACGTACCACTTTAATTGGCGAACAGCCAAACCCTTGGGACCTGCTCCAGCCCCA
>MDTA01096758.1_pt1 | contig 44436 bp, 50 predicted proteins | sample 811151 | NCBI WGS metagenome assembly MDTA01 (sample SAMN05326648, study PRJNA326480) | marine metagenome | isolation source: seawater | place: Indian Ocean: South | collected 2010
CGTCGTGGGAATCTGGTTTACCGCCCTCGGCGTCAGCACCATGGCATTCAACCTCAACGGATTCAACTTCAATCAATCCGTTATTGAAGGTCAAGGTCGTGTGGTAAACACCTGGGCAGATGTCTTGAATCGTGCCAACCTCGGTATGGAAGTTATGCATGAGCGTAATGCACACAACTTCCCTCTTGATCTTGCTACTGCTGAGTCCACTCCTGTGGCACTTACTGCTCCTAGCATCGGTTGAGTTTCCTAAAAACCGAATAAACAAAAGAGAGACCTTCGGGTCTCTTTTTTATTGTCTTAATATCAATAAATAAGTTGGAAATGGGGGTCTTTATATGCCCCCCTTTTAATTGAAAGAAGCATGAAAAAAGTAGCAATTTTTGGTTCATCCAGAACAGACCCAGAATCTGGACTGTATGAGGCAGTAGAAAAGATGGGTAAAGACTTTGCATCTTATGGTTGGGTAGTTGTCACTGGCGGTGGACCTGGTACAATGGAAGCAGCAAATAAAGGAGCATCTTCTATTGACATCAACCTATCAGAAGCAGAAGCGATTTATTTGCCGTTTGAGGAGAAAGTAAATGAATATGTTCACGATTATACAAAGCACGATGATTTCTTCACAAGGTTGGATACCTTTTCTAGATGCGATGCATTCATTGTCAGTCCTGGTGGTGTTGGAACACTTCTTGAAATGGCAATGATTTACCAACTAGTTCAGGTCAATCATATTGAAAAGAAACCAATCATTTGTGTTGGTAGAATGTGGAGGACACTCAAGAGCTGGTTAGAAGATGAAATGTTAGATAATGGTTTTTTAAATAACGACGAGATGGAATTAATCCATTATGTCGATAGATTTAGCGAAGCAACTTGTTTATTAAGAGGACTTTTGAATGATTAGTAATTCTATTTCAAAAAGAAAATCAAGACAGATCCTGTATAACCAGGGAGTTTTGGAAAAAATTATGAAGTCGATGGAAGATCTTAGATGGGACTGCTATGATGATGTCGAAGTTGAGGTCATCGATTCCAAAGTGGTAATCAGGAACAATTCTAAAAAAAATTAAATGCTTACGATCATTAACCACTTGACTGCTTTCTGGTCTGTTGTTATAATGAACTGTATTCAACCAGCGAATTGGCAATACTGCTATCGGGTTGATCAGTGGTTAATTCCAGACCTCTATCAAGGTATTCAGATATATCTTGATAAGGACCACAAACTTTTGTATAAATCAGAAAAGGAGTATTTGAAAAAATTATGAAAATTTTTCTTGACACAGCAGACACTGAAGTCATTCGTAAGTATTACGAGACTGGATTTGTCGATGGAGTTACCACAAACCCAACTTTGATTATGAAGTCTGGTCGCAATCCAGATGATGTATATCAAGAAATTGCAGATATTGGTATTACCGACATCAGCATGGAAGTCATGGGCAATGCTCAGGAAATGCTTGATGAATCAATTCGATTGGTTGATAAGTTTGGATCTGTTTCTACAATCAAAGTTCCATGCACTCGTGAAGGATTGCGAGTATGTAATGAGCTTTCTAAGGAAAAGATTCGCACTAACGTCACATTGATCTTCTGTGCCTCTCAGGCAGTCCTTGCAGCGAAGGCAGGGGCAACATATGTCTCGCCCTTTGTAGGACGCTTAGACGACCAGTCAGTGGCAGGTCTGGAGGTTGTACGTTCTATCTCTGAACTATATCAGATCCATAGGATGGAAACTAAAGTTCTTTCTGCTTCTATTCGTAGCGTTCAACGTGCTATTCGGTCTTGGTATAATGGTGCAGATATTTGCACTATGCCACCTAAAATTCTTGAGCAGATGTATGATCATATTCTTACCGATAAGGGTATGGAAATCTTTGAAAAGGATTGGGAGAGTGTTAAAAAGTGAATTTTGTAATTTATTCTAAGGATGGATGCCCGTTCTGCACTAAGATTCAACAAGTAATGCAACTTGTAGAACTTAAACATGTCATATATAAACTTAACAGAGATTTCACTCGGGAAGAATTCTATGAAGAGTTTGGATCGGGATCTACATTCCCTCAAGTTATATTGAATAATCAAGAAAAACTTGGAGGGTGTACAGAAACTGTTAAGTATTTGCAAGAACAAAATTTAATTTAATGGAAGACACCTATCAAATAGTCGAAACTGCCATTGACTATGCTTTCGATGGCAGATATGTTTTAGATTTTTATCAATATCTAAAATCAAATAAAGTAAAGAGATATGAAGTGGAGCAGTTTATTGAAAGCTCTACTGCAGCAAATTTGAGTGATACAGTTTTACAACTAGAAGGTTATTTGAAGGGTGGCGAAAAAGAATTAGTTGAAGCATATGGGTATCTGTCAAAGTCAAAAGCAAGACAGATAAAAGAGTATCTTTATGGTATACTTGAAGATGCATGGAGGTATAGTCATGAGCGAAAGCCAGGAAGACGAAAGAAACAAACTAAATAATTATGAATCCCATACAAATCGGGGTGTCGAATTACTCTTAAGACAAAGGGGGAAGAAATCAGAAACACCGAAGACGCTTCAAATGAAGTTTGGTAAAATGATTTCTCTCTTCCGGAGAGAATGTGTCATTCATCTAAACTTTTACTTAGACATTAGGAAAAAGTAACTCTCTGGAGGGAAAGAAAATGTTAGCAGTATCTCTTACAATCGGAACTTTAGTTTCTATTATGTTCTTTTTTGTTGGAGGAGTAGTAGGTTGGTTGGCTAAAGAACACTTTTATATGTCACAACCAGTTTACACCCATCCAGAGATGTTTGATGAAAATGGGAATATTCTTCCCGATGAAATTTTAGCAGTGAGGTTTGAAAACGGTTATGAAGACAACGAAGACGAAGACAGAGAAGGTTGAAGAATTACCTATCAACCCGTTTCTGTATGAAATTCTAGAGTTAGTTTCTAAGCAAAGAACAAAAGCGAAAAAGATAGAATTATTGCAAAAGTATGAACATGATTCTTTAAAGATTATCTTTGTTTGGAATTTTGATGAGTCTGTGATATCGCTTCTCCCTGAGGGAGATGTCCCATATTCTGATATTGAAGATCAGACAGTATACTCAGGAACATTATCTGAGAACATTGCTAGAGAAGCGAAAGGTGGCGAATCAGCAACTGGTCAGGATTTAGATGGAAGAGCGAAAACATCCCTGCGTAGAGAATATACAAATCTCTATAATTTTGTAAAGGGTGGTAATGACAGTCTGACCACAATACGTCGTGAAATGATGTTTATCAATATATTGAGAAGCCTTCATCCGAAGGAAGCTGAAATTTTAATCTTAGTAAAAGACAAAAAATTATCTAGTAAATATAAAATTACTTCTGCTTTAGTACAGGATGCATATCCAGATATTCAGTGGGGTGGCCGTTCATGACAGCAAGCTTACAACAGGAAAATGATATGCAAGGAGATCTCCAACCAGTCGAAACAGTTTTTATTGATGAAAAGGTATATTGTTGCCAAGTTCTTCTAGAGAAGACTACACTTCATCAAGCTAATGACAAAAATTACCCAACAGATGCAAGGTTAATTTGGTATAAAGTTGACGGCATTGAGTATGTTGATTTGGTGCGATGCAGAAAGACATCCGAACTATTTGATATGTACTACGACAAATACGGTGTAGGTGCAGTTCAAAAAATTGATTTTGGATATGGATCTGTAAGTCCTAAGTTGTGGGGATACAAGTCCAAAAATAAGGAGGATAAAAAGAAATAAAAGTGAAAAAAGGACACCACATAATGGGCAAGCATTATATGCTAAACTTATATGATTGCCCATATGAACTTTTAGATAATGAAATATTTCTTAAACGAGTAATTACAGAAGCTGCTATAGCAAGTCATGCAACTTTGATTTCTGCAGTAAGCAAGAAGTTTTATCCTCAAGGAGTTACTGTTTTGGGTTTACTGTCTGAGAGTCATATATCTATTCATACTTGGCCAGAAACTGGTAGTGCTATGGCAGATATTTGTACTTGCGGACTATCTAGACCAGAATTGGGTTGTTATACGATTATAGATATGCTAAAAGCAGGAGACCATTCTATTGGACAAATAGAACGTTGACAAACAGGCAAATCCATCCTATGATATGAACATACATTGACTTCATTATGTACAAACCATACAGTCCTGAGTGGCACAGACATCGCTACTTAAAGGAAGCAATCGACAAGTACCTTGATGATTATGTTGATAATGACATCATCGTCAATGATATCCTAGATATTATATGCGCTCGGCAAGAACGAGCCCATGCAGAGTATCACAAATTAGAAGACCTAGAACTTAAACTACGAGACTAACATGCTTTCAACTCAGTATCGTCTTAGACTGGAATCAATATGTCAATCCATTGCAAACAAACAACAAGTTCCTCTAGAGGATATGATCTGGGCAGAGAAGCTTGCCAAGGCTCATACCACTGCCAGGGATTGGTTGAATAAAGCACGTCGGCAGGCATCACAGGATATTCAAGAGGGAAGTATAGATGATTTTATGAATAGAATGGGATTGGGCGATCCCGATCCATCTAACTACAAGAGTGGATTTGATGGTGCGGAAGACATTAAAGATTGGTTTAAGCGAGACAAACCTGATGATTGGAGACAAAGAGACTGATAAATACTTGAAGTAATGTTCTTGCGAATGAGAACCTTCAGGGAATTTGTTTCGGAATCGAGTAAATATACATGCCCAGGTCAGCAGTATTGGTCTGCTGGCCGTAAGGTTGCATGTGCAAAGATGGATGAGATAAAGAATAGAAAGTTAGATCCAATGGATCATATCGCTCGTAAAGAGCAGATAAAAGATTTTGAAGCGATTAAAAATAAAATCATAGCATCTGATAAAGAATATGCTGGATTTAAACCACCTGAGCTCAGATTGCCGACTAAGCCTATACTTCCAGTATCTAAGCGCAAGTCAACTCCAAATATTGTAGAGGCGGAAATACCTTTCTGGAGAAAGGGTGCCGGTAATGATAAAATATCGGCCAGGATTGCTTCGCTTGGAAGGAAAAGAGGTAGTCCTCAGGACCAGGTGAGCACGATGGCACATATTAAAAGATTAAAAGATAAGCAGAAAAAAATTCAGGCGGAACGCAGTGATAGTAAACCCCAAAGAAAGGAAGTAGAAACTCAAAAGAATACTGGATATGCATCTAAAGATAAAGACACCAGAGGAAGTTCTGGAAGTCTCAGAAATGTAGCTTCTTCTGCTGGAGAAAATCCTGGCACGAGGGTTTCTGGTAACTATAATCACACAAATAGGACTCAAAGAAACACTGGTAAAGGAAGATCCGGTGGATATGGCAGAAATTATTAAATTGTATCGTATGTTACATTACTATTTGACTATATAGTTAGTAACGGTTATAATAACCATACGTTCATCCCAATGCAAACTATCTTACTCGGATTAACAATTTTCGCTTCTCACGCTGATCACTTGACCAAACCTTACAACTGGCATATGCCCTGTGAAAGGTGGCAAGAAAGAGCAGCAGAAATTATCGAAGATGATAATCTGGACTATGGCTCCAAAAGATTTCTAATCAGATATCTTAGAAGCAAAGTCGAAGGTGAGTGTAATTTGCTTTGAGACGCAAGTAAGTCGCGGAACGGAGCGTTCATCCCATGTTTGAATTTTTGCTATACTCTGGTATTCACTGCACCGATGCTAAGGATGTGATCCGACGTATTGAAGCAAGTAACAGTGTAAGTAAAATTGTTAAGGCTGAGGTGATTGAGACTCTAAAGGAAACAACACCTGAGTGTAAATGGGACGCAAACGACTGAAGGAACGGACCTAAAAATCCAACTACTTCAGGAGTAAACCAATGAATACACTACAAGAACTCATCAACGTTCATGTTCAGAACCGTAATTCCGGTTATAGCACCACATATCGTGGTGTAGGATATGACAGCACAGAGTACACTAATAAAGTACTTGATGAGGCATCACAACCTAAGACAATTCTTAAGTATCGTGGTGTGGAGGTAGCAAAATGAAAAAAATCTCTATTAACATTTTAGAGATCATTAAGCAGAAAAAAATTAAAGAGGAAAAACTTTTGAGAGCACAAATCTGCATGGCAGGACACTGCCAGGGAGGAAGTAATGCTTGTATTAGAAATTAGCCTTGCAATGGTTGCGGTGATGAGTCTTTTTTATGGCATCGCTATATGCACCCAAAGAAGCTAACTTAATGTATTACCAATTACCAAAGGATTTTGCAACAACAAAAGTCAATAGACCAATAGAACCAGAATATGTTTACGCGAATCTTTGTTATCGTGGTGTTAACTACCAGAAATGGGTAATGGTTAACTCGCTTGAATGGTTCTACCAAAAAGCTACGGGCAAAAGTCCGAAGGATATGTGGCACCTAGATTGGTAAATTCATACAGAGGGTCTTGACAGACCCTCTTTTTTTGTGTATAATAACTATGCCAGAGTTGATAAGAGATGAACAGAGAAAAGTTAAAGCTCATCATACGAAACTTAGAGTCTCTTGTGGAAGTATTAAAGTCAGAAGTTTATTCTGATGTTGATGCTTATAAACCACAAAGTGATAAGTATGCAGAGATTGCAAACTATATTACTGACTATGATGAAGTGTATACAGGAGATGATGATGGGTATCCAGACTGATCAAGTAAAACTTATTGCACTAACTCAAGGTGCAGGTGAACTTCTTGGGAAAACAGCACAAGAAGTTATTTCATATGTTGCTCGTGTAAGCAATCCAAACAATCAATTAAACTTTGATACTTCTGCAGGTCTTCTTAGATACTGTATCAAACATGAACACTGGTCGATCTTTGAGCAAGCAAGTATGACTCTAGAGATCAACACTACTAGGGGATTAGCAGCTCAAATTCTACGCCATAGATCATTTACATATCAAGAATTTTCACAACGCTATGCTGATAGTTCATTGTTAGCACAGGATATTCCTCTTCCAGATCTGAGAAGGCAGGATACAAAGAATCGTCAGAACAGTATTGATGATATTGATCCCTTTACCAGACAACGGTATGAGATTTTGATTCAGAAACATTTTCGTGAGGGGATGGACTTGTATCGTGAGATGATAGATGAAGGAATTGCAAAAGAGTGTGCAAGGTTTGCATTACCCTTAGCAACGCCTACAAGGATCTATATGACGGGTTCAGTAAGGTCTTGGATACACTACATCAATTTAAGGTCTGCAAACGGCACACAGAAGGAGCACATGGAGATTGCAGAGGGATGTAGGTGTATCTTTATCTGCCAGTTTCCTGAGGTTGCTGAAGCACTAGGTTGGGAAGCAAAACCAGAGTGTCCAGAGTGCTTCGATCAATCTGCTATAACACTTGAATAAATAACTAGACAAAGGAGAATGATTATGCCAACGTATCCTGTAATTCATAAGGAGAGCAAAGAGAAAAAAGAGCTCCGTATGACAATGAGTGAGTATGATCAATGGAGAAAAGATAATCCAGAATGGGATAAGGATTGGTCTGCAGGTGTTGCTGGTGTTGGAGAAGTTGGAGAGTTTCAGGATAAGATGAAGAAGTCTCATCCAGGATTCAATGATGTGTTGCGGAGGGTTGGGAAGATGCCTGGTTCAAATGTTAGACCACATTAAGATCTAACATTCCAGTCACCCCAACTTTAAACAAACAGATAGAAGAGTATGCCAAAGAGGAATTCAAAGTCAGTATCACCTTTTGGAATGAGTAATCGACAGATGAAAAGGAAGAAACCACTTAATGCGGACTTGATGAAAACTGTCGAACCTTTGACAGAAAATCAAGAAAAATTATTTGAACAATATAAGAAGGGACAAAACATCATTGCATATGGTGCAGCGGGTACAGGAAAGACCTTCATTACCCTCTACAATGCCCTCAGAGACGTTTTAAATCCAAATACACCATACGATAAGATTTACATCGTAAGGTCTCTTGTAGCAACTCGTGAGATTGGTTTCTTGCCTGGTGATCATGAAGATAAGAGTTCTCTTTACCAGATTCCATATAAGAATATGGTGAAGTATATGTTTGAACTCCCTACTCAAGCTGATTTTGAAATGCTTTATGGAAATCTAAAAGCACAAGAGACCATTAGTTTCTGGAGCACATCATTCATTCGTGGTACTACACTTGACCGTTCTATTTTGATTATCGACGAATTCCAGAACTTGAACTTTCATGAGTTAGATAGTATAATCACTCGTGTAGGTGAGGATGCAAAGATCATGTTCTGTGGTGATGCAACTCAAACTGATTTGATTAAGACTAATGAAAAGAATGGTATCATTGACTTTATGAATATTCTTCGGAATATGCCATCTATGGATATTATTGAATTTGGTTTAGATGACATCGTAAGATCTGGACTTTGTAAGGAATATTTGGTTGCAAAACACGAACTTGGATTGTAATTCTGGAGGAATCTAATTATCATGAGTGAATATGTAAAGACAGCACTTGTCTTAGGTGCTGGTGGATTTATTGGAAGTCATATGGTAAAGCGACTTCGATCCGAAGGTTACTGGGTAAGAGGAGTTGATGTAAAAAAACCAGAGTTTTGTGAATCTGAAGCGAATGAATTCGTCTTAGGTGATCTTCGTTCTGCTAGTTTCGTAGATAGGGTAATTAGATTTAAAGGATATCTTGGCAACTTTTATGCCGAGGTTCCCCAGCAGTATCATGATAGTTTTGATGAGATCTATCAGTTTGCCGCTGATATGGGTGGTGCCGGTTTTGTTTTTACTGGTGAGCATGATGCTGCTATCATGAATAACTCAGCACAGATCAATCTGAATGTTCTTGAATCTCAAAGATTATTTAATGATTATCTTGTGTTAAATAAAACAAAGATATTCTACTCTAGTTCTGCTTGCATGTATCCAGAGTATAATCAAACTGACCCCGATAACCCAGATTGCCGTGAAGAATCAGCATACCCAGCAGCACCAGACTCAGAATATGGATGGGAGAAACTTTTTAGCGAACGTCTCTATCTTGCATACAACAGGAATTACGATATTCCTGTTCGCATCGCTCGTTACCATAACATCTTTGGTCCCGAAGGAACTTGGGACGGTGGAAGAGAGAAGGCACCGGCTGCAATCTGCCGTAAGATCGCTTTCCTCCCGGACCAGGGTGGAGTTATCGAGGTGTGGGGAGACGGTTTACAAACTCGTTCCTTCCTGTTCATTGACGAATGCATTGAAGCAACTCGAAGGTTAATGAATTCTGAGTTCATTGGTCCTATAAATATTGGGTCAGAAGAAATGGTTACAATTAATCAATTGGTAGAAACTACTGCGAAGGTCGCAGAGAAATATGTAGCCACAAAGCATATTGATGGTCCAACTGGTGTTCGTGGTCGAAACTCAAATAATGATGTAATTCGTGAAGAACTTGATTGGGACTATCAAATGACACTTGAAGAAGGAATTAAAAAGACTTATGCATGGATTGAAGAGCAGTGTTTGTTCTCTTTATTAGATTAATGACTTGCATTATTTCTAATCAACGTATATAATAATTAAGAACCTTTCCTATAATATGAACTTCATTCATCATAATTACCTAGGTGATATCGAACTCACAAAAAGAGAGACCTCAGGGATGAGATTATACAATTTACCAAATGGCGATTGGGTTCCTTCAATTACTTCTGTAACTTCTTTTTACAATCGACAGATCTTTGTTAATTGGCGTAAGAAAGTTGGAGATGCAGAAGCAGACCGGATCACAAAGAGGGCAACGACAAGAGGAACTGATTTTCATGAAGCTGCCCAGGCATATATGATGAATCTTGAAATGGATTGGAGTGAGTTTATGCCACTCACTAAAATTATGTTTGCGCATGCAAAACCTTATCTTGATCGTATTGATAATATCCATGCAATCGAACGCACTCTTTACTCAGAATATCTTGGATTGGCAGGTCGAGTTGATTGCATTGGAGAATATGAAGGTGAACTTGCAGTCATTGACTTCAAAACATCTGATAAAATTAAACCAGAAAAGTGGTTAGAGAATTACTTTGTTCAAGAGATGTTTTATGCTTCCGCATATTATGAAATGACTGGCATTCCTGTCAAAAAACTGATTACCCTCATGGTTACACCAGGTGGTGATGTCAAGGTATTTGACAAAAGGAATAAAGACGAGTATATTAAACTATTAGTGAGGTATATTAAAGAATTTGTACAACACAATACTCAGCTATCAACCAATGACAAATGAATTAGAAAAGGAACTGGAAAAAAAATTTTTTAGTTCAGCTAGGTTTGTTCAAGAAATAGAGCAGATTGTGCAGTGCAATTCTGATATGAAGTACATTGATGCAATTGTTCATTTCTGTGAACAAAATAATATTGATATTGAATCAGTTCCTAAGCTAATTTCAAAACCATTGAAAGAAAAAATTAAGTATGAAGCAATGGAACTTAACTTCTTAAAGAAGACATCCAGAGCGAAACTACCCCTTTGATGATGATGCCCTTTGATGCATATAAATGCTATTTGTCTCTGAAGAATCACTTTACCAAAGATAAATATGATTATCACAAGTATTGTGGTAAAACTCGTGCGACAGTAAAGACATTTTATAAACGAAAGGACCGTTTCTGGTTTGAAAAACTGGCAAGAAATAAAAGCGATCAGGAGGTCGTAGAATTCTTTATTTCAAATTTTGTTTCTTGCACTGATCCTGGGAAACTATGGATCGGTGAAATGATTCGTGAAGGAGAAGAACGTTATACATCATGGAAAAAGCGAACACAATCTCTTTCATATGTTTTTAAAGAAGAAATGTCAACTGTTCTTGCAAATTCTGATATAGATTCATTATTTGCAAGAACTAACTCTCATCCACTAATACTTAAAATGTATTTGAGTGGGGACATATCGCTTGAAACTCTTGTGATATGTGATAAAATACTAGAGTATCGAACTGACTTTGATACTAAACTTCAAGACCCGGTGTGGGAATCCGTAAGTCTTAAAATAAGGAAGTATTCTTCCTTCCTAAATATCAACACAACTCATTATAAAACTATTTTAAAGGAGATTGTAATCCATGGCACTTGAAAACACTGAAGTCATTGAAAACCTCACTAAGCAGAAAGAGGATATTGAAACTAAATTCGAGCAATTTGCTAGCCAAAAGCAACTGCTTGAGCAAGAATGTGAGCGTCTTCGCATCATGCACGGCAAGATCAGCGGAGCACTTGAAGTTCTTGGTCAAATCGAGGACAGCAAGGTCGAAACACCAGAAGGCGAAGAAGTATCTGCAGAAGATGCAACTGACGCACCAGAAGCAGTAACCGAAGAAGTTGCTGCAGTTTGACACCTTAAGGGGGTAGAACAATGAGTTTTTTTGATTCAGAAGTTGTTCGAGAAGAAATGCATCGCATAAGTCAACTTCAAGAAGAAATATACAATGATATCTTTGGATTTTCTTCTATGTCTAGAGAAGACAAAATGCAGCATGTAGAAAAACTTGAACATCTTTTAGAGAAACAAAAAATACTCTTTACTCGTTTAAGTTTATCTGATGATAAAGATGCAATCGTCATGAAGGAAAAGATTATTGAATCGGCAACCATGCTAGGTATGCCATCTGATATGGATATGAATGTTGTCTTTTCCAACATGACGGAAATGTTAAAGAAACTAAAAAGTAAAATTGACGAAACAGGTTCAGACCTGTAGAATAACTTTGTTAACACAAGCCAAATCCAAACTAATCCAAATCCTATGTCTTTCGCAAATCTCAAGAAACAGTCCGGTCTCGGTTCCCTTACTTCTAAATTGGTAAAGGAAGTCGAGAAAATGAATAACTCTGGTAATGGCGCTGATGAGCGTCTTTGGAAACCAGAAGTTGATAAAGCAGGTAATGGTTATGCCGTTATCCGTTTCCTTCCTCCGCCGGATGGGGAAGAACTGCCTTGGGCAAAGATGTATGCACATGCATTCCAAGGTCCTGGTGGTTGGTATATTGAAAACTCTCTGACTACCATTGGTCAGAAAGATCCCCTTGGTGAATACAATCGTGAACTTTGGAATAGCGGCAGTGAATCCGATAAAGATACTGTTCGCAAGCAGAAACGTAAGCTGAGTTATTACAGCAATATCTATGTTGTGCAGGACAAATCAAATCCTGGAAATGAGGGACGAGTGTTCCTCTTCAAGTATGGAAAGAAGATCTTTGATAAGATCATGGAAGCCATGCAACCAGAGTTTGAAGATGAAACCCCCATCAATCCTTTTGATTTCTGGGAAGGTGCAAACTTCAAACTGAAGATTGTCCGTAAGGATGGTTACTGGAACTACGACAAGTCAGAGTTTGGTGCATCTGAACCTCTGCTTGATGATGACGATGCAATGGAAGCAATCTGGAACCAGGAGTATTCCCTGGAAGAGATCACTGCTCCTGATAAGTTCAAGACCTATGAACAGTTGCAGACTCGTTTGAATGTAGTTCTTGCTAAAAAAGCAGTTAACCGCCCTGCTGTTTATGATGAGGAGTTGAGTGATGAAAGCGAAGGTCGTGGTTCCTTCAAACCAAAATTTGATCGACCCGCACCAGTTGAGAATGACTTCAATGCAACTGATATCACACCTCAATCTACTTCTACTAGTGACGAGGATGAAGATGATGCACTGAGTTACTTCCAAAAACTCGCTGATGCATAATTAAGTGTATAAATAATAGGTTGAACCACCCGAAAGGGTGGTTTTTTATTGTCTAGTAGAGTCTGATGTTATCTCCTCTCTTCATATTTTTGTTGATATATCCCTCAGAACCTCTCTCATACCCCATGATACTTTCGAAATCATCCTTGACGATTGCAACATATTCTGGTTTGAGTAAAAATATAGATCTCTTCTTATCTTCTAGCATTTCTTCGTATTCATAATTTGTCACAGTAGTCACTGGAGAGTGTGTCTGAACATCTCCGTAACTATGTGTGAATGTGAAGTCTTCATCTACAATCAATCCACCTTCAAGAATTAGCAACCCATCGAATGTCCTCAACTCTATAGTTTCGTAATGATGAATTTCGTACATATTTTCATACGATCCATACTTGTTTAGAAGATAATCATTAAATACCTCCTGTGTCATAGGCCATTCTGATTGTATGTTTATAATATTATTACATGCCAGCACGATCCAATCTAAATCCTCATCACCGTATTCGAAGAATGCTACATTATCTGGTCTATCATCTCCCCTAATCTGATACTTGGTGAATAGTGCAACAGTATCTAGGATATCTTCTGGAATTGCTCCACGTTTAAATAAGTTCTTTACAGCAATATAGTCGGATATCTTCGCATCAGGAAGACGACTTACATATTCAAAGTTTGGTAGTTTTGAAAAATAGTTTGACATTTTAGTATCCTATTGAATCCATGTTCTTGTTATCTTCATCATAATCACTATTGTGTATTGGTTCAAGTTCTTGGAATTGTAAAGTTAGATTGTATTTTGTCATATGTCCATCAACGTATGTTGAATATTGTGCTGGTGCATAGTTAACTGCAATATTAGTCAAAGCACATTCTTTTATTTTCCCAATAAACTTATGTTGATTACCATTAGCATTCATGTATTTAATTGTGAAGGTGCATGGAGCTCCTAGAAATATTCTTGTTTTTGATTTTTGCACTGAGGATGCTTGTTTAAATGCTCTAATGATAGATACTATTGCTTTAGCATCCTCACCATTCCTAGCAGAAAGTTCATATGAAAAGTTGAATGTTCTAAGCTTTGGACCCCTGAATAACAATTCTGAATTTGGATTGATTATTGCTCCAGTTGCTCTACTAAGGAGACCTTTTGTTCTAGTCGCTCTTGCAGCAAAGAAATTTGCAGTGACAGTTCTAGCATCTCCTAGTGCAGTATTATTCCTTACTTTTTCTACAAATCTATCTGTCACTCCCTGCAAATTTTCTCCGCCACTAATAAGTCCTAAGGCAGCAGATGCTACTTCTGCTTGAAGTGGATTTATATCTCCCTTTGCCCACTCTACTCCATTACTATCTTGAATATTTCCTGGTATTGGTAATATTATTGTTCCCTTTTCTTGTCTTTTTCCTTTTCCTTCCCCTATTTCTGTAACTCTTGTATCCCCAAGGCCAATCTGACCTGGATTGGTTGAAGATAATTTTTTAGGACTATACTCATAAATTTTAAATTCAATATAGTCTTGTTTTTTTTCCTGATCCTTATTATTTAAGTCTGCTGGAAATTTTATTCCCCCACTCCTTGTATAGCGACCATCTCTTCTTTCTTTTTCTATATTGCGTAGAGCATTTAAACCATTAGAAGTTGCTACTGCGCTACCATCATCTAATTCACTCTTTTTATTCAGTTCCTCAGCAGCAGCTTTTACTTCTGGATCATCACTGTTTAGTTCATCTTGTTGTGTTTTAGAGCTACCTTTTAAATTATTGTCTTCAATTTCTGCTAAGCTTTTAGATGCAGTAGTAGCTCCTCCTGCCAACAATTCATCCTTAAAAACCTCAGGAACATCTACATCATCTTCGAAGATCCATCTATTGTTTGTCTCTTCATTATAATCATCATGTCCTTTTGGATGTTTTATCTTAGATGCTATCTTTTTGCACTTACCATTATCAATGTTTTCTTGACTTACTGCACGCTTAAACTCCCGGTCACCTGTAGTTCTATTTCCTTTTATAGTATAAGTTTCACAGTCATAAATTACTGCAGTTTCTTTTTTTGTTTGTTTTAACTTTGTGGCATTTCCATCTGCATCCACCTCTTCTACCTTCATCTCAGAAATTACAACAACACTTAGGTCTATCGTTTTTTTATTGTCACCACGTCCATATGATATTGTTGATGTGCGATCATCACTGTTTCCATCCTCTCTTTCGTATCCAAATCTATGGACATTTATTTTGTCTCCAACGCTTCTTTTTGCCATTTGGATATGAGTTTTTTTATTTATTTATCTTATGAAAATACAATTTTCATATAGTCTACGTCAATAACATATTTAAGTTCTTCGTCATAAATTTCATATAGAGGAGTTTGTAGTCCTTTGAATGAGTAATCTCTAAATTCATCCCAGTGCATACTGATACCTTTCCATCCAGATTTTGTATACCCATTGCAAATGATCAAAGGATGATAGTCCCACTTCTCTTGCTTTGTTGTTACCATATACTTGTAAGTATAATATCTACCAATCTGTGGAAAATAGGTTTGTCTTTCTGTCCCAAGTGTTTTCAATAGTAGATCCATTCTTTGATCTATCGACATATTATCATTCAATAGATCATCAATAACTGGAAGGATTTTGTTTTTTGTTAGAATATTATGTTCTGTTGGAACCGATGTATTTGAAATTTCTCCTAACTTTCTATTAGATACAAATCCCCTTACACTTCTTCTAACTGCTTTTGTGATTTGAACAGCCCTATCATATGATCCTTTTATAGTGGCTCTGTTTATTTCTTTAAAGAAATTCATAGACCTAATTCTTCTTCTGTGATAAGTTTAAATTCTATTTTGCGATCATCACACCATTCTTTTGCTGCTTTCCACTTCGCTTGATTCACTGCATAGGTTGTACACTCATAGATATATGATTTTTTAGATTTCTTCTTTTGTACTGGTGGCTTTGTTTGTTTCTTTGGTTTTACTTCAATCAAATACCTTTTAACTTTCCCATCAGACTCTTTAACTTTAATTATAAAATCTGGAAAGTATCTATGAGATTTATTATCAACTGGTGATATATAACGAATCCATAATTCTTCTGAACTCCACTCTAATATATTTGGATTTGTGTCACACCATTTACAAAACTTTCTTTCCCAATTACTTCTACAGATAATATTGCTTACATTTCCATTATATTTTTGAGGAAATGAGGGTCGGTAAATACTTTTCTTACTTTCTCCCATACATAGTATATAAACATTCTAAAAAAATATTTAGCAGTGTCAATTAACAAGAAAAGTATTGCTGACTTAAAGAATACAATTCTCAGTCCATCTCTGACATCACTTTACAAGGTCAATATACCTCTTCCAGAAAAAGTGGGAAACGCTGTGAGTAAAAAAATTAAAGTAGATCAGGAATCTATTAGTATTTTGTGTTCATCTGCATCTCTACCTGGATCAAGTCTTATGACACATGAGATTATGAATGATCGTACTGGAGTATCTGAATTTCATGCGCACAGGAGACAGTTCGACAATAAAATAGAATTGGAATTTTACGTTGATTCGGATCAATATGGTCCAATAGCTTATTTTGAATATTGGATGGATTATATTTCTGAATATAGCGAAACTGGAAAACAATCTAGATCAACTGCGGGTTTTTATACAATGCAATACCCGGATTATTATACTACAGATAGTTTTACAGTTCATAAATTTGAAAAGGATATTAATGAAAAGGGTACACATACTCCACGATTAGAGTATTGCTTTTATAATGCATTTCCACTAAGTATCAATTCAATGCCTGTTAGTTACAACACTTCTTCTTTATTGAAATGTGTTGTAACAATGTCATATTCAAGATATAAACTTGAAAATGTAAATGAACGGGTATTATCTTTACAACCTTCAGAGAAAAAGAAACCTCCAGAGAAAAAGAAACCTGAAGAACCAGAAGCACCTGATCCTACTCCTGCTGTTGAGAAACCAGAGCGTATGGGTATGCGTAACAGAATGAGAGCACCTGGTGGACTTTATGGTGGTCGTCCACTTTGAATTCTAAAAACGATAATAAATAATCATACTGAACATAACTATAGGTTATTATGCCATTACCAAAAATTGTTGCTCCGACATATGAACTTGAATTGCCTTCAACTGGAGAAACTATTGAATATAGACCTTTCCTTGTCAAGGAAGAAAAGCTTTTAATCATTGCTCTTGAGAGCGAGGATATGAAGCAGATTACCACCGGCATTAAAAATGTGATAAAGAATTGTATTCTAACATCTGGTATAAAGGTTCAGGATCTTCCGACATTTGATATTGAATATTTGTTTTTAAATATTCGTGGTAAATCTGTAGGGGAACAAATTGAAGTCAACCTGATTTGTCCAGATGATGAGGAGACTGAAGTAAATGTCAAACTTAACCTAGATGATATCAAGGTTAAGAAAAATGATGAGCATACCGATCAGATAAAAGTCGATGAAAATATAATGCTGCAGATGAAATATCCATCTCTAGATCAGTTTGTAAAAAATAACTTTGACTTTACTAAGAAAAATACGATGGAAAAGTCTTTTGAATTGATTGCATCATGTATAGGGACTATCTTTACAGAAGAGGAAGCTTGGTCTACTTCAGATTGTACTAAGAAAGAAATGCTTGAATTTCTTGAGTCTATGAATTCATCTCAGTTTAAATCTATTGAGAAATTCTTTGAGACGATGCCAAAATTATCTCATACGATTACAATTAGGAATCCAAAAACAAAAGTTGAGAGTGAAGTTTTATTGGAGGGACTTGCATCTTTTTTCGCCTAGGAATGGTACACATGAATTTAATTAGTTATTTTAAACTTAATTTTTCTTTAATGCAGTATCATAAATATTCATTGACTGAAATTGAAAATATGATGCCATGGGAGCGTGACGTTTATGTGATGTTATTGCAACAACATCTGGAAGAGGAAGAACAAAAACGACAGCAATCTAATGGCTAGTAGACGTGGTAGGATGGATCCATCAAGAAGACAAGAAGCTCAGCAATATTTGAATGATATAATTGCTGGTAAAGTTGATGTGTATACTGGTCAGAATAAGGCTCCCATAAACCCTGGTAAGTTCATGGGAACTAATCAAAATCCTGCGCCTACTAATACTCCTAGCAATACTTCAACAGGCAATACTTCAACGGGTAGTTCTACTTCTACTTCAGTTAAGAAAGTTGATTTTAATTCAATTGTGAGTACGCTTGAAAATATCAACCAGTCCACTATTGCTATATTGGAAATTCTGAAGAAAGATTTTGAAAGTGAAAAGGAGGATGATAGCAAAGATAAAAAAAATAATGCAGCAAGGCAACGTCGAAATAAAGAAAATTCTGAAAGAGAAGTTAGAGAGAATAATGCAGAGAAAAAGGTAAACCTATTCACGTCAATAGGTAAGCGTATGTTATCTCCTGTTAAAAGCATTCTAGATACAATCATTGGTTATATTGTGAATGTTTTCCTTGGAAAGGTATTTGTTGATATACTGAACTGGATGGGTGATCCAAAAAATCAACGTAAACTGGGTAATATATTAAGATTTTTAAAAGATTGGTGGCCAGCAATAATTGGTAGCTATATTTTATTTGGCACATCTTTTGGTAAATTTATTCGCTCAATAACTTCTCTAACATTTAGAGCAGTTGCTTCCTTAATACGTGGCATAGCTAATTTAAATAAGAAAAAACTTCTACTAGGTGCTGGAAATTTACTAAAGTCTCCTGCTGTTGTATTGGGAGGTGGTTTGATTGCTGGTGCTGCAGTTTCTTCTGCATTGTCCAGTGAAATGATCAATTCTCCATCTAGTGATCCAGAAGCTTCCCCAGGAACTAATCAATTTGACGATGCTCTTGATTTTGGTGGGTTTGCTGCAGATCCTATTGGGGCAGCATTTTTTAATGGAGGAATGAACAATTCTGATATGCTCAATATGAAAATGTTTGATGCTGAAGAAGGTGGAGTTGTAAAGGGCAAGAAAGGTAAAGATAAGAATTTAGGTTGGTTAACAGACGGTGAGATTGTATTGACAGAGAAGGCTCGTGATAAAGCCATACTGGAGACTGGTAGAGATCCCTTAGAGTTCAATGAGGACGGGTCTCCAAATGCAAATAAGCCACAGATTAAGGGTAATGTATATTATGCTGCTTCTGGTGGTGTTATAGGAAAGGATAAGTATCAATTCAACTATCCTCCTATGATGGGACTGAATATCTCTCCTTCTTTTAATATGCCCAAAGTAGATCCTATAATTGATATTCCTATGCGGAATACCGTGATGGATGCATCAACATCATCTGAAAATGATTATAGTTCCAATGTGGTTCATAATGTCTTGAATACTATAATAAATCATACCACTGATAAGAATACTTTTAAAACTGATAATTATTTTAGAGATTTACTTGAAAATAATAATTACTTTAACAATACTTATAGTGAAGATACTTTCAAAACAGACAAATACTTCAACAGTGTTTCTGATACTGGAAATGATGAAATCAATATGATAAAGGAGGATACTGGTATAGATATCCCAGGTGCAACCATAGATAGACAACAATATACATTTAATGTTCAGCCAGGCGAGGCGCACGTTATTGTTCCGAATGAGGTAGTTCAACGTGGTGGATTGTATCATATTGAAAATATTATTAACATGTATGATGATGGCACTTCTTTTGCAAGTAAAAATTCGAGTGCATTAATACCAAGCCCACCCGTGAAGAGCGAACCAGTTGTTACATTTATTTCTGAAGGTGATACTGGTCAAGTTGTAACCCCTTCATCTGATGAGGTTGTTAACGATATTGAAATGCTGGATGCATCTTTTATTTCTTCAAGAAAACTCAAGACTCTTGGGGTGATGTAGAATGGATAGAATTACAGGCAACATTAGTGGCACGGGTGTGTATACACCAAGACCTACAGATAGAAATCTTAGCAATAATATTATCAATAGTAGTCCTTTAAGTGGAAATACTATCAGAGGGACACTTACATCTGTAGAAAATATACTTCCACCAATTCTGAATACTACTCAAGAAATTTCTTCTGTATTAGTTTTAAGAAAAGATTACTATACTAAGAAAAAAAAGATAGAAAAAGAATCTGAAAAAAAGAATAATCAAAATCAGGAAAGAATAACTAGATCGAAAAGAGAAAAATCTTTTGGAAATTCTGTTAAAAATATAATTAAAAAGAATCCAATTAAAGTTCCAAACCTTGGGATAGGGGATTCTTTATTTGGGTTTTTGGCTAATGTTACTTCTGGGTTTTTAATTTATAAACTTCTTGAATTCTTACCATACCTCATGAATGTTGTTAATGTTGCTACTCCTGCAGTAAATTTTCTCGTCTCTGGTGGTTATGCTATAGGTAAGGGAATATTAAGTGGACTGGTAAATCTTGTTGACTTTGGATATAGAGCATATGATTTTACTCGTGGGATTGTTGGAAATTTATTTGGAGAGGATGGGGTAGAAAATTTTGATAAGGTATCTTCTCTTTTAAATACATTTCTAAATGGTGCTATTGTAGTTGGGTTACTTGCAGCTTCTACTAGACCACCTAAGCAGAAGTTAAATAGACCGTCAGTATCAGGATCTGGTCTTGCATCTTCTGCTGCTCAAATGAGAGGGCAAAGTGCCACAGCAGGATTTAGAAGTCCTGGTCGTTATAGAGTGCCTGGTCAGGCATTAGCAGGTGGAACTTTTAGATCAAATCTTGCCAGACAAAATTTGACTAGAGCGAATATGCTCAGTTCTAAAAGAGTCAATCCATTTGGAAAATTAAAACTAGCTGCCAACACTCTTAAACCTGTTGTTAAAAACCTACCATTTATTGGTGGTCTTATGGAGTTTGTATTATCCTGGGCATCTGGAGATCCAGTAGGTAAAGCAGCATTTCGTGGAATTGGTTCTGGTATAGGTATTTGGGTTGGTGGTTTATTGGGTTCACTGATTCCTGTCCCAGGTGTAGGAACTGCGATAGGAATGTATCTTGGTGGTCAAGGTGGAGCATCTCTTGGTCAATTTATATACGATTCTATATTTGGTGGCAAAAAGGTCAAACTCGATTCTAGAACTGAAGCTAGAAGTAAAGGTGGTGAGGTTTCTGATGATACTCCAGACATTAAAAAAGATTATATTCGTGCAAATATAATTGATCCTCAACCATATTCCTTCTCAAAAGAATCTAATATTGACCCTGAAGATCTTAAAAAATATAATGATGTTTCTTCAATGAAATATTTTGGACCAATATTAACAGTAGCTGCAAAATCTTTTATTGATGAAAAGGATAATGAGAATATTGTTTCCAGAGATTATGAAAATATAAGTAGTGGTTTATTATTGATGTTTAGGGATTATAATCTCCTTAGTGAAGAAAAAATATCCGAGTTATATACTAGTGATATTATAAAGAATATTTTTGAGGAACAATTTCTTAGGGTTTATTTTGATCGTCGTGATAGTCATGATCCTCTTAGTGAAGATTCTGGAGATTACGATAATTCTACAAGTTCTATAAAACCTAAAAAATCTACAAATTGGAGTAAGCGTAGAGCAAACAGACGTAGCACTAATAATAAAATAGAGAAAACTGAAGATTCTACATCTAGTTCTGAAAATGTGACTTTCAGTGAATCGAATAATCTGTATGAAGAAATTGGAGTGTCTTCAGGTGATTGGGATATATACAGAAAAACTTTGGGGATAAGAGAGAGTAGTGGAAATTATTCAATAGCAGGTGGTTCCCGTAATTATTATGATGGTATGTATCAAATGGGTGGACCGGCTAAGACAGATGGTGCAAGAATTGCACAATTAAAAGATCCTGGTCATGACAATAATCCAGATAATCCTAAAAGGGTTGCATTTAGAGAAAATCCAGATCTTCAAGAAAAGATTTTTGCTGGGTATACTGTAGCAAATCATACTTATCTTTCATATAATCAAAGATATGCAAGTGCTGGACCAAGAGAAAAACTTTCTATCCTTGCTTATGCACATCTTGTTGGTCATTTGAATGCATCTAGATGGCTTGACAGTGGAAGAGAAACATCAGATGGAAATAATGTAAAGGGTTCAGAATATTATAATATGATTAAGGATAGTTTTCCAAAGATGGAAAGTGGTGGTATTATTTTTGGTGATAAGGTTTCTAATCCAGTGAAAGGAATTAGTCAATTTGCTTCTTATGAAGATGGATCTGCAGAATCTATGATCGTTGTAATTCCAGGAGACATGACGACAATTGTGTCGCCAGGTGGACGAAAAACTGTAGTTCCTGTTCCTATAGGTTCATCTGATTCCAGTGACTACGAATTCTTAGAATTTATTGGTTAAATAATGTATAGGAGGTAGTTTTATGTCAGACGTAGTATTAGGTAGAGACTCTGAAATATCGAAAGATAATATAGAGAAGCTAGTAATTTTTTCAAATAAGGATAAAGAAACAATAGACTTGCGAGGAGGACTTGTACAGTTTGATTATTATGAAAGTATTTTAAATCATACTGTAAAGGTGGAGTGTGTTATTGTCGATACTGGATCATCTATTCTACGTGATGGAAAGATGTTATCAATAGCAGAAGGTCTTCCTTTATGTGGCAGAGAGCTTGTGTCTATAAAGTTTAAAGATATAAACGATAATGAAATCGATGTTAATCTTTATGTGAATAAGTTTACCCCAATCAAAACAGATTCTACAATTCACTTTGAGTTGGTCTCTAAAGAGTCTATATTAAACACGGGAATAAAAGTAAAAGATAGGTTAGATGGTCCAATATCTCAGAGTATTAAGACTATAGTATCCAAACACCTTGAGAGTTCTAAAAAGGTTGAAGTAGAACAGACATCAAATACGTATAATTTTTTAGGTAATTGTAAAAAACCATTTTATATAATTGATTTTTTATCTAAGTATGCTGTTTCTGCTACTAATCAAGTGTATGGTGAATCTGCAGGTTATTTTTTCTATGAGACTTCTGAAGGATACTTTTTTAAATCAATTGATGGTTTATTGAAGCAAGAAAAGAAAATATCAATGATTAATAATGATACATCTGATGCTCAAGGAGCACAACTTCCAAAGAATTATAATGCAAAAATATTGAAATATGAAAAAGATAACACGTTAAATTCTCATACAAAATCTACAATAGGTGCGTATGGGATGAAGCTTGTTTTATTTGACCCATTCAACTCATTTTATAGTGAGCAAATAGTAGAACCACCATCTTCCAATGAAGATAAACTCAAATATCTAAATTCTGAGTTCAGGGAGATAGATAAGGACCCTAGAACAATCTATCAGGTTATCGATAGGGGAACAATACCTGGAGGAAATACTATGCAGCAACTTGAGAAGTCTCAAGATCCCAGATTTGATTATAAGAATATTTCCGTTCAATCTAATATGAGATATAATCAACTATTTTCTCATACGTTTAAGATTGCTATGATATTCAACACATCTATTCATGCTGGAGATGCCATATTTGTTGATATCCGCAAATTAGCACACTCTAATTCTGATGATGTTGACAGTTTGAGTGGTGGTCTATATATTATAACTGATATTCGTCATCGAATATCTTCAGATGGAGCATTTACCTACTGCAGTCTCGTTAGAGATTCATTTGGTAGGAGTGGTACACCAAGTCGTTAAACGAGGTTTCAAATGACCGAAAAAAGAACAATAGATCAGCATATTGAAGCTGATAAACAGATCTTAGATGACCCAATGATTTCTTCACAAAAGCGTCGTCACACTCAGGAAGAGTTGGAAAGACTTGAAAAGTATAAGGCAAATCATCCAGAGGATTCTCATGATCCAACAGACTTTGAGATGTTTTGTGATGAAGTTCCTTGGGCAGTTGAGTGTAAGTTATATGAGGATTGATATCTAATGGATAGCGGATCAGTTTTTAATCCTGCTTTTCTCGGGGGAAATTTTTTCTGGTGGATTGGCCAGATTGCAGATGATTCTTTCTGGAGGGACAATGTTCCCTCCGGAAAATTTGATGATCCAAATTTAATTTGTGGGTGGGGTGCTAGATATAAGGTAAGGATTATTGGATTGCACCCCGGAAGTGAAGAAGAAATGTCCTCCGAGTATCTTCCTTGGGCACAGGTTATGTATCCAGTAACTTCCGGTGGTGGGCAGGGTGCATCAATGCAGAATGCAAATTTGCGCAACGGCATGTATGTTTTTGGTTTTTTCATGGATGGGAATGACCAGCAAGTTCCAGTAATCATGGGTGTGCTTTCAAATAACACTCAGACCAAATTATTGATGGGTAAACAAAAACCACTTACTCCAATTAGTGGTTTTGCTGAGAATAAAGTGCCCAAGAAAGGAACTGCCAAAGAGACTGTTCCTGAATCTGCAATGGCAACTAATTCATCAAATGGAGCAACTATAGAATCTGTGGTATCTGTACACCAACAGTCTGTGGCAGATTCTGCTATGCAGGAAGAAATGGAAAAGAAGATTCCATTAATAAAACAAATGAACGGAAGCATCGTTTCTTCAGCGATGTCTGCAATCCAAACAGTTTTAGATAATCTTACTCAAAAGATTGATAAGTATTTGGCAAAAGCGAATAGCTATATTGATGCTGCTACAAATAGAATCAAAGATATAAGAAAATTTATTTCAAATATTGCTTGTCAGATTGCAAAGTATATGAAAATTGTCTTTGATAAGATGATGGAATTTGCAATGAAACAATTCAATAATGGTATGACTGCAGTTGTTGCTGCACTTCCAGCTAGCTTTAAAAATTTAATTGCACAATTGAAAGATAAGACTACCGGATTACTTGAGTGTCTTTACAATAAAATGGTTAGTTGTGAGATGGTTCAGAAGATATTAGATGGAATGCTCAATGTTGATAAACTAGAAGAGGAAAGTGATGTAAAGAATAGAAAAAAACCCAAAGTTCCTATTTGCGTTGCTGAAGATTTGACAACAAAGATTGTTAAAGAAAATTCATCAAAGATTAATGGGACAAATCAAAATATCATACATGCATTTGATGACTTTCTTGGTGATGTTGAGGGAAAACTTTCTGATGCAAAGAGTGCTATTGGTGGAGTTGAAAGTTCATTGGATGGTATCACGGATATTTCGTCAACACTTTCCAATATTATGGGAGGAATGGCATCTGCTATGAACTTTACAAATATTTCTTTCAATATATTTGGATGTGAATTTAATCCCGTTCCATCAGTTTCTGACATATATCAATTTGCTGCTGGCGGTTTGGGTTCTGGACAAAGTCAAATGCCTGATTTTGCTGGAATTGCTGATAGTATAAATGAGTCCATAAATAGTGTTGATCAAAATATTTCCGATGCACTTGATCCAATCGATAGATCAATAACAGATGCTCTGAATACAGATATTGTCGGCAATTTTGATAATGCAGTCACTAAGAAACTGACTAATTTTGCAGACAATCTACCATTCGCTCAACCTGCTCATGATGAGCCAGATGTTAATCATACTGATAAATAATGACCAAGAAGAAGTTTAACATATTTGATAAGTCTGGTAAGGATAGTATCCGCATCGGATACATTCATCCCAAGAGAGGTTTCATTGATAATGTTTCTCTTGAGGATGCAAATAAGTATGCAAAAAAGAATCCAAGAACGATATTCATATTCAGAAATAGAGATATTACAAGATATTTAACTATCAATGAGGTAAATGCTCTAACTGTAGAAGATGTAAAATCAAGTAAGAAGTGTGAAGGCATTGAGGGATTAAATGAGGAAGATAGTGATGATCCCAAGGAACCTAAACTTGAAATATCTGGATGTGGCGGCATAGGTGCAGCAGCTAATCCAATAGTTGATACAGATGGCAATATTATATCTGTTGATGTTGTTAAAGGTGGTTTTGGTTACAAGTGCCCACCAAAGGTAACTTTGGCTAATGATGATGGTGTAGTCATCAAACCCGAGTTTCAAGTTGAACTTGGAACTACACCTGTAACAATCGACTTTGGGCAATTTGATTTTGAGGAATACGTAATCCCGGAGAGGGAAGATATAGATCCTAGGGAATATGGAGCAGATGGTGTTGAGATTGGTCCCTGGACTCCTGATGCATACATAAATCAATCAGAAGATATAAATTTTAATGAGATTCTGCAGTATCAGAGATACATGAAGAATCTTTCTGATCCTTGGTGGAATACTAGAAAGCTCAGTTATGCTGACAACTACTCTTCTTTAGGATCTAATAAGAAAAAGTATGATGTTGAGCACTTTTCTTGGGGAGAAATTGTTGATGACAAGGAGTTCATCTATGTAAAATTTGAAGTTTATAGTGCTGGATCATATAAAAATAGAAAAATGGTCGTTGATTTTGTTTCTGAAGACGGAGAGCATGAGTTCAGTATAAGTGGTGTAGCTCAAAGATTTACTCAGGTGTTTAGAAAAAGAGTTAGAGCCAATACTACATATAGTGTGAACGTTAGGAATAAAAAGCGTAAGGATGTTGAGCAGGGATTGATTCGTAATAATACGTTTGGGCAGAGGGGAATAGAAAGAAAATTAGATAGGGGATTTACTTTTGAAGATAGTCCACTTGGTGCAAGAGGTAAAACAATTTTTGCTGATGTAGTAACATCTGCAAATGATAATGACGATATTCAAATTAGTTGTGGGAGTGGTGACTTTACAGCAAAAAATAAGACCACTATAAAGTCTGGCGGTAGAACAAGAAATACATATGATCTTACATATCGTTTGAATGTAGATCCAGATGCTCAAGAAAGCTTCATGAATAAGTATGCAATATCTCCTGTTCCCCCATCAGATGTTAAGGGCACAGATTCTTCTGGCATACCTTATATTTTAAAGTGGGATCTTGATTTTCCTCTAGACGGTAAATATAAATTTAAAGGTATTGTTGATGATGATGGGGAATTATATTTTGATGGTGATTTAGTTGGTAACTTGAAGAGATTTAAAAAGAAACCATCTGAATATACACGGGAAGTTGAAACGGGTTTACATGAAATTCGTATTCATTTAAAAAATAGAGAAAAAATAGTAAGTCGAGATGTTAAATTTGGATCTATATTTAATACCTTAAAATATATTAATAGATCAAATAAAAAATTGTGGAAATCTGATCCAGATTCTGGTGATGGTTTAAATTCTGATTTCTTAAATGAATATGGAGTAATTCCGTTCAAACCAAAGAAGCTTGACAAAAAAGTTGAAAAGCTTAATAAGAAACAACCAAGAGCTACAATTCATCAAGATAAAGACAAACTTTTTCTGAGAGTTTCTGGTACTGGTGGCAACAAAGTTGAGATTGGATTTAGACTGAAAATAAAGATATCTTCACCAGAAGATAATACTTTCGCATCCAAGGTTACTATTGAATCTGAAGATGGTAGAAAAGGAGTAGTATTGAAAAAGTCTACTTCTGAATCTGATGTATCTAAAGAAGTTATCTTTGGATCTGGAGAATTTACTGATGGTGAGTATAGAATTAGAATCAAAGGAAGAGGAGAAGACTTTGGATTTAAACCTATCGATAATGTTGAAATCTATGAAGAGGGTGGTAGACTTATAAAATTCACAGATTCTATTGATGAACCTGGATATAAAGATGGTGCTTTAAAAATTGATTATATCAAGTATCTTGATGAAGAAGTTTTTGATTTTTTGGATGAAGATTATGATGAAGTTCAGGAAATAGTCTGGGATAGTATTGAATTTCCTAGCAGTACTGACTATGTTTTAGAGATGCTAGCTAGGGATTATGCTGATATTAAAATTAAAAATTTGGCTACTGGTCAAACTAAAGAGTTTAGTTATAATCTAAAAGATAAAAAAAATGCAAAGAAAAAATCTGAAATAGAGGAGTTTTTTGAGAAGGGATATTATAAGATAACAGCACTTTTATCTCAAAAATTTGCCAGACCTGCAAAGAAAGGAAAGTTCATGGCATTTGCGATGAATATAAAAACAAAAGATGAAATAGTAAATCAAACATTTAAGAAAGAAAAATCTTGGCAGGATAATCCCATAGGTGTTGCATTAACTATAGATGCCCCAGAACCCCCTAAACCTAGACTAGAGACTCCTAAAGACTTTGGTAATGGTTGTCCTCCAAATCCACTATGGTCAACTAGATTTGCTAATGATCTTAATGATTCTGAAAGTTGGTGGCCAGTTATTGATCCTAGTTGGTCTAAAGAAATGGACAAGTATGCGATTTCTCCGGTCAAACCAACTGCAGAGCGTGATGAGGGCACTGGATCAGAATATTATACAAATTCTTGGACAGTTGGAATTGCACATACTGGTGTTTATGGGTTGCGAGGTTCTTGTGATAAGCATGGTAAGATATCTGTATCTAATGATGATGGTATGTTGGCTATTATTCATACTCCAAAGTATGAAACTGATGCTGAATCCATAAAGAGCACAACAGTTGTTGGCGATCTGGCGAATTCTAAAGATGCTAATCCTGGGATAACGACATTTAAAATGAATCCTGGAAAATATACAGTTACAGCAAAGGTTCGAAATGGCGATACTGATATTAAGAAAAAAATAAATCAAAAAGTATTTCATACTGCTGATTGGATTTATAAAAAGAAAAGACCTCCAAGATTTGTTAATATTTCTTTTGATGTTAAGGGTCGGGCAACTGAAGGACATCGTGCTATAGAGTTTCTGTTTACAGAAAAACTTAATGCAGGGCATACATATAATCCACATACGTTTAGGATAAAATATAATCGTATTAGTGGGATTACTAGGCGAGTTTCTGCAATGCTAAAACCAAATACAAAGTATAAAGTGGAGGCACAACCTATTACACTATTGCCAAAACAAAATTTTAGAAGATTTCCTATAGAAATCAGCAGCGATCGTAGGGGACCTACTGCTCGAATTGCAACTGTTTCTACTAATACAATTAAATATACAGATGCTGCCTATCAAATGGATACTGATGCTGAATTCAAAATTTTATCATCATCTCCTGGAATTGTTGCAGCATTTAGTCCGAACGGGAAGGAGTTGCTTGTATATGGAAGAGGTGCAGGAACAATAGATTTGAAACTTGAGTGGGAAGATGATCCAAAGAAAAATGGAATGGCAGTTGGAAAACTTACTGTTGGTGGTGTTACGTTTAGACAGAAGGAGCGTGAAGGGAAAAAGGTAAAGACCTTAAAACTTGATGACATTAAACTTGCTAGTAACGAAAAAAATAGTGGTGTATTGGAACAGGGCACTCTGGCAAAAAGAGATTTGACTAAGAAAAAGGATAGAATATCTATTGATGATCTTCCTAAAAAAGTTACTAAAAATCTTGATGACAATGAAAAAGAAATTCTTCAAAAAGAGCTTGAGAAGAGTTTAGTCGAAGGTAGAGAAGTTGGATCTCAAAGTAGATTTATATTTGCCGATTACTTGGGATCTACTAATGATGACGATGATATGATTGTCGTTGCTCAAGATGGTGTCTTTACCTTAGGGGAGAGGAGCGCAATTAAACAAAAGAGTGAAAATAAAACCTCAAGAAGCACCTATGAGATTGAGTATGAATTTGATCTCAATGATCAATCTGATTATATAACAACACTTGATGGGGCAAAATATACTGGTCCTGACGTTGCTGCTTATGGTGGAAAAACAAAAAAAGGTCCTATTGGATTGAGAATGACTCCAGTATTCTCTCATGCTAGAGATGTTATTGGTAATGATTGGAAATTTAAGTGGGAAGATGTTACATTCCCACAAGATGGAAAATATAAAATCCAGGCAGAGGGTGATGAAGTTGCAAAAATTAGAATTGATGGTAAGTTGATATGTAAAGCGAAGGAGAACCAAGGGTTAGTGGAGTTAGAAATTGATACAACTGCTGGGCAGAAGACAATAGAAATTGAATTGGAGAACAGTTTTGGGGATGGTAAAACAATTCTTGATAGAGGTAGATATACTAGATATGGAGTGAATCCGACATATGCTGCTTTAAAAATTACAACAGAAGTCAACTTTGACACTGGAGAAAATCAATCATGGGTTGAAAATCCAATCGGAATCTCTGGTTCATTAATACCTCCACCATGTAGAGTTATAGACGGTGGTGTAGGAATTGTTTCAACTATTATTCCTAAGAATCCATCAGGACCTTTTTTACCACCACCACCACCTCCGCCTATTCCTGAAGATCCAGAAGATCCTGGAGATCCACCGCCTGGTGATACGCCCCCTGGAGTTCCTCCTATAATTAGAGGGGGAGATGGTTCCAGTTATTCAGTAAAACTTGAGCTTGAGAGGATAATAATCGAGGAGCGTGGAATAAATTATGATTGTTCTAAAGATAAACTTGAAATAACACCAGATAATGGTGTAGTCTTGAGTTATGATTGCGACAATTTTGGAGTAATAAGAAATGTTAATATTATTGATCCTGGTTCTGGGTTCACGGAGCTTCCAGATATTAGATTGATTAGTGATACTGGAATTAATGCAAAGTTTTTACCCGTGTTTAAAGTAATTCGCGATCCAATTGTAAGTGATAGAAGTCAATTGTTATCTGTTACTGATCTTGTTGGTTTGAAGAAGACTGGATACTATAATGGCAGACCATATTATGGTTCAATATACTATGAGGATGGTGTCAAGTATGCAGGATATTATGAAACTCCAGGTGATCCTGTTAGGATTTATGATACACTACAAGAAAGTATTACCGGAAAGGCGGAAACACAATCTTCTGGAATTATTCAAACAGGAACGGATACTCAGAGTGGTAGTACAAATATAAACCTACCAGATAGTCCAGATTATCTTGTGTAAATAGTAGTATAATATTTTCAGATTATGAATGACAACAGCATCTAATAGATTTTTAAATCGACTTACTAAGTGTAATAGTGGAGAAGATCTTGGAATTAGTGCTCCAAATTTTAAACATGCCAACCAAAATTACGACTGTATAAAGTTCGGAAATAGGCATGGATCAATATCATTTGGACATATTCATCAAAAAGGAGATAAAACCTCTTCAGTCCTGCTTCAGGGGTCTGATGGCAGGCATTTCATTACTCTAGATGAAACTGATCGTTCTACTACACATATATCTCCCGGAAAATTAAATATTCGTTCTGGAATAGATGCAGAGCAAGAAGATGATACGATGGTTCTTCATGCTGAGAATGGTAATATTATAATTTCTGCACAAAATGGCGACATTACTTTCATTGGAGACAGTATAAATTTTCATGCTGTTGGGGCAGAGGGCAAGGGGCACGTCACTATTACAGGTAGTGAGAGTGTAACTGTCGATGCTAAAAAAGTTTTGATCAATGCTAAAAGTATGTACAAAATTGCTACTTCTGGAACTGGAGAAATAGTTGCTAATTCTGTCTTAAAAATGTATGGGTCTCTAATAAAAGGTGTCACCGATGGATGTGCTCTAAAAGATGGCAAGCATGGTGACATTGCCTATCAAAAATTAAACACAATATTATAGGGGTGATTAGTTATGTCTTTTATGTTTGATGACGCTAGTATTGGTGGTCATTTTAAAGTGGGTCAAGGAATATGTCCTGCTACTGGAGAAGGGGCAGCTAAAATTAATGGTTCAATGCACGCTGAAGGTCCTGCAGTATTTGGGAACCCTCTAAATTTTCCAACTGGATATGCTACTGTTAATATCGGTGCTCTTACAAATGATGACCCCGCTAATGCTAAGAACTTAGTACCCAATCCACTGGGAGTTCCTGTATGTACTGGAGCCTTACCAACTCTTACTGGTGTTCCTATTTTAAAATGGGATTTGGCTGTTGCTGGTAATACTGCAATGTTTGGTCAATTGAACATTCAGGGTAATATATTATCTGGTGGAAATATTGTTTGTGAAGGTGAAGTTGCTTCTAGATCTGGAGGTCACATTCTATCTGCTAAGAAAAATTTTGATATACCTCACCCAACAAAGAAAGGATTTCGATTAAGACACACTTGTCCAGAAGGCCCTAGCAATGATGTATACTTTCGTGGTAAACTATTAAATAGTAACGAGATTGTTCTCCCATCTTATTGGAAAGGTTTTGTTGATACAGATTCGATTACAGTAAATATTACTCCTATTGGAGCACATCAAAATATTATTGTAAAAAGAATAGGTGGGAACAAAGTATATCTTCAATCAAGTGGAGGAATACCAATTCATTGTTATTATCATATTTTTGCGGAAAGAATTGATGGGGAAAAATTAATCCCAGAATATGAAGGCAAAACACCATCAGATTACCCCGGAAACAATAAAGAATATTCTGTTTCTGGTTATCACTACGACATAAAGGAGTAAATTATGACAGTCCCACTTTTCAAAGGAAAGCCTACTAGAACTTCAACTTGCATTGACCAAAGAACTTGGGGCATTCCCTCCCTCGATACCTTTAGTTATCCTACAAAAGCGACTACTGGAGAAGTGGAAGCTTTGTATCCTACACCATATGGGGCATGTCCTCCATATCTTCACTATTGGATGAGACTACAGCGTCTTTTAGTTGATTTAGATATCGAAACCGGCACAAAAATTATAGCAGGGGGTGCAATTACTGCGGGAGGTTCTATAACTGCTGGAGGTCTTGTAACTGCTCCATCTTTCAAAGGGAGTATTAATGTCCAATCCTGGAAAGGATTTGATATTAAGCACCCAAATAAAGATAATCATCGCTTAAGACATATTTGTTTAGAGGGTCCAGAAGCAGGAGTTTACTTTAGGGGTAGATTAACGGGATCGAATATTATTAATTTGCCAGATTATTGGGAGGGTCTTGTTGATCCAGAAAGTATTACAGTTACGTTGACTCAAATAAAATATTCTCAAGATTTGATTGTCGATTCAATAGAGTGGGGGAAAAGAGTAGTTGTAAAATCTGGAAATTCTTCGAGCATTGATTGCTATTATACTATTCATGCATCTAGGATTGATGGAGAACCACTGGTAGTTGAGTACAAAGGCGAAACACCCAGAGAATACCCCGGAGATTCTAGTCAGTATTCTATTTCTGGATATGACTATGATGTAAGGGGAGATGATTATGTCTAATTTATTTACTGGTAGTACAACTGGTGGAAAGTCCGGAAAATTTATATATGAAGAGATTGAAACTGTAGATTATGAATCAAAAGCAACTACTCCTGAAAGAGAGTCCTTTGAAATACCTACTCAAGAGTATGAAGAAGTTGTTGATGCCAATGGCGATGTATATGAATTGCCAAAACCGGTGGAATATCCTGCAAATCAACCGGGACCATTCATTACATTTGAACAATATGAGGCTGAAGACAGGAAAAAACTTAGACATGCTAATAATCTAGTCGTTGCAACAGATGAACATGCTCTTGATCTCTTGAGTCAAATCAATCAGAGAAAGCAAGAGATCGCCACATTGATGGAAGATCTTTTTGATGGTATAAATGTCTTAAGTCCATACCCTGCGGTAGAAAGTAGGTTAATCTCGCCCACTTTGAACCCAAATTATTTGGATGAAAATGGAAATAACAGAGGTTCTTCCCTCTATGATAATGATCCATTGTTTATTTTGCCGGAATTAAGTGGTGAAATTGGCAGTAGAGTCTCGTATATGACTGGAATAACTACATTCACATATCCTCCCGCATGTGTTGTTCCAAATTCTTGGATGAACTACTCCGATATTCAAGAAGAACTTGATACTGAGGGTAATGTCATTACCCCTGGAAGAGTGAACTGCATAACTGATTTGAATTGTTGTCTTATTGGTATAAAAGCTCCGATTTATAAAGATATTATGGTCACTTGGAAATATCCAGCTCTAGAGAATGAAGATTATGAAGCTGAAATATGGAGGGATGGTGAAAAATTTGTTATATTGAAAGATTCCAATACTGGCGTTGGAAAGACTGCTTATACTCATGGGGATCTTAACGGATATACTACATTTTCCGATCTAATGATTGATGATGCTACTCCGATTGGATATTTTTATTTTTGGGAAGATCTTAATGCACACGATCCTTCTGCATACACTGCAGTTTCTGAGAAAATCAATGAAATAGAGTTAATTCGAGAAGAATTAGATGAATTTTTATCCAATTCTAATACTGGATCTAATAATCTAAGAGATATAAGACATAGATATCTTCTTGACTTGAGATATGGATTGCAGACAAGACATGCTACAAACAGAGTTTTCAACACAAATAGAGCAACATCTACATTGGAGGATAATGAGAAGAATAGTATCATCCAGGAGTATGACAAGTAGTATTGCTTGACAACCCGGTCTCCTGAGGTTATAATGACTGAGTAACCAACCCAATCCTCTATGGAAACCGACTCTGAGTATTTGACAAAGTGTGTTGTCGATGTGTCTCTTCGTAGTTTCTACCTCTATTCAAACGAGGGAGACCGTCGAGTCATTGAGTGCGATACAATGGAGCAGTTTACAGAAGTCCTTGACTTTGTGAGAGTCATCTTTGATTCTCAAGACATCGAAGCTGAGATTCTGTATGCACCTCCTCTGACATCAGAGAAAGATCCTACTCTCATTTCAAAATGACATTGTAGTTCCAAAAAACCCGGAAAAATTTTTCCGGTAAAAATTGACTCCAGGGGGTCGGCAAGTATTTATACTTACCCCCCCCCCTTCCTACAAGGGACTGTCGCCTATTGGTTAAGGCCCACTGCTTATAACGGTGTGAAGAGGGTTCAATTCCCTCCAGTCCTACCTTGCGAGTATGGCGGAATCGGTAGACGCACCAGACTTAAAATCTGTTGAGGATTATCCTCGTGGGAGTTCAAGTCTCCCTACTCGCACTGACATAAATATAGTTGTAGGACGATTGCCCTATAATGAAATATGTCATAGAAACCAACTATGCTTGGTATAATAAGGAATCTACATTGATCCTTGTTTATTTTATAAATGGAGTTCCCTTTACTTTTGATGAACTCCCAGAAATTGCAAAACAACATCCTGAAGTAATTGAAATTGCAAATTCTGAAAAAAGGTGGGAACCAGAAGATATTGGAATATCGTCTGCATATCTAATATTAGAAGAATGTCACCCGATGTTGTTTGAGATTGAACTTGAGAATCCAGAACTTTTACCAAGTGATTGACAGATTCTTGAATTTGTATTATAATTTACATATGCCCCTGTAGCTCAGCTGGTAGAGCACCGCTTTTGTAAAGCGGATGTCGCAAGTTCAAGTCTTGTCGGGGGCTTTAGAAGAAGACTAAATAACTTATAATGGAACTATAAGTTAAGAATAAGATGGGTCTTTCTAGATTAGATAATTTCCTGAAATCATCTCGTGGAACCATTCTCTATGTTGATCCGGGTAGCTTAGATTCTACGGATAGTATTGAGAATCAGGGAAATTCCCTTACTCGCCCCTTTAAAACTATACAAAGGGCATTGTTGGAGGCTTCAAGGTTCTCCTATCAAAGAGGGTTGCATAATGATAGATTTGGCAAAACAACTATTATGCTTTATCCTGGCGATCATCTCGTAGATAATCGCCCTGGGTTCATACCAGATGAAACCGTAGAAAATCGTTACTATTTGAGAGGTGGTAGTGTAACTGGCGATCTGCCACCGCTGAGTAGGACATCAAATTTTGACTTATCTACACCAAATAATGAACTTTTTAAGCTGAACAGTGTTCATGGCGGCATAATTGTTCCTAGAGGAACCTCCATTATTGGTATGGATGTCCGAAAGACAAAGATTATTCCAAAATACGTACCAGATCCAACAAATACGGACATTTCTAGATCTGCTATTTTCAGATTGACTGGAACTTGTTACATATCTCAGATTGCAATTTTAGATGGAGACCCAAATGGGTCCGTTTATAAGGATTATACAGTTAATGAATTTGTTCCAAACTTTTCTCACCATAAACTCACCTGTTTTGAGTATGCAGATGGAGTAAATCCTGTCAGTATTGATGATAGATTCTTAACATATACTACTCATAGAACTGACCTTGACATGTATTATGAAAAGGTTGGATTGGTTTATGGAGATTCTTCTGGTCGTGCTATTGAACCCGATCACCCATCAAATTCATTAGATATTCAGCCTAAAGTTGATGAATATCGTATTGTAGGATCTACAGGACAGACTGAAAATATTCAGAGTATTCTTTCAGGTGATGGAGTCACCTCATCTAGTATTGTCACACTTACGACAGAAAATCCTGTACCTGGATTAGATGTAGACACACCATTTAGAGTAGAAAATATAACTGAGCCTGGGTATAGTGGTCAGTTTGTTGTAAGTGAAAAGGTAAGTCCTGTTCAGATTAAGTATCAAATACAAAATCCTCCTTCAAATCCAACACCATCTGCTATTGGAGGAACAGTTTCTCTTCAGATGGATACTGTAACCTCTGGTTCTCCATATATTTTTAATGTTTCTATGCGTTCTGTTTATGGAATGTGTGGAATGCATTGTGATGGAAGTAAGGCCACTGGATTTAAATCTATGGTTTGTGCTCAGTTCACTGGTATTGGACTTCAGAAAGATGACAATGCATTTGTTATTTTTAATCAGAGCACTCCTCCTACTGGAAACTACGATGATTCCACAACAGTTTCCAATTTAAGTAATAATTCTAGAGCTCGTTATCGTCAAGAGTACAGGAATTATCATATCAAAGCTTCAAACAATTCAATTATTCAGGCTGTCTCAATATTTGCGATTGGATTTTCTGAGCACTTCTTAACTGAAAGTGGCGGAGAAATTTCTTTAACAAATTCTAACTCAAATTTTGGTGCAAAAGCATTAACTTCTGATGGATTCCGAGAGGAAGCATTTTCTCAGGATGATTCTGGATATATTACACATATCATTCCCCCAAAGGAAATTCCTTTATCTGAAAACTCCATAGAGTTCAATGCAATAGATATAGAAAAGACTGTTGGTGTCGGTAATACTACATCATTATATTTGTATGGGCAGACAAACTTTAGTTCTTTCCCGGAAAATGTTATTGAGGGTTTCCGTATTGGTGCAAGAGTAGATGATAAACTTGGTGTATTGATTTCTTCTGGTGGAGTTACAGCAGAGCACACATCTACAATTGTCATGCCAGGAACTCAGTCTAGTTCTGAGAAATCTTTTACTGTTGGTAGAAGTGTTTCTGGAATTAACAGTATTGGTACATTTAGTGACGGTGGAGAAGATGGTGTAATAACTCTGAGCGAACCACATACACTTTCAACAGGCGAATCAATTAGAATATATGGTAGCACTGGTCAAATTCCTGATGGATTGACACCAAATACTGTTTACTATGCAATAACAAACAATTCAAAACCAAATAATATTAAAATAGCAAAGACCTTAAACGATTCTTTACTTGGAAATAGTATCTCTATAAATGGAAGAGGAGAAGTTCTTACTGTAAAGAGTAAAGTTTCTGATAAAAATTCCGGAGATATTGGTCATCCTATTCAATATGATTCGACTGCCGGACAGTGGTTTATAAACGTATCTGATGATGGCATCTATTCTGCAATTTCTTCTTTGAGTGCTAAGACAACTCCGAGAACTTTCATTAGAAGAAAGAAGGATAGTAGAGATTCATTTGACACAATTTATCGTGTCCGTTATGTAATTCCAGCTTCCTCTACAAAAGTATCTAGAGCTCCTATTGATGGGTTTATTCTTCAAGAATCAAACCAACCAATGTCATCGAATGAGATAGATAAGTATTTTGGTTCTGGTTCACTGTCAAATGAAAATGAACATAGAAATCTTACTTTCATAGCAGGAATTTCTTGGGACCTCGGTATAGCAACTATTACAACAGAGATTCCTCATAACTTATCAATTGGATCAACCGTTGAGTTGTTCAATTGTGGAGAAGAATTTAATGGAACTTATAAGATTAATAGTATTACTGCGAAGAAGCAATTTACTATTGCTATGGAAGATCCTGGTGTTGCATTTGGTGTAGATGTTAACACTAGAAATGATTCCTTACCATATTTTACCAGAAAGTATTATGATGGCATTTACTATACATATAGAATTAATGAATCTCAGAGATATATCGCTGGGCAGCAAGATGGTATTTATTATCTGACTCTTATCAACTCTTCAAATTCTCCTACTGTTACTGAGTTTTCTGATGATAAATTTTCTCAACCAGTAAAGAATTTATTCCCACAAACCAATCGAGATAATCCTGTATCAGATCCTAAATCTGCAAGTAGTTTTGCATCTTCCGGATTAATTGGTGAGGTTGTAGTTGATGATCCTCAGAATAGTATTACAAAAGAAACAACTGAGAAGATTCTTCGTGATACTTGCTCTGGAAGCAAGATTGAAAAAATTGTTTCTCAGACTGCGTTAGAGCATACTATTACTACAAAGATTGATCATGGATTGAATCGAATTACTCGCGTAAGCATTTCTGATTCGGGAACCGGATATAGTGATGGAACATATTATAATGTTCCATTGATATCTTCTGGGGTTTCAACTACTGGAATTCATGCTACTGCAAAGGTTGAGATAACTGCAGGTGCTGTTAGTAGCGTGAAGATAATGGATGGTGGTAGTTCATATCAAGTTGGGGATGTTCTTATACTTCAGGGATTAACTAATACAACAGATGCAACAATTTCCGTCGCATCTATTTACGACAATATTGGAGATACTATAAGGATATCTGGAATATCTTCAGAGGATTACTCCTCATATAATACACTATATTTCATTACTGGCATAACTCATGGAGATGATAAAAATATAACAGTAACATCGACAGAAAGTATAGATAATTTTTCAACCACAGACATTGATGGCACCCCTATAGAATCTTCTTACTTGTATTTGACTGGCAAATCTATTCCAGTATCATCAATATCTTATGACAATGTATCTGGATTAGCAACTATAGTTGCTAGTGCTAGTCATGGATTTGGTTTTGGGAGAAAGATTAAAATCTCAGGAGCTAATGAAGAGATTTACAATGGAGAGTTTGTAGTTACTGAGGTTCTTGATGATCTGGGAATACCCACATATTCCTTTGTTGTAGAGATTGGTCCATCTGATTCTGCACCTACTGCGACAGGAAATATAAAAGCACATCATCTTGGATTCTCTTCAAATGCTGGTGATATCGAGGTAGACGATGAGAACTTCTCGGGAAGAATGGTTGAGACATATGATAATGTCACATCAACCCTATTTGCTAATGTTCCTAATACTATTACTACAAGTATCAGAATTTCGGGATTAAATGAGTTGGGTCTTAATATTGGCGATTACTTAATGATTGATGATGAAATTGTTAGAATTAGTCATACAGTTTCATATGACCCCACTAATAATACTGTTGAGGTTTTCCGTGGAGTGTTGGGCACTAAGAGAACTACTCACTTGGCAAATGCAGTTGTAAGAAGATTGAGAATAAAGTCAGTAGAATTCCGTAGACATTCTATCATTCGTGCTTCCGGACATACATTTGAATATGTTGGGTTTGGTCCTGGTAACTATTCTACTGCTCTTCCAGAAAGACATGATAGAGCGATTACTGCAGATGAGGAACTATTAGCACAATCTACAAAGAGAAGTGGTGGTATCAACTTCTATACTGCAATGAACGATAAGGGTATTGCATACTCTGGAAATAAGAAGTTGAGTACAATTTCTGGTAATGAAGAAGTATTTGATACTCCAATTTCTACAGTTGTTGGTGAAGACATTTCAAATACATCTCAGTTGAATGTTATTTCTCCTGTAGAGGGAATCTTCTCCAGATCTATTCGTGTCAGTGGTGGAGTAAACGGAAAGGTATCTTCTGAGTTTAATGGACCACTGATTGTTAATAATAAGATTACTTCTAATTCTGATAAGGGTATAGAAGCTAACTCCTTATTCCTTCAGGGAGATGCAACAGTATCTAGAAATATTACTGTTGGTATTTCAACTCCTTTACTTTCTAGTAATCCAGGAGACATTACTTTCAATGCAAATCCAGGTGATGGTGAGTATGTTGGTTGGATTTTTTCATCAGATAATGAGTGGAGAAGATTTGGTTCAGTAAGTCTTTCTACTGATGAAAGCATTCATGTATTTGATAAAGTTGGCATTGCAACAAATAATCCAAATGATTGTTTATTGTCTGTCGGATCTAATGATGGTTTATTTTGTGTAGATTCTGATGGTGTTGGCATTGGCAGAACAGCAAATGGATATAAGTTAAATGTTTCCGATAGTGCAAATTTTGGTGGCAATGTTGATGTATCTGGAACTGTAAATGCTGGGCTGTTCTCTGGGGATGGTCGTAATCTGACGAACTTAAATATTCCAGCTACAGGATGGACTAATATTGCAGGTGGTATTTACAATACCAATTTAAATAATATTGGACTTGGAACTGCTACCCCAAGATACAATGTTGAAATTGGACAAGTTGGAACTTCTACAACTTCATTATACGTTAATGGTAAATCTGAGTTTGTTGATGAAGTTAATATAAATGATTTGTCTATTTCTGGACAATTAACATGTAGTGACTTTGAGATAGAATCTCCTACTGGAAAGATTGTTACTGGTTTCATTGGTATCAATACTACAAGCAACACCCATCCAATTCAAATTGGTGATGATATTGTAGTCACTGATTCTGGAGATGTTGGAATTGGAACTCTTAGTCCTCAGTTAAAACTTGATGTAAGTGGAGAAGCTAGATTCAAATCTTATTCTGAGAAGACAGCAACTCCTAGTGTCAATGGAACAATTGCAACATTTGATTTGTCAAGTGCAAATACATTTACATTTGATACTAGTTCTAATATTGATAGATTTGAACTGGTAAATATACCAGATGATTCTACAACCTTTACGATTAGAATCAAAAATCCAAGTGATTATGATATTGATATTGATTCGTTCTCTGTAGGTGGATTGGCCATTCCAGTATATTGGCCTCGTGGTGTTGTCCCAGAAGTATCTGGTTCTACAGATATATACTCATTCAAAATATTTGATGGCAGTGACGTTGTTAATGATGGAATTTACGGCGTTGTCGGAGGTCAATTGTTCTCATGAGTCATGGTTTTTTCCCAAGAATAAAAACAGAATTAGATTTAAATGGTCCAAATCTCACTTTTACTCAGCAACCAGTTGATATTACTGCTAATACTATCGGGCAGGATTTAACCCTAACAGGGATTGCTACAGCTTCTTTTCCATCTAGCAATCCTGATGCACCAAATAGTGGCAGTATTGGTTATCAGTGGTATCTATATGGAGGTGCAATCAGTACTCCTTTGACTGATAGTACAAAGTTTTCTGGAACTACTACAACAACATTGACTATTCAAGATGTAGAAAATCAACTAGATCATGGAAAACAATATTTTTTGAGAGCTGATTATATCCCATCAGGAACTACTGGAAATGCAGATAATGATCCATTGGATTCCAATATTGTAACAATCTCTGTTCCTGCTGAGTTTACTATTAGTGAACAACCACAAAGTCAAGAGGTGCCTCAGTTCAGTGATGCTGTATTTACTGTTGGTATAAATTTATCTGATAATAGTGAAGATCAGGCATCGTATCAGTGGGTCTTAGATGGCACTGATCTTGATGATACTTCTAATATTTCTGGATCAAAGACAAATCAGTTGACAATATCTAGTGATGAGATTTCTACCAAAAAATTATTTTGTAGAGTTTCTCATCCATTTTCATTTCCTTCTCTCTTAAATAGTTCCGAAGTAGATTTTACTGTTCGAGACTCAAAACCAATATTAAATTTTGAGAAATTTAGTACTTCGGCTTTTGATAGTGGATCTCAGGATTTAGATACTGGGGGTGCATTGACGATCACAGCAAATCCAAATAATTCTCTTAGGACACTTTGTGTATATTCTCGTGAGCAGGATATTAGGGTAAAGGTTACTATGGCTGCTTCTGTAGGAAGAACTGTTAACGGAAATCTTGGTGGGCAAGGTGGACTTTCTGTTTTTGATATGACAATTCAAAAGGATGATGAGTATATAATTAAGATGGGAGTAAATGAAGGAATATACTCTGGAGGGCCAAAGGGTGGAATAAATGGTGGAGGTGGTCTAATTGTAATCTACCATAAAGCAAAAGCTGTTGCTGTTTGTGGTGGAGGTGGTGGTGCTGGCACAAATGGTGCAGGTGGTGCAGGTGGTGGGATAGATACTCCTGGAACTCGTGGAGAAGGAAGAAACCCTGGTTCTGGTGGAGGAGATGGTGGAATAATTGGTGGAGTAAATAATTCATTAATAGGACAGGGTGATTTGCCGGTTCGTGGTCAAACGCAAGCAGGAAGAACTGAATATAATGAATGGGATGGTAATAATCCAAATGGGGGAAGACTTGGTGGATGTACTCTTGGTAAATATTGGCATCTACAAGGAAAGAATCCATGTGAAGATCTAGGAAATATTAAATTCTACGATGGTGGTGGTACGATAAACCAAAGCACTGCAACTCTTGAACGCGGATTTAAGGATGGTCAGGGACATCGTAATAACGGTGGTGGAGCATCTGGAAACGATGGTGGTGGTGGCGGCGGTGCTCAAGGTGGATTTGCTGGAACAGGTGATGGATCTGGAGGTGGTGGAGCGTCTGGATATCGAGATGATGAGATACAAGATGTCATGTTTACTCAGTCGGGCGGTAACACAGGAGTTGCTTTCATAACATTTGAGTCTTATGAGAAGGCTAAGTTCAATGGTACATTATCTACTCCGACTAGGCCGTAATTAGACTATATTAGTATAAATATTTAAAAATTAGTTCGGGGGAGAGTGAACCCAAAATGGCAATTAATAAGAATTTTGTCGTTAAAAATGGACTTGAGGTTAGTACTGACTTAATTTTTGCTGATGCAACTGCGGTTAAAGTTGGTATTGCAACTACAAATCCTCAATATACACTAGATGTTTATGGTGTACTTAAATCCAATCACTTAAATGTAATTGGTGTTGCTACTATCACTGGTGGACTTGTTGGAGATCTGACTGGTGATCTAACTGGTAATGTAATCGGTAATTTGACTGGTGATGTAACTGGTAATTCAGATACTGCCACCTCGCTTGAAACTGCTAGAAATATTGGTGGAGTATTATTTGATGGAACAGAAGATATTGATCTTCCTGGTGTAAATACAACTGGCAATCAAGATATTACTGCTAACGCGAATACTGCTACTGCACTTCAAACTCCTAGAAATATTGGTGGCGTATCATTTGATGGAACATCAGATATTGATCTTCCTGGTGTCAATATAGTTGGTGATCAAAATACCACTGGAACTGCTGCCAATTTGAGTGGCACTCCTGACATCAATATTAATGATCTTACTGCTTCTGGAAATATATCTGTCTCTGGAGATTTATCAGTCACTGGAGCACAAGTAACTGCTAACAACTTAGGAGTAACTGGTATATCTACTTTTAATAATGTTACGATTGGTTCTGGAATAATTACTGCAACCAATTCAGAATTTCCTGTAGAATATTACGGAGATGGAACCCACTTAACCAATGTTCAACGCGGTGTAAGTATTTCTACACAACAAACTTCTCTAATAGAGAACCTTACTCTGCTTGGTAATGGTGTAAAAAATATCACACTTGAAGGTGCTGGTATTTCTACTTGCACATTGGATTCGGCAACTGATACTGCTACAGTTCATGTTACTGGTTCCGGTGCTTTTGTCACAGTTTCAGAGACAAAGCCACTGGGTGATCAAAAGTTGGGCGATCTTTGGTATAATAATAAATTTGGTAAATTGTATTTGTGGTATGATGAACCAAAGTTAGGAATTGGAACTGCTTCTTATTGGGTTGATGCTGCTCCTTTTGACAGTTCTATCTTGCAAGGGAACGTTGATATTGCTGGAAATATTACTGCTACAGGAAGTGTTAATGCAACGGGAAGTATTACTGCTGCATCATTCTCTGGTGATGGATCTAATCTCAGTGGCGTTGATGTTTCAAATGATACTACTCCAGAACTTGGTGGCAATTTGGATCTAAATTCCAAAGATATAATTGGAACTGGCAATATCAATATATCGGGAAATATTAACAATATAAATGCAGTTGGAGTTTCTACATTTAATGGTGGATTGATTACTACTGAGTTTGCAGAGAAAGTCAATGCCATCGGAAATGGTGGATCTAATATGGTAATTGATCTATCAAATGGATCTCATGTTACTGCAACCTTAAGTGAAGATGAGACAACTGTTACTTTTAATACGGGAATTGCTAGTGATTCAATTGGATTTACTTTAGTTCTTACAAATAGTGGAGATACTCAATCAATCATTTGGCCGTCAAATATTAAGTGGCCTGGCAATACTATACCTACAAGAACTACAGCAAGTGGAAAGACTGATATATGGGTATTTGTTTCTTCTGATGGGGGAGCAAACTGGTATGGCAACGTTGCAATATATAACTTTACTTAAAATACTATGAATGCAAAATATAATAATTTTATAGGAATGTATGACAATGTTTTCCCTGATGGGTATTGTCGTCATATGATTGATGAGTTTGAGAG
>MDTA01130582.1_pt1 | contig 44206 bp, 46 predicted proteins | sample 811151 | NCBI WGS metagenome assembly MDTA01 (sample SAMN05326648, study PRJNA326480) | marine metagenome | isolation source: seawater | place: Indian Ocean: South | collected 2010
GCACCCATTAAAAAATATAGCTTAATGTTTTTATTTCTATTTAAGTAATAACTTATTAAGTCAAAAGTTTTATTTGATTTAGTTAAATTTTCAAAATACTTAATTTTTATAAATTTATTTTTAGAAGAAATTCTTTTTGCAAAAATAATTCTATCATTTAACAAATTTTTTGTTTTTTTTTTGAAAGGATTTTTATTTGTTATTGCCCAAATAACACTTTTTAAATTAAATTTCTTCTTTGCTTCTTTTGAAATTGCAATATGACCTAAGTGAGCTGGATCAAAAGTACCACCAAGTATACCAATTTTTTTAAATTTAATTTTCCCCAATTTATTCTCTAATTTGTCCTTTTCCAAAAACTTCATATTTATAACTTACTAATTGGTTAAGACCGATTGGTCCACGAGGAGGTAATTTATTTGTAGAGATTCCTACTTCTCCACCAAATCCAAACTCACCTCCGTCAGCAAATTGAGTAGAAGTATTATGCATTGCTATAGAACTTTTGACATTTTTAACAAAAAATCTAGCATTATTTTTATTATTTGTGACTATTGCATCTGTATGCATAGTTCCATATTTATTTATGTGATCTACTGCTTCAAAAATATCTTTTACTGATTTTATAGAAACGCAAGCTGAGAGATACTCAGTTTTCCAATTTTTTTCACTAGCAATTTTAGTTTTACCTTTATAAATTTTTCTAATTTTATTATCAGCATAAATTTGACATTTATTTTTTTCAAGTGCCTGAATAATTGGTTTTGCAAATTTTCTTATTCTTCCTTTACTTATAAGTATGGTTTCTGTAGCACCGCATATAGCAGTGTTTCTCAATTTTGCATTAATTATTATATTGAGTGCCATTTCAAGATCAGCATCTTTATCAATAAAAGTATGACACAAACCCTCTAAGTGACCAATGGTTGGAACCACTGATAATTTTTGCACTTTATTTACAAGGCTCTTTCCACCTCTCGGTATGATTATATCTATATAATTTTTCATTTTTGATAATAAGTAATCAACTGCTTTCCTGTTTTTAGTTTGAATAAATTGAACATAATTTTCATCAATTTTTTGACTTTTCAAACTTCTTCTAAAAAGATTAGATAAAATTTTATTTGTATTAAAGGCTTCAGTTCCACCTCTAAGTATTACAGGATTTCCTGACTTAAAACACAAACTAGATACATCTGCTGTAACATTAGGTCTGCTTTCATATATAACTCCAATTACACCTAATGGAATTGACACTCTTTTAATTATCAAACCATTTGGCCTTTTCCACTTTTCTAGTTCTAAATTTACAGGATCTTTAATTTTAATTATTGAAATAATTGATTTTCTTATTTCGTCAATTTTTTTTTTATTTAATAAAAGTCTTTTGATTAAATTCTCTTTTATTTTATTTTTTCGTGCAAGTTTTATATCTTTATAATTTTCTTTCAAAATTTTGTTTTGATTAATTAAAATTAGTTTTTGGTATTTATTTAAGACTTTGTCCTTTCTTCTTGTATCTATTTTCCTTAAAAAAGCTTTTTGAGCTTTAATACCTATATTCTTAAATTTTTTTTTCATCATACTTCAACCATATCATCTTTGTGTACAACTTCTGATTTTGCAACATATCCTAATAGATTTTCTATTTTATTCGAATGATTTCCCATTATAATTGATATTTCATTTGAATTAAAAGAACTTAAACCTCGAGCTTTTTCATTCATGTTTTTATCTAATATTTTTATATGATCACCTTTGTTAAATTTTCCAACAACTTTTTTAATTCCAGCTGCTAACAGACTTTTACCCTTTTTTAAGGCGATTACTGCTCCATCATCAATAATAATTTCACCTTTTGGAGCTACAGAACTTATGATCCATTTTTTTCTTGCATCAAGTTTTGAAATTTTTGTTAAAAACCAGGTACAATTATTTTTATCTATTATTTTTTTTATTGGTCTCATCGAGACACCATTTGCAATAGCCATGGAGCAACCTGATAATTGGCAAATTTTTGCAGCGTCTATCTTTGTTCTCATACCACCAGAGCCATAAATATTCGTACTCCTGTCTGCTATATCCTCAATTTTTTTATCTATATGTCTAATTTTTTTAATAAGAACTCCATCACTATGTATTTTTGGATTTTTTGTGAAAAGACCATCTACATCTGATAATAGAATTAAACAATCTGCTCCAGAAATTTGAGCAACTCTTGATGCCAATCTATCATTATCTCCATATTTAATTTCGGACGTAGCAATACTATCGTTTTCATTAACAATAGGTACAAAATCAAGATCAAATAAATTATTAATTGTTCTTTTAGCGTTAATGTCTCTTCTTCTTTGCTCAGTATCTTCTAGAGTAAGAAGAATTTGAGATAAATTAATTTTTTTTTCATTAAAGGATTTTTTAAACAAATTCATGAGTTCTATTTGACCTATAGATGCTACAGCCTGGCTCTTGTCTAATTTAATTTTTTTTTTATCTAATTGAAGTTTTTTACATCCCAGAGCAATTGCTCCTGAACTTACTATAATTATTTTCTTATTTTGTTTTTTTAAATCTTTAATATCTTTTACAAATTCACAAAGCCATTTTTTTCTAATTTTCATTTTATCATCTATTAAAAGAGAAGATCCTATTTTAATAACGATTATATTGTAATTTTTAAGATACATAATTAATAAGTTTAGATTTAAGTTTAGAAACAAGATTTTTATTTAGAGTTGATAAAACTGTTACCTTCTTTTTTATAATTGTTTCTAGTTTTTTTTTTTTATCATTTAAAGTTTTTTTATCTACTAAATCTATTTTGTTAAGAATTACAATTTCTTTTTTAATTGTTAAATCTTTACTGTACTTTTTTAATTCATTTCTAACTTGCTTATATGCGTTACTCACATTTTTTTCATTAATATCAATTAAATGAATGAGGGATTTGCATCTTTCTATGTGTTTTAAAAATTTTATACCCAATCCAATACCTTCATGAGCTCCCTCAATTAATCCAGGAATATCAGCTAAAGTTATTTCCTTGTCGTCATATTGAGCAACACCTAAATTGGGATTTATAGTTGTAAATTTGTAATTAGCTATTTTTGGATTTGCACTAGTCATTGATGCAAGCAAGCTAGATTTTCCAGCATTTGGTAATCCGATAATTCCGATATCTGCAATTGTTTTTAGTTGAAGCCAAATCCAAAATTCCTCACCCTTTGTGCCTTTTGTAAATTTTTTAGGAGCTCTATTTGTTGAAGATTTAAATCTTGTATTTCCAAATCCACCCCTTCCACCACTCGCAACAAGAAATTCTTCTTTCTCCTTTTTAAAATCAAATATTAATGTTTTGTTATCTTCTTCCAAAACCTGGGTTCCAACCGGGACGTTTAAGTGTAAATTTGTTCCACCTCTTCCTGTTTTATTTTTTCCTGAACCGTCACCACCTCTCTCAGCCTTGAAATGCTGTTTATATCTATAGTCAATTAATGTATTTAAATTTCTTTCAGATTTCAGAATAACAGAACCACCTTTCCCACCATCTCCTCCATCTGGTCCTCCAAATTCAATAAACTTTTCTCTTCTAAAGCTTGGTGAACCTGATCCACCATCACCAGCCTTTATAAAGATTTTTACTTGATCTAAGAATTTCATTATACAACACCTCTTTTTAATATGTTGTACGATTAATTGGGTTTTACAGAAACAAAAGTTCTATCTGATTTTTTTTTTTTAAATTCAACAATACCCTCAATTTTAGAAAAAATTGAATGATCTTTTCCCATTCCTACATGACTACCAGGGAATATTTTAGTTCCTCTTTGTCTTACAATTATATTTCCAGGAAAGACTTTTTGGCCACCATATTTTTTTACGCCTAGTCTACGACCAGCACTATCTCTTCCATTTCTAGACGATCCACCAGCTTTTTTTGTTGCCATTTTAAATCCTATTTTTTTGTTTCAGTTACTGCTTTAGTATCTTTTTTTTCCACTTTAGCAACCTCTTTTGACTCTGATAATACTTTACCATCTTTTGAATATATTTTTTTAATTTTAATTAAAGAGAATTCTTGTCGATGACCATTTTTTCTTCTTGAATTTTGTCTTCTTCTTTTTTTAAAAATTAGTACTGTTTTATTTTTACCGTTTTTTACTAAATCGGCCTCAACTTTTGCTCCGTCAATATTTGGGTTTCCAACAACAGTCATTTTTTCATCGCTGTAAGCAAGAATATTTGTAAATTCAATTTTTTTTGAACTCTCTTTTAATTGAAGTTTTTCAATTTTTAGGATTTCTCCAGCTTTCACTTTATACTGTTTTCCACCTGTTTGTATTACTGCAAATGACATAAAATTAATTGTAAATAAAACTGCAATATAGTTCTAAGGCATTTTTAGTCAAGTGATATCAATTAAAAATTATCCTTTAAATTCCTTAATTTTGAAAATTCTTTTAAGTTTTTTGCCCTTAAAAAAATATTACACTCCAATTCGTCTTTGATGGAAGATGGGACACTGGGTTGTCCACTATCTAGCTTTTTTTTAACTTTAAGAATTTTTTTTTTAAGATGGGGATTATTTTTATCAATCTTCTTACAAAAAATAGAATTATTTAAAGTATATTCGTGTCCAAAATATATATCTGTTTCTGGGGGTAGTTTTTTTAATTTCGATAATGAGTTAAACATATCATTATGACTTCCTTCAAAAACTCTTCCGCAACCTAATGAAAATAGTGTATCTCCAGTAAAAATTATTTTTTCCTTAAAAAAGTAAAAACAGATATGTCCCAAAGTATGTCCTGGTACATGAATAACTTTAAATTTAAATATATCATCATTCCAAATCTGAGCGTCTTTTAAAATGATATCAATCATAGGAATTCTGTCTCTATCATTTTCAAATGCAAGAATTTTTGCATTAAATTTTTTTTTTAAAATATTATTACCATCAATATGATCTCCATGATGATGAGTATTTAGAATATATTTTAAATTGATCTGATTAGTCTCAATATAATTTAAGACTGGTTCAGCTTCACCAGGGTCAATTACATAAGCATCTAAATTTTTTTCATTAATTAGCAAATATGAAAAATTATCTTTAAGACATTTAATTATTTGAATTTTCATTCTATTTTTTTAAAACAAAAATTCCTAATTCAGAAAAAAAATTATGAAATTTTAAATTTTTTAAATTTATTTTAATATTTCTTTTTTTACAATAATTTTCAAAGTCTTTAATTGTACACATATGTAAGTTTGGTGTGTTATACCATTCGTTTGGTAAATTTTTTGTAATTGGCATTGTGCCTTTTAAAAGCAAATGTAACCTAACTTTCCAATGTCCAAAGTTAGGAATTGATACAATTGCTTTTTTGCCAATTCTTAGTAATTCATTTAAAACATTTTCGGGATCCAGGAAAGCTTGCAAAGTTTGACTTAGAATTACAAAATCAAAAGAGTTATCTGGAAATTGTTGTAAATCTTTCTCTGCATTTCCTTCAATTACTGTCAATCCCTTTTCAACACATTTTTGTACATTAGTTTTTGATAATTCTATTCCTCTAATATCCATACTAATATTTTCGGTAATATACTTCATTAGCTCACCGTTACCGCACCCAACATCTAAAATCTTTGAATTTTGATTAACTAATTTTGCTATATTATAGAATTCTTTTTTCATTTAAATCTTTTATAAGAGGTATTTAAAAAATTCTTAACCGTGTTAAGAAAATCAGGAATATCAAGCAAAAATGAGTCATGGCCTTTATCAGATGAAATTTCGACAAATCCAACATTTTTACCAATTGCGTTAAGAGCAATTACTATATCTCTATTTTCAGAGGTTGGGTATAGCCAATCAGAAGTAAAAGATATAATAAAAAATTTTGTATCACTTTTTTCAAATGCTTTTGATAAGTTGCCACCAAATTTTTTTGTTAAATCGAAATAATCCATAGCTCTAGTAATATATAAGTAGCTATTTGCGTCAAATCTATCTACAAAAACAGATCCTTGATATCTTAAATAACTTTCTATTTGAAAATCAGCATCAAAACTGAATTTTAAATCATCTCTTTCTTGTAATTTTCTCCCAAATTTTTCTTGAAGACCTGCCTTAGACAAATAAGTTATATGTGCTGCCATTCTTGCGACTGCAAGTCCTTTATCTGGCTGCTTATTTTGTTCTTCATAAAACCCATCTTGCCAATTTCTATCTGCCATTATTGATTGTCTACCAAGTTCATTAAGAGCTATATTTTGAGCTGAATGACTTGCAGTACATGCAATTGGTATTGCAGTGAAAGACTTATTTGGGAAATTAGATACAAATTGAAGCACTTGCATTCCTCCCATGGATCCTCCTATAACACTGAATAATTTATCAATTTTAAAATGCTCTAAAAGATTATATTGGGCATTCACCATATCGTTAATTGTTATTACCGGAAAGGTTGTTCCAAATGGTTTTTTGGTATCAGGGTTAATATCACTTGGTCCAAAAGAACCCATGCACCCACCTATTACGTTTGCTGCTATCACAAAATATTTATCGGTATCAATTGCTTTCCCAGGTCCAAGAGCATAATTCCACCAACCATCTTTTTTTGTTATCGGATTTATTCCTGAGGCAAATTGATCTCCAGTTAAAGCATGAAAAATTAATATGGCATTATTTTTTTCATTATTTAATTTTCCATATGTTTCATAAGCTAATGGAAAATTATTTATAGTCTGGCCACAATCTAGCTTTAACGGTTTTTCAACAACTAATTTCTTTATATTTTTAAATTTATTCATATTTTTTACTGACGAATTGGAGGAAAAAAACTTGTTTAGCGGTTTTTTTAAGCGCTCGCAATTCAGTTTAAATCAGCGCAAATATTGTTTACATTATAGGTTTTTATATGTCAATTTTTATAAATATTTTACTTATTTAATTTAAATAACTTATAATTTCACTATATATACCAGAAATACATAAAATTATGAAATTAGCTAAGTTTAAAAAACTAAAAATTCAATCATACAAACCAGGAAAATACGAAATACCATCATTAAAGAAAACTAGGAAAATAATTAAATTGTCTGCAAACGAATCCGCATTGGGAGTAAGCTCAAAGGTGAAAGCAATCTTAAGAAAAAATATTAGTATTTCAAAATATCCCGATTATACATCCAAATTACTAAGAAAACAAATTTCAATTAAATTTAAGTGTGACTCTAATAAAGTAATTTGTGGATCTGGATCTGATGAAATTATTCAGATGCTTTGTCAATTATTTTTGAACAAGGGTGATCAAGTAATTGTTCCAGAATTTAGTTTTTTAATGTACAGGATTTATGCATCTATTTCAGGTGCTAAAGTAATATTCTCAAAGGAGAAAAACTTTAAGATTTCAGTAGATAATATAATTAATAATGTAAATAAAAAAACTAAAATAGTGTTTCTAGCAAATCCTAATAATCCAACTGGTACGTACCTATACAAAAATGAATTAATTAATCTAAGAAAAAGATTAAGAAAAGATATTTTGTTGGTGATAGATGATGCATATTATGAATATATGAGAGATAAAAATTATGCATCAGGATTGAAGATTTTTAAAAATTTAAAAAATGTTTTTATATTAAGAACATTTTCTAAAATTTATGGATTGGCAGCTTTAAGAATAGGATGGGGTTATGGTGATAAAAAAATTATTCAAGCTTTAAACTTTATTAAGCCACCATTTAATGTTAATGAAATTGCACAATTATGTGCAATAGAAGCACTAAACGACAATAAATTTATTAACAAATCAATTAAACATAATTTATACTGGAGTAAAAAAATAAAAAAAAAACTTGAGGAATTTAGCATATACTCAAACAAAATTAGCGCTAATTTTCTTTTATTAAATTTTGACCTTTGTAAATTATCAGCAAATTCAATCGAAAAAAAATTAGAAAACAAAGGAATTATACTGAGAGAAATGAACACATATGGAATTAAGAATCATTTAAGATTAACAATAGGCAATAATGCCGAAAACAAATTATTTCTAAAAGAATTAAAAAAAATATTTAAAAATGTTTAAAAAGATTTTGATTGTTGGATGTGGATTAATTGGGTCATCAATTTTAAGAGCATCAATAGAAAAAAAAATATCTAAAAAAATTTACATTTTAGAAAAATCAAAAAAAAATATATCTAAAATAAAAAAAATAAACTCAAATTTATTATTTTTAAATAAAATTAATAAAAATATTTCGAATATTGATTTTGTAATTTTATGTACACCAATGAGTCAATATGAGAAAATTATTCTTAAATTAAATAATTTTTTACCTTCTAATGCGCTGATAACAGATATTGGATCGACAAAAGAAAAATTATTAGAAATAAAAAATAGAAAATTAAATAAGAGATTAAATTGGATTATGAGCCATCCAATATCCGGATCTGAAGTAAGCGGTCCAGATTATGGTAGTAAAAATTTATTTAAAAAAAAATGGTGCATTCTTATAAGAGATAAAAATAAAAAAGCATTAATTAAAGTTGCAAAATTTTGGAAAAGAATTGGTGCTAAGATAGTATTTATGGAAAGTGATCAACACGACAAAATATTTTCAATGACTAGTCATTTACCTCATTTAATAGCTTATAACCTAATTAAAACCGCACAGGATTTTCAAAAAAAAAATAAAAAAAATATTATTAAGTTTAGTGCTGGAGGATTAAGGGATTTTTCCCGAACAGCAGCGTCAAACGTAATAATGTGGAGAGATATTTTTTTTAGCAATAAAAGCAATATGATAAAAGCGATTGATATGTTTATTAAAAATCTCAATGGCTTAAAAAATAATATTAAACTTTCACAAGATAAAAAATTACGAAAAATTTTAAAAAATTCTAAAAAAGTAAGGAAACAGATAATAGATTTAAAACAGGATGTTTCAAAACCTGATTTTGGAAGAAATAGTATTTAAATTTTAATTATTTTTTTAACTTTTAATTTTGCTGTTTTTTCAATTATTTTAATTGTTTTATAGATAGGCATTATTGTAACTTTTTTTCTTGGTCCATATGCATGAATCAATTTTTTTTTATTTAAACAAGCAGCTACATGACCCTTCCAAAAAATAATGTCACCTTTATTAAAGTATTTTTTAACTTTTATTCCTTTTTTAAAATTTATTTGTTTCACAGTGTCTCGAGGAAAAAACTTGTTGTTATAAAAATAGTAAAGTTGTATTAAAGCAGAACAGTCTATTCCAAGGTAATTTTTACCACCCCATTTATATTTACAATTCAAAAACATTTTAAAAATATCATCAAATTTTTTTTTAGAGGCGATGTTTTTAACACTTGATTTTAATATCCAATTTTTTTTATCAAATCTTAAATACTTATTTCTTTTTTCGTAAATTTTAATTCTACTAGCAAATGGTAAATAATTTTCTTTTTTTAAAATAAACTTTCCCTTAGAAAAATTATATATAGCTGATTTGAGTTTACAAACCTTTTTTGATGTTTTAAATCTTCTAATAAATTTTTTGTCTATGACATAGCCAATATAGCCATCGTATTCAGTTTTTATTTTAAGCCAATTTTTTTTTCTTTTTATAATTTTTATATTTTCTCCATAAAGAATCTGGGAAATTATCTCAGATTTTTTATTAGGAATTTTATAAATATTTTTAAATGGTGAAATACTAATCATTTAGTTTTTAATAGGCGCTATTTTTGATATCCATATAATTAATATAAGAACAGGTATACCTAAGAGTGCGGTTAATATAAAAAAGTTTTGATACCCCATGATGTCAACCCAACTTCCAGAATATCCTGCAATTAATTTTGGAATAAATAGCATTATTGAGGTAAATAAAGCATATTGTGTTGCAGTAAATTTTAGTGATGTTAAGCCTGATAAATAGATTACAAAAGCAGCGCCCGCAAAACCACTCGATATATTATCCGCTGTTATTACGGTTATTAAAAATTTAATATTTGTTGGACTTACTGATAGCCATGCAAAAAGTAAATTACTTGAAGCTGCAATTAATGCTCCTACAAATAAGCTTTTCATAGTGCCAAATTTTAATGAAAAATATCCACCTAAAAAACCCCCAAGTATTGTTGCAAATACCCCAAAAAATTTTGAATAAGTCGCAATATCTTTTACGTTATAACCTTTTTCTAAATAAAATACATTTGCAACTACACCCATTACGACATCAGCAATTCTGTACAATGATATTAATAAAAGTATAAAAAAAGCAAACTTTCCATACTTGGTCATAAAATTAATAATAGGATTAATGTAAGTAAATTTAAAATTATTTTTTGATATAAAATTTATATTTATAAAAAAATTTATAATTAAATATGCAATTACAAAACAAGCTGTAAGTCTACATGTAGAAAATAAGAAACTTAAAAAAACATTATCTCTATTAAATGGATTTGGTATGTTTGAATAAACCAAAATTAAAGATATAATAGATAAAAAAATGACCAATAAAAATTTAAATTGATTTTTATTATTAAGAATTTTTGGTCTTTGGATTTTGGGCTCATTTGAAAACAAAGTTGTTAAAATTCCAATTAACATCAGAAAAGCCATAATTAAATAAACTTTTTTCCAGGTAATTTGACTATATGTTTCAGCTCCAAAATATGCTGCTAGCCATAAACTTCCAGCTCCACTTGTCAGCATAGCCACTCTATATCCAGCTATGTACATTGAAGATAGAGGTCCTTGCATAATCTGATTTGCAGACTCTATTCTAAATGCATCTATAATAATATCTTGTGTCGCACTAGATAGGGCAAGCATCGTAACAGCAAATGCAATTAAATATAAGTTCTTTTGAGGATCAGTAAAGGATATAAATATTAAGAATAAGCAAATCATTATTTGTGAAAGAACTAGCCAACTTCTTCGATGTCCCATTTTTTTTAAAAAAGGGATTTGAAAATTATCTACTAGTGGTGACCATAAATATTTGAATGCATAAGCAAAACCCGCCCAACTAAACAGAGTGACTGTTGATCGACTTACACCAGCTTTAACAAGCCAAACAGAAAGGGTCGAGAAAACTAAAAGTATAGGCAAACCAGATGAAAAACCTAAAAAGAATAATATGATTGATTTTTTATCAAAAAATAATGATAAATTTTTTTTCATAATATCAAATTAATACCTTCTCCAAAAAGCTGGTATGAATAATACTAATATAGCAAATAATTCCAATCTGCCTAAAATCATTCCAAAACTAAGTATCCATTTTGAAGAGTCTGATAATGAGGAGAAATTTCCATTTGGCCCAATTACATCTCCTAGACCTGGTCCAACATTTGAGATAGAAGTTGCCGCAGCTGACAATGAGGATACAAAATCTAAACCATTTATAGATAGTAGCGCTGTAATTATAAAAAATACCAACACATATAAATATATAAAGGAAATTATAGATGACATAAATTTTTCATCCACATTGCTATTATCATACTTAATTTTAAAAACCCCGCTTGGATAAATTATTTTTTTTAACTGAACTATTAAAAATTTATAAAGTAATTGAACTCTAAAAATTTTAATACCACATGAGGTTGACCCAGCACAACCACCTATAAACATTAAAACTAAAAAAAATATTAAAGAAAAGCTTCCCCAATTGTCAAAATCTTTAGTTACATATCCTGTTCCAGTAAGTATTGAAATAACATTAAAAGAAACTGATCTTAAATTAATTTCTACAAAACTTTTATTTAGAATTGATACATATACATAAAGTATAATAATTGAACATATTATGATCTTAAAAAATGTCTTGATTTGAGTGTCTTTAAATATAATTTTTTTATTTCCGCCAATAAATTTTATGTAAGCAATAAAAGGAATACTTCCTAAAATTATAAATAGCATTGAGGTTAATTCTATTGTTTCACTTTCAAAATATCCTATCGATTCATTATAATTTGAGAATCCCCCAGTAGCTATTGTTGTCATTGAATGTGTAATACTATCAAAATAACTCATTCCAAAAATTTTATAAAATAAAGCACACAAAAATGTTAAAACAGTATAAATCACTACTAAATGTAATGTTATTTTTTTTGATTGAGGTAAAATCTTTTCAGGTGCTTGGTGAGACGTTACTGTAAATAATCTCATGCCTCCTACATTCATTAAAGGCATTAACGTAATAGCCATAACTATGATACCAATTCCACCTAGCCATTGTAAAATTGCTCTCCATAATAGAATTCCTTTTGGAGTTGAATTTATATTTTCTAATATAGTTGATCCAGTTGTTGTAATACCTGACATACTTTCAAAAATAGAATCTGTAAAGCTTAGGTTTAAATTTGAGAAAAAAAACGGCAAAGATCCAAATATCGCAACACTGCTCCAAGATAAAGTGGTTAATAAAAATGCACTTTGTAAACTAATTTTTTTATCATGACCAAGGTTTGATAAAAAAAACAGCACTCCAAAGATAATTGATATTATTGAAGCACTTATAAAAGAAGAGTCTAATTCGCCATAAATAATTTGAACTAAAATAGGTATACTCATAAAGATACCTAATATTATTTGAAGTATACCAAGTGTAAAAAAAACTGTTTTATAATTGGACATTTTGAATGAACATTATTTTATGGTAAATAAAATTCAACTCTATAAGAATTATTAAAAAACACTATTTTTATGAAAAATAAGAGATCTGAAAATGATAGATAAGTCAATCATAGAAAAAACTAATGCTTGGCCATTTGTGGAGGCAAAAAAAATATTAAGGCAAAGAAAAAAAAACATCGAAAAAAAAGGCAAGATAGTTTTGCAAACGGGATATGGTCCTAGCGGACTCCCACATATTGGCACTTTTGGAGAAGTTGCAAGAACCTCAATGATCGTAAATGCATTAAATCATATGACTGATGTTCCTAAAGAAATTATTACGTTTTCAGACGATATGGACGGCTTAAGAAAAATTCCAGAAAACATACCTAATAAAAAAATATTAGAAACAAATTTACATAAACCATTAACAACAGTTCCTGATCCATTTCAAAAATATCAAAGTTTTGGAGAACATAATAATGAAATGCTTAAAAGTTTTTTAAATAAATTTAAATTTAAATATAATTTTAAAAGTTCTTCAAATTTATATAAATCTGGTGAGTTTAATGAAACATTAAATCTTATTCTTAAAAAGTATGAAGATATTATGGATATAATTTTACCTACACTAGGAAAGGAAAGACAAAAAACTTATTCACCCTTTCTACCAATTTGTCCTGAAACTGGCACCGTATTGGAGATACCAGTTTTAGAAATTGATGAAAAAAATTCAAATATTATTTTTGATAACAATGGTAAAAAGTTAAAAAAAAACATTTTAAATGGAGAGTGTAAATTACAATGGAAAGTCGACTGGGCTATGAGATGGTATGCATTAGATGTTGACTTTGAAATGTATGGAAAAGATTTAATAGAAAGTGCAATTTTGTCAACTAAAATTGTAAAAATTTTGGGAAAAATGAACCCCGAAGGATTTGCATACGAACTATTTCTTGACGAAAAAGGAGAAAAAATTTCAAAATCAAAAGGTAATGGAATTACTATTGATGAATGGTTAGAATTTGCTTCACCAGAAAGTCTATCTTTATTTATGTACCAAAATCCTAAAAGAGCCAAAAAACTTTATAAAGACATAGTGCCAAAAGCCGTTGATGAATATCTCGAATGTATAGAGAAAGAGAATAATCAAGAGGAAATTCAGAAACTTTTGAATCCGGCTTGGCATGTTCATAATGGAAACGTTCCTAAGGAAAAAATAATAATGTCTTTTTCCATGCTATTGAATTTAGTTCAAACTAGTAATTCTAATACAAAGCAATTATTATGGAAGTTTGTTAAAAAATACAAACCTGAAATTAAAGAAGAAGAATTTCCAATATTCGATAATTTATTAGGATACGCTATAAAATATTTCAATCAGGTTGTTAAAAAAAAAAAAAAATACAAAACTCCAAATGAAAATGAAAAAAAAGCATTATATGCTCTAGTTAAAGTATTGGAAAGTTGTAATGATAAAATGAAACCTGAGTAAATTCAGATAAATATATATACAGTTGGAAAAGAAAATGGATATAAAGAAAATTTAAGAGACTGGTTTAAGCTAATTTATGAGGTAGTTTTTGGGGACGAAAATGGACCAAGAATGGGATATTTTATCAGTTTTTTTGGTATAGAGGAGACAAGAAAGCTTATTATTGAAAAATTAAAATGATATATTCAAAACTAAGATCTTTAATTTTTAAATTTGATCCAGAATTAGCCCATGACTTAGCAATAAAATATCTTCGATTAAACATCTTTCCAAAAAAAAAATTAAATCGCAAAGTCTTATATTCAGTGAAATTTTTGGCAAAAAACTGGAAAATCCAATAGGTTTAGCTGCTGGTTTTGATAAAGATGCGGAGGTATATAATTCTTTATTTAAACTTGGATTTGGATTTGTAGAGGTAGGAACCGTTACTCCATTTAAGCAGTATGGCAATCCTAAACCTAGAGTTTTTAGATTAGAAGAAGATCAAGCATTAATTAATAGATTAGGATTTAATAGCTCAGGAGCAGATAAAGTTTATTCAAATATTTCAACAAATAAACCAAATGGATTTTTTGGGATTAATATAGGACCAAATAAAAATTCTATTAATCGTTTTGAAGATTATATTTTAGGATTGAGAAAATTTCATAAACTTGCAGACTATTTAGCTATTAATATATCATCTCCAAATACCGAAAACTTGAGAAAATTTCATGATGAACAAGAGTTAAATAGATTGTTAGATGCAATTTATAAAGAACGAGCTAAAATTAAAACTAATGTACCAATAGCAGTAAAAATTTCACCAGATTTAGACGATGAAAGTATATTTAATATCTCAGAAATACTATTAAGATTTCAAGTCGATGCAGCAATAATTTCTAATACAACTGATTCTAATAGAGAAAATCTAAACAATATTAATAAATTAGAAAAGGGTGGATTATCAGGAAAACCACTAGAAAAAAAATCAAATTTAATAATATGTAAATTTTTTAATCATCTGAAAAATAAAATTAAAATTATAGGTGTTGGGGGCGTAGACTCGGGTCAGAGTGCGTATGAGAAATTTCTATGTGGTGCTAGCGCTATTCAATTATATACTGGAATGGTATATCAAGGTCCTGAAATTGCTTTTAAAATTGCTAATGAATTAATAGAAATTTTAAAGAAAAAAGGCATAGAAAATATTTTGTCAATCGTAGGAAAAAAAAATAACCTTGACTGAACACATATCAAAGCCTATACAAGCATGATTTTATGACTAAAAAATGTGAATTAACCGGAAAAAACCCTTTGAAGGGTCATAAAGTAAGTCATGCTAATAACAAGACGAAAAGAAGATTTTTGCCGAATCTTAAAAAAGTAAAATTTAAGAGTGAAGTACTTAATAAAAGCTTTAAATTAACTGTATCTAACGCAGGGGTTAGATCAGTTGATAAAAAAGGTAGCTTTGATGCATATTTAAAAACTACTAAAGCGAAAAATTTATCTTTAAGACTTAAAAAAGCAAAAAAATTTATTATAAGTAAATCAGCTTAATGAACAAAATATTTGTAACGCTCTCATTTTTAATGGGAATGGTTGTTTTAGCATCTAATTATTTAGTTCAATTTCCAATAAAACATTATGGTTTAGAGGAAATCTTAACTTATGGAGCTTTTAGTTATCCCATAGCGTTTTTAATTACAGATTTAGCAAACAGATCTTTTGGAAAAATAGTTGCTAGAAAAGTTGTTTATATTGGTTTTATTGTAGGAATTTTATTTACATTAATATTTTCTACTAATTTTACAGATCTTATTTCAATAAGAATAGCTATTGGATCAGGAACAGCATTTATAATTGCTCAGCTTTTAGATGTTCAGATTTTTGATCAATTAAGGAAAAAAAAATGGTTTATTGCCCCTTTAACATCCTCTTTAATTGGCTCAACTGTTGATACTTTTTTATTTTTCTCTGTATCTTTTTATGGAACTGGAATACCTTGGGTAACACTAGCTTTAGGAGATTTAGCAGTAAAAATATTAGTAGCTTTAATAATGTTAATACCTTTTAGGTTATTATTAGGCACCCTTAAAACTGCATAGTTAAAGTAAAAATTTGTAAGACAAAATTTTATAAGCTAATTTAGCAACTAAAAAATTATAAGAGTTAAAACCTTTTATAGGAGCTAACTCATTTATATCAGCACCAACAATGTTAGAACTTTTTGCGGCAATTTTTATAATTTCTAGTGTTTCATCCCAGAATAAACCACCTGGTTCAGGAGTGCCAGTTGCTGGCATCAAGCTTGAGTCAAAGCTGTCAACATCAAATGTTAAATAAAGATTATTATTATTTATTAATTTTCTAAATTTTTTTAAATTCCATTTTTTTTTATCTTTTGCCCAGAATACATGAATTCTTTTAGAATTTTTCTTTATATATGAAATTTCCTCTTTTGATATATTTCTTATTCCAAAAGATACTAAAGAAACATTTTTATTATCCAAGCATCTTCTAATTGCAGATGCATGAGAAAATTTTTGATTATTATAACTATTTCGTAAATCTGCATGAGCATCAAAATGAAGTATTAAAATTTTTTTAAATTTTTTTATAAATGGTTGGATACAACCAGGCGTTATAGAGTGTTCTCCTCCCAGAGTAAGAGGAAATAGTTTTTTTTTTAAAATTTTTTCATTTAATTTAGATATTTGTTTTAAAGCATCTTTAAAATTTTTGTTAATCTTGAAGGGTTTTATTGTTCTTATTCCTATTTTTTTAAAAGGTTCACAGTTTAATTCTTCATCATATAATTCTACTTGATGTGATGCTTTTAAAATTTCTTTTGGACCATTCTTAGTCCCTCCTCCATAGCTAACTGTTTTCTCTAGTCCAAATGGGATAATTATTGCCTTTTCATTAATATTAAACTTATTATCAATACCTAAAAAACCTTTTTTATTTGATAAATAATTCAATGTTTATCCAAATATTTTTGAGAAATTTTTTCTATTTCTTTTTTTCCATTCTCCAGAGTGATAGGCATCACTTGCTATCAATGGTAAAACACTAGTTGCCTCAGCAAATACCATTTGTTCTTGAGACGTATCAACCTTACCCCAGGAACTTGCCTCTTTAAGTGTCGAACTACTACATGCACCATCTCTTGAATCAGCAACTGTTATTTGTATAGCATATTTGTGCATCTCTACATTTTTTCCTAAAAGTTCTGCACAAATTACAGTATCTTGAATAAAATTTTTAGGAACACCTCCACCAATCATAAACAAACCCGATCCTTTGGATTTAATTTTTATCTCAGTTAACTCTCTAAATTCTCTTATTGAGTCTATAGTTATATGGCTTTTAGGATTTCTTTCTTGATGCATTACTAATCCAAAACCTGCACTAGAGTCAGTAAACGCAGGGCAAAATATCGGAACATCATTATCATAAGCCGTTTCAATTAAAGATCCTCTTTTTTTTGCGTTAGTTTTTAAATATTTTCCAATTTGTTTAATAAACTCTCTAGATGTATAAGATTTCGGCTTAAGTTGATCAGCTATCTCTCCAATTTTTTTATCACACATTTGAAGTTCTTCCTCATCAATGTAAGTATCATAAATTCTGTCTATGTAATAATCTCTTAATTCGTTGTCATTTTGATATTGTGATCCTTGATAATGCTTAAATCCAAGTGCTTCAAAAAAATCCATATCTATTATTGATGCTCCAGTTGCTACTATTGCATCTACCATGTTGTATTTAACCATATCTCGATAAATATGCATACATCCTGCTGCAGAAGTAGATCCCGCAAGAGTTAAAAATATTGTACAGTCTTTATCTTTAAGCATATCATTGTATATTTTAGATGCGTTAGCAGTTTCTCTTGAAACAAAAGACATCTTTTCCATTGAGGATATAATTTTTCTAGAGTCGAAGGAAGTAATATCAATATGCTCTATTTGATTTTTAAGAAATTTTTTTTTCTTATTATGGCCAAGGTTTTTTTTATCTGACATTATGCAACAAGAAAATCTTTCCTCGCATTTTTGCCGTACATCGTCAATATTGGCTCATCCTCAACTTCGTATATTTTATCAGAATAAAAACCGTTAAATTGAGTTCTAAATGTCAAACCATATGCTCCTAGCTGTCCTAGTTCTATGTAATCACTTTCTTTAATATTGTTAGGTAAAATAAAAGGCCCTTTCATATAATCCATACTATCACAAGTTGGTCCATAAAAATCAAAAGATGTTAATTTTTTTGAAGCAAGCCTTCCATTTGATATTAACTTAGTTGGATAAACTATATTAGGGATACCTGCATCAAAAAGAGTTCCATAGGTCCCATCGTTAATAAAAAGTTTTTGTTTTTTTCTTAAATTAACTCTAACGATTGTTGAGCCGCTCTCTGCAACAAGTGCTCTACCTGGTTCACAAATAATTTCTGGAGTTTTTTCCAAACCTAAGCTATCTAAACCTTTTTTGATTTCATTAAAATAATTTTCAATTGGTTGAGGTATTAAATCCGGATATATTGTAGGAAATCCTCCACCTAAATTAATTACATCTGGTAAAATTTTTGTTTTTTTTATTATATTTCCTATTTCTGAAATACCCTTAGAATAAGATATAGGATGCATGCACTGGGATCCAACATGGAAACTTAGACCTATTTTTTTTGAATATTGCTTTGTTAGTCTCAAAAGACCAGCTGCCTCTATACTAGAAGCGCCAAATTTTTTTGATAGATCTATTTCAGCGTGTTCGTTAGAAACTGCTACTCTTACAAATAATTCTAAATCATTTGCTTTGTTTGTGCTTTCAATAATTTTAATTAATTCATCTTTAGAATCTAGTGAAAATGACTTTACACCATATTTAAAATATGCTTCTTTTATACTTTCTCTATTTTTGACAGTATGCATAAATGAGCATTTCTCATCAGGACTCAGTTTCGTTATTATTTCAATCTCTTTTATTGAGGCTACATCAAAGTTTTTAATCCCAGATCTTATTAAGTAATTTAAAACTTTTGGATGTGGATTTGTTTTGACTGCGTAAAGAATTTTTCCTGGGAATTTTTTTTGAAAGAATTTTGAGGCTTGTTGTATAGAATTCTTTCTTATACAATAAACAGGCTCTGTCGGTTTCAGTCGGTTAATTAATTCCTCAACTGATTTAAATTTTTCCATTTAAGCTCCTAAAAAAAATTTAATAAAAAAAACTTGCATAACTGATATGCAAATTTATATAAACTCAGCATTTATGTGAAATATTGATCAAAGTAAAGAGAAAATTGCCTATTGAAATCATTATATTAACAACCATATAGGCTCAATGATTAATTCAAATAACATAAAAAATATAAGTGAATTCGATGACAAATCACTACTTTTAGTTGATGATGATAATCCTTTTAGAGAAAGATTGGCGAGAGCTATGGAAAAAAAGGGTTTTGAAGTCACTCAAGCTGAAAGTGTAGAAAAAGGTATTAACGCTGTAAAGTCTAGAAACCCAGCATTCGCAGTAGTAGATCTAAGACTTAATGATGGAAATGGACTAGAGGTTGTAAAAGAGATTCAGACTAGCAATTCGAAGAGCAGAATAGTAATGCTGACAGGTTATGGAAATATACCCACAGCTGTAGCAGCAATTAAAGAGGGAGCAATAGATTACCTAGCTAAACCTGCTGACGCCGACGACGTTGAGAAAGCACTACTGGCTGATCCAAATAAAAAAGCAGCTCCACCTGAAAATCCCATGTCTGCAGATAGAGTTAAATGGGAACATATTCACAGAGTATTTGAATTATGTAATAGAAATGTTTCTGAAACAGCCAGGAGGCTTAAGATGCATAGAAGAACACTTCAAAGAATTTTATCCAAGAAATCACCTAGATAAACTTTCTCATATAAAAAATTTTATTTGTTATTATTGTTAAAATTAATAATTTGAATATCTCAGCTATTAAAAAAGGTTTTACTCCCAGCTCAAATAAAGGTTTATCCCAGCCTATTAAGGTGCCTAGCCACAAAACGCCAAATACATATATCATCGAGACTGAAAGAAATAATTTTACAAAATTCAAAAAATAATTTTGATTATAATGAAAATATCCAGATAAACATGAAGCAAATATAAAACCTATTAAATATCCCATTGTAGGACCTGTGAAATAAATTAGACCAACACCTCTTTCAGGTGAATTAGAAAATACTGGTAGACCTAAAATTCCTTCTACTAAGTATAAACAAACAGTTGATGTAGCAATCTTTGGTCCTAAGGTAATACCTAATAATAAAACAACAAAAGTTTGCATGGTCATTGGTACAGGATAAAATGGAATTTTAATTTTAGCTGATAAAGTTAAAATCAGTGATCCTAAAATTACAATAACTAAATTTTTTAAAATGTTTTGATTTTGTAAATTTTTAACTAATTCCATAATAAATAATACAATTATAATTTAATTAAATCTAGTGTTTAGTGAGCTTTAAAAATATATCTTCTAAATTTCCATCATCAGTAGATATATCAATAATTTTTACATTCTTTGCTTTTATAAAAGATATTATCTGATCAATACTTAATTGACTTTTTTCATAGGATAATGATAAGAAATTTTCTTGATTTGAAATAATTCTAACTGAATTTAGAAAATTATCATTTATACTAATTTTTTTATTTAGTTTAAAATTTACAATTTTAGTTTGAATTTTGTTTATCAAATTTTTTGTAGTATCCAGAGCTACAAGATGACCTTTGTTTAAAATTCCAATTCTATCGCACATTTCCTCAGCCTCGTTAAGATAATGTGTGGTTAAAATAATTGTAACGCCATTTTTATTTAAATTTTTGACATTATCCCAAAGATTTTTTCTTAATTCTACATCAACTCCAGCAGTAGGCTCATCTAAAATTACTATAGGTGGCTGATGAACCAAAGCTTTTGCAACCATTAATCTTCTTTTCATACCACAAGATAATCGCCTTGTATATGTAGTTGCATGATCTTCTAATGAAACCATCTTTAATATTGTATCAGTAATTCTATCCTTGTTTTTTACACCATATAGACCAGCTTGAAGGTCTAGAAGTTTTTTAGGGTTAAAAAAAGGATCAACATTTACCTCTTGAGGTACAATTCCAATTGATGCTTTTGCTTGTCTTGGATTTTTATCTAAATTAAAACCCCATACTTCAACTTTGCCTGAAGTTTTGATAACAGTCCCTGCTAAAATGTTTATAAATGTACTTTTACCAGCACCATTTGGTCCTAACAGTCCAAATATCTCGCCTTCTCTTACTTCTAAGTCGAAATTTTTTAAAGCCTCAACTCTTAATGAGTCTTTACTACTATAAGTTTTATTTAAATTTTTTACGATTAAGACATTTTTTTTTGCCATATAAAATTATACACTTACATCATTCAAAAAAATTAAGATAACATTATTTATGAAAAAAATAAAAAAAACTGACCATTTTTATTTAATTGATGGGTCTGGATATATCTTTAGAGCATATTATGCCTTGCCACCTCTATCAAGAAAATCAGATGGACTACCAACTGGTGCAGTAAGTGGTTTTTGCAACATGTTATTTAAATTACTCGAGGATGCAAAATCAAGCGATAATAAAGATAGGCCAACTCATTTTGCGGTAATTTTTGACTCAGCGAGAAAAAATTTTAGAAACGATATCTATTCAGAATATAAGGGCAATAGAGCAGATGCGCCAGATGATTTAATACCACAATTTGAATATATAAGAAAATCTGTAAATGCTTTTAATCTTCCATCCGTGGAATTAATAAACTACGAGGCCGATGATTTAATTGCTACTTATTCAGAACAAATTTTGAGAGCGGGAGCTAAAGTTACGATAGTTTCGTCTGATAAAGATTTAATGCAACTTTATAAAAAAGATATCAGAATTTATGATCCAATGAAAAATAAATATATCGACCAAGACGATATAGACAAAAAATTTGGGGTTAAACCAAATAGAATTATTGATGTACAAGCCCTAGCAGGAGACGCAAGTGACAACGTTCCAGGAGTTCCAGGGATAGGAATAAAAACAGCTGCAGAGTTAATAAACCAGTATAGTGATATAGAAAATTTATTAAAAAATATTGAAAAAATTAAACAAAATAAAAGAAGAGAAACTCTAAGAGATAATATGGATAAAGCAATTATAAGCAAAAAACTTGTTACATTAAAAAAAGATGTTCCAGTCAAAGAAAATCTTTCAGATTTTTTACTTAAAGAGATTGATAAAAAAAAACTTTACAATTTTTTAAATGAGATGGAATTTAATAGGTTATTAAGCTCAGTCATATCACATTATGGGGATATTAATTATGAGAATAAAAAAAAAATTAATAAGGATAATATTAAGATTTCCAATAAACACTATTATTTAATTGATAATGAAAATGAACTTTTAGATTGGATAAAGTCAGCAGAAGAAAGAGGTGAAATTTGTATTGATACTGAAACTACTTCTTTAGACCCCCATCAAGCAGAATTAGTGGGTATTTCACTTAGTTTGGAGATTGGAAGGGCCTGTTATATTCCTTTAAAACATAAGCACTCTAAAAATTTAGATGAAAAAAAAGTTATAAAATTACTAAAACCAATTTTAGAAGATGATAGTATAAAAAAAATAGGACAGAATATTAAGTTTGATTTTATTGTATTTTTTTATAGAGGAATAATTTTAAAATCTTTAGAGGATACAATGTTAATATCTTATGTCCTAGATGCTGGAAAAAATAGACATAATATGGATACTTTGTCTGAAATACACTTGGGTCACAAAACTATTTCTTTTAAAGATCTGGTTGGAACTGGAAAGAAACAAATTAATTTTTCAGAGGTTAAAGTTGAAGATGCCAAAAATTATGCAGCTGAGGACGCTGATATTACTTATAGACTTTATAAATTATTAAAAAAAAATTTAGATAAAGAAAATCTGAACAATATTTATGAAAGTTTCGAAAAACCTTTGATTAAAATATTAGCTTTTATGGAGATTAGTTGTGTCAAAGTTGATAATAATTTTCTAAAAAAGCTTTCTAATAAATTTTCAGAAAAAATATCTTCTTTAGAAAGAGAAATTTATAAATTATCAAGAAAAAAGTTCAACATTGCCTCTACAAAACAACTTGGTGAGATTATGTATAATGATCTTAAAATAGCATCATTAAAAAAAACAAAAAAAGGAAGTTTCGCAACAAGTGCAAGTGTACTTGAGGATTTAGCTTATAAAGGAAACAAATTTCCAAAATTAGTGCTTGATTGGAGGCAAGTGACTAAATTAAAAAATACCTACTCTGATGCTTTACAGGATCATATTAATCCTAATACAAAGAGAGTTCACACCTCATTTTTATTAGCTGCAACTACAACAGGAAGACTTGCCTCAAGTAATCCAAATTTACAAAATATTCCCATAAAGTCAGAGGATGGCAAAAATATTAGAAAAGCTTTTATCTCTGAAAAAAATTATAAATTAATTTCAGCAGATTATAATCAAATCGAAATGAGAATATTATCAGATTTAGCAGACGTGAAAGAATTAAAGAAAGCTTTTTTTAATAATGAGGATGTACACTCTTTAACAGCAAGTCAAGTTTTTAATGTTGACACAAAAAAAGTTAATCAAGATATGAGAAGAAAAGCAAAAGCTATAAATTTTGGAATAATATATGGAATTTCGCAATATGGGCTTGCGAAACAAATAAATGTTTCTAACAATGAGGCAGAAGAATTTTTAAATGCTTATTTTTTAAAATTTCCTGAAATAAAAGAATATATGAATTCTACAATTAAATTTTGTAGAAAAAGTGGATATGTTCAAAATATCTTTGGGAGAAGAACTTATTTATCAGGTATAAACGATAAAAATTTTAATATAAGAAATTTTCAAGAGCGAGCTGCAATTAATGCTCCTATTCAAGGATCAGCATCTGAAATTATGAGAATAGCCATGATTAGAATACAAAATAAATTTGACGAGATAAAAAATAATAAGTCTAGAATGTTACTACAAATTCACGATGAGTTAATATTCGAATCCTCTGAAGAAGATTTAAAGAGTATTGTAAAATTAATAGAAAAAGAAATGACAAGTGTTAAAGATAGTGAATTTCACTCTTTTTCAATACCTTTATCTATAGATATTAACTTTGGTGAAAATTGGGGCATGCTTCATTAATCTTGGTGTTGCCCAAATTAGAACATTTTAGTATTTATTATTAATATAAATGACCCAAACAATTGCATTAATAGATGATGATAGAAATATTTTAACCAGCATTAGTATAGCTCTTGAGAAAGAAGGTTTTAGTGTTCAAACATATCTTGATGGAGAAAGTGCACTAATTGGTCTTACGAGATCGCCACCAGATTTAGCTGTTATAGATATTAAAATGCCAAAAATGGATGGTGAAGAACTTTTAAAAAAATTAAGAAAAAAAACTTCAATGCCAGTTATATTTTTAACTTCAAAAGACGATGAGGTTGATGAACTTTTAGGTCTAAAATTAGGAGCTGACGATTTTGTTAAAAAATCAGGAGGATTTTCGATCAAAGTACTTATTGAGAGAATAAGAGTACAATTAAGAAGAAATGAGCCTAGTAACATTGATGACTCAAAAAACATTATAGCTCACGGAAAATTAAAATTAGATCCATCTCAACTAGAGTGTGAGTGGAATGGAAAACAACTTCCAGACAAGCTTACAACTACAGAATTTTTAATTGTGAAAGAACTTGCAAAAAGACCAGGCATAATAAAAGAAAGAGGACAATTGATGGATATCGCATATAGAGAGGATACTGACATTGAAGATAGAACAATTGATAGTCACGTTAAAAGAATAAGAAAAAAATTCAAGAAAGTTGATAGCAATTTTTCAGCAATAGAAACTAGATATGGGAGTGGATATCGTTGGAATATTAATTAATGTTTAGTTATTTTTTAAAAAATTTATCAATCTTAAAAAAATTTTTATTTATAAATTTGTTAATATTTATAATTATAATGGCATTTGCTGTATTTTATTTAAGATCTATTCAACCTACTTTAATAATTGCTAAAACTAAAAATCATATTGAGATAATTGAGAATACAATTGATCATATAAGAAGACTAAATATAAATTTTGAGGAAAGAGATGTTAAAAATTTTTTAATATCAACAAGATTTTTATTTCAAGATTTAAGTCGAGTAATTATTTTTGATAATAATTTTGAATTAATTGGAGATACTAATACCTTAGATTTAGATCCTAGATCTTTTTCAAAAAGAATCGAAATTGTTGAAATGAGTATTGGGAGTTTAGAGGGTTCAACCGAAAAAGAGATAACTTCTGATAAGGAAAATTTATTATTAAAGAGTAAAATATTAAATTATTCAAACTCAACTCAATACGGAAAAACATATACTTATACTGAGGAAAGCTATAATCAATTTTCTATGATAACACTTAAAAATGTTACTAAAGGTAAAAATAATATTGGTTATTTGGCAATAGTTGAAAAAGCAAATGATGTTAAAGCTGCAATTAATGAAAGAAAAGTTTTTGTAATAAGAACAGCAATGGTAGTTGCGATTGTAATATTTATTTTTTCATTTGTTTTAAATAGATATTTTCTTAAACCAATAAAAAACTTAGTAAATTTCACAAAAAATATTAAAGATAAAAATAACAACAAAGTCAGTATAGATTTTTTAAAATTAAGAAATGATGAATTAGGAATATTATCTAAATCTTTAGATGAAATGACTAAAAATTTAAATAATAGAATTACTACAGCCAAAAATTTTTCTTCTGATTTAGTACACGAAATTCGAAATCCATTGGCATCTTTAAAAAGTGCATCTGAAATAATTGGCGACACAGATTCTAAAAAAGACAGAGAAAAATTGATTAAAATTGTATCCCACGATGTTGAGAGAATAGAAAGATTAATCACTGATTACTCTCAAATGCTTAAAGACGAAGCGGCCATATCTTCAGAAAAAATGAATATTATTGACTTAAAGGAAATTACCAAGTCAGTTGTTGATGATTTTAATAGTATTTATAATACGAAAAAAAATATATCTATCAAATTAGTTAGTAATGGGCATAAAAAATATAAAATATATGGAATAGAGAATAGGCTTGAACAAATAATTGCTAATTTATTAGATAATTCAATATCATTTAGTCAAAACAATAAAAATATATTTGTAGAATTAAAAGAATTTCCAAAAGATAAAATAAATCTTACAGTCATAGATGAAGGAGAGGGATTCAAAGAAAGAGATACATCGAAAATTTTTAAACGTTTTTATAGTAATAGACCTAACAAATTTGGAGAACATTCTGGTTTAGGACTAAATATAGTTAAAAACTTAGTGGAATTACATAATGGTGTGATTTCTGCGACAAATAATAATGATAAAAGTGGTGCAAAAGTAGAAATAATTTTTCCAAAAGCTTAATCAATTCTTGATATATTTTTAGAATATTGTTAAAACGCCTTTTCATGAGTGACTTCAAAGTAAAGACATTAATCAAGCAGATTTTGGAAGAAAAGAAATTTCATTGGCCGAAACAGAAATGCCAGGTTTAATGGCATTAAGAAAAGAATATAATGGAAAGCATCCATTAAAAGGTGCACGTATTTTAGGATGCTTGCACATGACCATTCAAACAGCGGTATTAATAGAAACTTTAGTTGACTTGGGTGCAGAAGTAAGATGGTCGTCTTGCAATATTTTTTCAACACAAGATCATGCTGCAGCAGCGATTGCTAAAGCAGGAATTCCTGTTTTCGCATGGAAAGGCGAAACGGAGGAAGAATATTGGTGGTGTGTAAGACAAACAATTGAAGGTAAAAAAGATTGGAAACCAAATATGATTTTAGATGATGGAGGTGATCTTACAGCTTTAATGCACAAAGACTATAAAGAATTATTAAAAGATATAAAAGGTCTTAGTGAAGAAACAACTACTTGTGTTTTAGCCCTCAAGAAGATGGAAGAACAAGGAACTTTGATGGTACCAGCAATTAACGTTAACGATTCAGTTACAAAATCAAAATTTGATAATTTGTATGGTTGTAGAGAAAGTTTGGTTGATGGTATCAAAAGAGCAACAGATGTGATGATGTCAGGGAAAGTAGCGATTGTTGCAGGATTTGGTGACGTTGGAAAAGGAAGTGCAGCTTCATTAAGACAAAGTGGAGCAAGAGTTATGGTTACAGAAACAGATCCAATTTGTGCTTTGCAAGCCGCTATGGAAGGCTATGAAGTAGTCCTGATGGATGAAATGATTGGACATGCTGATATAGTTGTTACAGCTACAGGAAATAAAGATATTGTAACTGCTGATCACATGAGAGCGATGAAGGATAGATCAATATTATGTAATATAGGACATTTCGATAACGAAATTCAGGTTGAGGCTTTAAAAAATTATAAATGGGATGAAATTAAACCACAGGTTCACGAAATTACCTTTCCAGACAAAAAGAGAATAATTTTATTAGCAGAGGGAAGACTTGTTAATTTAGGATGTGCTACAGGACACCCAAGTTTTGTTATGAGTGCATCATTCACTAACCAAGTTACCGCACAAATTGAACTGTGGAATAATTCTGCGAAGTATGAAAAAAAAGTATACGTTTTACCGAAACATTTAGATGAAAAAGTTGCAAGATTACACTTAGAAAAAGTTGGCGCAAAACTTACACCACTTTCAAACGATCAAGCAGATTATATAAGTGTAAAAACTGAAGGACCTTATAAGCCTGATACATATCGATACTAAGTATCTAAAAGATGAAAATCTCATCTCTTGGTAGTCTAAAAAAAATAGCTCAAAAAATTAAAAAAAAGATTAAAGTTGGTCATACTATATTTCTATACGGCGATATAGGTGTCGGAAAAACAACGTTTACAAGATTCTTGATAAACAGCATGATTTCAAAAAAGAAAAAAATAGAGGTTTTAAGCCCAACATTCAATATTGTTATAGACTACATGATTAATAAGATAAACATTAGACACTTTGATTTGTATAGGCTAAAAAAAAAAGAGGATTTAATTAATATAGGAATATTTGAAAATTTAGAGCAAAGTATAACAATTATAGAATGGCCAGAAATAATTAAAAAAAAACCAAAAAACCGAATAGAATTATATTTTAAATATTCAAAATACAAGGAGAATAGATATCTGAAATTACTTAAATTTGGAAATCTAAAAAAACATGAATTTAGATTATAACTCCCTTTCATCATTAAAGGGTGATGCATCTTATAGAAAATTTTTCAGAAAAAAATATCTTAATAAAACCTCAATTATAATCTTTTGTAAAAAAGAAAAATTTAAAAATCTAGTTGTCTATGAAAGTATAAACAGGATTTTAATTAAAAATAAAATTTCAGCACCTAAACTCATAAATCAAAACTTAAAAAATAATTTCATAGAAATAGAAGATCTAGGAAAAAATACTATTTATGAAGAATTTGTTAAAAAAAAAACTGACCAAAAAAAAATCTATAAAAAGATAGTAAAAATGCTTATTAAACTTCAAAAAATTAAAACAAAAAAAATTAAGAATTTATCATTGGAAAATTATTTTGTTCCAATTTATAATAAAAAAATATTGACTGATGAAGCATCGCTTTTTTTAAAATGGTGTGTTCCCGAATTTTATAAAGGTAAAAAAAAAAAAATTATAAATGATCTGCTAAAAAAAAATATTAAACAAGCGATAGAGCATCTAAAACTACCAAATAATACTTTCGTACATAGAGATTTTCATGTATCGAACTTAATCTATAATAAAAATAAAATTTCTATTATTGACTCGCAAGACGCGTTATATGGAAATCCGTCTTATGATTTAGCATCACTAGTAGACGATGTGAGATTTCAGACTGACATGAAAACTAAGAATTTTATTTTTGATTATTTCATTTTAAATCAAAAAACAAAAATCGACATTGAAAACTTTAAAAATGATTTTCAAATTTTATCAGTATTAAGGAATATGAAAATAATTGGTATTTTTATAAGATTATCAAAAAGAGACAATAAAAAAAAATATTTAAAATTAATTCCTCGAGCTTGGAGATTAATTAACTTAAGAATTAAAGATAATAAAAATCTAACTAATTTAAAAAAAATCCTGCAAATATATTTTCCAAAAAAATTATGAGTCAAAATCAAAAAATTAAAGCAGCTATAATTTTATGTGCTGGATATGGCAAAAGACTTAAACCACTGACACATCAATGTCCGAAACCTCTTTTAAAAATTAATAAGATCACTTTATTAGAAAATAATATTAAATTAATTAAAAAAATTGGAATAAAAAAAATTTATTTAAATTCATTTCATCTTAAAAATAAAATTTTTAATTATGTTAATAAAAATAATTTTGATATTCCAATTAAAGTAATTGAAGATGGAAAATTAATTTTAGGTACAGGAGGTGGTATTAAAAATATTTTATCTAAGACTAACGATCAAAACTTTATAGTATTTAATCCAGATACGATTTGGAATAAAAACTATATTAATTGTATAATAAAAATGAGAGACATATTTATAAAAAAAAAATTAAATAATATTTTACTTGTTGTTAATAAAAAATTAAGTTTTGACAGATTATTAAATGGTGACTTTCAATTAGAAAAAGGCAAGTTAAAAAGAAGTAAATTTAATAAGTACATTTACACAGGATGCCAAATATTTAACAGAGAATTATTTAAAAAAATTACAAAAGAAACTTTTTCAATGCAGTATATATGGAACCAACAGCTTAAAAAAGGTAATTTGTACGGAATTGAAAGTTTAAATACTTTTAAGCATATAACTGATATTAGAATTTACAAAAAATTATCAAAAAGCAATTAAGTCTTTAGATCTTTCTTTATCTAGATAATTACAATACTCAATTTTATTTTTAGAGTTAAAATATATTTGAAGAGGGTTGCCCGTAGGAATTTCTAACTTTGTTATATTCATTTCATTAAGTTGGAAAAGAAATTTACAAATAGCTCTAATTGAATTTCCATGAGCAGAAACTAAGATATTTTTATTTTCATTTAATTTAGACATTATATTTTCTAAAAAATATGGATATACACGATCAAAAGTATCCTTCAAAGACTCTGTATCAGGAATACTTTCTTTTGGCACAGATTTATAAGTGGCTATATTTATTGGGTGATATGGATTATTTCTGTTTAAAGGCTCAGGTGAAATGTTCCAAGATCTTCTAAATTGATGAACTTTTTTTTCTCCAATTTTTTTTCTCATCTCATCTTTATTTAAACCAGTTAAAGCTCCATAGTGTCTCTCATTTAATTGCCAGGCACTAAAAGTTTTTACTTCTTTCACGCGTAAGGTGTTTTTAATTAGTTTTAAAGTATCAATGGCTCGTTTCTGATAAGAGGTATAAAAAAAATCAAAATTTATTTTTTTTTTCTTAATTAATTCTCCTGCTTTACATGCTTCTAATTTTCCTTTTGCTGACAATTCTACATCTACCCAGCCAGTAAATCTATTTTCTAAATTCCATTCACTTTGACCATGTCTTACTAAAATTAAATGACTCATTTTAATATTTAATATAATAATCTATTAATGAATAACTTTAAAATAATTTTTCATATATCTAATGTATTATTTTTAATATTATATCTTTTTCCAGGTAGTATTATTGGTTATTTTCTTTATGATGATATTCACTCAACCCCCGACCTAACAAAAAATTTTTTTGTATCCTCAAATCATTTTTATTCTTATTTTTTGATTTCATATTTAGGTTTATATGCTTATTATGAAACAAGGAAAAAAACTATCTATATATATCTAATTATAATTTCTATTTTAACTGAAACTTTACATTTAATAATTCCAAGGAGAGCATTTGAATTTAATGACCTATTTGGTAATATATTAGGATTTGCCTTAGCAGTTATTTCTTTTTTAACTTTTGTTCATATTAAAAAAAATGATAAAAAATAAAAAATATTTTAAATTTTCAAAATTATACATATTATTATTTCTATTCTCAGTGTCCTGTTCTTCAATTCCCAGAAATACTGCAGATGGTTGTTCAATTTTTTCAGAAAGATATTTATGGTATAAACATTCCAAAAAAGTTGAAAAAAAATGGGGGACACCGATACACATCCAATTAGCATTCATTAAAATGGAATCAGATTTTAATTGGCTAGCTAAACCTAAAAGACAAAAAATTTTTAAAATAATACCTTACAAAAGACCTTCCAGTTCTTTTGGTTATTCCCAAGCTGTAAAAGGTACTTGGAAACAATATAAGGATGAAACAGACAGTCCATTAGCTACGAGAACAAGATATAAAGATAGTGTGGATTTTATAGGATGGTACACCAATAAAACTTACAAAATTTTAAAAATTTCCAAAAATGATGCATTTAGGCAATATATTGCTTATCACGAGGGATGGGGTAATTATAAAAATTATAAACAAAATCAAAAAGTAATTCAATTAGCAAAAAGAGTAAAAAATCTTTCTGATCGTTACAATAGTCAACTAAAAAAGTGTAAAAATAAACTTAACAAAAAAAAATATATTATTTTTTAATTTCGATTTAATATTTCTCCAGCGAGATACAAAGATCCAGTAATTATTATAATGTCATTATCATTTAAATCTAACGATTTTAAAGCACTTTCGATGGTCTTCTTATAATTTACTTTTTTGATGATTTTGATTTTTTTTTTTAAATCATCTCCTTTAATAGAGTTTACTTGATTAGGGATATCAATCGTTGTAATCGATTTGACTTTATTTTTAAATTGAGAAATATATTCTTCATGGTTTTTATTTAACATCATTCCAATTATAAGGTGTTTGTTTGATTTAATCTTCTCAAGAAATTTTGATAATACCTCTGCACCTAGAGGATTGTGAGATCCATCAATATATAATCGATTTTTTTTTACAAGATTTTTTAGTTTACCAGAGTAAATTTCTTGTAATCTTGCTACTAATTTAATTTTACTTATTCCCATCTTAATATTAGCATTTGAAACGTTAATATTATTTAAATTTCTTACAGTTGCAATCGCAGAAGCTATATTTGATATTTGAAATTCTCCTTTTAGATTAGGCATTGGTAATTTAAGACCACCAAACTTATCCTCATAATAAAAATATTCATTTTTAGTCAAGTTGTAAGAAAATGATTCATTAAAAAAAATTTTCTTTGATGAATTATTTCTTAAATTTTTTTTTATTTTATTTATAATATTTTTATTTTTTTGTTCAGAAATCACTATATTTGAATTAAGTAATTTACTTGTTTTTTCATAAATTATTTTATCAATTGTCCTTTCATTTTTTGGAAGCCAGTCAAGATGATCCATTCCTATTGCAGTGATAATAGATGTTAGATTTTTTTCTAAAATGTTTGTTGCATCAAATCTATGGAATAATCCTGACTCAATAATACTAATATTTTTTTTAAAATTTACTGCTTTATAAAAAAAGGCAGCTGTAAGAATTTCAAAATAGGTTATTTCCTCGCCGTTATTAATGCTTTCAACTTCTTCCAAAAGTTTAAATAATTGGTTATCACTAATTTGCATATTATTGAATATAAATCTTTCATTAATTTTTTGAACGTGAGGACTTGTATAAATATTACATTTTATATTTGCCTGTTTAAGAATTGAGAATAAAGCTTGTATAGTTGAAAATTTACCATTAGTTCCAATAACAGAGATACAACTTAGGTCATTTTGAGGATTACCTAACTTTTTACAAAGATTTTTTACTCTGTTAAGACTTAAATCTATTTCTTTAGGATGCAGCTTTTGTAACTTTGAAATTATTTTCTGAAGTTTCATCACCTGCTTTTAAGTCTTTCTCTGGACTAGTTTTAAGTAAAATTTTTAAAATATTCGTTATTTGTTTTTTAAGGTCATTTCTATGAACAACTTTATCAACAAAACCATGTTTCTCAACAAATTCTGCAGTTTGAAATTCTTGGCTTAATTCTTCCTTGACTGTTGCTTGAATTACTCTTTTTCCTGCAAACGCAATTAAACATCCAGGCTCTGCAAAATGAACGTCGCCTAACATAGCAAAGGATGCTGTAATTCCTCCGGCTGTTGGGTCAGTAAAACAAACTATATATGGTAAATTATTCTTTTTTAATTCGTTTATTGCTATTGTAGTTCTCGTCATGTTTGCAAGTGCAATTGGGCTTTCAAACATCCTCTGTCCTCCACCACAAGGAAAAAATATATATGGTGTTTTGTTATCTATTGAATATTGTGCACCATAGAGTATAGCCTCACCCTCTGCTGCTCCGACTGATCCTCCTATAAAGTTGAAATTTATAGCACCAACAGTTACATCTACACCTTCCAAGTTTCCTTTTGCAACCATAACCGCACAATCTTGTTCAGTTTGTTTTTTAGCGTTTTCTAATCTTTCTTTGTAAGATCTAGTATCATTCCAATCTAATGGATCTTCAGATGGTATTGGAGTTTTAACTATTTCGTAATTATTTTTTCCAAACAAAATATCAAATCTTTGTCTACATGTTATTCTGTGATGTTTTCCGCACGATTTACAAACCCAAAGATTATCCTCTAATTCTTTTTTTAATATTGGACCCTTACAACAATTGGTCCAGTCAGAGTTTTCAATATCTAATTTACTTGGTCTTTTTTTGAAAACCTTTTTTATTTTTTCACCAAACTTTATAGCTTTAGTCAACCAATTCATATAATTCTATTTTTTAATTTTTTTACCATATTGCTTACATTTGTGACAGGATTTTGTCTATTTTTTAAACTTTTACTAATTTCTTTGCATAAAGCACTTCCAATAACTAAACCATCTGCAAATCTAAGTTTTGAAATAGTTTTTTCAGTAATTCCAAAGCCTATTACACAATTTTTTTTTTTATTTAATTTTTTAATGTATCTATAATTTTTCAAAATTTCGTTCGGTGTAACTTTTAGTTTCCCTCCTGTTGTTGACAACATACTAATATAATAAAGCATGTCGTGCGAATCTTTAATGATTTTTTTAACTCTTATTTTTGAAGTCGTAGGAGATATCAATTGAATAAAAATTATAGAATTACTTTTACATTTTTTTGCAAATTTTTTATTTTCTGGATAAGGGAGATCTACAACTATCAAACCATTTACACCAGATTGTTTACACTTTTTTAAGAATTTTACTTCCCCGTATTGATAGATCATGTTGTAATAACCCATTAATATTACAGGTTTTGAATATTTAAATTTTTTGTAACTTTTAACAATATTGAAGATATCTTCTATTCTAACTCCATTTTTGATCGCTCTATAAGCGCTAGTTTGTATTTGTCCTCCATCTGCAATTGGAGTATTATGTGGAAATCCAATTTCACATATATCGATATTTTCAGAAATTGATCTTAAAATTCTTATGGAATTTTGAATCGTATTATCACCAGCTACTGTGTAGGTAAGCAAGGCAGGTCTATTATTTTTTTTTGCATTTTTAAAAGCAGAGGTTATTGGATTATTCATATTTTTTTCCTAACCTTTTTTTTAAAATATCCCGATCTTTTTTGGCGTCAACACAGGAATTTACAATTATAATATTATTTTTATTTAGTTTTGGCGCAAGTTTTATTGCTTCTGAAAAAGCATGGCTTGGTTCTAAACTAGGGTTTAAACTTTCAAACTTTCTAATAAGCTTGTACGCATTTAATGCTTCTTCGTCTGTAGCATAAGTGTATCTTGCCCTTCTTGCATCTTTTAAAAAACAATGAATTGGACTTACCCCTGGATAGTCTAAGCCAGCACTTATAGATTCTGTTTTTTTTATTTGTCCTTCATTATTTTGACAAACATAAGAGGCGGCTCCGTGTAAAATTCCTAGTTTGGCTCCTCTACTCAATGGTGCAGCATGTAATGCAGAATTTTTTGGTCCGCCAGCCTCAACACCTATTAGTTCAATCTGTGATTTAGGATAATCTATAAATTCACTCCAAAATCCATAGGCTGAACTTCCACCTCCAACACAATTTATTAATTTTAATTTTTTTGGAATTTTTTTAAATTTTTTTTTAATTTGTATTTTTAACTCTCTAGAGATCTGTGAGGTACTCCATCCACATATTTTTACGAAAATATTTGGCCCCACAGTTGAACCTACACACATATGTGTAGTATTACAATTTGAAACCCAATATCTCATACATTCACTAACCGCATCGACCAATGTTTGACTACCCGAATAAACAGGAACTATTTCAGCACCATTTTTTCTCATTGCATCACAATTTGGTTTTTGTCTTTTCATATCTTTAATACCCATAAAAATTTTACATTTTAGACCAAATTTTTTTGCAGCCATACTTAGCATCTTACCCGCATAACCCGCTCCTGTATCTCCCACTATAAATTTTTTACCCATACTTTTACAAATTAAGGCATGAACTGTTGCATTATAAATTTTATGAGCTCCTCCATTAGCATCCGAAACAACTTTTGCCCATATCTGGGCACCACCTAAATGGTTTGATAAATTTTCTAATTTTAAAAATCGAGTAGGAGAGCCAATGTAATTTTTAAAATAATAATCTCTTGTTTTCAGAAATTTTCTATTTTTCCTAAGTTTTTGAAAATTTAGAGTTAAATCCTCTATTGGTTTTTTTAAAGTTTCTGGAATAAAGCTTCCACCGAATTTACTTCCCCAGAATCCAAATTTATTATGTTGATCAATTAAGGGAATATTCTTTTTAATTTTTATCATTTGTTTTTTTTAAATTTTTTAAAAAGATATTTATTTTTGACTTATCTTTTTTTCCTTTAGTTTCTAAACTACCCGATAAATCTATAATATCTGATATTTTTTTAAATTTAGCAAGATTTTCATAATATTTAATATCTCCTGCTAACATTTTTTTGATATTCTTGGGAATATTTTTTATAAATTTATGATTAAATCTTTCACTTTTTTCATAACCCTTACTATCAAATAAAATAATATCTGATATTTTTTTATAATTCTTATATTTTTTAACATCTTCAAGATTTTTAACAGTTATTGCAGTTATAATTTTCTTTCTATATTTTCTTTTTATATTTTGAGTGTTTTTGGCACTTACATTATATAACTGATAATAATCGAATTTAAATTTTTTTATTTTTTCGAGAAATTTATTATTTGGATTTACTAATACTGCCACATAAAATGATTTTCTTTTTTTTACATTAAGTAATTTTTTTATATTTTTAAATTTAACAAATCTTTTTGATTTTGGATAATTAATTATAAAGCCTATATAGCTAGGTGGATATTTATGACTAATTAAAAATCTTAAAGTTTTAACATCACTTATCCCACATATCTTAGATTCCATAAATTGTTTTAAAATTAATTAATTATTTATATAAATGATCTAGAAGTACTTTAAAATTATTTTTTATATTTCCGATAGTAAGACTTCTTCCAATTACAATTGATGTTGCACCCCTATTAAAAGCATCATTAGGTTGCATCACCCTTTTTTGGTCATTATTTGAATTATGATTAAATCTTATTCCTGGTGTAACAATTTCCATTTTCTTACAAATATTTTTTATATATGGAACTTCCCATGGCGAACATACGATACCATCAATTCCAGCTTTTTTTGCCAACTTAGCTTGTTTGATAACAATATCTTTTATTTTTGAATTAAAACCAATTTCCTTTAATGAACTATTATCTATGCTAGTCAAAACAGTTATGCCTAAAATCTTTATTTTTTTTGATTTTTTTTTAATTTTTTTTAACATTTGATAGCCACCATTTATATGTGCAGTTATATATTTGATATTTTTAACATCCGCTAAAGATTCAACAGCAGCTCCGCACGTGTTTGGTATGTCATTCAACTTAAGATCCAAGAAAATTTGCTTATTTTTTAATTTTTTAATAAACGACCTCCCATGAGTTGAATAAAAAAATTCTAATCCAAATTTATATCCAAAGTTTATTTTTTTGTGTTTAGTATATTTTATTATCTTTTTAATTTTTTTTATATTTTTTGTATCGCAAGCAATAAATATTTTATTTTTTTTCATTTACACTTTTAAATGTCTCTTTAGCCATTTTAAATCTTACACTTTTTTTCTCTGGAACGAATACCTCTTCACCCGTTTTTGGATTTCTTGCCATCTTTTTTTTATGCAGTTTTGTAGAAAATCTTCCAAACCCCCTTAATTCAACAGACTCACCATTTTTTAAAGAATCCCTAATTTGATGAAGTATTATATCTGCTGTTTTAGCAAGATCTTTTTTAAGATAATTTTTATATTGTTGCGAGAGTTCTTTAATTAGGTTTGATTTTACAACAGACAATTTTTACTTTTATTCCTTTTTTTTATCTATCTTATCAGAAAGTGATGAAAATGGCAGATTTTTACCAGATAATGGATCGCTATATTTTTCTAGTGCTTCCTTATTTTTTAATTCTTCTAATAATTTGATACTTAGCATAACTTTTCTTTTTTCAGTATTTAACTCTGAGATAGCTGCATCTATTCTTTCACCACCTACAAATCTTGATGGTCTTGCATCCGCAGCATTTATAGCAATTTGTGATTTCTTTATATTTATTTTAAAATCCGAACCTTCTGGCTTAACAATCAAACCTTTAGGATCTGAAGAAATTACTTGAACAGTCACAGTATCATTAACCTTTTTGTCTTTGAAAAATTCAAAAGGGTCTTTATCTAGTAATTTTTTTGATACTCTTATTTTTTGTTTAACCTTATCAATCTCAACAACTTGAACATTTAACTTATCACCTTTTTTGTATTTTTTTAATTCTTCTTCACCATTTTCAGTATAAGATAAATCATTACAATGTAAAAAAGCATCAATATCCAATTCGTTCATTTTTACATAAATTGCATATTCGTTCTTGCTACTTACTATAGTTGTAACCTTAGAGCCAACTGGATATTTATTTTCTAATTCTTCGTATGGATTGCTTAGAGTCAGTTTATGAGATAGAGATATTCTTCTTTTATCTTTATCGATGTCTGTAATAACACATTTAATAGTGTCTCCAACTTTAAACATTTTTTTTGCAGAAGGATTTTTTTTTGTCCAACTTAATTCACTCGAATGTAGTAGACTTGATAAACCTGGCTCTAGCTCGCAGAATGCCCCGAAATCCATAATTTTAACAACCTTAACATCATAAGGTTTATTTAAATCATAATTTGCAATATGCTCAAAAGGATCTGGTGACAATTGTTTTATTGAACATCCAACTTGCAATTTTTCTTTATCTACTGAAATAACTAACAGATCGTGTTTATCTCCAATATTAAAAATTTCATCAGGATGATTTACTCTTGAATAACTAATTTCTTGTAAATGAACTAGTACATCGAGTTCTGAATTTGCATCAAAAAAAACACCAAACGAACTATAACTTTTTACAACAGCATCTTTAATTTTGTCTCCAACTTTATATTTTGCAACTATTTTTTCTTTATCTTCTTTTTTATTTGATGTAATTATTTGTTTTCTAGAGACACATGCATTGCCTCTAACCCTATCTAATTTAATCAAAGCAAATTTTTGTGGTTCTCGCATCAAGTGAGATATATCTTTAAGTGGTTTATCACTTATCTGTGAGCCAGGACAAAACATCAGCGATCCTGTATCAGTATGCTCCACTATTACACCACCTTTGACTTTTGATACTATTTTGCCCATCACAGGCTCGTTGTTATCATAAGCTTTTACAATCTTTTCCCAGCCTTTGATTTTAAGAGCTTTATTCGCAGAAACTTGTACCTCTCCATTTTTGTCCTCAATATTTTCTACAAAAACTTCAATTTCTTCATCGACCTTAATCTTATTTTCCAATCCTAGTTGTTTTAATTCATTAATATCAATAACTGGTTCTGATTTTAAACCAGGTATAAACAAAAATAAATATTTAGATGTGATTTTTGTAACTTTTCCACTTACAATTTTTCCTTCCGTCAAATCTTTTGAGGTCGACAGTTGTTGATTTAAAAGTTTTTGGAACTCTTTTGAGGCTTCAGTATCAAGGTTTTTATATATTTCCATCAGTGTTTATTTTCTTATCAATAATATTTTTTATTTTTAAAAAGCATGCTTTTTTAGATAAATTTGTTGTATTAATCAAGATTGAATCTTTTGTTTTTTTTAAAGGAGAAATCCTACGATTATAGTCATTTTTGTCACGTTTCCTTATACTTTTTAATATTTCATTTAACTTTACATTTTTTTTAAGCATTTTTAGTTCTTTATACCTTCTCATGGATCTGACTTTTATACTTGCGGTTATAAATAATTTGATGTCAGCATCAGGAATAATCTTATATGTTATATCTCTTCCATCTAGACATGATCCATTAAATTTTTTCGGAGGACTATACGCACACTTAATTTGAAAATTGTGAACAATTTCTCTTATTTTTTTATCTTTTGAAACTACTGATGCTTCGTAACCAATTGCATCATTTAGTAATTTTTTATTTTCCAATTTTTTTGTATTAATATTTTTTATAATTCTTGAAACTAAAGAGTAATTAAAATTTTTAGGATCTTTTAACTTTGAATAAGCAATTAATCTATAAATTTTTCCAGTATCAAGGTAAAATAAATTATAATGTTTTGCTATAAGCTTTGCTTGAGTTCCTGCTCCAGCAGCAGCAGGGATATCTATTGCAATCTTAATTTTTTTCATTTTTTTAATTCATTTATCTTTCTCAGGAAGTCTGGAAAAGATGATTTAATTGAATCTTTATCATTTATTTTCCAATTACCACCAAATACCAAACCAGCAATAACACACATCATAAATACCCTATGATCTTTATAAAAATTTTTAATTTTAAAAGATGAATTTAGACTTATATTTGGATTTCCGATAATTTTAATTGAATCTTTTTTTAAAACAGTTTTTATACCCATTCTTTTAAGTATTTGTGAGCCAATATTTAATCTTGGACTTTCTTTTTGATTTAGTTCAGACAAATTCTTAAATTTTGAAATTCCTCTTGCTTTTGCAGCCACTAAAAAAATAATTAAGAATTCATCTATAGCGCTTGAATTTAAATATGAAGGGCAATTTATACTTTTTAAATTTTTACAACTCTTAACATAAATATCTGCGATTTTTTCACCCATATAAGTTTTTTTATTTTTAAATTTTATTTTTGCTCCCATTTTGTTTAAAATAGTAATGACTCCTATTCTCGATGGATTGATATTAACATTTTTTATGACTAAATTTGAATTTTTAGACAGTAAAGTAAGAACTATAAAAAATGCACTCGAACTTATATCACCAGGTAATTTATAATTGAAACCACTAAAATTCGACGATTTAATTTCAATAAAATCATAATTTTTTGAAGATTTTAATTTTATTGGAATATTAAGTTTTTTAAATAGAAGTTCAGTATGATTTCTGGATTTTTTTGCCTTAATTTTTGTAGTGCCTGGCGATAATAAAGATGCTAACATAACTAAACTCTTACATTGAGCAGATCCTTTATTTTCCACATAATCTATTGGTCTTATATACTTACTTCCTTTAATAAAGATTGGTAATGAACATCGATTATTTGGATAGAAATTGGCACCAAATTTATTTAGAGGATCTATTACTCTTTTAAAGTCTCTTCTTGATAGACTTTTATCTCCGGTAATTTTTATTTTATATGGAGACTTAATCAACAAACCAGATATTAGCCTTGCCAAAGTTCCAGAATTACCAGCATTTAGTTCTAAATTTTTTCTATATATATAACCGTTAATCCCTCTTCCAGTTATCTCACAATAATTTTGATTTTTGTAGATATTTACGCCCAAACTACTTAAAACTTTAAGTGTACTTTTTACATCATCAGAATTTAAGAGATTAAAAGCTTTCGATTTTCCTATTGCAATAGAGGCTAATAAAGCCCACCTTATGGATAAACTTTTATCACCACTTACGTTTATTATTTTGTTATAGCTTTTAATTTTTTTCTTAATGGTAATAGAGTTTCCCATTTTAATTCATTTTAAAAAACTCACCAAAATAAGCAGCTCTAGCTTTATTATTTCTGACAATTTCTGAAGGTGTACCACTTGTTACAATTTTAGTATTTGAAATTACATGAGCAATATCAACAATACGTAATAACTCTGAAGCTTGGTGGTCAGATATAAAACTAGAAATGCCAAATTCAGTTTGGAGGTTTGCAATAATTTCTTGTAGCATATGTATAGTGATTGGGTCTAAGGCAGAAAAAGGTTCATCCAAAAGTAAAATTTTTGGAGATCCTAAAAGAGCCATTGCTAATGTTAGTCTTTTTTTTTGACCTCCAGATAAAAAATTAGCTTTTGTATGTTTTGCTGCATCTAATTCAAATTTTGATATTAAATAATCAATTTTTGAGACTCTTGATTTCTTATCTTCAATTAAGATTTCAGAAACAGCCCTCAAATTATCAAGCAAAGTTAAATCTGACCAATATCCATAAGATTGAGGACAATATCCTATTTTAAATTTTCTACTCCTTAAGTAAATAGGAATTTCAGTAGTTGATGTGTTATTAATATAAATTTCACCAAAGTCTGGCTTAAGCAAACCTGTAATTAGATTAAATATGGTGCTCTTACCTGAACCATTAGGACCTAAAAGACCACAGATTTCTCCTGAGTTTACTTTAAAACTAACATTATCTAGTATTTGAGTATTTCCAAAAGATAGAGAAACGTTTCTAAATTCTAATAGTGGTTTATTTTTTTTAAAACTTTTAAGCCTAAATTTTTTGATAATAGCCATTTAAGTATTATTAATTTTTACCTGTATATCATTTTTCTCATTATCCATCATTATTTTTATATCTTTTTTTAATAAATCAATTTCAATTCTATCAGCATTTATTTTTCCTTGATAACTATAATAGACGACATCTTCATACAATGTTAAAAAATTATTATCAATATTTAGATTGAGATTTTCACATTGTATTTCGTGAACAATATATGAGAGCTTAATATTTTTAGTAAAATAGGTTTCATGGGTTTTACTATTATACTTGGCGTCATCAGATGATATAAAAATTACCTCATTATTTTGCAGTATAACTTTTGCTTTTACATTATTCATAAATATTAAATTGGGATTTTCTAGGTCGACTTCTCCTGTTTTAGAATAAATTTCATATTTGTTGCCTTTAATATCCACTGTTGAGTAAGAAACGTCGTTTATTATATTTGATCTGTCACTAATTTTTGTTTGTTCTTCAAGTTCTACTTTTTTATTTTCTACAATTTTTATTTTTTTTTTTTCAAGATATTTATTTGAAAAAAAAAATATTGCTAAAGAAATAAAAATGACTAATAAAAGTTGAATAGTTGTTTTAAAACTCATGTTATTGAATATTGGCCTGAAGAATCTGATGTATATGAATAATTCCTATAGTAATTTTTTTTCTTTTATTTTTATGAACACATAAGCTGGTAATTTTTTTTTCATTCATTATTGAAAGTGCTTTTGAGGCAAGTGTTTCCATATCAATTGATAAAGGTTTGTTTGTCATTATTTTTTTTACTTTTATCTCAGTGAAATTTTTAAATTTTTGGGCAGTCCTTCTTAATTGCCCATCTGTAATAATACCTGTTGTTATTTTTTTAGAGTTTCTAATAATCAAAACTCCCAATTTTTTTTGTGTCATAATTTTTAATGCTTTACTTAAATTAATATTCTCATTTATGAAGGGAATTTCATATCCAGAAGACATTAGATCGTTCACAGTTTTCAACTTTGCTCCAAGACTTCCTGATGGATGAAATTTTTTAAATTGGTTTTCAGAAATTTTTTTTGAAATCATTGTACAAACAGCAATTGCATCTCCCAAACTTAATTGTGTAATAGTTGATGAAGTTGGTATATATTTCCCAGGACCTGCCTCTTTAACTTGGGGCATGATTAAACTTATATCTGAATTTTTGTAAAGAGTTGAATTCTTTTTTGATGTAATTCCTATTAACGTAATTTTTTTGTTTCTATTTGCATATTGAATAATATTTTTAAGCTCCGTACTTTCTCCACTTAAACTAATTAGTATAAGTAAATCTCCAGAACTGATTTGACCCATATCTCCATGTGAACATGAATTTGCATCTACAAAAAAGGAAGGCGTACCAACAGAAGATAAGGTCGAAGAGATTTTTTTTGCAATAATTCCTGATTTTCCAACACCAGAAATTATCACTTTGCCATTTTTGCAATTTAATATTGCATCTATAACTTTTACAAAGTTTTTATCAATTTTATTTTTTAAAGCTTGTAAAGATTCTATTTCTGTTTGAATTACATTTTTTGCAGTGGTAATAAACTTATTTTTTTTCATTAATTTAATGAGACCATATATCGTCTTTAAATGAGGCTAAATCAAGTTCAACTCTTGTATTAATAAAACTTATCGTTTTTTGATAAAGTTCTATTCTTTTTTCTCTTTTAAGTATTTTTTTTAGATCGTTTAAAATTTTGTGTAAATGTACAACATCATTTGCACAGTAATTGAGTTGTTTTTCACTTAACTCACCCCCAAAATCAGAACTTTGATATTGTTTATTTATATCTTTGCCTATGAATTCCTTAACCAAATCTTTAAGACCGTGTTTATCACTATAACTTCGTGCAATTTTTGAAGCTATTTTTGTATCCTCTATATTTTCAACATTTATCTTAAGATAATGTTTTATAAAAGTTATATCCGCCCGAGCGAAGTGGAAAATTTTAGTTATTTTATTACTAGATAATATCGATTTTAAATTTGGTGCATTATATTTTTCTTTATTTAATTGAATAATATGAGCGTCATTTTTTCCAGTCGATATTTGTACTAAACACAGTCTATCTCTATTAAAGTTAAGACCCATAAATTCACAGTCTACTGCTATTTTGTCACCCAACATAATTTCATCTGGTAAATCCTCTTTGTGTAATTTAATATCTAAATTCATGTTAAATATATATATA
>MDTA01186659.1_pt1 | contig 44129 bp, 35 predicted proteins | sample 811151 | NCBI WGS metagenome assembly MDTA01 (sample SAMN05326648, study PRJNA326480) | marine metagenome | isolation source: seawater | place: Indian Ocean: South | collected 2010
CCCGTCCGAGATCATGTTCGAAAACGAACGCTATGGTCAGAAGAACGGCATCGGCTTCTACAAGTACGAGGAAGACAAGAAGGGCAAGCCCAAGAAGGTGGTCGACGAGAAGACCTACGAGCTGATCAAGCCGATGGTCACCGGCGAGTCCAAGGAGTTCGACGCCGACGACATCATTGCCCGCATGATGATCCCGATGTGCACCGAAACCATCCGCTGCCTGGAAGACAACATCGTCGGCTCCGCCGCCGAAGCCGACATGGCGATGATCTACGGCATCGGCTTCCCGCCGTTCCGCGGTGGCCCGCTGCGCTACATCGACAGCATCGGCACCAAGGCATTCGCGGAACTGTGCGACAAATACGCCCACCTGGGTAAGCTTTACGAAGCCCCCCAGATGCTTAAAGACAAGGCCGCCAAAGGCGAAGCCTTCTTCGCGTAAGGCACGGGCAAAGGAGATTTTGAAATGAGTTTGAATCCGAAAGACGTGGTCATCGTCGATGCGGTGCGCACCCCGATGGGCAAAACCCGTAACGGCCAGTTCCGCAACGTGCGCGCGGAGAAACTGTCCGCGCTGCTGATCCAGGCGCTGATGGAGCGCAACCCCAACTGGAGCATCGAAGAGACCGAAGATGTGATCTGGGGCTGCGTGAACCAGACCAAGGAACAGGCGATGAACATCGCCCGCAACATTTCCATGCTCGCCGGCCTGCCGCGCACCAGCGCCGCGCAGACCGTGAACCGCCTGTGCGGCTCCTCCATGCAGGCCCTGCACAGCGCCGCCCAGGCGATCATGACCGACAACGGCGAAGTGTTCGTGATCGGTGGCGTGGAGCACATGCAGCACGTACCCATGGACCACGGCGTGGACCTCAACCCGGAGCTGTCCAAGTACACCGCCCGCGCCTCCAACATGATGGGCCTGACCGCGGAAATGCTCGGCCGCATGCACGGCATCACCCGTGAACAGCAGGACGCCTTCGGCGTGCGCTCCCACCAGAGAGCCTGGGACGCCACGCAGCAAGGTCGCTGGAAGAACGAAATCGTGCCGATCGAAGGCCACGACGCCGACGGCCGCAAAGTGCTGTGCGAAATCGACGAGACCATCCGTCCCAACGCCAGCCTGGAAGACATGGCCAAACTGAAGCCCGTCTTCGACCCGGTCAGCGGCACCGTCAGTGCCGGCACCTCCTCGGCCCTGTCCGACGGCGCCAGCGCCATGCTGGTGATGAGTGCCGAACGCGCCCAGGCCCTGGGCCTCAAGCCCCGCGCCAAGATCCGCAGCATGGCCGTGGCCGGCTGTGACGCGGCCATCATGGGCTACGGCCCGGTGCCCGCCACCCAGAAAGCCCTGAAGCGGGCCGGCCTGACCATCGACGACATCGACTACGTCGAGCTCAACGAAGCCTTCGCCGCGCAGTCCCTGCCGGTCCTGAAGGACCTCAAGCTGCTCGACAAGATGGACGAGAAGGTCAACCTGAACGGCGGCGCCATCGCGCTGGGCCACCCCCTGGGCTGCTCCGGCGCGCGCATCACCGGCACCCTGCTCAACGTACTGGAAGGCAACGACGGCCAGATCGGTCTTGCCACCATGTGCATTGGTCTGGGTCAGGGTATTGCTACGGTGATTGAGCGGGTTTAAGTCTCCGCTTTATTCACTGTTGGTGATATGAAGAAGCCCCGGCGGGAGGTCCCGCCGGGGCTTTTTATAGTCCGGCGCATAGGCCTGCCGATAATCAACAGTTCAAACCAGACATGCGACCGAAATTTAGCTAAAATTTCTAAGAAAAATAGCCATGAATGAAAAGCATTCACTCGACCATAATTCAACTTACTCCATCGAAGAACGAATTAGCACAAGAGCATTAAAACTTTTCGCAATGAGGAAGCCTATTTTATTTTTTTCATCTTATTATCAATGCGCTTAACTTGACTCTCCGCTTCGCTCTCCGCCTTTTTGGTAACGGCAGCATTAATTTCTTCAGCAGCTCTCCCGACCATGTCTTGCTTAATATGCGGACGAACATTCTTTTTTACACCATTAACGATCGTCCTGTATATACTATCTCTCAGCTCGGAAATATCAGCATCTTTAGTGTCAGAGCATACTTTCAAAGAACAATAGCCAAGAAGGGCCCCTAGACCTTTCTTAACTTGCTGAGGCTTATAATTTGTTATGGCGCCTCTATCCAGAGCCACATTGTTCAAAAAATCATCGCCTTTAAGAACACCGGAAGAGTAGACCTGATTAAAGGCAGAAACATAAAATTGAGAAACTTGCTCCCAAGACACAATTTCCACATTATTCCAATAATGCTCTGCAAAATGCTCAAGGCCCGAATAGATAGCCCTCAACCCAATAGCTCTAGAAAAAACATTACCGAGATCCTCTTTCCTTTTTTTACAATCCTCGAGAATTTCTATTCTTCTTTTTTCGATTTCTTTATCAATAGGTGGACTAGAGAAATCTGTACCATAAACAATCCTTGACCAAGCGTGCTTATGGATATCATTACTACCGTTTGATTCCATTTTAGATAAAAACTCAACATAACTGGAATATGGTTGACAGTTCTTAAGTATATAGAAAAAAGCTGGCTCAACAGTTTCTGAGAAGCGGCTTCGGACCAGCTCACGGAGATCAGAAGAAGCCAAATTGGCTGACGGCGAAGGCGCGATATCGTCCCAAAACATTCTGTCTTTCTGATCCGAGGTGAGGTTAAAGGATTCTTGATCTTCACCAACAAGATAGTTAATGACTATATCTTCAAGTTCGTCAACGCCCAAAAGGGAGGGCCCACCTAACGACATCTCGTCGTCGTGGGCATCTCTCCAATTAAAAAAGCCAAGGGAAACTTTCTCCTCTCTCGCCGAATCAAGAAGCTCTTGACAGCATATAGCGCTAACACTGTAGTCATTAAGAAGAATGGTTCTAGATCTTGTAGGAGGTTTCGCTTGCTTATTAATCGTAACGAAGATGCTCCTGGTCTTTTCAAGGATTGACTCAGTTGTGCCTTCTGAGGAGGCATGACCAACGGTTACCAAAACTACCGGAACTGTCCAATTAAGAAAATCTATATTGGTAAGATCAGCATTACTTGGATCAGACTTATAAAGATCAAGCATTCTTTTTAAAGAAGAAAGTCTATGCTGGCCATCAATGGCCACCAACTTCACTTTAGATGTATTCCATTCAATTAAAGCTTGGTTTCCTTCGGCTTCATCAAAAGAAACTTTATACAAACCCTTAATAGAAAAAGCCTTTTCATAATCGTCATGAGGAGCTTCTTTTTCTTCACGAAGCTTTCCTTTTAGACCACCGAGTGAATCGATCGGCATAACAGCTATAGTCAACGGGTTAAAAAACTTAACTTTATCTCCACTCTGAAAATAAGGAATTATTTCTTTAGTGACCCGCTCCACATCGATATCTCTCTGGAAAAGCTGCCTTACTGGCCATTGTTCGCTACCAGGTATTTCGGAAACCAAACCAAGAATATCGATCTCCGTGACAGGCAAGTTAAGCTGTATGTAGTTCACCTGAAGGTCACGCCCACCGATAACCCCCCTTTGGCCCATCATACTTTTATCAAAAACTTGTTTAACTACTTTCTTCTTTGCCATTACTTTTCTCCAAAAATCGGGCCAGCAACATTCTTCAAAACATACTCAATCGCTTTAATAGACTTTTGCTCTAGCCACTTACTATCGTCGTTTAAAGAAAGGGGCACAGCCGCAAAAACAAGGTCTTCTATATCAATATCCAACTGAGCCTCCCTTACAAAGTTCGCGAACCGCCTATGGAAGTCATTCCCTAAACTTCCTGAAATGTGCTGTTGGTGTCGACCTGACAGATTGGATGCAAGACCTATATACAGAGGCCGGGTAAAAATAGAAGATAAAAGGACAATCTGGTTAATTGTCTTAACGACCTCTTCGTCAGAAGAGTTTATCTGGTCCCAATATTCTTTCATTCTGCTCGAAGATTTATGATCCTCACTGGCAAAGACGGACATCTTTATGTTTTGCCATTGATAAAATCTTTCCTCGAACAAAATATCTTTGCCTCGACTATCAACGGAATAAGATAAAATTTTCTTAAAGCTTTTTATGGATTGATCAACGTCCTGCCCCATCTTCAATGGCATAAGCCACGCATATATACCTGGCTTATCTGGAATATTTTTGAACGTCTTTCGTGTATAAAAACCTATGCTCTCAGTAGTCAGAGCTTGCCATAGCTGTTGAGCCGAATAATATGGAATACTCATTTCACAAACTACATATTAGACAGGACTGATCATCCGGGTCGTCGTCCATATCGTTCTTTAGCGCGTCTTGCCAGCGCTGACCCTGTTTTTGCTTGAAGAATAAGCCTTTTTCTTCGCGCTCTTCAGCCCGAGCTACAATTGCATCCAGAGGGCCTTTAGGACTCCATGTATAGCCGTACCCGCCAACATCACGTTCCCCCTCAACCCAATCAAACTTACGGCGTGTTCGGCCCTCAAACTCTTTTGCCTTTTCATACAACTCTGGGTGATTACGTTTCAACCCCAGCCATTCTTCCTGGCGCTGGAAAAAACAGAAATAACAACCAGAACGGGACCGCCACTTGTAGTATTCCGGAATGCCCACCGACTCCTCAAGAAGTCTAAAAATATCTTCTCTTACCAGGCCATCCTCAATAAAGGGGAAAACCGCCTTAATTGTTTCCTTCTTACTAATATAGCCTTCTCGATTTTCGTCTGCTCGGATACCGATATAGGAAACAACCGGGTCGTCACCAACAAAATCCTCAAAGGGCTTTATCTTCATGTAACGTGTACACCAACGAGATTTTGCTGAAGGCAAGAAATTGTCGTTCATCTTAAGCCAGTGTTCAAAATCTCTGCCACTGCTAAGGCGAATAATCTCCTTGCCTAAATAAGCCTCAAGTTTATCTAAGAAATCATAGACTTCTTGAAGCTCCGCTCCTGTATCCGAAAAAAAATACTCTACTCGTTCATGAATTTCTGGATAGTGATCTTTCAGGTAAATCGCCAATGCTGCAGAATCTTTACCGCCAGAGATACCGAGAACGTGACGATATTGGCTATCTTCTAAGTACTCTGAGAATTCACTGGACATATATTATCTCCTTGAATCATCCTGCTTGGAGGCATCTTTTATGCCATCAGAAGCCTCGCTCTTCCTGTCCTGTTTATATTCGCTAAGAAGACGGTCCGACACCTCAGCTAGAACCGACAGAACAAGCTCTTTATCCTCAAGTTCACTGAACAACTTCTCAATATTGCGCCGTGTTTCACCCATTCTTTCGCTAGTTTTACGGTCAACCGCAACAACTTCATCCAGGAACGCGCCGCCTTTTTTTACACTTCTTAATAGATATACATCAAAGTCACCATCAATTTTTGAAGCCTGCTTCTTCTCATGCAAATTCAAGGTCTCAAGATCGATGATTCTCCTCGAAAAATCTGCCAGCCTCTGCTCGGCAACATCATGATCTGAATCCAGCCATTTAGCAGGTGCCTTATGAGCGAGGAAGCTCATAATTTCTTCAAGCCATTCACTGTCCGAAGCACTTACTTTATTAATTCTCATCAAAAAAGGCTTCAGGCCTTGAGCATCAATGGTGAAGTTTTCTAGCGCGTAACAGTTGCCTCTTAACAGGTTCCGCACTTCACCGAGCTCAAGTTCTGCATCAATGTTAAACGCATGACAAAGCAGTCTTTGAAATTGCCTTTTAAGGCCCGAGTACGCTTCGTTTAATTCCCTAAGCGCTGCCTGCAATCTCTCCGAGAAATCGGAAAGCTGATTCTTCGACAGATCATTATCAAGTGATTCAACACCCAAAGCCTTAGGCAACTGTTCAAAAAGCAACCGTTCTGGCGATTTCGCTAATTGGAAAGCTGAACGCACATTTTGAGCATCCTTGGACAAAGATCGCTTTGTTCGCTTCGTATAATCCGGTAATGCACCCATAAAGCCGGCCAAAGGCTTTGCTAGATCGAGGATAGTACCTTTTTTCCTACTGTCACCATGGATTACCTTAGCGTACTGTTCAAAGATAGAGGCTCGCATGCCGCTGATACGGAAGCGCTGTACTGTATACTCGTCCGGTCGCTTTACAAAACGCTCAAGCATTTCATTAGTGAAATGTGGGCGATACTGGCCGTTTTCGTACATCGCCAGCTCATGCTGAAATCGCAGAAAAACAGTCACGTAAAGAATAGGCAAAATTCCGGCTTTCACACCATACGGCGGAGCCATCAAATATTCATTGAGCTCAGCAAAAGAACGAGGGCCCTTCTTTTCCGTTGAAGCCAGAAAATCAACAATCTCATTCCAAACAGGTCCTAGATTTGCCTTGCCATTTTTCGGTGGATCGACAAAGCTCCAACTCCCCGCTCTTTCCATATGTAATTTTGTCGTCCTTAAAAGGGCTCGATATATGGCTTTCTCAGCAGGAAATTTATCAATCCCCAAGTCTTCTTTATCGGCGTTATTAAGCATGGCCGCCAGCAATTTATTCCTGGCGGTGTTTGCCTGTACCGATGGACGATCACGGTTTATTAGCTCATTGTGAAAGACTGGGGAAGCTGAATACACATTTTGAAGAGTCCATGACATAAACTCTTGCAATTTCCTTTTATTGAGGAGCTCAATATTTTCTTCCCCTTCATAAAACCACTGGCAGTTTACCGGCCTTTCCACAAGCTCAACCAATTGCGCTCTTTCCGCCTGCTTTGCAGCGGAAAGTCTATCTTCAAACTCACGCTTAGCCACCGCATCAGTATTCAACTCTTGCCGTGAAGCCTGAACGCGCTCAAGAGCCTGTCGTTCTGCCACTGCCTCGCGGATTTGCGGGCCTGTTAGACAAAAAGCCACTATATCTAGCGACGAAAAGGCGTGGACAACCTCTTCAAAGAAAAGCTTTTCATCATCCTGCCCAGCGGCAACATAAAAAATGATCCGTGGCTCAGCTCTTTTACCAGATGCAGCTTTTTTATATGAGAACGCGTCTACGAAATAGGGTCGGAAGTAACGCAACGCACCGCTTTCAATCGTGTACCGTCGCGCAACCACCGGCAGCAGAGGCTCGGACCGATTGAGCTCTTCGACCAGACGAAAATTACCTAAATTATTAAGCTCCTCTTGCAGGGCAGACTCCAGATCAAAGTCACTGCCCTGCCACACTCGGAATTCACCACTAAAACGGCGATAGTTGATAATGCTTTTATCCCGTAATCGCTTTACGGCCTTTTCCGTGGCAACTTTTGAGCCAATAACTTCCGCCAGCACGTCTTTAGATGCTTTCAATCCACCCTTGACGCCAATGATATTGAGCAGACCAATGGTCTTAACTAGTTTTACTTCATTTTCCGAGGCATCACCCAGCCGGTCCAAAGCTGTGACAACTTCCGCCCATCGCCGATGTACTAAATAATCGCCCATTACTGCAGACTGGTTAGTAATAAAATAGTCAAACATCTGATCCGGGCCGATTAATTCACCGACTGCGGCCATGGACTTCAGCGCCTGATTAAATCCGTATTCTTCATTACTTCCAAGGTAGCTGAACAAAGTCCGCTCATTTTGGGCGATCTTCTGGCAAAGTAGTGGAAGCAAGAGAGCACTAACTGGATGCATGGGATAGCACGCCTGAAAAAGAGCTTCAGCTTCTTTCTGGCTTAACGAAGCTGGCAGAGCCTCTTGTTTCATCAGGGTTTGAACAATCGGGCAAACTGCTCTTCTTACGGCTGCTTTATCTCTATTGTTGAAATGCTGCCTTAACGCAGCGGAAACAACCCTTAAAACCTGCTCTGAAGATTCGAGAAAAGGGATTTCCTCGAACCGCCCTTGCACTTTTGACCATTCGTTTTTAAGATTTTCACCGAGCCCCTTCGCATATTGCTCAAACGACTGATGAAGCAATACGAACAAAAATACATTTACCTCATGGCCAGCATAGGCATGCTCGGCCAATGCCTGGAGCAGATAGATATCATTAACGCCATAGTGCCTGGCTTCATACTCAAGAAACTTCCCGAGCTCATCAATAACGAACAAAATTCCTTCGCCACCAGCTTTTTTATAGTCTTTCTGCAGCTGCTTCACCAAAGCAATAATTTCTGTGGTACTTACTGAACTGCTTGTTGCGGCGACTCTTAGCGCCTTAAGAACTCTGGGCCTAGCCGCTTTCTGACCAGACCAAAACTCTTCCGCAGCAGATGAAAGCGCTTCTAGCAGCCGCTTTCCCAATGCTTCTGGTGACCCAGTAACTAGAATTTCCAAGTAACCAAGGCCATTCCCATTAAGCTCGGAATACGCTTCACCCAGGGTTTCATCTGCTTTTTTCAAAGTATTCAGGGCAGCAGAATGAGCACCTTTACCGTCCCCCGCCAACAGCTTGGACAAAAACAGAGCAAACGCCGACTTGCCTGAGCCATAGGGACCGACCAAAGACCAGGCCCGCGGCGTTGCTTTATTGCCTTGCGCTTCTAGGAAACGCGTGAGTGTTCTCAAGGCACGGGAGGTAGGTATGTAGGCTTTCACAGACTCTAAAGAGTCTTTATCACGCTCGATATTTATTGAGCGAGTATAATGACTGTCGATCTGGATCAGTTCGTTGAGGCTCATACCACTACCCCATCTCGACTTTTACTATAGTGATCTTCGAGGAGTTGTTCCGGCGACATCGCATGCAGAAGATATAGCTGATGGACACCTGCCGTTTCCCTTATTTCGAAGGTTTTAGGGTACTTCATTACTAGTTGCTCTAATTTCGTAATTAAATCATTCTCTGTTAGCCGAAAAATCGGGCCAGGCGCCGGAAACTCTGCCCGGCTATACATCAACTCATCTAGCGGCATCGCCTTCATGGACCTCTCATTCATCAAAGAGAGAACAGCAAAACCGAATATGCGAACCGGCAGGCCTGGGCGCGCTTCCAGTTTAGAGTGAAGTTCCTTTCCGCCTGCTTGATTCACGAGACGTAGCAACGACAAAGGAGAATCTAAAACCTCCTCAAGTGGCATACGTGTACTCACTGTAGACTGACAGTACATACGGTGAATCAGTTGCGCATCATTCTTCAGAGTGCTTGCCGAAGGTTGTTTTCCATCCAACATGACATCCCGCACCCAGTCACCAAGAGCGGTTGTCAACTCTAGTGAAGTAAACACTGGTTTGTGGTATTTGTTAAAAAACCAAAACCACGAAGTGGCTTGATTGGGGTTCGTCGCAATCAACCAATGAATAAGCCAGATAGTTGCTTCATCTTCGAGATAGGGATCAAGTCCGCAATCTTCATCGAAAATAAGACGGCCCAGATCGGTTGGTTGGTTTACTGAATCCACCAACTGACATGCTTTAAGCCAGTACTTGATGGACAACACCATGTTTTTTCCAACACCAAGCTTCACCGTAGCGTCGTCTTTATCCAAGCTGGTGACAGATTTACTAAGTTGATGGAAGCCTTTCGGCAACCAGCTGTAGCGCAGAGCAAAAGTCTCATGTCGGCCAAATGCTGTCTGTTTGGGCGAGAATTTCATCAATCTGCGCTCCTATCGTCTTGAACTTGCAACTTGAACAGCCCTGGCTGCCCTTTCTCAGTCAGTAGCCGTTTAACATTACCTAGAAAGAAAGCCTTCAAACTAAGGCCCTCTTTCTCCAAAACTCGATAAAGTTCTTGTTTAAGCTCAGGGTCGATTTCAATCACTAACCTGCCGCTTTTGCCTTTGGCCATCACAACACCATGTCACATCACATTCGCGTGTTATGTTACATGAAGCGCTCACTACCACGCAGCACCATTTTCGGCAGCATACCCGACTCAAAGCGCAAACCACTGTTCATATGGTCAGATACTGATGCTATTGGATCGACTTATCAACCCCTGAGCAGCATGGTTATGAAAACCGACAAAATCCTTTAAAATCAATAGGTTATGACATTTATCATTTTTCAAACCTGCCCCCTTGCGGGTTAACGCAGGCTTAGGAAGGACCGTACTTGTTTGTGCAGATGAGGAAAATAGGAGATCGGCCCGGAGGGTGTAGGAAATCACCGCTTATCTACGAACGCCGTTAACCATCCCTAGCTCTTGATCGTTGAATTCAACCAGCCGATCCTACTGAAGGACGCCGTTATACGTCTTTATTTTCAGATAGTTACACATCATGCGCCACTCTACAGCAGAGTCGCGCATTTGTTGGCGGCTGCGTCCAGTAAGCTTCGGATCCTAGTCTCCAAAGTAGTATCTCAGTTTAGGAGCAATAGTAGAGATTCTGTGGAAACGTCGTAGCACTTTCGGGCGTAAGGTAGCTCCCCCTTTACCCCTCGTCCGGAATCTCCGGGTCCACCAGCTGCGCGAGCTGGATCAGCGACTCCTGCCAGCCCTGATAACACATCTCCGCCGGGATCACGTCGGGCACGCCCTCCTGGACGATGTGCACCTCGGTGCCGCCGAGCACTTCCTTCAGGGTGACGGTGACCTGCATCTCTCCGGGGAGGTTGGGATCGTCGAACTTGTCGGTGTAGCGGATGCGCTCGTTGGGTTTCAGCTCCACGTAGGTGCCGCCGAAGGTGTGGCGGCTACCGGTGGTGAAGTTGGTGAAGGACATGCGGTAGCCGCCGCCTTCGCGGACGTCGCTTTCATGCATGGTGGCGGTGAAGCCGAAGGGCGGCAGCCATTTGACCATGGCGTCCGGGTCGGTGAAGGCGCGGTAGAGGCGGTCCGGGGTGCCGCGCAGTACGCGGTGCAGGCGGATGGTTTGGCCGGTCATGGGGTCTCTCCTTTGCTGTGGATACCCCTGGTCGAACGCCGAATCTGGATTTCGACAACCGGTTCGTCAGGGCGCGCTCGCGAGCACACCCTGACCGCTGGCCCCTTTCCTAGGGGAGCGGCACGAACGTTTGCGTTGTGCCTCGACGGCCTTCGTGGACGTGCTCCCAGGTGGCTTTCACCGTGGGTTGGGCGTCGCTCAGATCGATGGTGGCATCGACCAGGTAGCCGCTCATGGACAGGGCCATCAGGCGGAGTGTGCGACCATCGGTTTCCACGATCTCCGCGGCTATTAGATCGCTGAACTCCAGGTCGTTTTCCTCCTTCGAGGAAGCCGGCGCCCCCGCGACACCGCCCTCTGAGCCCCTGGATCCGAACGGCGCGCCGTCCAGATCGTCGTCTGTGTCTTGGATGACAAACGGGGCATCATCGTTCTCGCCGATGCCGATGGCCAGCGGTAGAAGCTCGGCAAAATCCTCGGCCAGCGCCTGATCGTAGAGCGGGTCGAACGCCAGGCGGCGGGTGGCTTCAAAGCGCGGATAGTCGCCGCTATCCGGACTTCCGGAAGCACGGCCATCCGCCATCGACGCTTCAATGAAATGGGTGGCGGCGGTGGTGCCGTCGATTTTGAAGCCTTCACCCTGACCCGATGTATTCAACCAATCCGCCGACTCTTCAAAGCCGGTGGCGGCGTATCGGCCATCGGTGGATCGGTTGGTGCCGTAGGCGGCGCCTTGCCGGGTCACCAGGAACGTCATGCCGGTAAGCGCGTTCCCGGCGTGGCGGACGGTACCGCGATACAGCCCGGCGTTGCTCAGGTGCAGGGCCACGATCACATGATCCTGGGCGTCCGCCGCCGCCACCAGCGGATAGGGCCCACCGGGCAAATCGGCGGTGAGCATGTCCAGCGCGGAGGCGATGGCGGTTTCAAAGGCCACCGGATCCAGGCTGAAATCGATGGCCAGGCCCAGGTCCAGGTGCGACGCGGGATCGATCTGAATGCCGTTGGCCAGGTCCTGGTCGGCGTCCAGGCTGATCAGGAAGCGGCTGATATTGATCACGGTGTTGTCGTTTTCGTCGGCGCCGTCGCCGGCCAGATCCGCCGGGGTGATGAACAGGGCGTTGCCGTTCACCACGGCCTCGCCCAGTTCAATATCGCCGATCAGAAAGCGCGCCGTGGCGCCGTCCGGGCAGCGCAGCACGCCCTGTTCGCCGGTGGTTTTGGTGCTTGAAGAGCCGCAGGTGTAGTGCAGGCCGGTGACGGCGTTGTCCACGAAGTGCGCGGTGCGTGTGGCGGGACCGCCGCCGCTGCTGCCGGAGCTGCTTGATCCGCCACAACCGGTGATGGCCAGGATCGCGACGACAGCCGCCCCGGCGAGAAAGGTCTTATCCATGTTATCCCCCAAATTCCATGTCAGCGCGCCCTTGCTGTTATGCGGTCCTGGGCACGTCGTTGCATAAGTCTAGGGATGGCCCACGGGAATGCTGTGATCCAAAACACACTCCGCTTACCCCATATGGGGTATGCGCGCCCTGCTCTGCCCTGGCTACTCTTGCCCGCATGGGGACGCCGGTGTCTGTCACCGGCGCATACAACAAGACGGAGCAGGACATGAAGAGACGTCATCTGATGGCGGGCCTGGGGGCCCTGATGGTGATGGGGGGATGCACGCCGTCCTCGCAGGTGGATAACGTGGCCGGCCAGGCCTCGGTGTACGAGGACCCGTCTTCCTCGGGCCGTGTTCAGGGGGTCGGCATCGAGTCCCAGGACGTGGTAGCCATGACCGACGAGATGATGCGGGACATGCTCTCCAACCGCATTCTGGCGGCGCGGGACGTGCCGCCGCGGATCATCATCGACAACGAATACTTCAAGAACGAAAGCTCTTCGATCATCAATACCAACCTGCTTACCGACCGTCTGCGCGTGGAGCTCAACCGCGCCGCCAACGGCCGGATGGTCTTTGTGGGCCGCCACTTCGCGGACATGGTGGAGAAAGAGCGCGAGCTCAAGCGCGACGGCGCCGTGGACGGCGGCACCATCCGCCAGACGCAGGCCACCGCCGGCGGTGATTACCGGCTGGGCGGGCGCATCGCCTCGCTGGACGCCATGGACCGCAACAGCCAGACGCGCTCGCGCTACCACCAGGTGACGTTCGAGATGATCGACCTGGAGCTGGGCACCATTGTCTGGAGCGGCTCTTATGAGATGAAGAAGGCGAGCCAGGCCAATGTGCTTTATCGCTAAGGCCGGGGCGCCGCTGGCCGCCGCCTTGCTGCTCGCCGGTTGCGCCACCGGGCCCACCCAATACGAAACCCGCGCCCTGGACCCGGACCAGCAGGCGGTGGTGGCGAGCAAGCCCGCCGCCCTGCAGCCGCTCTACCAGGACCTGTTCGAGGAAGGCCGCCGCAACGAGGTGCTCAACCTGATGGAGATCGGCGCCGCCGCCTTCCACCGGGGGCACTACGACCTGTCCAAGGCGGCGCTGGACCGGGCCATCGCCAATATCGAAAGCGTCTACGCCGACAACGAGGCGGCCCACCGGGCACGCAGCCTGTGGTACGAGGAAGGCGAGAAGGACTTCAAGGGCGAGCCCTATGAACGCTCCATGGTGTTCTATTACCGGGGCCTGCTGTTCCTGCGCGACGGCGATTACGGCAACGCCCGCGCCAGCTTTATCAGCGGGCTGCTGCAGGACGCCTTCGCCGAGGAAGAGCAGAACACCACGGATTTCGCCTCGCTGATCTATCTGGCGGGCTGGTCCGCCAAGCTCGCCGGCAGTAACACCCTGGCCGAGCAGCACTTCGAAGAGTACCGGCAGTTCCGCCCGGACGGCCCGGTGCCCGCCGCCGACCACAACACCCTGGTGATCGCCGAAACCGGCACCGCGCCGCGCAAGCTGGCCGACGGCGTCGGCCATTACGAGCTGGTCTACCGGCGCGGCAAACGGATCCGCGCCCAGGGGGCGGAGCTTATGCACGGCGGCGACAGCGTCGCCCTGTTCCCGGTCGAGGACGTGTTCTTCCAGGCCTCCACACGGGGCGGGCGCACCGTGGACCGCATTATCGAAGGCAAGGTGCAGTTCAAGAAGAACACCCAGGCCACCGGCGACGTGCTCACCGCGGCCAGCGGCAACAGCGCCGTGGCCGGCCTGAGCATGGCCGCCGGCGGCGGTCTGGCGGCGGGCTTTCATACCGTGACCGCCATCGGCGTGGCCGCCCAGGGTTTGTCCGCGCGTTCGCGCACCGAGGCGGACACCCGCTACTGGCAGCGCCTGCCGGACGGCCTGCATGTCACCACCCTGCGTCTGGCGCCCGGCGCCGGGCCGCTGCAAGTCCGTTTCCTGGACGCGACCTCGCAACCGCTGCCGGACGGCACCGAGACCGTGCCCGTGCATTTCGATGACCGGGGCAACGGCCTCGCCTTCGCCAGCAGCCGCCGCCCCACAGAAGAAGGAAAGTCACTATGAAAACCCTGATCGTCAGCGCGCTGCTGGCCGCCGGCCTGGTCGCCACGGGCTGCCAGAGCAGCATGAGCAAGGAAGAGTTTCAGCAGCGCACCGAAGACACCGGCTACAACACCGTGATCTTCACCGACTACGACCTTAACCGGCGCTTCAAGGACGGCCTCACCGGGCCGGACAACGTGATGCGCCTGTCCACCACCGGCCACGGCATCGAGCGCACCGACACCGGCACCTCCCAGGTGTGGGTGGAGCTGCGCAACCACACCGATTTCAACTACATGGTGGAAGCGCGCACCTCGTTCTACTCGCAAAGCGGTCGTCCCCTGGACGCGCGCCCGGTGTGGCGGCGCATCTCGGTGCCGGCCAACGCCCGCGCCGTGTACGAAGAAAAATCGGTCAGCACCGACCGGCTGCAATACCGCGTGGAAGTGAGGCAGGCACGATGAACAGGCAAGGACTGAACCGCTTCGCGGGCCTGGGGGCCGTGCTGGGCGCCACCTTGGCGCTGGCCGGCACCGCCGGCGCCCAGACCGATCATTCGGCGGCGCCGATGATGGCCCCGGCCAAGGCCCCGCTCAGCGAAGAGGCCTACCGGGAGCAGCAGGCCCCGGGCGGCCGCCGGGACGACGCCGACACCATCACCGCCCGCTTCCGCGACCGCTTCAGCGGCGACGGCGAAGCGCGCATCGCGGTGCTGTGGAACGAGGCCCTGTCCAGCCGGGTGAGCGACTGGCAGAGCCGGCAGCGGGCCACGGTGGGCGTGCGCGGCGAGTTCGAAGCGAGCGGCCCGGACGGCGACAGCCAGGGCAACGCCCAGGGCCAGGCGATCGCGCAAAACGAATACCGGAGCGGCGGGCAACCCACTGACAACCGCGCCGCCCACGAGCTGCAGTCCGGGCTGATCACCGCCTTCCGCAGTGCCGGCGCCAGCGTGGTGGACCGCGCCCTGGCCGCCCGGCTCACCGACAACGCCCTGGAAGACGGCAGCTTCTCCAGGCTGTCGCCGGACAACGCCCGTCTGCGCATGCGCGCCCTGGCGGAGCACGCCGACTTCGTCATGGAGCTCACCGCCGGTCCGTCGTTCGAGGACCAGCCGGTCTACCAGGTGCGGGTGTTGTCCACCCGCAACGCCTCGGTGCTGGCGGTATTCACCAGCACCGGCCGGCGCGACAACGACGAAGACCCGCCCTACCAGTGGGTGGCCACGGATCGGGGCTATCAGAAACGGGTACAGCCGGTGTCCCTGGCCGAAACCGGCCGGGAACTGGCGCTGCAGACCATGGCGCGCATGGCGCCTTAACAACATCAATCAAGCAGTAGGGGAACGACGATGACTTTTTCCATAACTCACGCAACGCGGTATGTCCTGCTGGCGGCGGCGCTGGCAACCCTGGGGGGCTGCGCCACGCCGCAACATCAGGCCCAGATGCAGGCCTGGCAACAGATACAGGCGCAACAACAGGCCCTGGCGCAGGAGTCCGGCAAGATCGGCGCGGTGTTGGCGAGCGACGCGCAGGGCCGCGTCGTGATCGGTACCCTGGTGCCCGGCGCACCGTCGGACCAAAGCGGCGAGGTGCACACCGGCGACCAGCTTCTGGCGGTGGCCGAAGGCGACGGCGAACCACAAAGCGTGGGCGGCAAATCGATGCTGGAAGTGCGCCTGATGGTCCAGGGCGAGCCGAATACGCCGGTCAGCCTGGTGCTGGCCGGCCAGAACGGTGGCGACGATCGCACGGTGACGCTGACCCGCGCGGAGATCACCCCGCAGCAGCAGCAAGCCCTGGAAGAGGTACTGCAGGCCGAAGCGCAGGCTCGGGTCGAAGGCCTGGCGATTGAGGATAACTCCGGGGAATACCTGAGCCCCTACACCAGCGACGGCGTCACCGCCGAGTGGGTGAACAAGGCGATCAACGCGAAGATGGGCTCGGCGGCGGGCTCCGCGGTGGGCGCGGCGGCCGGTGCCTACGCCGGACGCAAAGCCCTGGAAAGCGTGCCCGGCGGCAGCCTGATCGGCAGCTTCTTCGGCGGCATGGCCGGTTCCAAGGCGGGCCAGAACGTGGGCCGCGACGCCGCCATCCAGGCCTCCGGCGGCTGGGACTACATCCGCGAGACGTCGGATCTGTCGTTCCGCTCACTCAACGACATGGCCCGTTGGATGACCACGGTGCACGGCCAGAAGAGCAACTTCCAGGAAGTGCTCAACGCCACCCTGCAGGTCTACCCGGAGCTTCAGCCGGCGCTGGCCAGCGCCCGCTAAACCCCCTGGGGCAACGGCCGGTCGTGATCAGAAGCGGCCGGCCCAGCCCAGTTCCACGGTGCGCGGCGCGCCCACGTAGACCTGGGTGGCGCTGTAGCCGGACCAGTCGGCGTAGAACTCGTCGGTGAGGTTGCGCCCGCGCAGGGTCAGGGTGCCGCTGGCCACCGGGTAGCTGACCCAGGCGTCCAGCAGGGTGCGCTCGTCCACCAGGTACTCATTGGCGGTGCCGGTGTAGAAGTCGCCGGTGTGGCGTACCGCGCCGCCCAGGGTCAGCGGCAGCGCCGCCAGGGTGTAGGCGCTGCTCAGGTTGGCGGTGGTTTTCGGCACGTTGGTGAGGCGGTTGCCGGACAGGTCCTCGCCGCCGGCGCCCAGCAACTGATCGTATTCGGCGTCGTTCCAGGCGCCGTTCAGGTTGATCCACCAGCGCCCATGGGGGCGCACCGTCAGGTCCACTTCCACGCCTTCGGCCTCGATGCCGCCGCCCTGCACGGACAGCGCCGGGTTGGCCGGGTCGCGGGTGACGATGTCGTCCTGGCTCAGGCGGTACACGGCGGTGGTGAGCGTGACCCGGTCACGCCACAAATTGGCGCGTGCGCCCAGTTCGGTGGCGCGGCCGTCGCTCAGATCAAAACGCGCGTTGGTGGGGTTGCTGAGCAACAGGCTGCCGATCGGCGATGACGCCTGATTGTACTGCGCGAACACCTGAACGTTGTTGGTCAGGTCGTAGACCGTGCCCAGCCGCCAGGAGAGGTCCTCGAAGGTCTGCCCGAAGGTGTCCCGGGTGCCGGCGCTCAGGTCGTCGATGCCCCGGTCCAGTTCCAGGTATTCATAGCGCAGGCCGCTGACCAGCACCCAGTTGGGGGTCAGGTTGAGGGCGTCTTCCAGGAACACCGCGCCGCCGGACACGCTGCTGTCGAAGTCGGCCCGCGAGCCGTAGTTGGCCGGGCTGTTGGGCGGCATATCACCGCGGTCCGGGTTGAACGGGTCCACCGGGGTGGTGTCGCCGAAGCGGCGGCGGCTGTCGAAATCGGTGTACTGGTATTCGGCGCCCACCACCAGGCGGTGACGGCGCTCGCCCAGGTAACCGTCGTGGACGCCGTAGAAGCGGTCGGTGGCGAAACGGTGGTGATGGTTGATGCGGGTGGTGAGCCGGTCCAGTTGCCCGGTGGCGTCGTTGTAGGTGAAGTCTTCCGAGTTGGCCCAGTCCCGGTTGGCGTTGTAAAAGCTCAGCTCGTTGACCAGCCGCCAGCTGCCGCTGAGTTGATAGTCGGCCTTGGTGCGCAGCCACTGGCTGTCGGCGGTCATTTCGCCGTCGCGCACGTTGTAGTTGTTGTCGCGGATCGCTTCGTCCAGCACCAGGCCGCCGCCGGAGACCACGTCGCTGGGGTCGCGGGCCACGTCCGCGGGCAACAGCGGCGTGCCCTGATAAGGGGTGGCGTAGCGGTCGCTGTACAGATCCAGGGCGGCGCTCAGGGTGAGCCGGTCGCTGGCGTGGACCAGGATGCCGGTGGTCAGCGCGGTGGTCTCGGAATCGGTGTCGTCCACATAGCCGCTGCTCCGGCCGTGGCTGAGGTCGGCGCGCACCGCCACGTTGGGATTGACCACCCGGTTGGTGCCCACGCCCAGCCGCAGGCTGTCGTGGCTGCCGTACTCCAGCATGCCGTCGTAGCGGTCGCCGGCCAGGTCCGGCTTGCGGGTCACCAGGTTGAGGGTGCCGCCCAGGGCGCCGGTGCCGTGCAGCACCGAGGCCGGGCCCTTGAGCACTTCCACCCGCTCCAGGTTCCAGGTGTCCAGGTTGCGCGACACCAGCGACGGGTCGGCCACGCGCACGCCGTCGAACAGGTAGCCCACATCGGTGAGCCCGCGCATCGACACCGAGGCCGGCGAGCCGGGAATGTTGCCGGCGGCCACGCCGGGGGCGCTGCGGTACAGTTCGATCAGATTGCGCAGGCCGAGCTGTTCGATGTCTTCGCGGTCCACGCTGCTCACCGTGGCCGGGGTCTCGCGCTCACTCAGGCCGAGACGGCCGTCGGTGGTGGTGGGCGTCACCGGGGCGGCGGCGTCGTCATCGACGCGCACCGTCTCCAGCTGGTGGCCGGAGGGCGCCGACCAGGCGGCGGGCGCCAGTATCGTCAGGGCGATCGCCAGGGGGGCGTGGCGGGAAAAGCGGGACCGGGCAACAAACAACACTGGGGCCTCCAGGCTGGCACATCGAGAGTGTGCGCAAGCCTAGCGGCCCGGCGGGCAAAGGGAATGCGGCAAATTGTCGCGGTGCGCTCAGGCGACGCCCTGGCTGCGCAGGTAGTCCTCGTAGCTGCCGTGGAAATCGACGATGCCGGTGGGCGTCAGCTCGATGATGCGGGTGGCCAGGGACGACACGAACTCGCGGTCGTGGCTGACGAACAGCAGCGTGCCCGGGTAGTTTTCCAGCGCCAGGTTGAGCGACTCGATGGACTCCATGTCCAGGTGGTTGGTGGGCTCGTCCAGCAGCATGATGTTGGGCCGCTGCAGCATGATCTTGCCGAACAGCATGCGGCCCTGCTCGCCACCGGAGATCACGTTCACGGTTTTGTTGATCTCGGTGGAGGAGAACAGCAGCCGGCCCAGGGTGCCGCGAATGATCTGCTCGTCGTCGCTCTCCTTGCCCCACTGCTGCATCCAGTCGAACAGGTTGAGCTTGTCCTCGAAGTCGGACGCGTGGTCCTGGGCGTAGTAGCCGAGGGTGGCGTTTTCCGACCACTTCACTTCCCCGGCGCTGGGCTCCAGGTCGCCCATCAGGCAGCGCAGCAGGGTGGTCTTGCCGACACCGTTGGGGCCGATGATGGCGATGCGCTCGCCCACCTCCACGCGCAGATCCAGGCCGGAGAACAGCTCTTCGTCATCGAAGCTTTTCGCCAGGCTCTTCACTTCCACCGCGTTGCGGAACAGCTTCTTGTCCTGTTCGAACACGATGTAGGGGTTCTGGCGGCTGGACGGCTTGATGTCCTCCAGCTTGATCTTGTCGATCTGCTTCGCGCGGGAGGTGGCCTGCTTGGATTTCGACGCGTTGGCCGAGAAGCGGCTGACGAACTGCTGCAGATCGGCGATCTGCGCTTTCTTCTTGGCGTTATCGGCGCGCTTGCGTTCCAGCACCTGGGTGGCGGCGGTCATGTACTCGTCGTAGTTGCCCGGGTAGAGACGCAGCTCGCCGTAGTCCAGGTCCGCCATGTGCGTGCACACGCTGTTCAAGAAGTGGCGGTCGTGGGAGATGATGATCATGGTGCAATCGCGCTGGTTGAGCACGCCTTCCAACCAGCGGATGGTGTTGATGTCCAGGTTGTTGGTGGGCTCGTCGAGCAGCATGATGTCCGGCTCGGAGAACAGCACCTGGGCGAGCAGCACGCGCAGCTTCCAGCCCGGCGCGATCTCGCTCATGGGGCCGAAGTGCTGGTCCACGGGAATGCCCACGCCGAGCAGCAGATCGCCGGCGCGGGATTCGGCGGTGTAGCCGTCCAGCTCGGCGAACTCGGCTTCCAGCTCGCCGGCACGCAGACCGTCTTCCTCGGTCATCTCCGCCTTGGCGTAGATGGCGTCGCGCTCCTCCTTGATCGTCCACAGCTCGTCGTGACCCATGATCACCGTGTCCACCACGGAATACTGTTCGTAGGCGAACTGGTCCTGGCGCAGCTTACCGATGCGCTCGTTGGCGTCCTTGGACACGTTGCCGGAGGACGGGTCCAGATCACCGCCGAGAATCTTCATGAAGGTGGACTTGCCGGAGCCGTTGGCGCCGATCAGACCGTAGCGGTGGCCGTCGCCGAATTTCACGGAGACGTTTTCGAACAGCGGCTTGGCGCCGAACTGCATGGTGATGTTGGCGGTGGTGAGCAAGGTCGGGTTCCGAATTGGTGTGGCATGGAGGGGCGAAAAGGGGGCGGATTATGCCACACCGCCCCCCGCCACGTCACACCGCCCGCGCCGCGCGGGCCGCTTTCACAATCCCCGGATCCGGAAACGGTACGGCGCGGACGACGGGGTCAGGCCGGACGCGCGCTGGTAATCCGCGTTCACTCGCAGGTAGTAGAGGCCCGCCTGGCCGGCTTCGAAGTCATGGCGGAAGCCTTCGCAGCGGCGCACCGAGCTGTCGCGGACCACTTCCGTGTCCCGGCCCAGCAGCTTAACCAGCAGTACCCGGGTGCTGTGGCCGGCAGGCAGGATGTCGTCGCCACACAAAAACTCGTCCACCACCAGGCTGCGTCCGGTGGTGTTGCCCAGGTACAGGAAGTAATGGGCGTGGCTGTTGGCGGTTTCCGCCGCGTAGTCGGACGGCGCCAGGCTGCCGTCGCGGCTGCCCACCCGGCCCTGGTGCGGCACCAGGAAGGGTTCGATGATCACCGGCTCCAGCCAGTGGCCGTCGCTGAGCGGGATCGCTTCCACCAACACGGAGCGCTCGCTGCCGCTGTTGGCGATGGCGCGCAGATAGACGCGTTCGCCCTTGCGCAGTGACATGGACGCCACCGTGCAGGCGTGCCGGGTGCTGCACTCTTCCAGCAGGGTGCCCGGGCCGCTGCTGCCGGCGCGGCGGTACTGGAAGATGGTGTCGGTATCCGGGTCCTGGTCGCCGTGGCTGAGGCGCACGGTGAAGGAACCGCCGTAGGGTGCTTCCAGGTAAAAATCGCGGGCGTTGGCGGCGCCGGAGGCCAGGCTGGTGGTTTGCGGCCCGGCGTCGACGCAGACGCGACGGTAGCCCTCCTCGCCGCCGTCCGGCCCCTGGGAACAGGCGGGCGCGAAGCCCAGCGCTTCCGAGAGCGCCCCCAGGGACGCCGGCGGAAACCCTTCGCCGTCATTGAGCGGGTACTGGGCCGACAGGTTTTGCTGGATCGCGGCCACCAGGGCTTCTTCATCCGGGTAGTCGGCGAGCAGGGTGTCGTAGCCGGTTTTTATGGCGTCCCAGAACGCCACGGCGTCCTCGTCGTCGGCACCGTTCCGGGCAAAGCCGGCGCGCGCCGCCGCCAGGGCGGGCAGGCCGTTTTCCGCCACCGCCGCGCTGAGCAGCGGCAGCACCCGCACCTCCTGGTAGAGCCCCACCTCCAGGGTTTCGCCGGGGATAAAGCCGGCCAGCATGTCCAGCTGGCCCGGCGGCCGGCGCAGGCCGGTGAGTTCGCGGTAGTCCGGCATCAGGGACGCGAGGGCGGCGGCGTAGTCGTCATTGTTCTCCGCCAGCTCCGCCATCAGCCGTTCGCTGATCAGGTCGGTGAGCACATTCACGTTGGTGTCGGCGGCCTGTTCGCCCTCTTCGAGGAGGACCACCGCGCTCAGGGTCACCGGTTCACCGCTGAACCGGCCCTCGGCTTCGTCGAACCAGAAGCCGCTGACCGTCAGCAGTGCCGGCCCGAAGAAACCGGTTTCCGGGAACGCATAGCGGCCGCGTTCGTCGACGGTGGTTTCCAGGGCCGCGGCGTCACTGTCCACGGCGCCGTTGACCAGCCGTTGCAGCCGCGCGGTGGCGCCGGCCTGGAAGGGGCCTTTTTGCGCCGCGCCGCTCAGGGCGCCGCCGCCGGAGGGGGTGCCGGGGCCGGGCTGTTCCGGCTGTTCCGCGCCCGGTCCGGCGGCGGTGGTGCCGCCGCCGGAGGAGGACGAGTCGCCGCCACAGGCGGCGAGCACGGCGACCAGACACAACAGAACGAAGGTCGTGTTTTTCATTAGAAGCCCTTCACCGGACGCTGGTCGGCGTCGCCGCTGGACTGCTCGCTGATCACCCGCAGCGAATCCTCTTCGCGGGTGTTCACGTACAGCACGTCGAGGGTCTCCGGCGCGCCGGAGCTGACCGCCTGCAACAGACGGTGGGGGCCGGGGGCCAGACCGTACATCCGCACCTGATCGGCGGAATCCGGCAGCTGGCCCAGGCGCACCGCGCCGGCGGCGGGCATGGCCGCGTTTACCGCTGCCAGCTCGGTACCGTTTCGCAGCATGAAGACCTCGGAGACTTCCATGGCGTCGAGCTGGGTGGTGGAAGGCGCGGTGCCGGTGGTCGAGGCCCCGACCCAGGAGGCGTCGGCGATCACCACCTGGTCACTGCCGTCCAGCCGGTTGGCCACCGCGAAGCGGTCGGCGCCGCCGATGCCGGTGTCGCGGTTATAGAAGATCCAGCCGTTGCGCGTGCCCAACACCGGAGTGGAAATGTCCTGGCCGAACATGGAGTCGTCGCTGTCGATCACGCGGCGGTCGGAACCGTCCAGCGCAAAGCTGAGCACCTGGTCTTCGCTGTGCACCGCCACCCGGTCACCGCTGGCGATGACAAACTCACCCAGGCTGGATTCGGTGGCCACCCGACGCCATTCCGCGCCCTCCACCCGCACCAGGTCGAAGTCCCCAAAGCCGAGCACGTTGCCCTGCATGGCGAAAAACAGAACGTCGGCGCTACGCGTGAGATGCTGCGGCGCCGGCAGCGCCGGGGTCGGCGGCGGGAACAGGGATTCATTGAACACCAGGGGGTCACCCTCGCCGTTGACCACCTGCTCGAGCGTGCCCACGTCGCCCTGTTCCGGGCGATAGAGGAACAATCCGCCGGTGCCGGGGCTGTCCTCGCCGCTGATCACCAGATACTGGGCGCCGTCGTTGAGCGGGCCGCCCAACGGCAGCACCCGGGCGGTGGCGGCGGGCGCCACCCCTTCGATGGTGACCTGGCCGGGCTCCAGTTCCAGGTCCATGCCGACCCGTTTAATGCGGTTGTCGTCGTCGCTGTCGATCACCAGATAGCCGGCGCCCCGGCCGAGGTCCGGGTCGAGCACCGGCGCCACCGGCGTAAAGCGCTCCGCCAGTTGCAGGGGGTCGGTGTTTTCATCGTCGCTGAGCAGGAACTGGTACCAGCCCTGGTCACTGAGCTCATACAGCACCGAGGTGTTGTCCGCGTCGTCCAGGGCGTACTGGATGATGGCGTTGGTCAGCAAAATCAGGTCCTCGGAGGACACCGGGTCGGGCTGTGGGTCCGCCACATCGGTGGCCGCGGTATGGAAGCCGTTGGTGTCCAGCAGCGAGCGGTTGTCGAAGTAGAGCACCCGGTCGACGCGGAAATCGGACAGCGAACCGTCGTCGTTGAGAGTGGCTTCGTGAATCGGCAGGAAGCTGCGGTCGTAGGAGAGCGAAAAGGCGTTTTCATCCAGCAGCACCCGGTCGTCCACCAGGATGGAAGTCTCCGGCGCCGCCGGGTCCAGCGCGTACAACCCCGGGTCGGCGCCTTCGGGTTGGGTGAAATAGAGCAGGTCCTGGTTGTCGGCGTCGCCTTCCAGACCGGCCAGGGCCGGCAGCTCGGTGGGCTCGACGCCGCCGCCTCCGCCACCGGGGGTCGACGGCCCTCCCGCCGTACCGTCGCTGGAGCTGCCGCCCCCACCACAACCGGCCAACAAAGCACCGAGTGCCACCGCCAGCACGCCCGCGCGTGCCCCCGAGAATTGGTTACGGGTTTTCATGTTGTTCCCCTATTATCCGCTACGTCGTTCCATGGAGCCCTGTGGACCAGGGCAAGCGGAGTCAGCATAGGCGGCGGGGAACAACCGCCCCATCACCCAAACGGGGTCACTCGGGGTGAGGCCGGGGAACGCAGCGGGTGCTAGGCGCCGTCGAGGGGAATGACAGCGTCGATGGTGGCGGTGGAGCCATCTATATGAAAGTGAAAGTGCCCGCCCAGCTCTTCGGAGCGGGTGCGCATATTGTTCAGGCCGCGCTTTGCTATGTTGTTAGTTTCCGTTTGGAGCCCGACCACACCGTCATTGGTCACCTTGAGATACAAATTTTCGTTATCGATTTTGACACTCACCTGGACGTAATCGGGGTGGGCATGCCTGAACGCATTGGTGAGCGCCTCATGAATAATACGGCTCAGGTTAATGCGCTGACGCACCGTTATCGCTTGCTCTTTGTAGAGGTCCCCGCTGAACGACCAGCGTAATTGCACGCCCATTTCCTTACAGCGCTGGAGACATAAATCATTCCAGTCATGAACGCAATCAACCAGCCAGCTCAGGGACTCCTGATCCAGGGCTTGCAGAGCCTCTCGCAGCGACTGCAACGCGTTGCGGGCGAGGCTGGCCTGGCGCTCGTCGCTCGCATTGTGTAGCACGCTGAGTATCCTGCCGCCAACGTCGTCATGGAGATCACGCATAATGCGACGTCGCTCCGCTTCGGCACCGTCTTCGCGGGCCCGCACCGTGAACAGGGCCTGCTCGCTGATCGCTCTTAACAGGCTCGCGATTCGCAGATCGTCGGGACTGAAGAGGCGCCGGCCGTCATCGGCGAACTCAAGCAGGAAGCCGGGCTGGTCAACATCAAGAGCGGCCAACGTCATCTGCACGCCATCGTTGGAAACCGCTACCGGCTTTGCATTGGCCGGCTGTTTGATGGGTCTGATCGAAAGCGGCGAAAACGTCTGCTCCAACAGATCCGGCCAGGCGGAGAGAATGCGCCCGCCGCTGCTGGCGGAGAAAAGGTTATCGACCAGCTTCTTCAAAGCGAGGTCAAAGTTGTTCTGCCGGTTTCGTCCCAGCCTGCTCATCAGCGCCTGCCTCAACGGGAAGTAGAGCCAGCCCGCCAACGCCAGAGACAGGGCCAGTGCCATTTCGCCCGCCAGGCCCAGACCAAAGATCAGCGCCACGTCCAACAGCACCACCAGCACACCGCCGAAAAACCAGATCCAGGTCTTGAACCACCACTGCTCCAGATCAAACAACCTATATCGCGTCAGCCCCGCTGCCATCCCCAGATAAAGCACCAGCACCGAAATGAGGCTGAGCGACAGTGGCAACCCGCGGCTTACACCCAATGCCGGTGGCAGCATGATCAATGTCGTCAGTAACAGACAGCCGGTGAACACGGAGAGTGCACACCATTTCAGAGAGGCTCTTTCGATCGGATGATTGCGGGTAAGACGCCACTGCCTGCCCAGTACCATCACACCGAGAATAAAGCCCACCACGATAACCGAGTAAACCGTGTATTGAGGGCTCGTGGCCAGCTGGAACTGATCACTCAGCCAGGCGAGGACGCCGATGGCCAGTATCACATAGTGCCCCGGGAAGCGACTCTGACGAATCGGATAGACCCAGAATAAGGCGACGAGAGACGCGGACACCTGTAATACCGCAAGGTGGTTCAGAGACATCAAAAAGGCAAGCACGTCACCGCTGATGGCGAGCTCACGGCCGCCATAGGTGCCCAGGGTCAGGGTGGTGGAAAATATACTGACACCGGACAAAAAGAACAGCTTGGTTTCTATCCTGCCAGGGCTGTAAGCCCAGATCCCCGCCGCTACCAGGAGCGCGACCCAACCGTAGCCGGCCTTGATCAGCAAGTATGCGAGGGCGCCGGAACCGGCCTGCTGTTCCGCGGTAAGCGTCACCACCCTCTGGTCCGAAGTGATAACGTTTATAGTCCCGTCTTCAAGCTCTTCGATTAGCCGATTCTGCTGCTCCAGAAGAATGTTGTATCGCTGATAGGAGAGCAGATCCGGATCTTCATGGATGGTATCCGCGAACAGAGGGATCAGTCCGCCGTTGTCCTGCTTTACCGCGACGGCGCGCTCGCCAGGAACCACTTTCCCGTGATTGGGGCTGTCCGGAGATACGTTCTCGACCACCAGCACATTGCGTTCGAAATCCGCTTTCCAATTGATGCCAAGCTGCGGGACGCTGAGAACATAGGCGATGGAGAGCGCTGTGACGACCACAGCCATTAAGGTAACGATGATTAACCGCTGCTGCGGGGCCAACCCTGTTATTCCGATTATCATTTATTCGTCCGTGACGAGTCAGCCATCCTGTTTCACCACACCAAGCCGCACCGCCTCAAGAGCGGCTTCGGCGCGGCCGGACACGCCCAGCTTCCGATAGATGCTCTTGGTGTAGGTGGCCACGGTGTTGGCGGCGATGCCCAGGGCGGTGGCGATATCGGTTCGGGTAAAGCCCCGCGCCAGCAACCCGAGCACTTCCCGCTCCCGTTCGGTGAGCGGATCCTCGCCGGTCTCCGGCTTGGTGGTTTGCCGGAAGTGACGCATCATGCGGCGGGCGATACTGGGTGACAGCGGCGGCTCGCCACGCAGGATGCCGCCGAGCTGCTCGATCAGTCTTTCGCGGGGTTGATCCTTGAGCAGGTAGCCGTGGGCGCCGGCGCGCAGCGCGGTGAACAGGTGGTCGTCGTCATCGAAGATGGTGGCCATGACGATGTAGGTGTCCGGGGCGTGGCGGCGCAGCCATTCCACCAGTGTCACCCCATTGCCGTCCGGCAGACTGATGTCCAGCAACGCCAGTCCGAACGCCCTCTCACTCAGCGCCTGAAGGCCGCCGGCCACGGTGCTTTCGACAGCCACTTCAATGCCGGGGAACGCGTCCCCTAACAGAGCGGCCAACCACTCCCTGGTGTCACCATGATCTTCCACGATGATCGCTGTTTTCATGTCCCTGTCCCCGATAGACCCCTTCCATTGAGGCACGGCAGGCGGACCGCCGCCACCTTGGTTTGTAACCGATAAGTATAATCCCGTGTCCGTGAACGATCCGCCGACCCGTTCCACCTTCTTGGAACGGCCAGGGCTCGGGGACTTTGCTACCATGGCGGTTTATTTCCAACCACAAGGACAAGCCATTGCTCACCCGCCTGCCCCGCTGGGTGGAGGTCGGCGCTTTTTTGCTGGCCTTTCTCGCCGGCAGCGTCAACGCCGTGGGACTGCTGGGTTTCAGCCACCAGTCGGTGTCGCACCTGACCGGCACCACCTCGTTGCTGGGCCTGGCGCTGGCGGACCTGGCGCTGACCCAGGCCGGCCACCTGCTGCTCACCCTGCTCAGCTTCCTGGCCGGCGCCGCCCTCAGCGGCGTGCTGATTCCCGGCTCGGCGCTCAAGCTGGGCCGCCATTACGGGTTTTCGCTGCTGATCGAAGCGTTCCTGCTGCTGATGGCGATGCTGACCCTGCAACAGGGCAGCGATCTGGGGGTGTATCTGGCGTCCATGGCCTGCGGCCTGCAGAACGCCATGGTGACCACCTACAGCGGCTCGATTATCCGCACCACCCACCTGTCGGGCATCTTCACCGACCTGGGCATCATGCTCGGCAATCGGGTGCGCGGTGTGCCGATTAACGGGCGGCGGCTGTTGCTGTTTCTGTTGTTGATCGGCGGGTTTGTGGTTGGCGGCCTGGTCGGCACCTTGCTGTTTCGTGAGCTGCACTTTACCGCGTTGTTGATGCCGGCAGGGTTGGCGGTGTTTTTGGCGGTGGTGTATTGGGAGTATGCGCGGCGGTATCGGTGAGGGCTCCGGGATAGGGCTCTGGGATCCTGCCGGGCGGCTTTGCCGCCCTTTCGCGGGCGGGGCCCGCTCGCACAGGCCCACCGCGTCAGGGTTAGAGGTGGATGCCGCACTCGGTTTTCGAGGAGCCCTGCCAGCGGCCTTCGCGGCCTTCGCCTTTCCAGGTGCAGTGGCTGCAGCCGATGGAGTGGTAGCCTTCCTCGACCAGCGGGTGGAACGGCAGGTCGTGGTCGGCGATGTAGGCGTCGCGCTGCTCGCGGGTGACGTCGATCATCGGGTTGAACTTGATCATGCCACGGCGCTCTTCGAACACTTCCAGGCCGGCGCGGTGCTCGGTCTGCCAGCCCATCAGGCTGGAGATCCACAGGTCGTAGTGCTCCTTGGCGTCTTCCAGGGGCTGGACCTTGTTCACCTGGCAGCACAGATCGGGATCAGTGCGCCACATCTGTTCGTCCTGGGTGATCTGGTGCTGGCGCTCGTCGGCGCGCAGGTCGATGACGTCCAGGTTGAAGCGCTCGATCAGGTATTCCTTGTACTTCAGGGTTTCCTCGAAGTGGTAGCCGGTGTCGATGAAGTGAATCTTCTGCTCCGGGCGGATCGAGGAAATGATGTGCAGGAAATAGGCGGACGTGGCCGCGAACGAGGACGTCACCATGATCTTGTCCGGGGCGAAATCCTGATAGACACGGCGGATACGCGCCTCGAAGTCCAGCTCCCGGTATTCCCGGTTGAGGTCATCGATGGCGTCGCGGGACAGACCGGCGCTGTTGTTGCCGACCCGTGTGATCAACTGCGCGTTACCCATGGCGTGCCTTTCCTTCTGTCCTGACTTCGTCTGAGTAGGCAATGATAAGGACGCTGATCCCATTTAAAAGAAATATATGGTGCTACTTTTATTCTCTAAAAGCATATAAGGCATCGCCCGGCAGCGCCCGCGTCCCGGCTTTACACAATTTGATCCCTCCGGCGTAGGAACTCTTGGCTTTCCCCCTGTCACACCTGCCAGGACGCATCGGGAAACGCGTCTTAAAACTGTATTGATAGGAGAAGCCCCATGAAAAAGCCTCTGATGTCATTGTCCGCTCTTCTTCTCGCCGCCGGCGTGACCGGCGCCGCCTTCGCCCAGCAGGGCACACCCCAGCAACAGGGCCAGCAAGGCGCGGCTCAGCAAGGCCAGCCGCCGGCGCAGCAGGCGCCCCAGGGTCAGCCCAATCCGGCGCTGGGTGATGCCTCCGACATCACCGACGAGGAAGTGAAGAAGTTCGCCGACGCCCAGGCCAAAGTGGAACAGGTGAAAGGCGAATACCAGAGCCAGGTTCAGGCGGCTTCCGAGGATCCGGAGAAAGCCATGGAAGTGCAGCGTGAAGCGCAGCAGGAAATGGTCAAGGCGGTGAAGGACACCGGCCTGGACGTGCGCAAGTACAACCAGATCGCGCAGTTGGCGCAGTACGACACGGATCTGCGTGAACGCATTCAGGAAAACATGTAAGCCCGATTCCGCCCGGCCGCGCCGGGCCGTGACTTAGAGAACCCCGCCACGGCGGGGTTCTTTCGTTTCTGTTCACGTGCACAATGGCTTCATGCTCGGAACCTGGGGAGGGGAAGACGAATGCATGAAGACCAGGGCGACGACAGCGCCCGCCATACCGAACAACTGTCGGCGCTGACTCTGTTGATGTACCAGGCCGCGCAGGACCCGGAGCGCTGGGCGGAAATGACCGCCCTGCTCCGCGAAGCCGCCATCCCGTTCGAGGACGACCGGCTCTACCAGCAACCGAACCGGCGGCGGCGCATGCTCGACGCCCTGGTGCCCCATGTGGAGCAGGCGCTGCGGCTCGGCGAGCAGATGGAGCGCACCCGGGAAACCCGGGACCTGGCGGTGGCCACGCTGGAGCGCCTGCCCATCGGCATCGCGGTGGTGGACGCCCAGCTCAATATCATCACGCTCAACCGCATCGCCGCCGGCGCGCTCAGCGACAGCGAGGTGCTCAGCAACCACCAGGGGCGCCTGCGCATCAACAACCGCCGCCAGCATCAGGCGCTGCACGAGGCCCTGGCCCGCTGTCTGGAACAGGGCAGCCACCATGCCCTGCCGCTCACCGAGCCGGCCACCGGGGTGACCGTCTCGCTGCTGGTGTGCCCGAGCCGCACCGTGGACATGGAAGACCCGGAGCGCCCCGCCGCCACTCTGTTCATCTCCCACTCCAATCTGGACAACCTGGTGGACGAGACGCTGCTGGGCGATCTTTACGACCTGACCCCGGCGGAGAGCAAGGTGGCCAAGGGCCTGGTCAGCGGCCACACCCTGGACCGCATCGCCGACGACGCCCAGGTGGCGCCGGCCACGGTGCGCGCGCAGTTGAAGTCGGTGTTCCGCAAGACCGACACCGGCCGCCAGGCGGAGTTGGTGTCGGTGATTCTTTCCGGGCTGGCGCCGCTGGCGCCGCGCCCCGCGGAACAGGCGTCGCCGGCCCGGCCGGCACCGTCGCTGGACCTGCCGGCCCTGGAGAGCACCGGCGGCGGACAGCTCACCACCCGCGACGGTCGCGCCCTGCGCTTCCACCAGTACGGCAACGCCGACGGCACCCCGGTGATCTTCTTTCACAGCGTGCGCGGATCGCGGCTGGAGGTGCCCGGCGGCGCCGATATCCTGCACGAACTGAACCTGCGGCTGATCGTGCCGGACCGGGCCGGCTACGGCCTTTCCGACCCGCTCAAGGACCGAAGCATCGATGACCTGGTGAGCGACCTGGAGCTATTGACTGAGCACCTGGGCATCGACCGTTTTCATTTGCTGGGCTATTCCCTGGGCGGCTTTCTCGCCCTGCATTGCGCCGGCCGCCTGGGGGACCGGGTGCAGCGGCTGGGCCTGGTATCGGCGCTGGGCCCCACCCACCTGAGCGGCGACGCCGACCCGATGCGCGGCCTGTTCCGAATGGTGGTGGGCGTGGCCGACCGGGCGCCGGACCTGATGGAGAACGTGCTCAACCTGGTGGCGCGGGGGCTGATCAAGAATCCGGACAAGCACCTGCGCCGCTTCGTCACCTTCACCAGCCCGGCGGACGCGCCGGTGTTCGCCCAGCAGCGCCACCGGGACGCCTATGTGAAGGCGGTGAAAGAAGCCTACCGCAACGGCTGCCAGGGTTTCGTGGAGGATCTGCGGGCGGTGGCCCGGGCCCCGGAACCGGACGCCGCCGCGCTGACCATGCCGGTGTTTCTGTGGCACGGCGAGCGGGACGGTCAGGTGCCGGTGGCCCAGGCGCTGGCGGTGGACCAGTGGCTGCCCAACAGCCGCCTGACCCTGGAACCGGACGGCGGCCATTTTTTCGTCTACGACCGCTGGCGGGCGATCCTCACCCGCTTCACGGAACCGCTGTAAGGGCTTAGAAGCTGACGCGCATGCCCAGCCAGTAGCGGCGGCCGTCTTCCACGTAGCCGTACTCGTCCTGGAAGATTTCCTTGTCGGCGATGTTGTAGATGCCGGTGTTGAGCGTGGCCTGGGGCGTCAGCTTGAAGGCCAGGCCGGCGTCCACCAGGGTGTTGGACGGCGCCACGATGCTGCTGCTCGACGGGCCGGTGGTGGGCTGGCTCTCTTCGCCGCGGTAGCGCCCCGCCAGCCAGGGCGACAACCGGCTGGTGACGCGCCAGTCCGCCTGCAGGCTGGCCAGATGCTTGGGCACCTGGTTGAGCGGCTCGCCCTCGTACTCGCCGGACTGCTGCTCGGAATCCGTGTAGGTATAGCTGAGCGTCAGGTCCACAGTGCGCGCCAGCGTGGTGGACACGGCGGCCTCCACGCCCCGGGTCACCGCTTCGTCCACGTTCACCCGGTAGGTGGGGTCGGAACCGAACTGGTTGGGGCCGCCGGGGCACACGCTGGGCGGGCAGGCGATGCGGGTGATCTTGTCCTTGAAGTCGTTGTGGAACACGGTGACGTTGGCCTGCAGATCGCGGCCGGCGTTGAAGTACAGCCCCAGCTCCTTGTTCACCGAAGTCTCCGGTTCCAGGTCCGGGTTGCCGTAGACGTCGCCGCCCCGGCTTACCTGGCCCCAGTCCGGGGTGATTTCGCGCAGCGACGGCGACCGGAAGCCGGTGGACACCCCACCCTTCAGAGTCCAGCGCGGCGCCATGCCCCACACGCCGTAGAGACGCGGGCTCACGTGGCTGCCGTAGTTTTCGTCGTCGTCGAGACGGACCCCGCCGGTGACCGAGACGTTACCCGGCAGCATCCACTCGTCCTCGGCGAACAGCGCCCATTTGGAGGCGTCCACGTCGGTGCGGTTGGAGATCTGGTTGGAGGTCCGGTCGGACAGCTCTTCTTTTTCGAAGTTGGCGCCGACGGTGAGCAGGTGGTCGCCCAGCGGCGTTACCAGAGCGGTCTTCGCGGAGGTGTTGGTGACCTTCATCTCGCGGGTCAGGTTTTCCGCTTCCTCGCGCTGTACGTAGGAGTCGGTGGTGCCGAAATCCCAGCGGCCGGTGTGGCTCAAAGCCAGCACTTCGCGGGTGTATTCGTTGTCGGAATCGGTGCAGCCGCCCCGGCAGCCGGTGGCCGGCGCGCTGTAGCCGATCAGGGAACGGCGGTCCTGCTTGGTCTGCCCCGCCTCCAGGGTGAAATCCTGGTTGTCGGTGGGAGTGAACGACAGGCGCGCGTTGAGGTTCTTCAGGTTTTTCTCTTCGAAGCCGTCCACGAAACGGTCTTCCTGGCGGCTGCTGGCGCGGCCGTAAACCTGCAGGCCCAGTGTGTCCGCCAGCAACGGCCCGCTGAGGCTGAAGTTGCCCTGCTGGATGTCGCCGGAACGGGAATCGTCCTGAATGATGGTGTCCAGTTGCACCGCGCCGCCCCACTCCTCGGCAACCTTGCGGGTGATCACGTTGATCACGCCGCCGATGGCGTCCGAGCCGTACAGGGTGGACATGGGGCCGCGCACCACTTCGATCCGCTCGATGGACTGCAGCGGCGGCAGCCAGTCCTGCTCGAAACCGGCACTGCCGTTGGGGCGGGTTTCGCGGGTGGACACCGGCTTACCGTCCACCAGGATCAGGGTGTACTGGGAGGGCATGCCGCGGATCACGATGTCGTTGCCGCGATCGCCGGAGCCGCCGCCGGTGATGATCACCCCGGGAATATCCCGCAGCGCGTCGGTGGCGTCCTGATAGTAGCGCTGCTCGATCTGCTCGCGCGTGATCACGCTGATCGAGGCCGGCGCGTCCTCCAGCTGCTGCGCGTGCCCCGACGCGGTGACCGTCACCTGCCCCAGTTCGTGGCCGTCACCGCTTTCCGCCAACACGGGCCCGGTGGCCAGTAGCGCGGCCGCACCCCATAACGCAAATCGCATCCCGGTACTCCTTTTTGTCCGATCCAGTTAACAGAGTCCGGAATGATAGTAATTCTTATTTTCAAATAAAGAGGCTTTACAAACTATACGTTCGCGGCGGGAACTTCCGCGGCGGCGGGCAGGCACAGGTGCACGCGCAGGCCGGGGTGGCTGTTCTCCGCCCAGATCCGGCCGCCCTGGCGGTGCACCGCGCGGCGGGCGATGCTGAGCCCCAGGCCGAAGCCACTGCCGGCGGAGCGGGCCTGGTCCAGACGCACGAAGGGTTCGAAGATGCTGTCCAGCCGGTCCTCGGGCACGCCGGGGCCCCGGTCGCTGATCCACAGGTGCCAGCAATCACCTTCACGGCAACCGTCCAGGCTCACCGGCCCCTCCGGCGGCGAATGGCGCACCGCGTTACGCACCAGGTTTTCCAGCGCCTGGGCCAGATCGTTGAGGTTGCCGGCCACGCGGGCGTCGGCGGGCAACCGGCACGGGAAACAGCGCGCCGGCCAGCCGCTTTCAAAGGCGGCGTTGTCGACCACCAGATCCCACACCGCCAACGGCGACAGCGGTTCGGTGGCGGTGCCGCGCTGCTCGGTGTCGTGCCAGGCCAGCGACAAGGTATCGGAGACCAGCTCGCGCATGGCGATCACTTCCCGGGCCACGCGGCGACGCAGGTCCTGCTCCGAAAGGTCACCTTCCAAGGCAACACTGAGGCGGCTCAGAGGCGTGCGCAGTTCGTGGGACATGTCGTGCAGCAACTGGCGCTGACTGCCCAGTACCTGGGCGACCCGCTCCGCCATCCGGTCAAAGCGCCGGCCCAGGTCGCCGAACTCGTCCCGGCGTGCCGCCAGCCCCGGGCCGACCCGCGCCTCCGGGTCGTCCTGGAAACGCCGCACCCGGGCCTGCAACAGCCGCAGCGGCACCATGGTGCGCCAGTAGAGCAGACCGCCGGCGAGCATCGCCAGCAGCGCCGGCAGCACCACCACCAGCAGCGTCCGCCACAGCGGCCAGTGGCGCCCGGGCATAAAGCGCGGTGGCAACTGCATCACCAATCGCCCCGCCTGCGGGGTGTCCGGGAACGACACGCCGATGTAAGGCATGGACGTGGACCGGAAGCTCATGCGCCAGTCCAGCTCGCGCTGGAAGCGCAGGCCGGCGCGCTGGCTCTCGGTGAGCGGCCGGCCACTGAGGGAATGATCACTGGCGTCCACCACCATGGCGTCGCCGGGCTCGCGCCGTCGCAGCTGTTCCAGCCACGCCGACACGCCCTCGGCGCCGCCCCGGTTCCAGGCGTCCTCCGCCTGGGCGGCGTATTCGCGCATCACCACCTTGGCCGGTTCGTCCAGCAACACCACCTGCTCACCGACCGTGCGCAGCAGCCACCCGCTGAGCATGACGGTGAACACCGCGCTCAGGCACAGCAGCAGCGCCAGCTTCCAGAACAGAGAATGACGGCCCGGGATCATGGGTTCGGTGCGGTGGCCAGGGTATAGCCCTGCCCCCAGACGGTACGCAGCGGCTGGCCCGGCACCCCGGCGGCGCGCAGCTTGCGGCGCAGGTGGCTGACGTGCAGGTCGAGGCTGCGGTCGTGGCGCCCGTAGCCTCGGTGCAGCACGGTCTGATAGAGGAAGGCTTTGCTCAATACCTGGTCGCTCTGTTCCAGAAACACGCGCAGCAACCGGAACTCGGTGACGGTGAGGTCCAGCGGTTGGTCCCGGTAGCCAGCGGTTTCGGTATCCAGATCCAGGGTCAGGCCGTCCAGCCGCAGGTGGCCGTGGCGGGGCCGCTGGCCGGCACCGCGCTCCAGCGCCACCCGGCGCAGCACGGCGGCCACCCGCACCGCCAGCTCGGCCATGCTGAACGGCTTGGGCAGGTAATCATCGGCGCCGCGTACCAGGCCGGTGATACGGTCCTGTTCGTCGCCCAGGGCGGACAGCAGAATCACCGGCACCGGGCTGGTTTCGCGCAAACGGGCCAGCAACGCCAGGCCGTCCAGCCCGGGCAGCAGGATATCCAGCAGCACCAGGTCAAAGTCGCCGTCACGGGCCAGGGTCAGGCCCTCGCCGCCGTCGCGGCACAGCGTGACGCGGTGATTGCGGTCGCGGAAATAGTCCCCCAGGTCGGCGCTCAATACGGGATCGTCCTCGATCACCAGCAGGCGCGACGGGCAGTTCGTTATGGCATTCATTCGCAAATAGTAAGTATTATCATTCCAGCAATCCACAACCTTACACTCTTTACGCGCCGCTCCATTGTGGATGGGAATCATTCCCAATAACATCCATCGCCTGATTCGCAGGCATGGCGGAGCGCGTGAACAAAAAAACCAAAGCCCGGTGGCTCAAGCAACTTCACCAGTGGCACTGGATCAGCTCCGCCCTGTGCCTGATCAGCATGGTGCTGTTCAGCGTCACCGGGATCACCCTCAACCACGCCGCGGACATCGATGCGCAACCGGTGATCAGCGAACGCGAAGCGGTGCTGCCGCCGCCGTTGCTGGAGACCCTGGCGCAAACCGAACGCGGCCCCCTGCCGGAAACGGTGCGCCGGTGGCTGGCGCGGGAGGCGGAGATCCAGGTGGACCGGCGCGACGCGCAGTGGTCCGCCGACGAGGTGTATCTGGCCCAGCCGCGCCCCGGCGGTGACGCCTGGCTGGCCATCGACCTGGGTAACGGCGAGCTGATCCACGAAGACACCGACCGGGGCTGGGTGGCGTTTTTCAACGACCTGCACAAAGGCCGCCACAGCGGCGCCGTGTGGTTCTGGTTCATCGACCTTTTCGCGGTGGCGACGCTGCTGTTCGCCCTGACCGGCCTGGCGCTGATGGCGCTGCACGCCAAACGCCGGCCGGCCACCTGGCCGGTCACCGCGCTGGGGCTGATCGTGCCCTGGCTGTTGATCGCCCTGTTCGTGCACTGACTGGAGAACACAATGCGCCCCTGGCTTGCGCTTAGCACCACTGTTTCCGCCGCTCTGTTCGCCGGCGCCCTCACCGCGAACGCCGGCGCCACCGAGCTGCGCCTGGAGGTGGCAATCCCGCGCATGGCGGTGGCGGAATACCACGCGCCCTACCTGGCGTTCTGGCTGAAACACGCCGACAGCGGCGAGATCGTGCCGCTGGGGCTGTGGTACGACGACCAGGAGAAATGGCTCAAGGATCTGCGCTTGTGGTGGCGCCGCACCGGGCGCACGCAAAGCGCCCCCTACGACGGCCTCACCGGCGCCACCCGCCGCCCTGGCACCCATTCAGTGGATTTCTCCGCACTGCCGGCGCTGGCCGGGCTACCCGCCGGCGACTACGAACTGGTGGTGGAAGCGGCCCGCGAAGTGGGCGGCCGTGAAGTGGTGCGTCTGCCGTTCCACTGGCCGGCGGACGACACCCGCACCGTTACCGCCAAAGGCGACACCGAACTCGGCACCGTCACCCTGCAGGTGGCGCCGTAACCCCCCATCCGTAAAGGAGCACCCTTATGTCACGATCATTTATCGCCGGCGCCGCCGGCCTGGCCCTGGCCGGCGCCTTGCTGCTCAGCCCCGCCGCCCAGGCCCACAAACGCTGGTTGCTGCCCAGCCATACGGTGGTCTCCGAAGCCCAATGGATCACCGTCGACGCCAGCGTCTCCAACGATATCTTCGACGTCGACCGCCCCTACCCCCTCAAGGCCTTGCAAGCAGTGGGCCCGGACGGCAAGCCGGCCACCGTGGACAACCGCCTGGAAGGCCACCGGCGCAGCGTGTTCGACGTGCAACTGACCCAGCCGGGCAGCTACCGCCTTACCCTGCCCGGTCAATCCTACTTTCTGGCCTGGCAGGAAAACGGCGAACCACAGCGTCGCCGTGGCTGGAACGGCGCCGACGCCCTGCTCGCCGAGCTGCCCGACAATGCCGAGCAAGTCGCACTCACGGAAACCCACAGCCGCCTGGAAACCTTCATCACCATGGGCGCGCCCAACAGCGCCGCCCTGAAACCCTCCGGCCAGGGCCTGGAACTGCAGCCCATCAGCCACCCCAACGACCTCTACGACAGTGAAAGCGCTCACTTCCGCTTCCTGGTCGACGGCGAACCCGCGCAAGGCGTGGAAGTGGAACTGGTCCCCGCCGGCACCCGCTACCGCAACAGCCAGGACCACCGGACCCTGACCAGCGACGCCAAAGGTGAAATCACCATCGACTGGCCCGACGCCGGCCGCTACTACCTGGAAGCCGGCTTCGCCGACGACCGCGCCGAGCACCCGAAAGCGCAACAGCGCCGCCTGCAGTACCTGGCTACCTTCGAGGTGCTGCCGCTTTAAGGTCTCTGGGATCCTGCCGGGCGGCTTTGCCGCCCTTTCGCGGGCGGGGCCCGCTCGCACAAGCCGATAAAAAGCGTGCAAAAACGCCACGCATCCCGTATAGTCCGCACCCCTTCATACAGGGCAGCGCCCGGCACAGCTCCTAATAGTTAGCAGCTTCAGGGCCACAAGCCCGCTCACTAATAGGTCTGTACATGTCGCAAAGTCCCTCAGGGTTTTCCACCCTGGGCCTGCCCGAGTCGTTGCTCGGCGCCATCGCCCAACTCGGTTTCACCACTCCGTCACCGATTCAGGAACAAAGCATTCCCGCGCTGCTGGAAGGCCGTGACCTGCTCGGTCAGGCACAAACCGGCACCGGTAAAACCGCCGCCTTCGGCCTGCCCCTGCTGGCACGCCTGGACCCGGCACTGAAAGCACCGCAAATGCTGGTGCTGGCCCCCACCCGCGAGCTCGCCATTCAGGTGGCCGCCGCCCTGGAAACCTTCGCCACCGGCCTGAAAGGCCTGAACGTGGTGCCGATTTACGGCGGCGGCGGTTACCGCGATCAACTGAAAGCGCTGAAAAACGGCGCCCAGGTGATTGTCGGCACCCCCGGCCGGGTGATGGATCACATGGAGCGCGGCAGCCTGCGCATGGACGAACTGCGCTGCCTGGTGCTCGACGAAGCCGACGAAATGCTGCGCATGGGGTTCATCGACGACGTGCGCTGGGTGCTGGAACGCACCCCGGACGCCTGCCAGCTGGCGCTGTTCTCCGCCACCATGCCGGCGGCGATCAAAACCATCGCCAAGAAGCACCTGAAGAACCCGGAATGGATCCGCGTGGAAGGCTCCTCTTCCAGCACCGGCGCCAACATCCGCCAGCGTTACTGGCCGGTGGCCGGCATCAACAAGCTGGACGCCCTGTGCCGTATTCTGGAAGCGGAAGAGCACGACGGTGTGATCGTCTTTACCCGCACCAAGCACGCCACCCTGAGCCTGGCCGACCAGCTGCAGGCGCGCGGTTTCCGCGTGGAAGCGCTGAACGGTGATATTCCCCAGGCACAACGGGAGACCACCGTGGCCCGGCTGCGCGATAAGCGCATCGACCTGCTGGTGGCCACCGACGTGGTCGCCCGGGGCCTGGACGTGCCGCGTATTACCCACGTGTTCAACTACGACATGCCCACCGATACCGAAGCCTATGTGCACCGTATCGGCCGCACCGGCCGTGCCGGCCGCCCCGGCGAAGCGATTCTGTTCGTGGCCCGCCGCGAGCAGGGCATGCTGCGCGGTATCGAGCGCGCCACCGGCCAGCGCCTGGACGCCATGTCCCTGCCGTCCGTGGACGACCTCAACAAGCAGCGCCTGAACAGCTTCCGCGAGCGTCTCGCCAAGGGTCTGGAGCATCCGGAAATCGATGCCAACCGTGCCCTGGTGGCGGAGCTGACCGCGGACCTGTCCATGAGTGAAGCGGATCTGGCGGCGGTACTGGCCAGCCTGCTGTTCCAGAAGGAGCCTCTGTTCCTGAAGGCGGCACCGGAAGGCAAGCCGTTCCAGGACGGCGGCAAGGCACCGCGCAAGGCCGAACGCAACAAGGGCCCCAAGGCCGCTCGCGATACCGGTCCGATGAAGATTTATCGGGTCGAGGTGGGCGAGACCCACGGCGTGCGCCCGGGCAATCTGGTGGGCGCGATCGCCAATGAAGGCGGGTTATCCAGCGCGCAGATCGGCGCCATCCGTATTCACAGTGACCACAGCACGGTGCAGCTGCCGGAGGGTCTCAGCACCCGCCAACTGCACCAGCTGCGTACCGCCCGCGTTTGTCAGCGGGCACTCGGGCTCGAAGCGGTCTAAGTATCCACCCGGAAGCCCACTTTCACGACCACCTGAAAGTGGGCGACCTGGCCGTTTTCCACATGGCCCCGGGTCTCCTGCACTTCAAACCACTCCACGTTGTTCACGCTCTTGCCCGCCGCGGCGATGGCGTTGCGTACCGCGTCCTCGATGCTGTCCTTGGAAGAACCTACCAGCTCGAGTTTTTTATAAACGTGCTCGCTCATCAATCTCTCCTTTCTCATCCGTGTAATCCATGCCTGATCTCCAGAGTGCCTGTTTTCAAGGCGCGCCGTGGGTGAAATAAGTAAAAAGTTTGGAAAACCGTTTCGCCTCCCTCAGCGTTCGCGGCGCGGGATCATAAGCTCGGACACCGGCAGTTTTTCCGGCCGGAAGCGGTTCACCGGCTGGTCGGCGGCGAAGCCCAAAGACACACCGCACAGCAACTGGTAGTGACGAGGAATCCGGAATCGCTTCTCCAACGGTGAGCGCCACAGGCCCAGCGCGCCCTGGGCGCAACTGGCGAGCCCTTCGTCGGTGGCGGCCAGCATCAGCGTTTGCAGGAAAATGCCGGCGTCGAGCACGCTGTACACCCCCAACCCCTTGTGCACGAACAGGAACAGCGCGGTGGGCGCGCCGAAAAAGCGGAAGTTGGCGGCCATCTGCTGGTGTCGCGCCTGTTTGTCGTCACGACCGATGCCGAGGTGCCGGTACAGCCCCTTGCCGGTGGCCACGCGGCGCGGCTGCAGGTCGTCCGGGTATTTGATCACCGGCCGGAAATCGCCGTCCGGCAGCGCCGACGACCGGCGCACGGCGGCCAGCGCCTTCTTCCAGGCCGGCGCCCGCTGCAGCCGTGCCAGCCGCTCAAAGCGCTCGCTCAGTTCGTCGCCCAGGCTGTTCAGCTCGGCGCCCTGGGCCAGGGCGATCTGGTAGGGCTGGGTGTTGGACCAGCTGGGCGCGGCGGCGGCGCGCTCCAGCACGCGCTGCAGGCGGTCTTCGGGGATCGGCTCGCGGGTGAACGCCCGGGCGCTGTGGCGGGCGTTGAGCACATCAATGAATTCCATGGGCACGGCTTCCTGCAGGTGTGATGCAAAGAGTGTAAACAGGCCCTAAACTGCCCCGCCATGACCACCTGGAAGGCGGATATGGAAAGAAGTGCCAATTTCTCACGCTGCCGTCGCTACCGCTACGCGCTGTGGCGGCGCTGGGCCCCTGGTGACGACTACGTCCTGCTGGTGGGCCTGAACCCCTCCACCGCCGATCACCGCCGTGACGACCCCACCATCCGCCGCTGCATCGGCTTTGCCCGTGACTGGGGCTATTCCGGCCTGTGCGTGGCCAACCTGTTCGCGTTCCGCGCCACCTACCCGCGCGATCTGTTCGCCGCCGACGACCCGGTGGGGCCACGCAACGACGCCTGGCTGCGCCGCCTCGGCCGCGACGCCGCCCTGGTGGTGGCCGGCTGGGGCAACCACGGCCGTAACGGCGACCGCGCCGAGTACGTGCGCCGCCAGCTGCCCGCGCTGCACTGCCTGCGCCTGAACGGCTCCGGCGAACCCGCCCATCCGCTTTATCTGCCGAAAACGTTAACCCCGTTTCCCATGCCCGCTTTCACCGATGAACCTTGAGGCGTAGGCTGAACCCGGCCCTGAAAAGATTGGCAGCCCCTTCACCCCGACGGCTTTAACCTCGACGCCGTGGATCACCAAGGGGGAACATACCGGTGTCCGACCGTTTCCTGAGACGAAATAAACTGATGGCCCGCGGTCTTGGCATCGGCGGCCTGCTTCCTTTTTACGCGCTGGCGCTGCTGACCTGGCATGACGGCCTGCGGACCTGGGCGCTGGACTCGGTGACCGGCTACGCCGCCGTGATCCTGGCCTTCCTGGGTGCGGTGCACTGGGGCCGCGCGCTCGCCGACCTGGACCAGCGCAACCATATCGGCACGCTGCTGTTCGGCATCATGCCCGCCATGATCGGCTGGCTGGCGGTGATGCTGCCGGTGGAATTCGGCCTGCCGATGCTGATCGCCGGCCTGGTGTTCGTTTGGGGCTCCGAGCAGATGGTGTTTTTCGAAGTGCTGCCCGCCTGGTACCGGCACCTGCGCCACCTGCTTACCGCCGCCGCGGTGCTGGCCCTGGTGATCGCCTGGGCGGCCGCCATGATGTCCATGTTCTGAGCAGTCCGCTAAACTGCGCGGGCGACTTGAACCGGAGGGACCCATGGTCGAAACCATCCGTCTGCCCTTGCTCGGGGCCTTACTGCTGATTCTTCCCCTGCTTGCGGCCTGCGATGAAGCGCCGGCGGCGTCCGATACCCCGGCTCCCGTCGCGCCGGTGAGTTTCAACCAGCAGATCCGGCCGGTGATCGAGCAGAAGTGCATCGCCTGCCACGGCTGCTACGACGCGCCCTGCCAACTGAAACTGGAAACCGCCGCCGGCCTCGACCGGGGCGCCTCGTCCACGTCGGTGTACGCCCAGCGTACCGAAGCCGCCGAGCCCACCCGCCTGTTCACCGACGCGCAGACCACCGCCGAGTGGCGCGAGCGCGGCTTCTTTTCGGTGATCGACAGCAAACGCGGGCTGGAGGAGTCGCTGCTCTACCGGATGCTGGAACTGGGCCGGGCCCACCGTTTCGAGCCCGGTGAACGCCTGCCGGAAGAGATCGCCCTGGGCCTCAAGCGGGACAACCAGTGCCCGGCGCCGGACGAGATGGACGACTACGCCGAGGAGCACCCTCTGGGCGGCATGCCGCTGGGCACGCCGGCCCTCAGTGACGACGAATTCAATACCCTGCGCACCTGGCTGGCCCAGGGCGCCCCTCCCGGCGACGACCGGGTCACCCTGTCCGACCGGGAGCGCGAGCAGGTGCGCAGCTGGGAATCCTGGTTCAACCGGGACGGCAAGCGTCAGCAGCTGGCGGCCCGCTGGCTCTATGAACACCTGTTCCTGGCGCACCTCTATTTCGACCAGGGCGAGGACCGCGAACCGGACCATTTCTTCACCCTGGAACGCTCCCTGACGCCGCCCGGCGAACCGGTGCGGCCGGTGGCCACCCGGCGCCCCAACGACGACCCGGGCGAGCGCTTCTGGTACCGCCTGCGTCCGGTCACCGGCACCCTCGTCCACAAGACGCACATCACCTTCGCGCTCAGCGACGCCAAACGCCGGCGTATGGAAAGCCTGCTGTTCGACACGCCCTGGGAGATCGGCACCCTGCCCGGCTACAGCGAAGAGGAAAAGGCCAACCCCTTTACCACCTTCGCCGCCCTGCCCGCCCGGGCGCGCTACCAGATCATGCTCGACGACGCCGAGTATTTCGTGCGCACCTTTATCCGTGGGCCGGTGTGCCGCGGACAGATCGCCACCGACGTGATCCGTGACCGCTTCTGGGCGGTGTTCCAGGACCCGGACCACGACCTCTACATCACCGACCCCGACTACCGCGCCAAGGTCTCCGACCTGATCGCCCTGCCCGGCCAGGAAGACAGCCTGCTCAAGCTGGGCCCGGAGTGGATCAAATACACCAGACGCCGCAACGATTATCTGCGCCAGAGAGCCGAAGCCTACCGCGCCGAACAACCGCAAGGACCGGGCTGGAGCGACATCTGGGACGGCGAGGGTGACAACCCCAACGCGCTGCTCACCATCTTCCGCCACCACGACAACTCCTCGGTGCGCAAAGGGCTGATCGGCGACTACCCGCTGACCAGCTGGGTGATGGACTATCCCCTGTTCGAGCGCACCTACTACAGCCTGGTGGCCAACTTCGATGTGTTCGGTTCGGTGTCGCACAAGGCCCAGACGCGGCTCTACTTCGACCTGATCCGCAACGGCGCGGAGCAGAACACCCTGCGTTTCCTGCCCGCCGACACCCGCAAACAGATGCTCAAGAACTGGTACCAGAAAACCGGGCAATTGAAGCTGCTGGTGAGCTACGAGGACGTGGACACCGAGGTGCCCACGGCGATCGACTACCACAGCGCCACCCCCATGAACGAATTCAACGCCGGCCTGCTCAGCCAGTTCGGCGCCCTCAACGCCCGCCCGGATCCGATCAACCGGTGCGGCGGCGACAACTGCAGCCGCGCCGACGCCACCGCCCTGGAACGGGATGTGGAGCAGGCGCTCAGCGCCATCGCCTCGCAGCCGGCGGCGCGCCTGCCGGTGGTCGACCATATGCCGGAAGCCAGCCTGCTGCTGGTGGACGGCGACAACGGCGAGCAGGCGGTGTATTCCCTGCTGCGCAACCGCGCCCACTCCAACGTCGCCTTTATGTTCGGCGAATCCCTCCGCTACCAGCCGGAGCGGGACACCCTCACGGTCTACCCCGGCGTGCTGCTCAGCTACCCCAACTTCATTTTCCGGGTAGCACACGATGATCTGGACGCGTTCACCAGGGCCATGCAGGCGGTGGAGAGCGAGAAGGATTTCACCGGCCTGGTGGAACGGTTCGGGGTGCGGCGCACGCAGACCGACTTCTGGACCCACTTCCACGCGCCGCTGCGCTACATGGAAGCGCACGAGCCCACCCAGGCCGGCATTCTCGATCTGAACCGCTATCTGAATCTGTAGAATGGTCCTGGCGGTTTTATGACCCGTGGCGGTTCCGCTGCCCAGTGAGCGGGGCAATGGTGGTGCCTGGAGGGAGCTGTTTGGCCAGGGACGGCCAAACTAACAGCGGCCAGGGATGGCTTGAGCGGTCCCGGAAGGCACCACCATTGCACCGCGTCTCGGATACAGAGCACCGAACACTGGAAAAAAGAGGTCTCTGGGATCCTGCCGGGTGGCTGGCGCCACCCTTTCGCGGGCAGGGCCCGCTCCCACAAGGTCCGATCCCGCAGGCAAAAAAAAGGTTCATCGCGGATTACCGGGAAAAGCGGCTTTGATCTTCAGGAAGAAGTAGTCGCTGTCCCGGTAGCCATAGG